>Ga0187812_1000744_pt1 | contig 11345 bp, 9 predicted proteins | sample NC_S_2_FD_130582 | JGI IMG/M metagenome (GOLD analysis project Ga0187812, IMG submission 130582) | Wetland sediment microbial communities from Neuse River Estuary, North Carolina, USA - ASW-S_2 | ecosystem: Environmental > Aquatic > Freshwater > Wetlands > Sediment | place: USA: North Carolina... | reverse complement strand
GCTCACTGGATGAAAAAGGAGGTACTTAAAATGGCAATTGTCGATATTTTGACAGTGCTAACTCATAATGGAGGCCAAGTCCTCACAACTGTCGTACAAAGCGGCCAATACGGTATTGGTTCAATAACTAGCGCTATTGGGTCAGCAACTGCTGCAACGACAAGCTTAACTATGGTCTTCTTAAACGCGATGCTCAAAGGACTTAGTTAATGAATTGGACGAACAAATGAACAATATTTTCATTTGTAACCAGAATGCCATCTTATTAATGTAAAATGGAGGAAAGAGTAAAATGACAGATGATCTTCTAACGCTTGTCGTTCAAACTGGTGGGCAACTTACCGGCATGGTAATCAAATCGACGATGCAATCCATACCAGGCATTATTGGTTTGGTTGCTGGAGCTCCATTAACGTTGTTGACGGCGGGGATTGGTGCTGTTGCAAGCTTGGGGGCTGCGGCTATTGTTGTGGGCATCTTGAAATAGACATTTAACAATCAGAGATTGAAAATTGATCGTGCAGAGTTATTACGTAATGCAAATGTGTTATTAGAGAATGCTATAGTCACATAAATTTACATTTTATTACTACAAGCTTATACTTTACATATCTGAAGGGTCAGATATTCAATCTGGATCCTCGTTCATTATTGTAGTGGTGCGTTCATCCTGCGGGAGAGTACGCATAAGATTAAAAACTTATTATTATAATTGAATTTTTAATATTGTAGAGAGTTTAATTTTGAGTACTTTGCTACTATCTCTGGTTTCAAGGCGTTCTTGAAGGAACCTTATACTAAATATGGAATAAGCCTTTTTGTCCTTTTCGCGTACTTGACGTATTCCTCGCCGAGTTCCAAAGTCAGCACCTTTTCTTCTTCATTCATTCGGTAGCCATACGCGACGCTGAATATCAACAATATCACGAGGATAGCTGCCAAAGATTGAAATGCCAGTCCAACTCCCACCAGAATTAAAAGAATACCAGTGTATGAGGGGTGACGCACTAGCCGATAGGGGCCTCTGTCCACTACCTTCTGTCCCTCTTGAACTCCTATTGTCGGAGAGAAGAAACGTCCTAGTACAGCTATAGACCATTGTCGAACCATTATTCCAAAAATCATTATGCTTATACCAAGATAAAAGACCCAACTTGGCATCAGAGTAATGCCCGATAAAGCGAGGAAGTAGGCGACAATAAAGGATACAACTACGCTCACAGATATCAGCCTGCCAGAACCTCTCTCTTTTTTCTTTATTTCAGTTCCATGACGACGTACACGTGGAACTATGATTCCACCAATAATTTCAGTTAGGATAATTAGAAAATACACGAACGTGAATAGTGCTTCTGCCAAATCCGACGTTAAAACTTCGACCATTTTAGTTCACTTTTATTTTTCTAATACACAGTTTTCATGCGCTTTCTTATACTACTTTCGTCATTTAATCAAGTCACTAAATGTCTTTAATAGATTTCGCCCAAGGTTCGATGAGATAAGCTTCGTTTTGCTACGTTATCGGCTGTAAAAACCATAATATGAGGATTGCTCCACTTGCTTTGACCAACAAAAAGGAGCAGTCCAGTGTCTCACTCTACCCACAGCGAATAGATAAAGTTTACCAACGCATCCCATACGATCGCCAAACGAGCTCTCCCTCCTCACTCCAGCCGGTTCTCTCACTCCAGCCGGTTCTTGAATCACTGCTGACGCAGCACGCACCAGCACTTCGTTCTTCTTGACCTGACGACGCGGCTGCGGCTGACCTATCGCAAAGGTGTCGAGGTGGTGGTGCTCATGCCCGTGATACGGGAGATGCTCGCGTTAGAAACGGTTCCCCCACTTCACTACCCCACAGAAGTTCTTTCAGCGGATGCGTTCTGCGGTGTTTGACGCGGTTGCTGCATCAAACGGTAGGGTTGTTTGAGGGAGAGGGTGGTGCGTGGATCGCCATCGACAGCACAGGACATTCCTCGTGGTATGCAAGCGCATACTATGCGCAGAGGAGCGCTCCAGAGAGACAGCAACGGAAACGGTACACGAGAAACCAGATCGCGACGAGAAAAAGCCAGATCATCATCGCCCAGCGGGTGGCGAGAGGCCCGCGCTACGAGGCAAAAGAAGCCCCCTCCCTCATCAGGAATACGAGAGTGGTGCACCCCATCGGCTATAGATTGGACAAGGCGTATGACAGCGAGGGGATCCGTCGGGTGGTACGGGAAGAGGTACGCGCAGCGTGTATGATTCCCCTCAGGAAACGAGCGAAGAGCGGAACGTATCGGCGTGCTATACTCGAGAAATTTGACGAGGAGCTCTACCACCGAAGGAACCTCGTTGAAACGATGTTCTCCTTGGAGAAGCGAGTGTTCAGTGATGTGAATCGCAGCAGGAGTATAGGCTTCGGAACAAGGAGACCAAGCTGTGTAACGTGTGTTATAATCTTTACCAGTATGTAGGGTCGTTATTATACTGATGGTGAAGGGTTTCTACAGAGCCAAAAAATTTAATTAAAAATTGTCAGTAATGGTACGCCGGCTACCGACTCCACAGTAGCCGGCTTGTTTTATGGTCGTTTGACCATTACACATTCAAAATTGCCGATACCGTGTGTCATTCGTTTTTTTTATTGATCAACCTCCATCAGTTTATGAATGTGAAGATGATGCAATTCTATTTTAGAACACGTGTAATTGATATTTTATCGTACTATTATATTAGTTTTTCACTATTATATCGCGGATTCGAAAGTCATACTTAAGCTTAAGTGGCATACTTGGCGTGACGACTACTAATCCGTTTAAGATTCTGATAAATGAAATCACATTTTGCCTTGCCAGCGTACTAAGTCAATTTGAATATAACTCCATATTATCTCTAAAAGTTTCTGCTGTGTTTCGATTCTATTTACTTTGAGCAGAAGTATGACCAAGCAATTTTAGAGCGGTGGAAAATCTTCCTGTTGAGAAGATAGCTATTTAGAAAATGCCAAATGTGAAGATACGCTGCGAAACAACCAGAAGCACTGCCAGTATTAAAAATAGGCACAATGCTATGTTTTTAACACAATTAAAACTAATATTTGTGCAATGATAACGTATAACCGTGGTAACTTGCTGGCTATTTAGAAAATTCTCTAAATTGCACTCTTTTTTATTTATTTTGGGAAAAGGATAAAATTTCTATTACATTTAGTTAAGAATGCCCTCGTGCGTATGTTAAGGAATCGTTAGCGTAGACAAAGAGACAAAATTAAACTAGTATGCGCAATCAGTCAATATTAGATAACAAATACTTTTGTAAAGCAATTGTTTCTTACAAGCAATTTTTTCGAAAGAATTTACGATACTAATGTAAGAGTGATATTTAGGATAAGTTAATGGTAGTAGCATACCGAGTCAAACACCAGCAAATATAGTAATTAGTTTTAAAAGAATTTGTTATGCGTTTAATTCCCAAAAAAGTCTTTATCGAGCTATTTTTATGTAATTTGACAAAATTTAGGTTTGGATTGTGATAAAGTATTTGATTTTTAATCTACTTAACACTTTTTCTATGATTGCAGAGCTGTTATAAAGAGTATGCTAATACTAACTGAAGATTAAAGTGATGAGTAGCAGAATTGACATACCCTACACGACGGTAAATAAAACAGAGCGATCTTCAGATATCCGCTCGAAAAAAGAAAAGAAAAAAAGTGAATTGATAGGTGAATCAGAAAATAGAGACAGAGATAATATTCTCTTAATATCAGACAGCAATTCCGATTCAATTCTAGAGAGCTCTGGCATGTCCGACAGTGACACCGAACTTGATGAAAATGTGACCTCTTATCAAACAGAACATACTTGTGTAGTGTATTATATCGTCGAAGTAACATCAGATGTTCCAACTTTTGTAGGAAGCGACGAACAATGCTATACCTGAAAACGGGTGATAGAGCGGTCGTACCTACAGATCAAGCAAAGGTACTCTGTAACCGTGGACTGGCAGTTTTAATAGACGATGTCGTCAAATTCAGAAATAACAACTAGTGAAACTGACTTGCTGATGAATGCTGATGGGATTAAGTGATAGCTTTTGTTGTTTGATGTTTATTTGTGCTTAATAAAATCCTTGCTCTCAATTACTGCGCAATTAGATTTGTGAAGTAACGCCTTGTTTCATTTTACGCGAAACGCTTTCAATGGTATAAAAATTTTGTACATTTTCTTCTCTCAAATTAAACATAGCATCTTCGGTCACAAGTCGTATTATAGTAAATAATGCAAAAAGAAAATAATACTGGCTCTGCATCATAACTTAAAACCGTAAGAAAGAGTGAGTGTTAATATGATCTAGACTATCATTAATGATCTTAGTGCAATTATTATCGTCCTAGTAATTTCATCTTATCCAATTGTCTTTTAAATATCTATTCGTCTATAACAATTTTTATATCGACTCACCGGAGGCCGATAATTCTAATAATAATTACATTTTAGTTGTGGGTAAATCATAAACTGATGCCAATCTTCTTTATGATTAGTCTTTAAGTCAAAAATGGAATTGTGTAATGAAATTTACGAACTTACTTATAAAAGCTTTATAAAATTCCATCACGTAACACGATTTCGTTTCTGGTTGATTGTTTGAGTTTGTAAAAAGTATCTTACGATTGATTGAACTAAATAGTAATATTGCGAACCAAAAATCCTGTTACCATGGGCGTAGTCGCGTGCACAGATTATTGAAACTATCGCAACATACAAAAATAGATGTCTCAACTATCACGTAATTTAGTCAGCAGCAAAGAAAAGCGCATAAGATTGTGTTTCAAATCAAAGTAAAACATAAATTAATACTCTCTCGTTACGTTGTACCAAAGTTTAACGTGGAAGAGTTACCGTTTCATGTTTGAAAGATGTAATAATGATAGGTGCTATAGCAACTGAAATAGTAAGGATTAAGATAAAATGAGAAGGATTCGGTTAATATGAAGCAAGGAGTAGTGGGCAAATCAATTACTACGCAGAGTGGCGTCGACATAGGGAAGATAAAAGACGTTATTATCGACGTTGATACTAAAGATATCTCAATAGTCGTGTCGAAAGGCATGTTAAAACGCGATGAAGTAATCCATTGGTCTAAAATAGTCTCAATTGGAGATAGAATAATCGTTTCAGATGACGTCATTAACGACATTAGTCAAAAAGTCACAGACTGATTGTCTTATAGTAGCGCAGCACTCGTGTAGCCTTAAAAGGCAAAGGGCAGAGAATGAAATAAAAAATCAGAATGGACGGAGTTGGGTCACAGACAAGCACATGAGAATGGGAATTTTTTAGTTAATTCGTATCCGTTAAGAAGTTCATATCATCGTTTAAGAATCTTTCTTACCAGTGGCATGGATATGTCAATAGCACCTTCTGGGCATAATTCCTGGCAGCAGAAGCACCGAATGCATTTGTCGTAATCGATGACTGGTGCGGAGCCTTTCATGAATTTTATGGCTTGGGGCGGGCAATCTCTGGAGCATTCACCACACTTTTTGCATTTAAAAGCTTCTATGCGAGGTTTCACGGCTATAATAGTCTTTAATATATTAGTCATGAACGGAGGTGCTCGACTCGACCACGTCGTTGTCGTCTTTTTAAAATCTTTCATAATGAGTGGCTCAACCTTCTCACCGGATATCGTGATTTCTGTCAAACTGTTTGGTCCAATGCCTCGTTCATTTGCCATCTTTACTGTCGGCACCATCATCGGGTCGAAGCCCGCAATAGTGACAGCAACGTAGTCTAGCGCTGTGCAGCTTTTACTTGCTAGAAGAAGCCCGATTTTCCGTGGATTGCCATTTGACGGCCCGGCCCCTTCCATGCCAACAACAGCATCCATGATACTTATCCTCGGCGTGTACGTCTCGTGCAGGTCGAGCAAAAGTTCTGCGAACAAGTTTATGTCTTTGGCCGTGTGCAGGTGATATTCGGGTTTGAACATCCCCGGGATATACCCATAAAGGAGCTTTACTGCCCCTGTATAATAGGTCAGACTGTGTGTTTTTAGTTTAGGGAGCCCTATGATCACGTCTGCTTCCGTGATCGCTTTGGAGAGTGTGAGCTTTTTGAATGTTTTCGCCTTATTCGAGGAGACGTCTACAGTAGCCTCATCGAACCGCACGCATTGGCATCCAGTCTCGTCGATGACTCCTTGTATACCAGTCTTTTGCAATAACGATTTATATGACGAAACACTACTGCCGCCACCTGGTGAATCACCTACTGTTACAGTCGCCCCTAGCTCCTGCCCCATTTTAACGACAGCTCTTGCGACCGCGGGATGCGTGGTAACAGCTGCTTCAGGCGGCTTTGCAGATAGCAAATTCAATTTAATCAGTACGCGGTCGCCTTCCTTGATAACGCTCTCAAGCCCTCCTAATGGAGCTAGACTTGATTCTACTGCGTTCCTGACCTTCTCATCGTTATAAGAATCGCACCTAACAATAGAGACTTCATATGCCATAACTGACGTACATTTGTATACGACTAGGTAACTATATGTCTTCCGTCTAATTTATAAGAAAAATGAGCGTCATATGAAAATTGTACCATATTCCAAAATTAATAAAAGCCTTGTGGTCACGGCAGATCTTCCAGTCGAGTAAAATATGTAAAGAGTTTTCATTTAGTGAGTTTACTATTTTTTAAGTCTCGATTTTTTTTAATCAAAAGGGCTTCAAGAATATTTCAATAGAATCTATTCTGCATATATGTGAATTAGATTACTGCAAAATGGTGTAATCCACCCTTCGATCTGACTGTAATTATAAAAACTAATACAAATCCGTTGGCACCAAAAGTCTGCTGCAAGTAAATACATGAATTATAGTCCTTGTTTTTTGTTGGCTATATATTTTGAGCGTATCAACTCAGAAGTAAAACACTAAGCTTGCGCGATGCATTAGCGACAAGTCCCCTGTTGTTGGGTCTAGTAATGTTCGCTCCCCCGTTTATAGAGTTTATACTGTTATATTTTCCGATTTTTCAGTAGAAAGTTTGAAGAATTGCAACTTCATATATCGCGCGTCGTTGTGTTTTTTTGAGAAATGTAGGAAAGAGAAGTGAAAAAAGAGGTGGTCTGAAAATGAACGACGAACATACAGCTGAAGAACACGAATGGAGACAAAAGTTGCGTTTGCTAGTGGAGGAAGTATTGCCGGAATTCCAAGTATGTCTCGCGGATGCGATAGTAGAAGAGAACGAAAAATTTGAAGATAAAAAGTGTGATGATTGTCTCCAGCAACATATAGAAGACGCAAAGACGGAACTTATAGAAGACCTCCGGAAAAAATATACACTCACGGGTTATGATCTTTTTATGTTGGGGTATCTTGAAAGGACAGAAGAGGCGACAGAAGAAACAGCGGGAGAACTGGCGGGAGAAAAAGATGTGGAGGATGAATAATAAAAGGCTCTTACGATTATGTATGTAAGAGGATGTGACGAAAGCTCAAAAAACTTGCTTTATTTCACAGCGCAAAACTTCTAAATTCGTTTAGGTAATACATTGTTGCACTGCATTTATGAAACGTGTCATGTGGAAGTTACTATATGCCACGTTAATAAATTTTCGTATTTCCAGCAATCGCGTTAGAGTTCTAATGAGCATCTTTAAAAGGTCTGCAACTGTCCGAGGGTTGAAAGATTCGAGCCTTCAAATCGTATAGTCTCAAATGCAAAGCTCCTCTCGTCAGACTAGATCTTTTTTAGTGACACAACGAACAGACTGCTGAGTTAGTCGGAAGCGTCTACACCTTTAGGATTTTTTACATTGGTTAGCATGCTTACGAGCGTTGCAACTGACGTGCCATAAATCTCTAACATTAAAAACAGCAATCGTAATGTGCTTATTTTATTTCGTCCTCCGCAAGCATGAAGGCCTGAACCCTGTTACACGAGATCAAGTTCCAAAAACCAACTGGATTATTACTGTTTACCTTGAATTTTAGGAATTTGTGTCGAAGGAGCTCTCTCAAGGACAGTTTCCAGTACCATCTTCTTGTCGCCTCTGAATAATTCCACGTTAACTTTGTCTCCTACTTGATGCTTATTCATAACTTTAATCAGATCCCTGACGTTATCGATTTGCACATCCGCCATATGAACAATGATATCCCCTGGTTTAAGCCCAGACCTTTCAGCTTCACTATTGGGCAGCACATTGGTCACCATTATTCCATTTTCAGTTGGTAGGCTATAATATGCTACTATTTTAGGATTTAGATCTACGGCATTTATGTTGATCCAAGGTCGTACTACTTCACCATGTTCTATCAACTGCTGTGCGACCCACATGGCCGGTTGTATCGGGATGGAAAACCCGATGCCTTGAGCAAAAGGTATGATTGCACTGTTGATTGCGATCACCGTGCCACTACTATCTAGCAAAGGGCCGCCACTGTTGCCAGGATTAATTGCAGCATCGGTTTGAATAAGCCCTTCCATATAGGTGACTTCAGTCTGAATAGATCGGTTCAATGCACTTACTACTCCCACAGTGACAGTTGGTCCTCCAACAAGACCTAATGGACTACCTATTGCAATGGCCATCTGTCCAATCTTGAGGTCGTTCTTTTTTGCCATTTCGGGCACCGGAAGGTCATGAGCATCAACATGGACGACGGCTACATCCATTATAGTATCGATACCCGTTATCTCTCCTGAGAATGTCTTTCCTTGTTCCATGGTTACTTTTATTTCCTGCGAGTTGAGCACCACATGGGCATTGGTCAATATGTATCCCTCTTTGTCAATTACAAAGCCAGAACCGACCCCCTGGACAGGATGTATGCGCAGATAGGCATCTGCCATTAGCTTTACCTCGCTAACATTTACTACACTTGGTATTACCTTTTCAACGGCCTGAACGATTATTTCGTCAAAACTTGACATATATTTCACCCTAAAAGTATTACATTGGGAATTACATTGGTAATATCACTCGCTTTTTTAAGTTATTATCACTTACCCATGTTTTGTCCAGTTTTTAGTGTTTCTTCTACAGGTCATTTGGTATCGATTCTCTGAAAGAATATTGTCCTAAATCAACAAGTGCCAAAACAGAAAAAGTGTATGAACGAAGCATTATTACACGTCAAAAGATACATTGGTCATTAAGCAGATCTCTATCATGGACGTTTGCCGCTACGATGCGTGGATGCTTCAACGTGATAATGGCACAGCTACTTATGGACTGAAAGAAAAGATTGGGAGACGTGAGCCGAATAATATAGGGGTCTGAATTAATACGCGTTTACTTAATGAGAGTTTTGTTAGATGCAATCTTATTATAGATCTTTCACCATTTAGTTTGCTTAGTGTATCTAATTAATTTATGTTCTTCCACTAATTATATTCGAGAGAGGAAAAGACTATTTTCATTTCGGTTAGTTAGTTTGGAGATCAAGAAAATATAATTAAAATGAGTAGATACCCAACATTTCGATCCATTACAGCGATTATATTAGTTTAGCTCTCCTCAATTAATCCATTCCTCTACTGAAACGTTGGCTTTTCTTTTCAATTGCTTTTTGTATTCTATATCATTATAATGCATAAGAGGGCAAAACTGATAAGCAATGAGGCTAACTAGTCACATATTTAAGGCTCCCGATTAATCTTTAAAATAATATTAAGCTTTGGGTTTGAAACCTATAACAAAAAAAGTGAAAACGTGAATGTAGCAAAACCATTTATTGGTGAACTAAAGAGAAGTGTCACCTCGCGTATTCCCACGGGTGTCGGAGAATTTCAGCTCCGCCTGTATATCAGTAACAACGATGAAAAGGAGCATATTGCGTTAATAATGGGCAAAGTGAAAGGTAAATCGAATATTCTGGTACGCATCCATTCGGAATGTTTTACTGGTGAGGTATTAGGATCCTGTCGCTGCGATTGCAAGGAACAATTACACCTAGCAATGCAAAAAATCGCCGAAGAAGGGTGTGGTGTGTTAATTTACCTACGTCAAGAGGGGCGAGGCATAGGTTTATCCGACAAATTACGGGCCTACAACCTACAAGATCAAGGTTATGACACCGTCGACGCGAATCTGCTGTTAGGACATCAAGCAGATGAACGTGATTACACCGTCGCCGCTCTTATACTTGAGGATTTGCAAGTACGCTCAGTAAGCCTGCTAACTAATAACCCACTGAAGATCAAGTCTCTTCGCGAGCTGGGCATAGTCGTGGAACGACAGCTGCCACTACATCCTACGGTGAACGAAGACAACTTCCGGTACTTACTCACTAAAGCCTTGCGTATGAATCATTTATTAAACGTATACACCACGTCACAGCATGAGGGAAATCTCGCGATATCCACCGATCGACAGGGGGACACGATCGCGGAAGTTCATGTAAATGCTAGTCAGCTATCTGAAAAAAAGGTTATAAATAATCGCACCTCTCTTTATTTCATTGATCGGCGGCAAATAACGGTTCGAAAAGAGGAGCTACCTAAAGTCGATGCGAATCAAGTTTTAATCCAAACTCAGCTTTCTGCCATCAGTCCTGGCACTGAGAGCCTGATTTACCGTGGAGAGTTTCCTGAAGAGATATCGATCGATGCAAGCATTCCTGACCTTTCGGGCACGTTAGTATACCCCCTTAAATATGGCTATTCAGCAGTTGGGCAAGTAATAGCGATTGGTGAAGAAGTGGATTCCACATGGGAGGGCCGTTATGTTATGGCATTCCACCCACATGAGAGCCATTTCATAGCCGACCCTAACATGTTACTACCAGTGCCAGAGGACATAACGCTGGAAGATGCCGTATTTCTGCCTAATATGGAAACGGCGGTCAATTTTGTAATGGACGGCAAACCGCTGATAGGCGAGAATGTTGCGGTGTTTGGCCAAGGCATCGTCGGTTTGCTGACCACAAGCTTGTTGGCCACTTTACCTCTATCTCACCTCGTCACGCTAGACTGCCACTCGTTGCGTCGCGAGGCTTCGAGAGAAGTTGGAGCGCTAGTATCCCTCAGTCCCGAAGAGGCAGATCTCCAGAAATCACTAAAAGAGTACTTACCAAATGGCGCGGATCTCACTTATGAGATTTCCGGGTCGCCAGCTGCTCTTGATCAGGCGATTCTTACGACAGGATTTGCGGGCAGAATAGTAATTGGCTCTTGGTATGGGAGTAAACGCGCCAGTTTAGACTTAGGAGGACGATTTCACCGTAACCGTATTCAACTGATTAGCAGCCAAGTAAGCAGTATAGCACCAGAATTTAATGGTCGATGGACAAAAAAGCGCCGCTTTGATGTTGCTTGGGAAATGATACGCCAATTGAAGCCATCTCG
>Ga0187812_1000743_pt1 | contig 11356 bp, 10 predicted proteins | sample NC_S_2_FD_130582 | JGI IMG/M metagenome (GOLD analysis project Ga0187812, IMG submission 130582) | Wetland sediment microbial communities from Neuse River Estuary, North Carolina, USA - ASW-S_2 | ecosystem: Environmental > Aquatic > Freshwater > Wetlands > Sediment | place: USA: North Carolina... | reverse complement strand
TTCCACACGTCGGTGCCGCTGCCCAGCGGCTTGCCATTCCAGTTGCCGCGCAGCATGGGCCCGCCGGAGAAATAAATGGCGGGCACGTTTGCGCTGATTGCGCCCATTAACAGCGCCGGTGTGGTTTTATCGCAGCCGCCCATCAGCACTGCGGCATCGAGCGGCAGGCTGCGCAGGATTTCTTCCGTGTCCATTGCCAGCAGGTTGCGATAGAGCATGGGGCTGGGCTTCATGTAGGTTTCAGTGATGGTGAGCGCCGGAATCTCCACCGGAAATCCGCCCGCCTGCCAGACGCCGCGCTTCACCATCTCCGCACGGTCGCGCAGGTGAGCATTGCAGGGATTGATCTCGCTCCAGGTGTTGATGATGCCGATCACCGGCTTGCCGAGAAAATCCTCGCGCTCGAATCCAAGCTGCAGCATGCGCGAACGGTGGCTGAAGCCGCGCAGCGTGTTGGGGCCAAACCAGCTATAACTGCGCAAATCCTCGGGCTTCTTCTTGTTTCCCATCGAGCACTGCCTTTCTTCGATCGTATCCCGTGCGAATCTGTGTGGCCAGCAGCCCGGCCAGAATCATACATCCGGCCATCACCCACAATCCCGCATCGTAATTGCCGGTGATGGTCTTCAAGTAGCCAAACAGCCAGGGACCGGCCAGCCCGCCGAGGTTTCCCAGGCAGATGAGCCCCACCGCCGTCGCCGCTGCCGATTTGCCGAAGATCGTGGTGGGCAGGGTCCAGAACGCGGGCATGTACGCCTGTGCGGTCAGGCCGGTGAGGCAAAGCAGCGCCACCATCAGCCCGGCATGGTTGCGCGCCATTACCGCGAGGGCCAGCGAGGTTCCGGTGGCCAGCACCGGAATGGCGGTATGCCAGCGCAGCATTCCGGTGCGCTGCGTCCAGATGCCGTTGGTCGTGATGCCGACCGCGCTGCATGCGTAGGGAAGCCCCGCGGCGACCTCGCGCAAGCCGGCCGGCAGTGACTTCATCGTGTTCGTAATCGAAGGCAGAAAAAAGATCAGCGCCTGGTTGCCGGTGACGATGAGAAAAAGGATCGCGATCAGCAGAAAGGTCTGCGGGTAGCGCAGGGCATCCAGCACACTCACGCGGTGCGCGGAGATCTTTCGCTCCTCGTCGGCCCTGAGCTGCTCAACCAGCCACTCGCGCTCGTCATCCGGCAGCCAGCCGGCGCGCTGCGGCCTATCGGTGAGGTACCACAGCGAGATGAACCCCATGAGGAACGGCGGGATGCCTTCGAGCAGAAACACCCAGCGCCAGCCTGCAATTCCGGCCCAGTGAATACGCTCCAGAATCCAGCCTGACGCCGGAATGCCGAGGGCGATGGCCACCGGCTGGGAAAGCATGAAGTAACCCTTGGCTCGGGGGCGATCCCCGGGCCGGTACCAGTGCGACAAATAGACGATCACGCCCGAGAAGAATCCCGCCTCGGCGATGCCCAGCAGCAAGCGCAAAAGATAAAACTGCGTGTCCAGGTGCATCGATCCAAAGAGCCGCGTGCCCAGAAACCCCATCAGCGAGGCGACCACGCCCCAGCCGATCATGATCATGGCGATGAGCTTGCGCGCGCTCCAGCGCTCCACCAGAAAGCTGGCGGGAAAATTAAGGACTAGAAACCCGAGGAAAAAGATTCCGGCTCCGAAGCCGATCACCGCATCGCTGAAGCCCGTATCGGCCTGCATGCCCAGCTTGGCTACTCCGATGTTGGCCCGGTCCACGTAGGCCATCAGATAGAGCAGCATCAGGTAGGGAATCAAGCGGCGGGTGACGTGCGTTCGCGTGCGCAGCGGCAGGGTTGTGCTGCTTTCCGCGGCAGTATTGCTGCTCATCTCCATCCCTTCAGGTGATCGGGATTCGCTCTCCAGCGCCGCGAAGTGTTCTTCGCCGCGTGCCGTTTCCCGATATACCACGCCGCACCCTGAAATGGCGATTCCGCATCTTAGCCGGCGCATTTTGGGGCCGATCCGAAATGCGGCGTCGGGAGCAGGCAGCGCGATCGCCGTGCGGCGCGGCGCATCGATGTGAAGGGAGAATTGCGTCGCAGCCGCCGGTTATCCGCGCAAAACAAGCGCCCTGAAGGCTCGTTTCAGAACTCTCGGCTTCACAGACCCGGATGAGTAATATCGTCGGCGTGCGGGACGAGATACATATACATGTCGCGCGGGATGTTGGTCTGCCAGCGATTCGAAGATCTTGCGACAAATACAAATCCCAGAAAGATGAACGCAAGCGCGGCCGCGACTGCGGCGGGTCCGGCGGCGCGCCGGCGCCAGCGTTGCGCCAGTGCAGCACTTTTCCGCGGAGGCAGCGCGAAATGCAGCGCGTTTTCCGCAGGGCACGCCGCGATGCACTCCATGCAGGCCGTGCACTCGACCGAGCGGATCTGCACCAGGCGGTCGACATGCAGGCCGGCGGGGCATGCACGCGCGCACTTGCCGCAATCGATGCAGGCTTCGGCGTCGCGGCGAATCTTCATGGGACTGAGCAGCGAAACCAGACCCATCCATGCGCCGTAGGGGCATAGATAGCGGCACCAGAAGTTCTGCACCAGCATGGAAAGCAGCGCCAGCACCGCAATCACGATAAGCCCAGTCATGCCGATTTCGCGGAAGAAGTTCAGCATTTTTACGTCGGCGACGATGCCGTACGGTGTGTACATGAACGCTTCGAGTGCGGCGGCGGACATGCCGCCAATGGCAAACAGGAAAAAGCCGAGCAGCAGGTACTTCAGCCCGCGCAGCGGAATGTCCGCCCATCGCGGAAGGCGGAATGTGCGCCCGAAAATTCTTTGCCCCGCGCTCCACAGCCGCTCGGAGAGCGTCCCCACGGGGCAGAGCCACGAGCAGAACGATTTTTTGAGCAGCAGGCTCATCAGCACGAAGGCCATGAAGAGAAACATGGCTGCCGGATGGATGGCCGGCACGCGGCCCGTGGCCAGGAAATACTTTGTGTTCATCAGGCCGGCGATGGGCAGCCAGCCCTCCATGCCGGCGGGGCGAGGCACATAGAGCCCCTGGCCGCCATGCTCGAAGTAGCGCACCCACAGATAGAATTGCACGCCCAGCCACGCGTTCAATGCAACAAATACCCACTGCGCCCAGCGCCTGATCCGCTGCGAGCGGTCTTGCAGCAGGCGGCGAATCAGCTTCTTCTTGGGAGCGGGCGCAACCAATCTCTCTACAGTCTGCGTAGCCATCTTTGTGTTCCTTCTGCATTGCAGGCTATGGCAGAGAGCGCTGCGCGGGCAGCGACTTATGTCACAGTTCTTGCCGGGCGCAAAATGCGGCGGGAGCAAGGGCGTCTCGCCTCACGAATGCTTCAGCCGGAATTGGCATTATGAGTTGCTGTCGAGGATGGTCGTTAACCCAGGCAGGTCGAGCACCGTAATGTCGCGCGCTTCCACCTGCACCAGGCCTTCCGCCTGGAGGCGCATCAGGTTGCGCGAAACCAGCTCGCGGACTGTGCCGAGTTCATGGGCCAATTCCTGATGCGTGCCGGGGAGCTGAATCTCGATGCCGCGGCCAGTGCGCTTGCCCTCGGTTTGCGCCAGCCGCACCAGCACCGATGCAAGCCGCTGCCGCACTGTGGTAAACGAGAGCTCTTCGATAATCCCCACCAGGCGGCGCAGCCGCGCGCCCACAACAGCCAGCAACTTGAGCGCTACCTCGGGATGGGCAAGACAGAAGCTGCGAAAATCGCTGCGCGAAATGAACAGGACCTGCGTATCCTCGACGGCACTAACCGACGCGGGATAGGGAGCGCCGTCGAAGACGGGCAGCTCCGCCACCGAACCACCGGGGCCTTCGACCGCCAACACCTGTTCACGCCCGCTCGCGGAGCTCTTGAATATGCGCAGCTTGCCGCTAGCGATGATGTGCAAACCCCTGCACGCATCGCCTTCAGAAAAGAGCAGTTCGCCCAGCGCGTAACTTTTGCGCACCGCGTGGCCGGCGAGCAGGCGCAGCTCCTCCGGCGACAGGTTGGAGAATAGGGAAGCCGCGCCGAGCGCGGAAACAACGTTTCCTTGATCAGGCATCGGTAACATTCTAGCGAAATGGCCCGGACAGTGACTTTAGTCGCAGCATGCCCGCGCGTCTCTGCGTACATTCGCGTTCAGGAGATTCACGATGGCTACCTCTCAAACCACTGTCCGCGACATCGCCCTTGAGCAGCCCGCTTCAATCCGCGTCTTTGAGCGCTTCGGCATCGACTACTGCTGCGGCGGCCGTAAACCGCTCGCTGAAGCCTGCCAGGAGCGCTCGCTCGAACCCAAAGCTGTTCTCGACGCCATTCAGAAAGCCGTCGCCGGCGGCGGCGAGCAAACCCGCAACTGGACGCAGGCATCGCTTGAAACCATCTGCAGCCACATCGTTGCGACGCATCACGCCTACATTCGCGCCGAGCTGCCGCGCCTTGAAATGCTGGCGCAAAAGGTCGTGTCGCGTCACGGCGGCGCGCATGCCGAGCTCGAGGAGATGCAGCAGCTCATCCTGACGCTGGGAGAGGAGTTATTGCAACACCTCGAGAAGGAAGAGGTGGTGCTCTTTCCTTACATTGTCAGCATGGAGTGCAACATGGCCAGTTGCGGTCCGCGTCCGCTGGGCTGTTTCGGTGCGGTGCGCAATCCCATCCGCATGATGATCGCGGAGCACGACGCCGCCGGCGACGCCATGGCCCGCATGCGCGTGCTGAGCGGCGAATTCACTCCGCCCGACGGCGCATGCCCTACCTATCGCGGCTTCTTCCAGGCGCTCGCGGAGTTCGAGAAGGATCTGCACCAGCACGTGCATCTCGAAAACAATATCCTCTTCCCGCGCGCCATCGAGATGGACGAGAGCTGCGCGTAACGGCGGATGTGTCGAGCGGCGTCTCCGCGCCTCGCTGCGAATGTGTCCAGACGCACTCGTGCGCCGCATCTTGAAGACGTTACTTTGAGAATTGAGATTTTGGAGGATGTCACTTTGGGAGCCGATCGACTCTAAGTTGTTTAGAGTCAATGGCGGGGACGACGGGGCTCGAACCCGCGACCTCTGCCGTGACAGGCCGTCAGAAAACCGTAACTTATTGAAATCAGGGGTAATGGATGGCTCCCTTAGCGCCCTGAGGAACCCATGGGAACGCTTATCGTGCCCTTAATGTGCCCACGACCTTTGTCCAGTTGACCTCTGCCCACGACCTCTGCCTTTTTCTTGCAAATGTGCCCACGGCGAACAAATTTAACGCGGTTTTTCGACTCGCCACGTTAGCAAGCTCAACATCTGGCCAGGGTGAAAAGGACCATCTCGCAGGAAACGGAACCATAGAATCGTCAGAATCACCCGCGCATATCTACAGTCTCTCGATTTCTGCCGTGAATGCGGATTTCCTTGCCGCAAGTGCCGGCAAATTTCACCGCCATGCCCAGGAGCCGATATTCCTCGTCCTGATAGTCGGCAGCGAAAGCATCCTGGTGCAGAATAACGACGGGAATGTCCGCTGCATAGCAAGCCCTTGCAAAATCTGGAAGGCTTTTGTCAATTGTCGTGATCAGATCGGTTTCTCTGCGCATCAGTTCATCCGTGTTCACGCCCGCCATGATCAATACCTCAAGGCCGAACTATACCCCTTCGTCATTTACGAACAAACATATCGCGGCTTCGGCACGATGAAAATCGCTCAAAGAGGTTTCATGCCATATGGACGATTGTGGTCCGTTCCCTCCAGTCCGACGGTGGCGTGGGCTTCTTGGGAGTCAGGCGATCTCGATTTCATGGGCACTTGCGTCCCGCTCAAAAGGAGCATTGAAATAGCCGACCGTTGCAATCTGCTGCAGATACCCCGGCAGGAATTGAGCAACGGAGCCGGCTGTTTCATATTGGTAGACATGGCGACATTCATGTGACAGAAGCCGCGGTCCCATATGCCCCCGGACAATGAAGATGCTATAGCCCAACGTCAGACCAATCATGTTGGGACCCAGCAATCCGGTTGCAAGTGCGGCTTGGCGCAGTGCTGGCTCATCAGGCAGGGGAAGTGCGCCCACGAGTTCGGTCCGAATGCGCTCCGGGTGCTGAACCCCAACCTGCCTAGCGAGACCTAAACCTGTCATATCCAGCGGCTGACCTGTTTGTTGCGCACGAAGAGACTGTTCTTCCGCCCATTTGATAGCGGATGGGAGCAGTTGAGGCAAAACGGAAAGCAGATTGAAAGCCATTCCTTGATTCAGCTCCTTAGGCTTTCGGCAATCGCATGCAAAAAGGTTCCAACTTTTGCTGAAATGCCGAATTTTGGTACCTACGATGCCGGGTTATGGAATTCCCAATTATTCCGCGATCCAGAGAGCAAAGGAAAACCGCATTAACCAAGCCCCATGGAACAATAACTATAAGTCAGAATACTCCCAGCAAGTCGGCATTACGAAGCGAATCCACGGATCAGCCTGTCTTCTATGATCCTCGTTGGGAAGGGCGTTTACGGGGACCGATCCGAATATTTCTCTCGTAATATGACCTTGGCCTCTCAGAGAAGCCCGGAGAGCTCTGCCGAAGGGTAGCCAGCTTCATCTTGCTTAAGAAGCGCCACTGTATCGGCCATTTTGGTGAATCGCGATTGACGCTTCAGGTCTTCCAAGTACAAACTCAACGGACTCGAACGCTTTACGAGGACGCGTTGCCTTCCGAGGAACAGGTAAGGCCGGCCCTTGGGGTTCTCGAATGATCGATAGTAAATTGCCCCACTCCATTTGCCAGTGACATTAGCGAGGATACCCTGAGCGCCTTCGGTGAACTGTACGCTTTCGAGGTTGATTTTCTGAATTGGCATTTGCACATTGACCTGAGTCGTCGGGTTAATCGGTACTCCCACTGGAACGATTTCTACGCTGCTCACTGGGTCGCAATCAAAGAGCATGGAGGCGAGAGCGTTTGGTTCCAGAACAAAGGAATCCCCCTCCCCTAGTGACAGCCGACCTTGAGCATGTTTGTAGGCAGCGGGGAGCAGTTGGTCTGGCATAGCGAGAAACTGCTGCATCCCTCCCATCGGAAGTATTATGCTGCTTTGGATCACCCACGCAGTCCCTTTTTGCCTTGCGAGCTCGGTGGCATCGAAGTATCTGATTTCAGGGACGTTCGAGGAGGTTTGAACAAGACGGACCACAAAAAGCTTGAAACAGAGCAGGTCTGGGCAGTTGGCGTACATTTCGGCTAGCTGCATTCCTGTAAAGAGGTCTGGGATGTCTCCTCCGCCGGCTCGTGACTCCTTATTCAATTCATAAATGGCCTCGCGGTTGAAGGCGCCTGTCGTGCGCAAGAACTCTCGGTACGCAGAATGCACGAGATCAACGACAGCGGCGGTCGCCTTCCTCTTCCTGTCGTTCTCCAACAATGTTTGCCTGTCTATCGCGTACTCGAATCCGCGAGGATTCTTCCAGTTTGTGTGCAAGGCACCAACGCGAGGCAAGTCGAAACACAGGGAATTTGCGGAGTAGAAGAAGGAGCCCCTGAACCCGCATATAGAGGATATCGGCGGGCACATTCTTGGCTCCGGGACGAACAAAAGAGGGGCTCCGCCTTCCGCGAGAAATGTAGAACGAGCGCCGACCATGCGATAGAGAAGGCTCAATGCGATCTCGCTGTCTCCATCAGTGCCGCGCCATTTGAATACCTCAATCCCCAGTTCAGCCTTTCTTTCGAGCTTTGGCCCCAAAAGAAAGGCATCAGACACGTCTGGCACAGACAGCGGAAGCAACACACTGTCAGAGTCAATCTTTAGCTCAACCGGTATTTCGGAACATAGAAGTTGGTCTTGAGTCTGGGTGTACAAATCATCCATCACGATTTCTGGTTTCAGTTGAAGGGTAACGGCTGTGCCGGAAAGCATGGTTCGCTCTAAGAAGACCGTGTAGTCTTTGAGCCCTTCTATCTCCACCTCGAAGTGAGTTCCCGTTCTCTGTTCTTGTTCTTCGTCAATGTCGGCACCCTCAAATGCCAACGTCTGAACCTGTGCTCGATCTGCAATCGTAAAGACAGACCAAAAACCTATTCCGAAGCGTGCGAGGGGTGCGTAACCCTCGGTGCAATACGCCTTCTCTTTCGCGCGACTATTTCCAACCGTCAGAAAATGATTTAGGATCACTCTTTCCGACATTCCACAGCCGTTGTCCTCAACGAAAACTGTCCTGGCTGCACGGTCAAACCGAATTGTCACCTTGGGCTCATACTTAGCCGAGAGCGGCGAATGAAACGCCCGATAACGACAGGCCTCAACTGAGTTCTGCACGAGTTCTCGTACAACTGCACCGGCGTTTGCCTTCCAGATTGCGTTGGAAGAGATTAGATCAATAATGTTTTTCTTGTCGATTCTGACCCCTAGTCGTTCGAATCTTCCACCGCGCAGCTCTAGTCGTCTTTGTAAGGGCTCGGGACGCACGCGCAGACGGCGCACGGACGAACGGCGCTCTGTATCGCAATACCCCCTAAGCCATTCTTCGATCTGATCAAATGTGTGGTGGGCGAGGGAAAGTACTTCGGGGTCGGAGAACGATCCGGAGACCACGATCCTCCCATCATTTTCGACAGCGACACTGTCGCCCACGCAAATGTGTTTCATGTTTTCTAAATAGGATATTCGGGCAGTCTTGCTCGGATCCTTGCTGATGAGATCAACTACGCGCGGGGCCTGCGCCAAAGTTCCATCGACGCATTGCTCGCTTCGCGTGAAACTTCTGGCAACTTCGATTCCGTGGATGATCTGACGCATCGTGTTCCGGCACTCAACCGCAGAGAGCTTGTGCAGTTGGCGCGCATCGGAGCTTTGAACTCACTCGGCGACGTAGCCCATCGCCGCGATGCGCTTTGGCAGGTGGGAGAAGCGGCGCGAGCAACCGGCCCACTGCTCGCTGGCACTGCCGCACGGCGGGACGCAAATTCACCCTTGCAGCCGATGAGCACCGAAGAGCGGTTAGTTGCCGACTACTCCGGCGCGGGCCTCACCACCGGGCCGCACCCGATGGCCTATCACCGCGCCGAACTGCGCGCGGAAGGCATTCTTTCGGCTTCTGACCTGATGCGGCTCGCCAACAATACGCAGGTTCGTATCGCAGGCTGCGTCATCTCTCGGCAACGCCCCGGCACAGCAAAAGGCTTCGTCTTTCTCTCCCTCGAAGACGAAACCGGCATCGCCAACATCATCCTCACCCCAGATTTCTTCGAGCGCGAGCGTCTCACAGTCACTCGCAACCGTTTTCTTCTCATCGAAGGATTGCTTCAAAACAACGACGGTGTGGTCCATATCAAAGCCGACCACATCTCCCCACTCAACTCCGCCGCGATCGAAATCGCCTCGCACGACTTTCACTGATGTCGATGAGCTACTTGGGCTGGAGTCGTGGATGCAGGATCATGCCGGAAATATCAGCGGACACTGGCCGACATTCCGGGAGCAGTATCTGTACGCTGTGGCTTTTGAGTTCTCCCAAGCCTCAGAATCGAGATCTGTGGCGCCCGTTTCTTTGATGGGGATTGAGATTTCGACCACCTGCCCATAAGGCCGCCGGGCCACCCGCCGGATTACCGATGCGTTCTACAATTGCCGAAACGACATCGTGACTCGACAGGCTCATTGGAGGTATAAGGTGGATGATCATCACGGCGATAGCGTACCCGCTCCCATACTGCCAGATGCGGCTTTCGACGCCTTCAAGACTTTCGTTGCTCAATTCGATCCACTAGAACTACTCAGTCAATTGACCCTCACTTGGCTTTTCACTCAAAGAGACTTTGTCAGCGAATCCGATGTCGAGACCCAACACGCACGCTTTGTTGAATTCACGACGGGATATTTGGCGTCCCAACCCATCCAATCGCAGCCGACTCAGACTTTTGATGGTTCCTGTATCGAAGAGTTTGAGAAGTTAATTACACAATACTTTGACTCGTTTCTTGCAGAACTGGTCTATGGCGGCATTGATGGCCAGGAGCCTACTCCGGCCGCAAGCGTTCTTCGATCCGCACAGATTTACTCACTGTGGGTACGAGGCGATGCTTATCCCCATCAATTTTTCGACTTCGCATCGGAGCTGTACAGCCCGCACGATCAATGGTTCCAAACTAAATTGGGCTTTACGATTGGGGACGCGCTGCAAATCGTGAGAGCGATTCGAGAAGAGCTAAACCGGCGAGTCAATGAATCGGCGGATAACGCTCGCCAGAATGCGCAGATAGAGGCCGAGAAATACTGGGCCGAAGCACAGGTGGCGCAAATTACAAGAGACGAATTAGAGCAGAGAGTGGCTATTCATCTCCACTATGGGGCAGCCAAGAGCCTACTGTCCTTTTCGGTTGAAGAGATATGCGAGGTATCAGGCGTCGAGCTTGAGACCTGTAAGGCGTTTCTTAAACGTATGAGTCAATCCTTTGGCTATCACAATCCGAAATTCCCAAGCAGCTTCACAGACGCAAAAAAGGCGCTGTGGGATTACAACACAGTTGAAGAACGACCATTTCTGCAACACGGAGACCGCTATTGGTTTTTCACCAACCCCATGATTGCATCCGTAATGTTTTATACCTTTTTCTTTGATCTAATGGATGACAAGCAGTACAAGCCCGCATTTGAAAAGACCAGGGGGGACTTTGTTGAACGCAAGGTATTCGAGTATGTGTCTAGGATTTTCCCGCAAGACATGATATTCCTGAATCCCGCATATCCCGATGGGAATGAATTCTCGGATGTGGCTGTGCTACACGATGGCAAGATTCTGATTTTTCAGTGCAAAGCAAAAGGACTGACCAGAAATGCTCGCGTTGGCGGAGATTTTCTCCAGCTAAGAACCGATATGCAGGCCGCTATCCGCGACGCATTCAACCAAGCTTTGAGAGCTAGGGAGTATACTCGCAATTCTGAGAACCCAGCCCTCAATGTGAAGGGGATGAGGCTGACTATCGATGGCAGGTTCATCACTGACATATATTTGATAACTGTGACATTGATGCCTCTGCTTATGTTCGTTACACGTTTTGAAAATATAGAAGACGCGCTAGGCTTATTCCCGGAGAAAGAATATCCCTTTTCCTTAGCCCTTGGTGACCTAGATATTGTGACCCAGATCGTTAGATCGCCCGCGATGTTTTTGCAATATGTCAATAGGAGACTCACTATCGAGAAAACGTCATTCGGAGTTCATGCGGACGAAATTGATCTTTTGGGCTTCTATTTGCATCAGGGAATGTACTTTGATGAATCTGAATTTGGAAAATATAGCTATGTGTCACTGTCAGGATTTTCGGATCAGATTGATGAATTTGTCCATCGGAAATACGACTTAGGCGAAGCAGTCGAACCGCCTGTGCCGCCGCTGCCGAG
>Ga0187812_1000742_pt1 | contig 11356 bp, 19 predicted proteins | sample NC_S_2_FD_130582 | JGI IMG/M metagenome (GOLD analysis project Ga0187812, IMG submission 130582) | Wetland sediment microbial communities from Neuse River Estuary, North Carolina, USA - ASW-S_2 | ecosystem: Environmental > Aquatic > Freshwater > Wetlands > Sediment | place: USA: North Carolina... | reverse complement strand
ATCACAGACGGTTGGAGGGCGCGGCCAAGGTGTGGCGTCCAAACCAAGGCGGTTGGCTGTCCGCGCGCACGTGGTTGTGAGCGAGCGCGGGCGGCATGCCGAGTCTTGCCGGGCACCGGCAACGGTGCGCGTGGCGGTGGGCAACCAACTTGAAAACTATGGGTCACGCATCACGCCGCGTGCGGTAGCGACAAGCCTCTTTATCGCCCGCTTAATCGCGGCGCGGCGCTCGTCATCGCGCGCCCAGCCGATTGTAGGCACAGGGACCAAGAAACCCCGCGCGTGGCGTCCACCGCCGATCACTACGACTTCCTGACCATCCAGAAGCGTCTTGAGATTGCGGCGGACCATGCGCGCCGTCACGCGATTGCCCCGGTAGCTCATGCTCGATACCTCCACGCGGCCGCTTTCCAGCCGGAAGCGTGTACACATTTAGCGATCGCCAAAAGTGTACACCTTGCCGGCAATCGACGGCGTACACATTTGTGCCGGCGCCGAGGTGTACGGGCCCGCGCAGATCCAAAAACTCGAGTATGGCGAACGGGAGGCGAAATGGGTGGCAATCGCGCTGGCGGGCGCGGAGACCAAAAACGGGATTTCCGGGTGTGGTGGTAGCACCCCCCTCCCGAAAAATCGCACCTTACCCCCACTTTGGGGGGGGTAGCTAGGCGGTTTTGGGGGGTGTCACGACGATTGGCGGGGTTGGCGTGCTTGCGGCGGCGGCGGTGGTAGCGGCGGCGGTCGCGGCCTTTGCCGCGGCTTTCGCGGCCTTGGCTGCCGCGGCTGCCTCCAACTTACCTAACTTGAAAAGTTGCACTTGCAGCATCAATTGCACGTCCACCGGGTTAAGGCCCTCGGACTCGTAAAATGCCTGCAGTTCGTCTAGGTCTATCAGGTCGTGCTCGAACGCATACTCATAGACGGCGCGCGGAGACTGCTTGACCTTGCCCACCTTGTGCGCGAGCTTCGCCAGCGCGGTTGACAAGATCACGTTGTACTCGTTCGGGTCAATCGGCAACCCCTGCAGGAACGCGGTAAACGTCGGCTCGTCTATCTGCCCGGTGCTGAACTCGGTCTCCATCTGAGTGACGAACGTGGATAGCCACTTATCGGCGCGCGTAGCACTCTCGTTCTGGAACGCGGCGGCAAGGATGGCCGGGTCATAGCCTAGCGTCTGCGCATACTGCGTGCCTTGGTCGGCGGTCCAAATCTTCCAGCGCATGAGGCGGTCAACGTCCGTGAGGTTGAGGCGCTTTTCATGGAGCGCGATTAGCTCGTTGATCTGCGCGGTGGTGTACCCGGCGTACAGCCCGGCCTGTTGCACCACGGGCAGACTCATCACCGTCTGCGCGTACGCGTTGACCACCTCTTGGAGAGTGAATTGACTAGGGTGGTAGGTGGAATTTAGAAACCACTTGTAGGGGTTGGAGATGAAAATATCAATAAGCGGCTGGATGGCGCGGCGGTGCATGCGGCCAAGGCCAAGCGACTTTGCCACTTCCTCGCCCACCTCGCGCACCTCGTCAAGATGCAGCCACGGGCACATACCGCCGAGTAATCCAAGGATGCCCGTGGCGGTGCCGAAGTTAATCACTAGGCCGGTGAAACGCTCGGCGGCGATCTGCCCGCTGGCCGGTGTGATTCCCGCGCCGCCCGCGAACTCTCCCGATAGCTGCTTATGTAGCAGGGTGCCGATGGTCTGCGCGTTGGCAAGGTGCGAGGCGATGTCTGACCCGTCCTGTATGTTGACCGAAGTGTACTCCGTCCCTAGTAGCTCGCCCAACACATCGGTTGCAATGGATGCGGCTGCAGGGTCTAGGCTCTTGCGGAGTGTGCCAAGCGCCTGCATCACGGGCGCGACGAGCAAGGCCAGCACGGGCGCTATCAGTCGCGCGCCTATCTGCAGAATCAGGGAGAACAGGGTAGGGATTGCGTAGGCGATGCCCGCCACGAGGGTCTGCATCCAGAATGGCGCACCGATGCTGCACAGCCACGCGCCGACCGCCCGCGCGGTGTCCGTAATGGTCTGGTTCTGTACGTTGATGGGGTTGGCAGGACCGCCCACACATTGCGTGCTTACCTGTAGGATTGGCGGCGGCGGTGTCTCGTCTGCGAAGGTATCGGGCGGGAATATATCGGGGAGTGGTGGTAGCCCGCCAGTGTCGCCCATCGGTTGCTAGCTCCTATGCTCCGGGGTCTGCATCTAGTGCCGCGCCTTGCGCCTGAAACACCGTCAACCAGTCGGCGGCGTCGCCCGTGTTATTGGCAATCTGCGTCTTGAGCGTGGCGAAGGTCGGCCCGATGCCCTTGGTTGGTATCGGTGGGGTGCCGCCCGCATCGGTGCCACTCAGAAGCATTGACAGCGACGCGCCGGTGAACATGCGGCCCAAGTCCTCGGCGCGCAGCCACACGATGTGGAGCAAGGGTATCAATCGAATGAATCCAAGCGGCGATAGCAGCCACTCGAATATATCCGCGTGCCGGTTGATGGCCTGTATGATCGTCTGGTACGCGCTGATTATGTACCCCTCGATCATGCCGAGGTAGTTATCGAGGGTGCCCGCCCACTTGAGACCCATCTGCCTGAGCAACCCAAGCACATTGCGTAGCGCGCCGATGAACGCCAGCACCGGCTTGAGGTAGAGGTTGAATAGGTGCTGCAGGAACAGTTGCTCGGCGCGTATCGCGGCAAGGATGGGTTGGAAGAACGCCTGCAGCGCCGCCCGGAGGTTGAGTATGTCCTGCCATAGCTGCTGGAAGTTGCCGGTAAACAGGTCTTGGATGATGTGGAGGAAGCTGCTCAGGAGAATCTTAAACAGCCCGAACAGGAACTGCACGATGCCGAGGATGATGTTGTACAGGATGTCGGCAATGTACTGGACAAGCTGCACGAGGAACGCAGCGAGCGCCTGTATATAGCCGATGATCGACTGAACTATCCCTATCAGATAATCGAGAATGTCATCCACGGCGAAACCCCCTAGGTGATGACGCCAATCTCGCGCAGCGAGTTGACGCGCGCCATGATACCGGCCTGCACGTTGGCGGGTGTGTCCTTGTCTCCCTGCAGCGTGAGCGTGAACGGACCATGAGACCCTACGGTAAAGGTGTAGGTTGTCTGTGTGCCCGCTTGGTTGGCCGCTGTGATGAAAGGTGCCTGCCTAATGCTCGTGATGGTAACGCCCGTTGGTAGCATAGTGCCTCTCCTCTAGTTTATTCTCCCGTTGGTAGTCCACGTCCACCACTACCGCCGCTGCCGCCCGCGCCGCCCCCTGCTGGCCCCGGTGTAATCTTGACATTCCACACATACGGCTTACCTGTATTCACGTCCTGTGCGTAACCCACCACCTGCGTCTGGTCTGATGCTTGCACCGTAACAGTCATGGTAGCGAATAGCGCGGTATCGCCCGGCTGTATGGTGAGCGACTGCGGCGCGTCCCACGAGCCCGCACCGGACGGCGCGCTCACTAGCTGCACCGGCTGTATGGTGATTGCCGCCTTGGTATCGTTGGTGAACTCAAGCGGCACAGTTGTCTGCGTGCCGACCGGAAGTATCGGGGTATCGAACACCGCATTAGGGTTCTCTGGCGTCACCACTAGCGCCGGGCTAGATGTCGGCGGGTTACTCGCGGGGTTGCTTCCGGGCGGCGTGAGGCTTGGCGGCTGGATGCCGACCTCTAGAGCGAGCGCCGCGAGCGCGGCGTAGTCCGCGTTAGAGGCGGCTATGTTGGCCTGCATCTGAGGTGTGGCGTCTATCAAGATGCTGTCTCCGGTCGGGTCACCCAACAGGGTGCCGATGCCGAGTATGAAGTCTATAGCGTCTAGCAGCGTGAGCAGCGAGTCTAGGTCCGATACCGTCTGTGCATAGGCGGCGTCAAACCCATCATCTGGCCCGCCCGCGTTGCCAAGGATGTCCGCGACAAGCTGACCGAACCCCGGCGCGGGGTATGCAAGGTTGATGTCACCGGGCAGGATGTGCCCTAGCGCATCCGGCATGGCTGCCCCTCACAATCCCGCGCGAGGTTCGGCATTGGTCACGGTGCCGCGACGTATCCGGGCGGCGGCGGCACGCTCGGATTGATTGCGAGGCAAGCCTCACAAGCATCATCCCGGACGTGCTGCAGCACGGTGCCTAGCTCTGTTTTCCCGCTTGGCGACTTAATGACGCCCTGCAGGATACCAAGTACAACGGTTAAGGCGAGTTGCTCAATCCAATTCATTGGAAGCCTCCTTAGCAGCCACCATACAACGGCGAGCGTGCCAAGGGCAACGTGTTTCCAAGTTAGCCCGTTGTGCATGGCGGGCTAGAACAGGAATAGCGCGATGCTCTGCAGGCTCGTTGTGCTGTTGCCGCTGGCCCCGGCCACTTGCGCGGTAAGCGAATACTGCGCGAGGTCCGATGGTGCGGGGTTGTCCACGGCGTTGAATCCATCGGCCCACACCGTGGAGGCGGTGACGCCGCTGGTAATAACGCCGGTGGTCGCCACCACCGCGCCGGTAAGCGCGTTGCCGCGCCGCACCCGCAACGTGATTCCCGTGGTCGCCGCACTGAGCGACAGCGAGAGATACGCGAGTATCAGCGCGAAGTTGGCCCCGGTCGGCCAGTCAATCGAGTTGCTGGTAATGATGATGGTCTCGCCCGTGGTGGTGAGCGTGACGGGTGCGACGTTCTGCGAGAAATTCTGATACAGCACTTGTGCCATCTGTGGTGCTCCTCTCGTGTCTAGCTAGTAGGTTCTATCCACTCCTCAACCAGTAGTCCGTTGGTCAAGTATGAATCGCCCGCGCCGGGGTTGGATTGCTGCACGGTGATTAGATCACCCGCGCTCACGGGAATAGGCCACGGCACCGGCATGTACAGGTCCGCACTCGCGCCCGCTGGCGACACCCCGTAGTTGGCGACAAGGTAGTTGATGACGGTGCTTGGCGCTTGCGTGCCACTCGCGTTCGACTTAAAGACGGTGGTCACCCCCGTGATGATCGAGAGCGATACTTGACGCACCCCCGCCGTGGCATCCGTGCTCAAGGCGAGGAACAGGCTAAATATCTGCCAGCGCGCGTTGGTTGGCACCGTCCAACTAACTTCCAAGTTGTTCTTGGTGGTAGGTACGGGTGCTTGCCGCAACCATCCCGGACCCTCCACGCTGCTTATCTGCCGACCTCCCGGCCATCCAAGGCGCTGATTGAGCGTGAGGTAGTCTGTAAAGAGAGTCTGCACGGGATACTGCGGGTTCGGGACTCCGTACCAAATGCGCGCCATAACCCATGTGTTGCCGCGAGCAGTCGCGTTCTGGCTGCAGAACACCTCAACCGATAGCAGGAACCCCTCGGCAAGCGCGATGCTGATACCGTTGGCCGTCCTGTCTGCACTTACCGGGGTGTCAACCTCCCCTGCCGTGATTGTGCCATCGGCACGCAGCAACCGATAGACGATGCTGACGGTCTGGTTAGGTACACTGTTCCACACAGTCACGAAAAGGGTGTTATTGATGGTGACGTACACCTCATTGGGCGGCTGCACATTGCGCGTGGTGAAGTTGGCGAGCGGCTTCTGCGTGTATATCTCGGCAGTTTCACTCGGCGGCTGCGCGACCGGACCGGGTAGCGTGGTGGGTAGGCCCATCGACCTACCTAGTAGTCAACCCATTGCTCAACGATAAGCGCGATAGCACTAAACTGGTCTGCTGCCTGTAGGTTGGTGGTGCTAGACCGGAGGTTGTAGCCCGCGGGCAGTAGCAGGTCCGGTGGCAGAGGTATGTTAGCCAGTGCCGCGTTGGTGGCGGGAGCATAAGGCGCTGCACTGCCGGTGTACTCGATAGCGAGCGATGCGGCCTGTGTGATGCTGGCAGGGAATTGACCGGCGACGGTCACGCCGTTGTCGAGGCGTAGCGACACCTCGCGCGTGGCGACCGCTGCCGAGGTGGTAAGCGTGAACGCGATTGACTTAACGCGCAGCCGGTTGTTCGCACCCACCGAGAAGGCGAAATCAGCGCCCGCCCCCGGTGAGCCTACGGACAACTGCGCGGGGTTACCTTGCCCGTCAGCAAAAGCGCGCGGGGTGGTGAACGGCCACGAGAGATACCCGCCAGAGGTGAGGTAGTCGCTAATGAGGATTGCAACGGCTTGGTCGGTCGCCACGTTGCCGCGAGCTAGGCCGAGTTGCGCGAATACAAGCCCGCGAGTAAGCGGGGCTGACTGGGAGATTGCAACCAAGTCGAGCAGGAACCCCTCGGCCAGTTGGAAGGTCTTTTCAAACGGTGCGGCACCCGCATTGATAAGCTGGCGAAACTCAAACGCGGTTATCTGCCCATCCTTGCGAAGCACGCGGCCACGGATGGTGACCGTGATGCCACTCCCGACCGAGAACGTGCGGAGGTACAGAAGGTCATCCACGCCGATATAGACGAGCGTGTTTCCCTTGCTGAGAAGGTCCGCAAGCCACGATTGATCGTGCCCCGCGAACAGTTCGTTAGGCTCGGCGGGAACAGGCGGCGCGAGGTGCGCCGCCGGTCCCTGATTCGGTGTGCCCATCGGTCCCCTTACGCGGCGGCTTGGCTCTGCGCCCCCGGCACGCTGCCCTGTGCCAGTTCCACCATGAATAGGGTGATGGTCGCGGTCACAATCGTTGGCGCGGCTGCGTCAACGAGGATGCCCGTTTTGTTGGCAGAGTTGAATACGGGTACGAGGTTGTACCCGGTCGCGTCACTGAGACGCTGGAACCAGTTGGAGAACGTGCCGCGCAGCGTCGGCTCGCCCGGTATGCCAACCCCAAGGTTGCCGGTGTCCACGCCCTGCACGCGAACGGCAAGCACGCGGTTGTCCACGAGCCCACCAAGTAGAGCGTAGTCCGTGTTTGCCTTGAAGTTGTCGAACGCGCTATTGATTGCCACTTGCCCGGACCAGTTGCCGGTTGCGGTGGTGGTTACGGCCACTTCCTGCCCGATGATGTTCTGGCCGAACTTCTGGACATCGGCTGCCCCAATGAAGCGGGCGGCGATGCCGGGCAGTTGCGCGTAGTAGATCATCAGCGCGCCCGTGTCGATCTCCGCGCCTCCCCCCGTTTGCTCAATGGTGAGCGTGTCTTGTGGCACGAGGTTCTGCGAGAAGTCGTAGGTTTCTTCCGCAGGGAACAGCGGCCCCGCGTATGAGGGTATCACCCGCATACGGATTCCCTGTTGGAAGTCGTGCAAGCGAGGCGACCGCACACGCAGCGTGCCCGCCGTGGCGTTCATGCCCCACCCGGCAAGTAGCTTGACGGGCGCGGTCACTGCGGCGCTGCGTACTTGGTTCGAGTTGCCGGTGTTCATCGTCCACGGGGTGAACACCGCGCCGGGGTTCGTCACGTTACCGGCGATAATCTCTAGTCCGACGCCCATCTCTTATTCTCCTTGCTCCGTAGGTTCGGGAGCGGTTGGCTCGTGTCGCCAGTTCTTTTCGACGTTGGCACCGTCGCGGCAGGGGTGACCTTTCGGCCAGTCAACCGCAAAGGGTGGGTCGGGGGGAGTGTACGACTCCCCCCTGTAGTCCGACGCTGCGGGGTGTCCGGTCGGCCAGTCGCGCTCGCCGACCTTCCCCCTGTCCGTGTCTTTGCTCATAGCAGTGTGTCCCTCAGTTTGGTGTGTGAGCGATCACTACTACGCCGCGCTCTGTGCCTTCACTTGCTGCAGCGCGGTATCCACGGCCTGCACGCGCGCGATGTTCTGCGGGCTGCCGGTCACGCCGCGAGGCGGCAAGGTGAGATTGGCGATGGCCTGCAGGTAAGGTGTCTCACCCGCTGCCCATGCACCCTGTGCGTTGGCGACGCCCGGACCGTATCTCTGCGCGCCGAGGTTCAATGCGTTGGCCGACCACTTCGCGTCACCCGCCTTGGTGAGACCCTTGGCATAGGTGCCGTTGGTCGCGGCGGTCTGCACCGCCTGTGCCCACGTCTGCGCGGCGGCAATTGCCGTGGCACTCTGAGAGCGGCGCGGAGACTGCACGCCCGCCTTGTAAGCTGCCACTGCGTTTTGTGCGTTCGCGCTGTACTTCGCTGCCAGCGTGTTGATATTCGCAACGGCAATCGGCATCTCTAACTACCTCCTGTTCAAATCGTGTGGAAAACGTGTGCAGAGCGATAGGAAAAACTCGCGGTGCCGCGTAACCCGCCCGCACAATGCGGGTTGCGTCCACACTCGTCAACACGATTTCCGAAAGATTTTCACAGGCGAATACCCGTAGGGGTTCTCCCCCTCGCGCGCGAGGCTTAGACACGTGGCGTAGAATCGCGCGTGTTTACAGCGAAAAATCGCGGGCGCGAATCCATCCCGTTTCGCCTCGGCGCGATATTCACACATGCGACGACTGCGGTTAGGTTCTTTCCTGATTCTGTACTTGTCAGACAGTAGCCGTCGCGGTAGCATGGCCGCGCTGGGCAAATGGGCGGGCGGTGGTGAAGCCTCGGCGCGGGGAACGCCGACCAGAAGCGGCCAACCCGAAGCTGTTAGCAACTCCACCGCCCGGATACACAGACACACATGCCACGCGGACCGATCTACACAACGAAACTCACCAAGAGCGGCAACTCATGGGTGCTATCAATCGAGCGCGACCTGCGCGAAGCACTCGGCCTCGTGCCGGGCGACATCATCGTGATGCGCCTCCACGCACCATACGTCACACTGCGGCGCGCGGTGCCTGAGCGCGAGATACCGCTCACCGATCTAAACCCCGCGTGCTTCCCACCCTCGTGGCCCGGAAAGGACAACACAAGTGGAAGTAGTCACACTCAAGCGCGAACAGCTACGGGAACCGTCACTCCCGATTCGCGTACAGATGGACGAGGAAAAGCTAGAGAGTCTCGCGGCTGACATTCGCGCGGTCGGCATCCTGTACCCGCTGATTGTTTACCCGCGCGGGTTTCGGTTGAAGGACGGCACGTTCGTTGACGAGCTAGACGGGACGACCGAGGACGAGGGCAACCTTAGAGCATACGAGATTGCCGATGGTCACCGGCGATACATCGCGGCGGGCATGGCCGGACTCGCCGACCTTCCCTGCATCATCAAGACGGGCGAACGCGCCGACGCACTCGGTGACATGGTACGCGCGAATCTAGAGCGAGAGGACAACACCGCCGCAGAGGAAGGGTGGCTCTATCTCCGGTGCTGCGATGAATACCAGTGGGGAATTGACCAGTTGATGCGCGTGTTTCACAAGTCGGAAGCCTACATTAACGACCGCGTGCGTCTCGTCTCCACGGATGCGGAAGTAGCAAAGGCAGTGGCGACGCGGCAAATTAACTTTGCGGTCGCCAAGGCGCTTTGCCGGTGCAGCGACGAGGCGCACCGCAGATACCTCTTGTCGCTAGCGATCACCCACGGGTCAAACGCGCGCACTGCCGAGGTGTGGGTGCAGCAATGGAAAACAAATGCGGAGTTGACAATTCAACCCGTGAACGGCGGCGCAGCGCCGAGTGTCGGACAGTACGTTGCGCCTCCCGCTCCGGTGTGCTTGTGGTGTGAGAAGGACCGCGACCGCGAAGCCTTGGTGACGGTGGTACTCCACAGATGGCACTACGACGACTTGCTGGATCATCTCCAAAAGACGGGTATCAAATCTCCGGCCACGAGCAGCTAAGAGGTGCGCCGCAGTGGTGCCCGTTTCATCGCGTGCAGATGATTGCCTACAACGTGCGCGATAGCATCCTGCCGCACTACACGTGCCCGCGCGGTGATGAGGTGTACGTGTTGGATGGTGTGCGGCTCGAACCGTGCGAGCTACCAGACAAACACCGCATCGTGGGGGCGCGATGACTACTAAGTGGGTCACCTCCAACCCGCCGAAGGCTGGCCTGATACCTATTGACACCGCCCCGGTGCTTATAGTAAACGGTGTGACCATGCAACGGTACGTGACTCGCTTTGGCGCTTGGTGGGCACAGGTGGTGTACCCCGGTGGGTTCACCCACTGGATGCGGCTGATTGAGGTGGAATAGATGACAACCTTTGTGGCCGTCGCTTTCGCTCTGTGGGCGCTGATGATCTTCGCGCTATTGATGACGCGGTTGTGGTTCACACTGCGGTTGCTCACCGTATTGGTGGCCGCGTTCGTCGCGGGTATCGTGATTGGCACCCACTCACCAACGGTGGCGTGGGTGTGGTTCAATGCCCTTGGCCTGTTCGCGGTCGCGGTCCCTCTTATGGCGATCTGGCGAGACTTTCAGAAAATGGGGAGGCGTGGCGCATGAGAGTGATGCTATTCCTACTCGGTTGCGCTATCGCGTTCGACGCGCTACTCCGCGCGGCATCGGACACGGGCGCGCTGCGCGTGTTCTGGATTCTATTTCTAGTTGTCTGGTGCATCATGGGGTTCGCATTGATGATCGCCGCCGCGCTGCGCGGGCTCGCTGCGCGCGGCATCAAGGCACCGCCGAACCCTTGGGCACCAAATCCACCAACTAGAGGGGGTGAGAAGTGAAAGCAAAAGCAAAGGCCGCACCCGTGAACGGTACGGACAAGCTGGCAAGTCTGCGGAAGTCGCACAACGAAGTCCGATTGATTCGGATGCGCTGCGCGAACCTCAAGCGCAAGAAGGAATGGTCGCTCGCTGATCTGTCCGCGTTCGTCAAGGCGGTCAGTGAGGCGGTCGGCGTCACTTTCGAGGGGTAGGCCCGATGGCAGACATTTACAACCCGCTGGCACACGCACAGGCTTTCCAGAAGCGCATCGGCGACCTTATCGCCAACATGCGCGGCAAGGCGGGCGCACCGCCAGCGGGCGGGCGGCTAGTCGAGAAACCAGACGGCACGGTTACAGACCGCGAGGGCAACGTGCTCTACACGCCGCCCGCGCCGCCCAAGGGAGCGTAGCCTTGGAAGTACCCAACACCCAGTTAGTCGCGCGACGTGGCGACCGCATAATCGTGATGGCACCGCGCGCGGAGATGAGCATTGACGAGGCGCTCGTCCACGCGGCGTGGTTGGTTGCCATCACAGGCGCGGAGGACAGATTCCCCGCAATTCTCACGGAGGTGGAAAAGACATGAGCACCACTCAACCAACTGCAGCCCCGGCCTCGGTCACACTGCCGCCCGATTTTGTCGAGGTTTCGTCTCCTAGCGTCGTGCTCGCGGGAGTTGACGAGCGGTTGCTGCAGTTCGCACACTTCCTCGGCGCACTTAGCAAGGGGATATTCGGAATCCCGGTGATTATCACGAGCGGCAAGGACTCGATACACGTGCAGGGTAGCAAGCACGCGCTAGGGCAGGCTATCGACATCCGAACCAAGGACAAGACACCGGAAGCGAATACCCTGTTGCTGCACATCATCCACTATGCCGGGGAGACGTACCACGTGACGAGCTTTGATGAAACGGCGCT
>Ga0187812_1000741_pt1 | contig 11366 bp, 11 predicted proteins | sample NC_S_2_FD_130582 | JGI IMG/M metagenome (GOLD analysis project Ga0187812, IMG submission 130582) | Wetland sediment microbial communities from Neuse River Estuary, North Carolina, USA - ASW-S_2 | ecosystem: Environmental > Aquatic > Freshwater > Wetlands > Sediment | place: USA: North Carolina... | reverse complement strand
TCGCCCTGCCGCGATCGGAGAAGGCCAGGCTGGCCAGCCCGCACCCCTACCGCGGCTGGCGGCAGTGGCCGGACGACTTCGGGCACCTCGAGCTCGAGCGGTTCAACGTGGCCCAGTTCGACGGGATAGCGGACGCGAGCGCGGCGGGGGTGCCCGACGAGTACCTCGGCCTGTACGCGCACGCCAACGCCTGGCCGGAGGACGACCCGGCGCTCCGGCAAACGGCGTTCGGGTATATGGAGGCGTGCCGGGAGCTTGCCGGTCGCATGCTCGGGCTGTACGCCCGGGCGCAGGGCCTGCCGGAGGACACGTTCGGCCTGGGGCGCGTGCCGCACTTCCGGCTGACCGTGAACGACTACCCGACCTGGGCGTACCCGGAGGACGAGGCCGGGGACAAGCTGCTGCTCCTCGAGCACGCGGACGACTCGGCGGTCACGATCCTGGGGCAGCAGGGAGAGTACGAGGGGCTGCAGGTCCAGGGGCCCGACGGGGACTGGAACCGGGTGCCGCTCACCCCGGGCGCGCTGCAGGTGTTCTCCGGGCACCTGCTCGCCCGGTGGACCGGCGGGCGGCTGCGCCCGGGCCGGCACCGGGTCCTGGCGGGCGGCACCGTCACCCGGCGGTCGACGGCGGTGTTCGTCTACCCCGCACTGCAGACGGTGGTCGAGCCGCTCGGGCCGTTCGCCGCGGGGCTGGGCTTTCCGCCGGTCCTGGTGTGGGACCACGTCAAGGACCGGGTCGCGGGCTACCTGGCGGAGTACGGCCGACCGGAGCAGATCGCGGCCTGGCGCGACGGGACGCCGTACGTCGCGGAGTTGGCGCAGGATTCGGCCGGCCGGTAACGCGCGAGCCCGGGCCACCCCCGCGAGCCACAGGGCGCCGGTGCCGACTGGACTGAGTAGCGACGAAGGAGCGACAAGGGAGGGAGGCGCCAGTGAAGGGGGATGGAGAGGTGGGTGGGGCCCGGAGGCGATCGGGAGAGCAGAGCGATCGGGCGGTATCAGGACGGCGGGCGGAAAACCACGAGAATAGCGATTGCGGCGAGTAATTTGCTATTCTCGTGGTCTGCGCGTTACAGGCCGTGACCTGTGGATTAGCTGTTAATAGTCCGGTGGAAAAACGCCGCTACGTGCGGATAACTGCCCGGTTTCTGTGGATAGCGTGTGGATTTAAAAAAGAGCAAAAATAATTCAGGGAAAGCTCTTGCGCGGTACTCGCCGAGGCGGGTAGAAATGCTTTCACCGCAAGAAACGGGCACCGCCCCGGGGCAACTCGGGGGACGTGCGGGAGGCCGGGAAACCGGTACCCCGAACGGGCGCCTGGCCCTGGCGGGTGGATCCGGAGCGTCGGTGAAGCCAGGAAACTGGCCGATCCGGTGCGAGCGTCAGGGAAGTCGGGCGACTGGCCGATCTGGTGCGACGGAACCTGGCGAGGCCCCCTCCATCTCATACATGGGGGGGGCCTTGTTTCATTCTGCCCGACAGCGCCGCTTTTGCCACGAGCGACACGCGGGAATTCGCGAGCCTGCCATCCCCACGTAACCGCCGCGCCGGTGAATGGCCGCACGGCGCTGGGCTATCCCGTCGGGCCTGCCGGAAGCAGCGCCGACACCCGCCCCCTGGTCGCGATCAGGCGGTAAACGACAGGACCAGGGCCACCACCGAGATCGCGATGATCGCGGCGGTGACCACCCTGAGCTTGACCGGACGGCGGTAGGCCAGGCGGCCGAGCTCCCAGATCGCCGGGGAGACGCCCAGCAGGATCAGGCCGGGGATCAGCTCCTTCTTCAGGATGACGCCGCCGACCGCGGCGAAGGAAATCGCCGTCCGGGTCCAGGCCAGCGCCGTCCGCTCGCGGGCCAGGCCGGGGTCGAGGTCGGGCTGCCCGCCGGGGGTGGTCATCACCGCAGGGCCGAGACCAGCACCACGACAGCGGACAAGACCGCCATCACGGAGATGACTACGGCCATCAGCTTGGGCATGACAGACCTGGGCAGCGGCTCGCTGCGGCGCATGGCCCGCTGGCTCCTGGCCCATTCGCTGTACGCGGTCACCGCCACCACCGCACCGAACACGATGAGCGGCACGCCCAGGATGTGCCGGCCCCACGGCACGCCGGGGAACGCGGGCAGCAGCTGGACCACGCCGAGCCCGGCCACCACCAGGGCGAGCGCCGTCCGGCTCCAGGCCAGGAAGGTCCGCTCGTTGGCGAAGGTGAACCGGGGATCGGGTTCGGTGCCGTCGTCGCCCGCGGCTGAATCTGGTGAGTCTGCCATCGCAGGAGAAATCTTCCCAAAAAAGCGTTGGCGGCGGCAGGGCGCCGTCTTCATACCAGAGGGAGCCGGTCAGGGGGGCCGTAACCGAGGGGCGTGCCGGGGTCTGGTCGCCAGGGAACACCACGATCCCGGCATGCCCCGCCCCGTCCCGGCTCGCAGTCCCGCCGACGCCTGCGGCGGCGAAGCTCGCTCCCTCAAGCTACTGAGCGTCCCTGATATTTCCGGCGCCGAGGCCGAGCGCGAGACGCGAGTCGGCATTCTGGTGCGCGACTACCGAGATCATGTGCAGGACGGCCTGTTCCGGGTAGCCCAGCGATCGCAGGTGCTTGAGGTCTGCCTCCTCCATCAGCCAGGGCTGGCGGCTGAGCTTACGGGCGAACCTGATCAGCTGGTCGTCATCATCCGACCCGGATTTGACCCCGTTGAGCTCGTCGACCCCTTCCCAGTCAGCCGCTTCTTCGGCGGCCACGGCGGCCAGCAGCCGACGTTCACGCTGGCCTATCGGCTCGTCGGCCTCCAATACGTAGGCCCGCCACGATGCCCAGGCGGCCTGCAACCTCTCGTGCCGAGGACGCCGACGGCCCCCCGCGCGCCTGCCGAACACGGCGGGCCGATCCGGCCGGGGCGCCGCGACCTGGCACACGTCAGGCTCGAAGGCGGGAAGCTCCGTGGGATAGTCAAATTCGATGCCGGTCGCGTCGGCCACCCTGGTGTAGTAGTTGAACAGCGAGATCACGCCGACGGCCGCCTCGATCTGTTCCTCGTCGAGTCCCAGCCGCCGCATGTCGCCCACCGTCTCCTCGGTGAGAGCCCACGGCTGCGCGGTCAGGGTCACCGCCAGACGGGCCAGGGCTCGCGCACGCGGGGCCAGGGACTCATCGTCTCCGCGGAGGACGGCCAACGAGGTGGCGGCATCGCCGCCGGCAACACGCAGAAACTCTGCGTGAGCGGACGTTCAATAGAAGCACTGGTTCGTACGCGACGTGGTACTGGCCAGCAGCTCTCGATCCACCCAAGGTAGCCCGGTGGTCGCCAGCGCAGCCGACACGCCGAACGTCCGGCGAAGCAGCTTAGGGTCAAGGCTGTGGGCCTGGATGATTCCCGCGACCTCGCCATGCGGAGCCCGGTAGACCGGTGGCATCGGCCGGTCGTCCATCGCGGCGTAGGCATCGGCCAGCGCTCCCGTCGCCTGCGCACGCGAGATGGTGGTAATCCACGCCATAGGTGCATGATCCCATGAACCCGCGCAAAACGCCGCATCAGCCCTCGACTGCCTCGCGCAGCTCACGGAACGCCGCGGTGATGGCAGGCAGTGAGAAATGGGCGTTCAGGCCGCTGGGATTCGGCAGGACCCACAGCCGCGCGTCGCCCAGCCGGTCCGGCTGCGGACCGGTGCTGGCCCGCTTCTGGCCGAACGCCGTCCGATAGGCGGTCACGCCCGCGATCGCGACGACCCGCGGCCGGTAATGGTCCACGAGGGCGGCGAGGTGCTCGCGGCCGGCCCGGAGCTCGGCATCGTCTAGCTCGGCGGCCTGCGCGGTGGCTCGCGCGACCAGGTTGGTGATGCCGAGGCCCAGGGCGGGGAGCAGGTCCTGCTCGCGCGGGGCGAGCAGACGCGGGGTGAAGCCGGACAGGTGCAGGGCGGGCCAGAACCTGTTCCCCGGCCGGGCGAAGTGCCAGCCGGTCGCGGCGGAGTACAGGCCGGGGTTGATCCCGCAGAAGAGCACGGCGAACTCCGCTCCGGGCTCGGGCAGCACGTCCGGGATCGTGCGGTCCCTCGCCGCCTCCAGATCGTGCGGCGACGGGCGCGAGGCGGTCGTCATCGTCCTAGCATGCCGCGGCGGCTACCCCCGCTCGGCGGTTGACGCGGCGCTTCTGCGTCGAGGCCGAGTTGTCGGCACTCGGAGTGGGGTGAACGGTAACGCTCGCCGTAACGCTGCCGCAGTAGCGTCGGATCTGTGGGGGGTACCACCACCGAGCAGGGCCAGCGGCCGGGCGCGGCCGGTCGCTGGCCCAAGCTGGCCTCGCCCGGGGCGGCGGCAGCGGGCCTCGGCGGGCTGGGGCTCGCGTTGCTGGCCGCCTGGGTGCTCCTGACGGCTCTGACCCGCGACGTGCAGGTCTCCCGCGACGGCGCCGCGGTGGTGTTCGCCGTGGGCACCGGCCTGCTGGGGCTGCTCCTGGCCCGCCGCCAGCCCCAGAACCCGGAGGGCTGGCTCCTGCTCGGCCCGGCGGCAGCCGTCCTCGCGGTGCTCGACGGCGGCCTGTACGCGGTACTGGACTACCGGATGCACCACGGCCGGCTGCCGCTGGGCGAGACCGCCGTATTCATCAGGGGCGGCCTCGGACCGCCGTTGCTCTTCGTCGTCGCGCTCGTCATCCTGCTCTTTCCTGACGGGCGCCCGACCCGGCGCTGGACGTGGGTGCTGTGGTTGTACCTGGGCAGGACGCCGTGGACCTGGATTCGGTCCGGACCGATCTGGCCAGCGTCGTTGACCAGGTGCTGGCACCCGCCCACATCTCGCTCTGGGTGAGCGGATCGCCGAATTAGGGCTGGCGACCGAGCCAGGCGGCCAGCCGGGCGTACACGCCGGCGCCGGGCGGGACCGGGACCACCGGGCCGAACGGGATCTCCTCCCCTCCCCTGGGCTCGGGCGGCAGGATGCGCTGGGCCACGGCGAGCACCCAGCACGCGATCTCGGGGTCGAGTTCGGTGGGCTGGCCCGTGGCCTTGGCCAGGTCCCAGCCGTGGACGGTGATCTCCTGCACGTAGCCGGAGACGGCGATCCGCCCGGGGATGCCGCTCCTGCTCCAGGCCCGCGGCCAGCTGACCGCCGCCGAACTGGCGGAGCGCCTTGAGGTCTCACCCCGGACCGTCTACCGGGACGCGGAGGCGCTGTCCTCGGCCGGTGTCCCTCTTTATGCCGAACGAGGTCGGGCCGGGGGTATCCGCCTGCTCCCGGGTTACCGGACCGACGTGACCGGGCTGACGCGAGACGAGGCCCGGGCGCTGTTCGTGCTCACCACCGGCGGGGCGCAGGAAGATCTCGGGCTCGGGTCGGCCGCTCGTTCGGCCATATTGAAGGTGATGCGGGCGGTACCCGAGCCTTTCCGGCCAGCGGCTACGGCGACCAGCCAGCGCATCCTGGTGGATCTCGCGGGGTGGATGCGGGCGCCGGACCCGGTCGGGCGGATCTGTGCGGCGAACCTGGACGGGCCGGTTCCGATGCCGGCGGACCCTGGCGCGGAGTGGGTGGAGGTGCGGCTGCGTTACGGAGGGGTGCCCGCGGCGCGGGTACTACTGGGGTTCGGCGCAGGCGTGGAGGTGGTGTCGCCGGAGGAGGTCCGCGCCGACCTGGCCCGCGTTGCGGCGCAAGTCGTGGTCGCCTACGGGTAGGTTACCCAGCGGTCGGCAAGGCCGGCCTGGCCGTCCCGGGCCCGAGGGCCTGGCGCGGCAGGCTCGGAAACGTGCGCGACCCGATCCGGGCGAGCGCCTCCGCCCGGTGCGCCTCCATCGGCATCGCCAGCAGGTAACCCTGGCCGAACTGGCAGCCCATCGAGATCAGCAGGTCACGCTGGAGCTCGCTTTCGATGCCCTCGGCGATGACCTCGAGCTGGAGCGTCCGGGCGATCCGGACGATCCCCTCGGCCAGCGCTAGGCGCTGCGCGGAGATGGCGATCCCGTCCACGAAGGACTTGTCCATCTTCAGCACGTCGATCGGCAGCTCCCGCAGGTAGCTCAGGGAGGAGTAGCCGGTGCCGAAGTCATCGATCGCCAGGCGTACGCCGATGGCCTTCAGCTGCGTCAGGTCGGACTGCAGCCGCTCGTCCCGGCGCAGCAGGACGCTCTCGGTCAGCTCGAGCATGAGCGCACCCGGTTCGAGACCCGACGTGCCGAGGACGTGGCGCACGCCGTCGACGAAGCCGGGAGCGCTGAACTGCCGGGCCGACACGTTGACGCTGATGTAGAGCCCGCGAGGGGGAAGCGCGCCTTCGGGGGTACGGGCCTGGCCGTTGGGCCCGGCGGCCGGCTCCGGCCTCCTGTGGCGCGGATGGCGGCGCCAGCGCGCGATGTCGGCCACGGCCTGGCCCAGGACCCAGGAGCCGAGCGGCACGATCTGGCCGGTCTCTTCGGCTAGGGCGATGAACTGGTCGGGCTGCATCATGCCCCATCGGGGGTGCGGCCACCGGATCAGGGCTTCGAACCCGGCGAGTTCGCCGGTGGTGAGCGCGACGATCGGCTGGTAGGCCAGCGTGAACGCGGAGGTGGCGACGGCCTCCTCCAGTGCCGCCTGCAGCTCGCGCCGCTTGATCAGCCCGGCGCTCAGCACGGGCTGGTAGCGGCGCCACTGCCGCTTGCCCGCTGCCTTCGCGGCGTACAGGGCGAGGTCGGCGTGCCGGAGCAGCTCATCGGTGTCGGCGCTGTCCTGGGTCGTGGCCACCCCGACCGTGACCGTGGCGAGAACGGCGCCTGAGGCGAGGGCGAACGGCTCGCTGAAGACCCCGATGACTCGGTCGGCGGCCGCCTCGACCGCGCTGGAGTCCACGACATTGCCGATGAGCAGCGCGAACTCATCGCCGCCGAGCCGCGCCGCCGTGTCGGCCTCGCGGATCAGGCCGGAAAGCCGCTCCGCGGTGGCCACCAGCAGCTCGTCGCCCACGCTGTGGCCCATCGTGTCGTTCACGACCTTGAAATCGTCCACGTCGACGAACAGCACCCCGGCGGTCAGGCCGTCCCGCCTGGCCGCGGCGACCTGCTGGGAGATCCGGTCCTGGAACAGCAGCCGGTTGGGCAGGCCGGTCAGCGCGTCGTGGAAGGCCTGGTGCTTGAGTTCGGATTCGAGCTTGCGCTGCTCGGTCACGTCCCGCAGGGTGAGGACCAGGCCGGCGACGGTCGGGTCGTTACGCAGATCGCTGCACCTCAGCTGGACCTGGACGGTCACGCCGTCGCGGCGGGTGATCTGGCGGTCCACGTAGCGGGAGCCGAGGCCCGCGCCGGGCGGCAGGTTCAGCAGCGTGCGGACCAGGTCGTCGTGCTCCCCGTCCGCGAAGAGACCCGAGAGGTAGGCACCCTCTACGGTGACGTCACCGAAGATGCTGGTGGCCGATGGCGTCGCGTAGCTGACCCTTCCGTCATCGCCGACCATCACAATGACGTCCGAGGTGTCCTGCACCAGGGTCCGGAAGTACGCCTCGCTTTCCCGGCGGATCACCTCGTCGCGCAGCGAGATCCGCTCCACCGCGAGGGCCACCTGGTACGCGAGGATCTCCAGCGTCGCGAACAGGTCAGCCAGCGTGCGCTGCCCGTCGAACACCGCGAGCACCCCGACGAGCGGATCGCCCGACGGCCGGTCCTTGACCGTGAGCGGGCAGATCAGCATCCAGTCGCTGCCGGGGACGAGGGCCCTGGCCTGCGCGGGCAGGCTCGTCACCGGCGCGAGGACCGGCGCTGCTGCTGGGGCGCGGGGCAGCCAGGTCTCGGTCAGCTCCGTGAGCCGGCTCATCGGCGCCGGGTCCGCCGAAGCCTGCGTGAGCGCGCGGAACGATCCGTCGGTCCGCACCGCGAGCAGCACGTCGCCACGGGGCAGCGGGCCGAGCAGGACGTCGGTCGCGGACCTGACCGCGGCCGCGACCTGGTCCACGCTGACCGCCGCGACCAGGGACACCCCGGCCTGTCGCACCACTCGCTCCCGGCCGAGCGCGCGGCGGTGCGAGGCGGCTACGTCAGACAGCCGCCAGAGCACGAGCAGGTAGAGGGCCGCGGAGAACACCGCGATCACGCTCAGGTCGCTCCCCCGGAACCGGAACGACTCGCCGAACAGCACGGCCGGGGCTATCAGCGAGGCGAGCATGAGCGCGATCAGCCTGACCGGCGAGACCTCCGCGCGCAGCCGGGTGACCGGTTGGGCGATCCCGGTCATCGTCGGATGCAACGCGGCGGCGCCGCACGCGCCGTAGAAGACGGCCCAGCCCAGGTCGACGACGGTGCCGTTATGAAACACCCCGTGCAGTTCGATCAGGCCGTACGCCGTATCCGCGATGAGCGTCCCGAGGACCCCGAGGGCCAGGAGCTGGACGCACCGGGCCCGCCCGGTCCCCGGCGCGACCAGCCTGGCCAGTATGGCCAGGAGGAGCACGTCGCCGAGCGGGTAGGCGATCGCGACGCTCTTCTGCAGCCAGGACAGCCCGGGGTTGTGCACGTACGGCGAGACCAGGTAGATCCACGACAGCAAGGCCAGCCCGACGGTCAAGGTCAGCGCGTCAATCACGCTGCGCCGGTCCCCGCCGGGCGTGCGCCACCAGATGAAGATCAGCATCCCGGCCGCGTACAGCGGATACTCCAGCAGGTACAGCACGTCCGCGAACGAGGGGAACGGGAGTGGGGTCCCGATGAGCTGCGCCACCAGGAAGCTCACCTGGCCCGCGGTGAAGCTCGCCAGCGCGGCGGCCACCAGCAGCCAGGGCAGCTTACGTGCGGGGCGGTTGATGACCACGCCCGCCACGATGGCGCCGGCTCCGCTCAGGCCGATCAGGCCCCAGGCCTCCACGCGGAGGCCGGGCAGCCCGTAATACGCCCCGATGAGCAGGCCGATCCAGCCGGTGTAGCCAGCGAGCACGTACCGCCGCGATTGCACCGCAATCCCCCAATGCCCATCTATATCATCTTTACCATTAGCCCCAGAAGTGCACTGTAGTTGTTCCCTTGCGCGTATCGGTGTATGCGCGGTCGCCGTCCGGGCGCTTGTTGCTCGAACATGAGTTTGGATATGTGATAGGCTGTTCGCATGAGTGTTTCAATGCAGGAATCGCTGCTGGACTCGGGCGGCGAGCCCGCGCTCGGACCGCTGGAGGGCGAGGTGCGGCGGACGCCGCTGGCCCGGGGCGCCTGGGTTGACCACCGGCCCGGGTGGCTGTCCGGCTCCGGCGCGGTGTTCTCGCGGCTGGCCGAGGCGGTGCCGTGGCGGGCGGAGAAGCGGCACATGTACGACAAGGTGGTGGACGTCCCCCGGCTGCTGTGCTTCTACGCGGAGGGCGCCGAGCTGCCGGACGCGGCGCTGACCGCCGCGCTGCGCGCGCTCAACGCGCACTACGGGGCGGAGCTGGGCGAGTTGTTCCGCACCGCGGGGCTCTGTCTCTACCGGGACGGGCAGGACAGCGTCGCGTGGCACGGGGATACGACCGGCCGGGGCAGCCGCGAGGACACCATGGTGGCGATCTTGTCGCTGGGCACGCCGCGAGCGTTCCTGCTGCGGCCGCGCGGCGGCGGCACCTCGGTCCGGTACGAGATCGGCCACGGTGACCTGCTGGTCATGGGCGGCAGCTGCCAGCGGACCTGGGAGCACTCCGTGCCGAAGACCACCCAGGCCGCCGGGCCGCGGATCAGCGTGCAGTTCCGGCCTCGGGGGGTGCGCTAACTCGGCGGCCGCGGCCGACAATGGGCTCAGCACCCTGACGCAACCATCGGCAGGCATCCGGTGGTCTTGTCCGGTTGAGGGGGTGAGCCGTGAACGCGGAGCTGGACGGAGAGTTCCGGGAGTTCATGAGCGCCCGGTGGCCTGCCATGGTCCGGCTCGCGTACGGGCTGACCGGGGATCAGGGCCATGCGGAAGACGTGGCGCAGGCCGCGTTCACGCGGGCCTACGTATCCTGGCCGAGGGTCAGGCGCAGCGGTGACCCCGAGGCGTACGTCCGGCAGATCGTGATCAACCAGAACCGGAACCGGTTCCGCAAGCACCGGGTGGCCGAACGGCTGACCGACTCGCCGCCGGAGTCCGGCGTCATCGACGCGGCGCGCATCGATGCGACGAGGGAGTACGACGAGCGTTCGGCGCTGATCACGGCGTTGCAGCGGCTCGGCCCCAGACAGCGGGCGGTGATCGTGCTCCGCTACTGGGTTGACCTGACCGAACAGGAGACCGCCGTCGCCCTGAACTGCTCCGTCGGCACGGTCAAGAGCCAGGCGTCGCGCGCCCTGGCCACGCTCCGGCAGGACACGGAACTGGTGGATGAGGGATTCCAGTGAGGATCAACGACGAGCGAGACCTGCACGAGCGGCTGGAGTCGGCCTTCGAGGCCATCACCCCGCGGCCGGCCCCGATCGACGGCGCGGTCCGGCGGGGGAAGGCGATCAGGGTCTGGCGGCGCGCGGCCGTGGCGGCCGGTACCGCCGCGGCGGTGGCCATCGGGGTCTTTGGCGTTCCGCCCCTGCTGCAGCGTTCGGCCGCGCCGACCCCCGTGGCGCCGGTCGGCGCCTACACCGTGACGGTCCAGGCCCCCGGCCCGCACTCGGCACCGGGCCTGATCGCATTGGGCACCATCGACGGCCAGCGCTGGCAGTTCACCGCGGGCGGAACGATCGACGGCGGCGGCAACTCGAGCCCGCAGCAGTTCACGACGTTCGGTCCGGCGTTCGGGGGGAAGGCGGGCACCCAGCTCGGCTACCCGCTGGCCGTGGACAGCCTGGTTCCTGTCTCTTTCTCCCACTTGGTGCTCACCTGGGGGCCCGTCCAGGTCCAGTACGGCGCGGTCCGGGCCGATGTGACGTATGTCGCGGTGCGGCTCGGCAACGGCACCGTGCTCATACTGCACCCGGTCGCGGTGTACGGCGTCCGCGCGGTCGCGTTCGCCGTGCAGGTCGGGGCCGGGATCGTCGATGCCACCGCGTACTCGCGTCACGGCCAGATCGCCGCCGCGATCCCCTTCAACTCCCCCAACGGGGTGGCCGCCTTCGGCGTCTGGCTCGAGTCCGGGCAGCACGGGCTCGCCCGGGCTTCGGGCCGGATCGGCTCGGGCACATTCCATGGGAGTGCGTGGTCGGCCACCGCTTACCTGGGCCCATGGGGCATCTGCGTCCGGTTGCCCGCGGGGGTGGCCTGCGTGCCCGCCGGCGTGAGCGTGGACTCGGCCGCCACGGAACTGACCAGTGGCGAGCTGTCGGTGGCGGCCGCGGGTGCGCCGGCCTCGACGGCCTGGGTCATCGTGAACCAGCCCGCTGGCACTACGACCAAGGTCTTCCCGGTCACCGTGGGCGGCCAGAAGCTCTTCGCGTTCGTGGTGCGCACAGGCCCGAACGGGCTGAGCTGGACGGACTATG
>Ga0187812_1000739_pt1 | contig 11367 bp, 8 predicted proteins | sample NC_S_2_FD_130582 | JGI IMG/M metagenome (GOLD analysis project Ga0187812, IMG submission 130582) | Wetland sediment microbial communities from Neuse River Estuary, North Carolina, USA - ASW-S_2 | ecosystem: Environmental > Aquatic > Freshwater > Wetlands > Sediment | place: USA: North Carolina... | reverse complement strand
GGCGAGACCATCGCGGTCATCGGGCCCTCCGGGTCGGGGAAGTCCACGCTCAGCCTGCTGCTCCCCCGGTTCTACGACGTGCGCGGCGGCGCCGTCCGGATCGGCGGCTACGACGTGCGCGACGTCACGCAGGCCTCGCTGCGGTCGGCGATCGGCATGGTCATGGAGGACAGCTTCCTGTTCTCCGACTCGGTACGCGCCAACATCGCCTACGGCCGTCCCGGCGCCACGGACGAGCAGGTCGTGGCCGCCGCGCGGGCCGCGGAAGCCGACGAGTTCATCCGCGACCTGCCGGACGGCTACGACACGGTGATCGGCGAGCAGGGACTCACCCTGTCCGGCGGGCAGCGGCAGCGCGTCGCGCTCGCCCGCGCGCTGATCACCGACCCGCGGCTGCTGCTGCTCGACGACGCGACGTCCGCGGTCGACCCGCGCATCGAGGCCGAGATCCACGCCACGCTGCACCGGGTGATGGCCGGGCGGACCACGCTGGTGATCGCGCACCGCAAGTCCACGCTGAACCTGGCGATGAGGATCGCGGTGCTCACCGCCGACGGCCGGGTCGCCGACGTCGGCACGCAGGACGAGCTCCAGGAACGGTCGGAACTGTACCGGCTGCTCATCGCCGGGCCCGGAGACGACGCCGAGGGCACCGACGCGGGCGAGCTGCCCGGTGAGGCGGCCAGGGCCGCGGGCGGCGACGCGACGGCCAGCGGCGCGGCAGCCACCGGTGACGGTCATGGACGGGCCGGGGCGGAGACACGGGTCCGTTCTGGATATGAGGGGACAGAAGCGGCGGCGAGCCGCACCGGCGGGGCGGCCGGACGCGGCGGGCTCGCGCGCGCCGGGCGCGGGCGGGGCGGCGCCATGGACGGGATGATCGGCAGCGTGCCGCCGAGCCCGGAGCTGCTCGCCAAGGTCGAGGCGCTGCCGCCGGTGAAGGACGAGCCGAAGGTCGACCTCGCCCAGGCGCGGGCCGCCGACCACCACCTCACCCTGCGCAGGCTGCTGCGGCCGATCGCGATCGCGCTGATCGCCGGGCTGGTGCTCGACGGCCTCGACGCGGCCGCGAACCTGGCGCTGCCCGCCCTCGTGCGCGGCGGGATCGACCAGGGGGTGCAGGCCCGGGCGTTCGGCCTGGTCGCGGTGATGGCGCTGGCCGGGCTGGCGGTCGTGTTCGGCGACTGGCTGGTGAACATCGCCGAGACCATGGTCGTCGGGCGGAACGGCGAGCGGCTGCTGTACACGCTGCGCGTGAAGATCTTCGCGCAGCTGCAGCGGCTCGGCCTCGACTTCTACGAGCGCGAGCTGTCCGGGCGCATCATGACCCGGATGACGACCGACGTGGACGCGCTGTCCACGTTCCTGCAGACCGGGCTGGTCACGATGATCAGCTCGGTGCTCACGTTCGTCGGGGTGCTCGCGGCGATGCTGATCATCAACGTGCGGCTGGGGCTGTTCGTGCTGGCGATCATGCCGTTCCTGATCGCGGCGACGGTGGTGTTCCGCGCCAAGTCGTCGAAGGCCTATACCGAGGCGCGGGAGAAGGTCAGCGTGGTGAACGCCGACCTCGCGGAGAACGTGGCGGGGCTGCGGGTCACCCAGGCGTTCCGGCGGGAGGGCGAGAACCGGGCGCGGTTCGCCGGGCGCTCGTTCGCCTACCGGGAGTCCCGGCTGCGGGCGCAGCGGTACATCGCGCTGTACTTCCCGTTCGTGCAGACGCTGTCCACGGTCGCGTCCGCCCTGGTGCTCGTGGTCGCGGTGGGGCAGGTGCGGTCGGGTGCGCTGAGCGTCGGCGCGCTGATCGCGTACCTGCTCTACATCGACATGGTGTTCTCGCCGATCCAGCAGCTGTCCCAGGTGTTCGACGGGTACCAGCAGGCGGCGGTAGGCCTGCAGCGGATCAAGGACCTGCTGCGGCTCCGGACGTCGGTACCGGAGACGACCTCGCCGGTGCCGGTGCCCGCGGGCGGCCTCGCGGGCCGGATCGAGCTGTGCGACGTGCGGTTCAGCTACGGGACCGGTGCGTCGCTGCCGGGCGCTCTGGGTGCGGAACCGGCGGGTCCGGGCCCGGCGGATTCTGAGCTGGCGGGCCCGGCGGCCGGCGGCGAGGCGATCTCCGGGGTGTCGTTCACCATCTCGCCGGGCGAGACCGTGGCGCTGGTCGGGCAGACCGGCGCCGGCAAGTCCACGATCGTCAAGCTGATCGCCCGGTTCTACGACGTGACGTCGGGGGCGGTGCTCGTGGACGGCGTGGACGTGCGCTCCTACGACCTGACCGAGTTCAGGCACCGGCTGGGCGTGGTGCCGCAGGAGGCGTACCTGTTCAGCGGCACGGTGGCCGAGGCGATCGCGTACGCGCGGCCGGACGCTTCCCAGGATGAGGTCGAGGCGGCGGCGCGGGCCGTCGGCGCGCACGAGATGATCACGCGGCTGCCCGGCGGGTACGACCACGAGGTCGGCGAGCGCGGGCGGAACCTGTCGGCCGGGCAGCGGCAGCTCATCGCGCTCGCGCGGGCCGAACTCGCCAACCCCGACATCCTGCTGCTCGACGAGGCGACCGCCGCGCTCGACCTGGCCTCGGAAGCGGCCGTCACCCGGGCGACGCGATCGCTGGCGGCGGCACGGACCACGATCGTGGTGGCGCACCGGCTGACCACCGCGGCGCGCGCGGACCGGATTGTCGTGCTCGACCACGGCCGGGTCGCCGAGATCGGTTCCCATGAGGAACTGCTCGAGCGCGGCGGCCTCTACGCGGGGCTGTGGGACGCGTTCGCCGGGGAGACCGAGTACGCGGCGTAAGCCGGCCGACTTCGCTGGCGTCGCAGGCCCGTCACCGGGCGAGCGTGTCACGGCCTGGGCGCAGAGTGCGGACCGGGTGCGTGCCGTGCCGACCGCGTCCCCACATGCTCGCGAGCACCAGCAGGGCGAGGATGGTCACGATCCCCTCGGTGAACAGCGCCGCCACGCCGAGCGGCTCCAGCCAGTTGCCGCGGTCGCCGGTGTCGCCGGGCACCGGGACGGCGCGGGTCAGGATGTATCCGCCCGCGGCGAGGAAGCAGACGAGCGCACTGCCCGCCCACGCGGCCGAGGACGGCCGGGCGAGCAGCCACAGGCCCGCGATCGGCGCGCACACGGCCAGCAGGACGAATCCCACGGTCAGCCAGGCGGCGCCGGTGAGCTGACCCTGGATCTCCAGAGCGTGGATGACGCCGACGGTGATGAGCCCAATCGCACCCGCGGCGCGGACGGCGGGATCGAGCGGCAGCGCCGGGCGTTGGAGGTCGGCGGTCAGTTGCGCGGCCATCCGGGGCAGCGTGACGAAGCCAGACAATGGTGAACTCCCTTTCGGTACCGGGCGGTGACGTGCATCGCCTTACGCGCACCTCGGGGAGAGCGCGCTTGATGAACTCCTCACCACGTCTACGGCTCCGAAGCCAACACGGATTGGCCGGGGGCAGCCCGCGCGAGCGGGATGACCGTCGCGCCAGGGCGTGCGGCCGCTGTCGGTGACCATGAGACGAAGGTAGCCAGCTCGAGGTCGCGTCGAAAGCTGGCCCGGGGAGCATTGGGGCGGGTGTCCGGGGCAGGCCGACGGTCCGCCCTGTCCAGATATGGCGGCGGTGACAGAGGAACCACGCGTACGTTCGGGATGAGCGAACAACGCGCGCCGGTGACCGGCGGCATGGGTCGGGGCGACCTCAGCCAGCTGGGGGCGGGGACGGCAGGGACGGGCCTTGCAGCAGGGCGCCGCCGTCGATCGGGTAGACGCCGCCGGTCATGAAGCTCGACGCCGGGGACGCGAGCAGCAGCGCCAGGCCGCGGATCTCGGCCGGGTCGCCCATCCGGCCGAGCGGGATCACCGAGTTCCAGCGGGCCTCGGCCTCCGGGGGCATCGGGCCGCCGCCGCCGAGGTTGGTCTTGAACGGGCCGGGCGCGATCGCGTTCACCCGCACGTTCCAGCGCGCCAGGTCGTGCGCGGCCTGCTTCATGAAGTTCACCACGGCGGCCTTGGCGATCGTGTACGAGTACGGCGTGAACGGGTCGTTCCGCAGCCCCGCGGTCGACGCGGTGACCACGATGCTGCCGGACCGCTGCTGTTTCATGTGCCGGGCGGCGGCGCGCACCGTGTGCACGACGCCGTGCAGGTTCACGTCGACGAGGGCGTAGTAGTCGGTCATGTCGAAGTCGTCGATCGAGCCCTCGGCGGTCAGCGGCGGGCGGCCGCGCGCGATCCCGGCGTTGGCGAAGGCGATGTCGATGCTCTTGTACTCGGCCACGATCGAGTCCACGCAGGCCCGGACGGCCGAAGCGTCGGTGACGTCGAGCGGGAAGCTCACCACCCGGCCGTGCGCCGACAGCCCGGCGAGCGACTTCTCCAGCCGCTCGGCGTTCCAGTCGGCGACGACCACGACCGCGCCGCAGTCGGCGAGGATCGAGGCGAACGCGTAGCCGAGGCCGGACGCGCCGCCGGTGACCAGCGCGACCTGGCCGCGGACGTCGAACAGCTCGTCAAGGACGCCCATCAGGCGGCCCGCTTCCGCTTGAAGAAGCGCTCGCGGTTGACCTTCGGGATCGTGATCGCCGCGACCAGGGCGGCGCCGTAGAAGATCTGCTGGAAGTAAGTCTGCGCGCCGAGCAGCTCGAGTCCGGCCGTGCCCGTCGCCAGGAAGTAGACCGCGATCAGGGCACCGAGCGGGTTGATGCGGCCCGGCTTGATCGCGGTCGCCCCGAGGAAGACCGCCGCGTAGGCCGGGAGGATCAGGGCGCTGCCCGCCGTCGGGTCCACCGTCCCGTTGGTGCCCGCGTAGGCGATCCCCGCGATGGCGGCGATGGCCGCGCCGATGATGTAGGCCCAGGCCCGCTGGCGGTTGACCCGCACGCCGCTCAGCCGTGCCACTTCGCGCGACTGCCCGATCACCAGGGCCTTCTGCCCGGTCGGCGTGAAGCTGAGCACGTACCAGACGACGAGGAAGATCGCCAGGCCGTAGTAGAACTCCAGCGGTATCGACAGGAATTCGTTCGTGAAGATCCAGTTCGACAGGTTGGTCGAGACGATTCCGACGCTGTTGGAGCCGGAGACGATGTAGATGACGCCCTGGACGATCGTCATCGTGCCGAGCGTCACGATGAACGGGTCGTTGTCGAAGAACACCACGAAGAAGACGTTGACCAGGCCGACGCACACTGCCGCGCCGATCCCCGCGAGGCAGGCGAGGAGGACCGGCCACCCATGCTGCACGTTGAGCACGGCCAGGGTCATCGCGGACAGGCCGAGCGAGGAGCCGAGCGACAGGTCGACGAAGTCGCCCACGACCGTCGGCAGGAGCACGGCCATCACCAGGATGAACAGCACCGCCTGGGAGCCGAGGATGTTCGAGAGGTTGCCGATCGAGAGGAAGGTGCTGGGAAGCGACACCCCGAACCCGATGATCAGGGCGGCGAACACGATGAGGATCGCGTAACGGTGGAGTTCCGCGCGCCACAGCGCTGAGGGCGCCGACCGCTCCGCCTGATGTTCCTTATCCCGGGCCTCTTCGACTGGAGCTGGCGCGCTCATGTGTCCTCCCTGGTCTGCCGCAGCGCGGCGGCGGTGATCGCGTCGTCGCTCAGTTCCTCACCGGCCAGCGTGGCGACCGGGCGCCCTTGCGAGAGGACGATCACCCGGTCGCAGACCTCGGCCAGTTCGCCGAAGTCCGTCGTCACCCACAGCACAGCCGTCTGGTTCAGGGTGGCGGCCGATTTCACGAACCGGTAGATGTCCCGCCTGGCACCGACGTCCACCCCCTGCGTCGGCTCGTGCAACAGCAGCAGCCGCGGCCGGGCCATCAGCCACTTCGCGAGCAGCGCCTTCTGCTGGTTGCCGCCGGAGAATGTCACGGTGACGGCATGCGCCAGCGGCGGCCGGATCTCGAACCGCGCGATGGCCTCGCGCGCGAGCGCCACGAGCTCGCTGCGGCGGAAGACACCACCGCGGTAGTGCTCGTCTTCGACGAGCATGACGATGTTCTCCCACAGGGCGAGCCGTTCGCTCAGGCCCAGCGCCCCGCGGTCCGCGGGGACGAACGCGATGCGCTCCCGCACGCTGCGCTGGGGGCTGAGCCGTCCGGCGTCCAGTGTTCGTGCCCCGAGGCGCAGCGTGCCGCTGATGGCCGGGCGCGCGCCGAACAGCAGGTACGGCAGATCCTCGGCACCGGAGCCGATCAGGCCGGCCACCCCGAGGATCTCCCCAGCGCCGATCTCGAACGACACGTCCGCGAGCCGCCCGTCGGCCAGGTGCTCGACCACGACGTGCTGGCCCAGCTCGGGCGCGCTCTCCGGACCAGCGGGCTCCGCTGGAGCGAGCGCCGTCTGGACGACGGGCGGTTCTTCCGCCGGGGCACTCCCTGGCCCTCCCTGCCCGGCCGGCGTCCCGACAATGAGATCGACGAGCGCCTCCTCGTCGATCTCGCCCGCGGCCTCCTCGCCGACGACCCTGCCGTCCCTGAGCACGACGACGCGGTCGGTGATCGAGCGGACCGCGACCAAGTCGTGGGAGATGAACAGCACGGCCGCCCCCTCAGCCACCACGGTCCTGATGAGGTCGAAGAGGCGCTCGATGTCCTCGGCGGGCAGGAACACGGTCGGCTCGTCGAGGACGAGCACCGAGTGCTTGTACCCGCTGCGCGTGCGGTATCTGCGCAGGTCCTCGGCGGCACGGACGATCGCTAGCCGCGCCTGGTCGACCGGAGGCAGCTCGCCCGTCCGCCGGTCCAGGTTGAGCCTGACCTGGTAGCGGTCCAGGACGGCCGCTGCGCTCCGGTGCTCCCCGATCCAGTTGATCGGCGCCCACGCCCGCGCGCCGCCGCCGATTCGCTGGCCGAGCGTCAGGTTCTCCAGGACGCTCAGCCCCGGCGCCAGCGCCAGGTTCTGGTAGACGAAGCTGAGCCCGATCTCGCTCGCCTGGCCGGGAGCAAGCGGCAGCGGTACCTCCTCGCCACCCACGAACAGGCGGCCGCCCGGTTCCGGGTCGTAGACTCCGGCGAGCACCTTCACCAGCGTCGACTTGCCCGAGCCGTTCTGCCCCAGCAGCCCGACCACCTCGCCGTGACCGATGCGCAGGTCCACCCTGTCCAGTGCCCGGTTATTGCCGAAATCCTTGGAGATGTCGCGCACCTCAAGCGCGGGTGGCGCGACTGCCTGCCCGCCTGGTGCCGGCGGTTGCTTCAGGCTGACGCGCTTGTCTGAGTCGCCCGGCGTTCCGCTGTCCGTGACCGGCAACGCACGCCTCCTTTTCTGCCACTGGCTTTTCTGCCACTGGGGACAGGCCCGGAGCGGGGCAGCAGCCCGGAGCGGAGAACTCCGCCCGGGCCGCTGCCCGCACTCAGGGCCGGCGTATCCTTGTCAGGCCTTGCCGACCATCGCGCCGTTCAGCGTTGACGCGGCGTGCAGCGCGCTGCCTGACAGGTCGGGCAGCCCCACCAGCTCGCGGAAGCCGTTGACCCAGTCATCTCCGAACCCGCCGGTGGTAAGGACATCGACGGCGTTCTGCGGGGTGATGATCCGGTCCGGGCCGATGGCGTTGGCGTAAGAGATGGGGGACAGCTTCTCGAGGCCGCGGATGGCCTGCAGGACCAGCAGGTAGCCCGTCCATGGCGGGGACTCGCTGACGTCGCTCTGGATGATGGTCGCGCCCGGCTGGGCGGTCTGCAGCTGGACGAACGGGGTGCCGCCGCCGAAGGCGAGGTACGTCTTCACGTTGGTGCGGTGCGCGGCCTGGATGCCCGCGAGCACGTAGGTCAGCTCGCCCGCGTAGTCGGGGAACAGGACGCTCACGTCTGGGTGCTGGAGCAGCTGGGAGGTCACCGTGCTGGCAACCTGCGTCTGCCAGTTCGGCACCTCGACGTTCACCGCGGACAGCGTGCACTTCGGGCAGTCCGCGGCCAGCGTGCTCTGGATCGCGTCCTCCTCGATCACCGTGGCGGGCCCCGTCGCGGTCGACGTGATCGCGATGGCGTTGAACGGCTGCCCGTTGTGCTGCTCGATCGCCTGTTCGGTCGCCAGCTTGGCGTCGAGCGCGTAGGGGTCATCGGTGTTGTACGTGGTCCCTGCGCGCTGGTCCATGTCCGGGGTCCCGCCGTAGGTGCCCACCACGATGCCGGCCTTCTGGGCCTGGGCGATCGCCGGCGCGCTCGTCGACGGGTCCATCGCGCACCCCATGACGATCGCCGCGTATCCCTGGTGGATCGCGTCCTCGATCGCGGTGTTGTGCTCGGCCGTCGTGCCCGTGTTGTTGAAGATCGTCGGTACCATGCCCGCGGCCTTGGCGAAGTTCGAGGCCGCCTGCGCGATCTCCTCGCACGCGGCCAGCGCGCTGACGCCCGGGATGATCATGATCTTCTTCCCGGCCAGGTTCGCGATGCTAGGGACCTTGCCGTCGTAGCTGGGCCCGTAGTCACTGAAGCTCGGCGTCGCCGCGTACTTGGTGACGTCGGCCGTGAGCGCGGAGAGGTTCACGCCGCTCGAACTGCTTGGTGAGGCCGTGCTCTGCGTGGTGGAAGTGGAGCTTGAACTGCTTGACGAGCACGCCGCCAGCAGCATCGCCGCGCCGACCGCCGCCACGCCGAAAGCGACGCGCGACGCGCGGGGAATACGTCTGCCTTGTCTGAAGCGTTTCATGCACCCTCGCATGTTCACTGGGGGTCTGCGGAGACCACGTCGCCGGTGGTCACAGAGTTGTTCTCGGCCAGTGACCTTGTCAACCTCGGCGTAAAGTAGATCGCGTATCGTTCTGGTCACTATCGCGCCACCTAAACCGGGCGCCGCAAAAGCTGTGCGCCGCCACAGAATTCCTGGCCAGCGGGCTCGAAAGCGACTTCAAAGAATCGCTGTCATACATCACTTTTATGACGCTCATCAGCAATGGCGATTTGCCTCGCCGCCATTGTCAACAGTTGGCCGGGGAACTTACGCTGGCGATGACACCGCGAGGAAGCAGTGGCAGGCGGCAGAGAGCGAGCGCACATGCCTGAAGACAGCGGAACCCTCGAGCGCGGCCGCCCGGTCACCGACGCCGGCATCCGCCGCCGGGCGGACTGGATCCGGCTGCAGGCGGTGGAACTCATCGCGCAGGCCGGGCTCGGCCACTACTCGAGCACGTTCTCCTGCGCGGAGATCGTGGCGACGCTGTACTACCACACGCTGCGGCTGCGCCCCGGCGAGCCGCGCTGGCCCGACAGGGACCGGTTCCTGCTCGGCAAGGGGCACGTCGCGACCGGGCTGTGGCCGGTGCTCGCCGACCTCGGCTACTACGACAAGGGGCTGCTCAAGCAGTTCGGCAAGGTCGGCTCGCCGCTGAACGACCACCCCAACATGAAGCTGGCGCCGGGCATCGACTTCAGCTCCGGGTCGCTCGGCCACAACCTGTCGGTCGGCGCCGGCATCGCGCTGGCGGCCAGGCTGTCCCGCCGCGACTACCGGACGTTCGTGCTCACCGGCGACGGTGAGCTCCAGGAAGGGCAGGTCTGGGAGGCGGTGATGGCGGCCAGCCACTACAAGCTCGGCAACCTCGTCGCGATCGTGGACGCCAACGGGTTCTCCGGCAGCGGCCCGACCTCCGACGCGATGAACATCGAGCCGCTGGCGACGCGGTTCGCGGCGTTCGGCTGGCTCGTCCGCGAGATCGACGGGCACGACGTGCCCACCCTCAGGCAGACCTTCGACACGCTGCCGGACACCGGCAGCAAGCAGCCGGTCTGCGTGATCGCCCGCACCCGCAAGGGCCACGGCGTGGACATGTTCGAGAAACAACCGCAGGCCTGGCACCTGGGGCTGCTCAGCCCCGAGCAGCAGGCCGACGTCGTGGCCGAGATCACCGCCCGGATGGAGCTGGCGGGCAGCGAAGCTGAAGGGAGCGCGTCGTGACCACACCCACCCGCAAGATGGTCGACGTCTTCAGCGACATCGACCGCGACACCGCCCTCAAGGCGAACCCGTCGGGCTACGCAATCACCGAGATCGCCGCGGGCGACGACCGGATCGTGACGCTCACCGCGGACCTGTCGAACGTGCTCGCGGAGTTCCGCGGGGCGTTCCCCGACCGCTACATCGAGCTCGGCATCGCGGAGACCAACAGCGTGTCGCTCGCCGCCGGGCTCGCCTCCTGCGGGTACGTGCCGTACATCTTCTCGATGTCGCCGTTCGGCATGCTCAAGACCGCCGAGCAGTGGCGCACCGACGCGGACTACAACCACCTGCCGGTCCGGCTCGTCGGCCGGCTCTCCGGCCTGGCCATGGGCTACTTCGGCACCAGTCACTACGCGGTGGAGGACATCGCGATCGCGCGCACGTTCGCCAACACGACCGTGCTTTCGCCCGCGGACTCGAACGCCGTGCTCAGCCTGATGCGGTCCACGGTGGACAACGACGGCCCGGTGTACGTCAGGATCGCGGAGGCCGCCGACCGGGTCTACGACGCGCCGCCGGACATCCCGCGCGGCACCTGGCCCCGGCTCCGGGAGGGCAGCGACCTGACGCTCGCCGGGCACGGCATGGGCGTCGGCCTCGCCGTCCAGGCCGCGGACGTCCTGGCGGCGGAGCACGGGATCAGGGCCGACGTGTACGACAGCGCTTACCTCAAGCCGTACGACGAAGCGGCGATCGCCGACACCGCGAGCCGCACCGGCAAGGTGCTCACGATCGAGGACCACACGGTCAACGGCGGGCTCGGCGCGATCGTCGCCGAGACCGTGGGGCGGCACAAGATCCAGGCCGACCTCGCGCAGGCCGCCCTGCCCGACGTGGACCTCGAGGTCGGCGTGCCCGCCGAACTCTACGAGTACTACGGGCTGACGGTGGCCGGCGTGGTCGCCAGGGCCCTGGAGCTTGTGAAGGGATAACCGAATATGCCAGAACCGCTACTCGACCCGACCGGAGACAGCGACCGGGCCACCAACACCACGCTCGCACCCCGCCCCCAGGCACTGCGGGGCCTGATCGTCGGCCTGCTCGACAACACCAAGCCGAACGGCGCCACCATCCTCCGCGCCGTCGGCCGCGAGCTTCGCGACAAGTACGGGGTCCGGGAGGTCCGGATGTTCCAGAAGGGCTACTTCGGCACCCCGGTCGAGGAGTCCGTCGTCCAGCAGATGCTGCACAACTGCGATTTCGCGGTCGCCGCCATCGGCGATTGAGGCTCGTGCAGCGCGGCCAGTTTGGCCGACGGGATCGTGCTGGAGCGGGCCGGCATCCCCGCTGTCAGCCTGTGCACGGATGCCTTCAAGATCACCGCCGAGGCGATGGCGAACCAGCTGGGGTTCCCCGGCTACCGTTACGTGACGGTGCCGCACCCGGTGGCCAGCCTGAGCGAGGCGCAGATCCAGGCCCTGG
>Ga0187812_1000737_pt1 | contig 11385 bp, 7 predicted proteins | sample NC_S_2_FD_130582 | JGI IMG/M metagenome (GOLD analysis project Ga0187812, IMG submission 130582) | Wetland sediment microbial communities from Neuse River Estuary, North Carolina, USA - ASW-S_2 | ecosystem: Environmental > Aquatic > Freshwater > Wetlands > Sediment | place: USA: North Carolina... | reverse complement strand
GCCAACGTGATGGCCGAGGAGGGCAAGACGCTGGGCGAGCTGGTAGCCGACCTGCAGGCGGAGTACGGCGAGCACCAGTACGGGCGAATCGATCTGCATATTCCGGACGATGTGAAGAACGCGGCAATCGCGCGGGCCAAAGCCCTGCCGGCGGGCGACACGGTGTTTGCCGGAATGCCGATTTTGCGCGCGGAGACGCTGGACGGCGTGAAGTTCTATCTCGACAACCCCGAGGCGAAGACCAAGCCCAACGCTGCCGAAACCTGGCTGCTGCTGCGCGCGAGCGGGACGGAGCCGCTGATGCGCATTTATACCGAGTCGTGCTCGAAGGAAGCGGTGGCGAAGCTGCTGGAGGCGGCGCGGGGGTTTGCGCTGGGGCGATGATTCGATGCTACGGAGGATTTCCGAATGACGGGCGGCTACCTCGAATGGCAGGTCCGAGCGCGATTAGTCTTGCCGATCATCGCGTTCCGTGAATATATCTTCAGGGACGTCCTGCCGCATTTCGATAACCTTGATCAAAAGTCGGAAGACGTAGGGAGTAAACACTACGAGAGTTTGGTTTCTCAGCCCGCAACCGAAGACTTTGACGGCGATCTTTCGAGCTTTGCAGAAGATGCGCAAGACCGAGCGTTGGGTTGGTACGAGATGATGCGGTCATTACGGCAGACGATGATCAATCTGTTGGCTGCCGGTCTATTCCACCTCATTGAGCAGCAGCTCTGTATGCTTTGCCGAGATGCCGGATTCCTGGTTGGTCCCCCGAAGGAAACAGCCTTGAGAGAAGTTGCGAAATGGTACAAGTCTAATTTGCGTTTCGACCTCCAGCGTCTTCCATCATGGAATCTGATCGATGAACTTCGATTAGTTGCAAACACTGTGAAACACGCAGAAGGCAGATCTAGCAGCGAATTAAAGGTCCGACGACCTGAGCTGTTTTGCGATCCAGCATTTGCTTCAATGGCCTCTGTCCTGACGGAAGTTGACGACTACTACGATAAGAAGATCATTTCCGCACCTCTTGCGGGCGATGATCTCTTTGTAAGCGGAGCAATTCTCAAGATGTATGCAGAAGGTGCCGAGGTGTTCTTTGGAGAGATTGCCGAGCATTTTGCTGCGCATGAGGACGATTCCTACTAGCCGGGCCCCAAGTCCCAATCTCCGAACTTGGAAAAGCGCGACGCTCAACCAGCCCGCCAAAACTCCGCCTTACCAAAACATCCGCTGATCGAACCGGAACGCTTCCGACTCCCCCTCCAATCCTTCTAAATCTCCGTATGCGTTGGCCTGTCATGCAGTAAGATTGACCGGATATGGGAATAGCCATAACGTTCCGCGAATCCGCTAGACTTTATCAAGGAGGTGAAGCCATTATTCCGCTGGAAGAGATGACGGACGAACAGTTCGAACGCCATACGCTCACCTTACTCCAGAAAGAACTCGGCCCCTACGGAATGGCCCGCTTCCTGCGCACCTATCGCGCAGGCCCCGGCGATTACACTCGCGACCGCCATCTGTGGCTAGACGGCTTGACGGTAGACGATATCCTCCAGAAAATCCAAGAGAGGAAATCTCCTGCGCATCCGCCGCTATAGGCCAACGGTTCGCATCTCGGAGCGTCGATCAGCCACTCACAAGGGATTTCTCGAGCACGGGCCATTTGGCCAATCCTAATACGCCATTTGGCGGTTTAAGCATGGCCATTCGGCTGATGCTCATCGCTTCACCTGGATCGCCTTCTTCCCGTCCGGCTTGGGCACGAACATGTCTTCCCACGTCAGGCCGCACTCTTTCACCATCTGGATGGGGTATTCGAGGCGGCCGAGCTCGGCTTCGGCGTTGTTGGTGCCGAAGGAGAACGTGCAGCCGGCGGCCTTGGCGCGCTTGAGGAACGTGGGGCTGGGGATGCGGCGGCGGTTGTTGATCTCGATGGCGACGTTGTTGGCGAGCGCGGCGTGGATGACGCGGTCCATGCGCGCGGGCGTCCACAGGGCGTCGTAGTCCGCGGCGATCTGGTCGGGGACGTAGGTGGGGTTGGCGTAGATGTCGACGGGCTCGCGGAGGATGTGCTCGATGCGGTCGACGAGCATGTCCATGAAGGCCTGCTTGTCGTGGATGACGCCGATTTCCTCGGGAATCCAGATGCGCATGCGCTTGCCGTTGTCGTCGCTGAAGGTCATGGCGTCGGTAAAACAGTAGTCGAAGAGCGCGACGGCCTGCGGCGAGAAGAGGCGGCGCCACTCGCGGCCTTCGCACTGCAGGGCCACGTAGCAGGGCTGGTTGCGCATGGAGGCGACGTACTGGCGGAGGCCGTCGTCGTCGTGAAGAGGAAAGGTGATGCCGCCGTTGATGGCGATGCCGTAGAAGATGCCGGTGCGATGAGAGTTGGCGAGAGCCTGGTCGAGGGTAAGGCCGCCTTTGAGATGCACGTGCGAGTCGACTAGCGGGATGTTGGTGTTGCTGAGGCGGAGGATGTCGCGGTAGACCTCGTCGACCTGGGGCCGTTCATCGGAGAGCTGGAGAATGTCATCGGGGAGCGGGCGTATGCGCAGATTGCGGAAGCAGGCCGCGCTTTCGGGGCCGTGCGCCTGGAGGGCGAAGGTTCCGCGGCCGAGGGTGCGGGGGAAGCGTGGATCGATGACGACGGGCGGGTCAGGCTGGATGTAGTCGACGACCAGCATGTTGTTGAGCCGGACCTGCACCTGGCGCTGGCGCACAACAATATATATGTGGCACCACTCGCCGTCGTTCACGAGCGGCTTGTAGACGTTGCGCAGGCCGAGGAGCGAACCGGTTTTGCGGCGCTCGATGTAGCCGTGTGGGCCGGTAAAGCTATTGGCGAGCAGGACTTCGAGACCGGTCTCCGGAATCCCCGAGCTCTGGCGCGCGGTGTGGAAGAAGATGCCGGATTGCGCGCCGGAGTGGAGCAGGACCTCCGCGGAGAATTCGAAGTTGCGGAAGCTGGCGCCGGCGACGGGTCCGGCATAGTAAAGCTGCGCCTGCGGGCCGTGGGCGACGATCTGGCCATCGGCAACATGGAAGGAGCCGGCGTTTTCGGCGGCCTTCCAGCCGGTTAGCGTGCGGCCGTTGAAGAGCGGGAGCCAATCGGAGGTGTCGGCGGCGAAGGCGCGCAGGGCGGCGGGTGCGGCGGCCAGTAACGGCAGGGCGGCGCGGCGGGTGAGGGTGGGCATGGGTTCCTCTCGAATCAGGATTAAGCGTTGGCGGGCTTGTCGAGGGTGCGGTATTTGCGGCCGACGGCAAAGAGGGCGATGGTTCCGATGAGGGGCATGAGCGCGACGCAGGCGAAGACCGGCGCGTAAGAGATGTGGTCGACCAGGATGCCGGTGAGCAGCGGGAAGAGCATGCCGCTGAGGCCTCCGGCGATTCCGGTGAGACCGGTGGCGCGGCCCACCTGCGCGTCGCGGAAGAGATCGGTCACCGCGGCGAACATGTGGGCGGAGAGAAAGTTGTCCGCGGCGATGGGAATGCTGAGCAGCGCGAGCACCGGGCCAACGCCCTTCATAAACGGTGTGGCGAAGGCCGTGAGGCAAACCAGCGCGCTGCCATACATGAGAATGCGGCGGGTGTTGCGGACGGTGAAGCCGCGGCGGAGCATGATGCCGGCGGCCCATCCGCCGAGGACGCCGCCCAAGTCGCCCATGAGGAAGGGGATCCAGCCAACGATGCCAATTTCGATCATGGTGAGGTGGCGGGCGCTGTACAGGTAGCTTGGGGTCCAGTACCAGTAGAACTGCATGACCGGGCCGATGAAGAAGCGGCAGAGCATGACCGCCCAGGACGACGAGTTGGTGAGCATCCGCCAGGTGGGAGTCTTTGCTGCGGCGGTTGCGGCGCCGGCCTTGGGCTCGTGACGGTAGATGAACCACCAGATGGGAATCCACAACGCGCCGGCCAGCGTGGGAACCAGGAAGGCGATGCGAAAGCCGTAGTGCTGCAGCAGGTAGACGATGACGGGCGGAGCGAGGGTGGCGCCAATAACGCTGCCTCCGTTGAAGATGCCGATGGCCAGGGTACGGTCTTTTTTCTCAAAGAGGCGGGTGACGGTTTTGACGCCGCCGGAGTAAGCACCGCACTCACCGGTGCCTTTCCAGAACTGAGAAAGGCCGAGGCTGAGACCGCCGGTGGCGAGGGCGAGGGAGCCGGTGGCGGCCGACCACCAGCCGACGGCGATGCTGAGGCCGAGACGGCAACCAAGGCGATCCATCAATGCGCCCATGGGAAACTCGCCGGTCATCATGCCAAAGCCCAGAGCGGCGACGATGCGGCCGTAGGCTTCGTTGGAGAGATGGAAGACGCTACGCAGCACCGGCGCCATGACCGAGAGCGCCTGGCGGGCGATGAACATGATGACGGTCAGGACGAAGAGCAGGCTGAGAGTGAGCCAGGCGCGGCGGCGGGGGACGAAGCCGCTTGTCGCGGGATTTGCGGCCAGACCGGCAGCGGGCGAAAGTTCATCGGCGTGCCGCGGCAAATGTCCTCCTGGCGGGATGCGGCAGGTGCCGCGCTTCCCTTCTCCGCCAAAGCGTTGCGCGCCATGAAACTCGGTTGCCAGGGCGTGAAGCGTGGCTCGGGCGGATGAGGAATGATAGCAAGGCGACGGAGAAGCGCGCACCCAGGCAGGGCGTTAAGCTGAGAAGAGTTTGTCCTATAAGATCATAAAAATCATTTACTTGCAAAAAATCGATTGAAGTAGATTGACAGACGTTGTTTGTTCTTCCTATACTGCGGCGCCGGATCGGAAATTGCCGCGAAAGCGGTTCCAAGCGTTCATCTACCCATTTCCGGCATGGTTGGAAGGTGTCGTTTTCCTGATCTTGATGAAAGGGCCGCTTAGCCTTGATGACTCCGGCGTGTAGCCGGGCTGGAGCCGCTGGAGTCGCACGCAATCGAGGAAAAGAGGAGGAACGCGGATGAGACCAGGCGCTAATGGCCGGGAGGCAATCGGCTGCAATCGGTCAGACTCCGGTCTGGCCGTGAGTGCCCATCTCAGACCGAGTGGACGCGGCGTCGAAGCCGCCCGGGCGGGGCGGCGGCGCTTGACACAATCGCGCTCCCCCTCTAGATTGTGCTTACCCGATGAGCACTCTGTTCACTTTCGGCCCGTGTATCTGTCGCGTATGCCGCGGCATGGTGCGGGCGCGTTGTTCGGGTTGAGAACCAGGTCCATTTCTGCAGCCCGTCGACCCACCTGCTCGCCAACGCGGTGGGTTTTCTCTTTTTGGTTCGCCCGGCTCTTCGAGCACGACGGAGAGCCGGCAGTACCAGGGAACTTAAGCGGGAACAAGCTGTCCTGAAACGAGCGCATCGTGGCGCAGCCGCCGGAGCCGGTGGCTCGAAGCGAAAAACGGACTGGCTGAAGGAGAAGAGGCAATGAAGCAAAATGAATCGGCCGGAAGGAGGACGCGCAGAGAGTTTCTGGCAGCCGCGGGAGCACTGGCCGCCAGCCGGACGCTGGCCCCGTGGCCGTCGCGCGTAATGGCTGAAGAGATGCACACCTATCCCGGCGTGCGATTTGGCGTGCAGTTGAACGCCTTTCCCATCGACCCCAAAAACTTTCAAAGCTTTCTCGACACGCTCGGCGTTGTAAAGCAGATCGGGTACCAGGGCTTCGAGTCGAGCTTTCGCAACGTGCAGGCGGAGTTCGGCGATCCTGGGCCGGCGCGCCGAAAAATCGAGGAAACCGGCCTCGCCTTCTTTGGCATTCATATTTTTTTCCCTGACAGGATGTACGACCAGCAGACGCACATCGCGGCTCCGTCGGTTTACGAGCCGATCGCCCGCGGCGGAGCGGCGCTGGGCGCAAAACACCTGGTCCTGAGCGGCTTTCCCACCTCCAATCGCGACCAGCTCAGGCGCAAGATCGACGCGCTGAATGCGGCGGGAAGATTTGCGCGCAGCGCAGGCCTGCGCCTCGCCTATCACAACGAGTACTGGCCGGCTGGGGAAATCGAGACGCTCTACACCGAGACCGACCCTGGGCTGGTGCATTTCCTGCTCGATTGCGGCCACGCATACCACGGCGGCGCGGACGTGCCGGCCTTCATCCGCGCGCATTCCAAGCGCATCATCGGATTCCATTTGCGCGACTTCAGAAATGGACGTCTTGTCACTCTGGGCACCGGTACGTTTCCGTTGGCGGAGGTGGCGCACACCATCGAGCAGATCGGTTGGAAGGGCTGGGTGGAAAACGAAGAGGAGCGGGAAGATCATTCCCAGCACGGGGCCGAGGTGGTACGCCCGGCTTTCAAAGCCATGGAGGAAGCATTCAAAGTATGAATCGACGTGAGTTCATTTATGCGGGAACGGCGGCGGCCGCGGCGGCCGCGCGCAGTCTGGACGCTCGCGCCTACTCCGCTGTTACCGGGGCCAACGATCGCGTGGGGTTGGCGGTGATTGGCTGCGGACGGCGCGCCGGCGATGTGTGCCGCGCTTTTGCGCAGGATCCGCGCGTGGAGTTTCGCGCCCTCGTGGATATCTACGACAAGCAAATTGCGAATTTCCAGAACCGTTTCAAGGGCCACGTCCATACCGCGCAGACCTACGTCGAGTACCAGAAGATGCTGGAGCGGAAGGATATCGACGCGGTGTACATCGCCACGCCCGACCACCTGCACGTGGAGATTGCGTCGACGGTGCTGGGAGCGAACAAGAACCTGTACCTGGAAAAGCCGACGCTGCATCGCTGGCACGAGCGCACCGCGCTGAAAAAGGCCGCCGATGCGAGCAAGGGAGTTCTGCAGTGCGGCATGCAACAGCGCAGCGGCGCGCACTACATGCAGGCGCGACAGGAGTACTTCGAAGCGGGCAAGCTGGGCCATGTGGTGTTTGCGCGGTGCGTGTGGCACAACTTTCCGTGGCAGCGGCGGACGATTCCCAACGTGCCCAAGCCGGAGGGATTGCACTGGGATTTGTTTCTGGGGCCGGCGCCGAAGGTTCCATTCGAGATGTCGCGCTACAGCTCGTGGCGCTCGTATCACGATTACGGCAACGGGCTGCTGGCCGACATTCTGACGCACTGGGCCGACGTGGCGCAGTGGATGCTCGACGATGCGAGCCCGGTGAGTGCGGCGGCGGCGGGCGGGGATTTCCAGTTGCACGGCGACCTGACCAATCCCGACACGGTGAGCTCGATTGTGCGCTACAGGAACTGGAACATGAACTTCGAGTCGACGGTGTTGTCGGTGCGCAATCCGCACCCGTCGGTGTACTTCGAAGGGACGGAGGGGACGCTGGACATTACGCGCGAAGGGTTTGTGTTTACACCCAACCAGGGCGAGCCGGTGGAGATGAAGGCGGCCGGACCGCTGGAGCTGTCGCATGCCGGCAACTTTATCGACGCTATTGTGAAGGGCGACAAGGTAAACGCGCCGCTCTCCGCAGGGCTCGAGGCAAGCATACCGGTAATGATGTGTCTCCAGTCGTACTGGTCGAAGGAGATCAGCACGCCGGAGAAGCTCGCTTGAACCAGGCGCCGCGGGAGAATTGACTCGCGGCATGACTCAACTCGGATCAATCTTCCGGGATGGCAAGCCCGGGCCGGTGACATGAGGCCGGCAGCACTCACCAGATGCGCGAACCTTTCGGCAGAGATCAGAGACCACCGAGAGGCCGTGACGAGACGAACTGCAACTCGCAACGGAAGTTTTCCCCAGGCTCACCATGGGAGCTTCTGCGTGAAAGGAAAATTCATGACCAGGACATTTCGCAAACTACTGTTTATCGGCGCGGCCCTGCTGTTCAGTGCGGGGGCTGCACAGGTTTTCGGCCAGTCGACGGGCACCATCCGCGGCACGGTGACGGACCCGAGCGGTGCGGCCATCGCCAATGCCAAGGTGTCGGCAACGGAGTCCGGCACCGCGGTGAAGCGCGATACCGCGAGCAACGAAAGCGGCATCTTCGTCTTCCCCGATCTTCCCATCGGCACCTACTCGCTGAAGATAACGGCGTCGGGCTTTGCCACGCAGAACCGGCCCAACCTGCAACTGCTGACGGGCCAGACCATGGACCTGACCATTCAACTCGCGGTCGGCTCGCAAAGCACGGAGATCACCGTTACCTCAGACACGCAGCAGATTGAAACCAGCACGTCGACGGTGGCGCAGTCGGTGAGCCAGCAGCAGATGCGCGATCTGCCGCTGAACGGCCGCAACCCGCTACAATTGACGACGCTCACCGCGGGAACGGTGCTGACGACGACGGGCACCGAAAGCGGCCAGGAAGACAACACCGGTCTTTCGGTGAACGGTTTGAGAGCAACGGAGAACACCTACACGCTCGACGGCACGATCTACGTCAATCGCTTCTTCGACTCCGTGCCCACCATGCCGAACCCGGATGCATTGCAAGAGTTCACGATTCAGGCGTCGAATTATAGCGCCGATCATGCCGGCGCCGGAGCTCTCATCCAGCTCTCCACCCGCTCCGGAACCGACCAATTGCACGGCTCGGCATGGGAGTACTTCCGGAACACGGTGCTGAACACCAAGGGCTACTTCCCAGCGGCGACCAAGCCGCCTTTCAAGGTAAATCAATTCGGCGGCACCGTGGGCGGGCCGGTCTTCAAGAGCAAAAAGGCGTTCTTCTACTTCTCGTCGGAAGACTTGCAACAGCGCTCTGCGCCGACAACGATCACCACCGAATACCCCACGGCGGCAGAGCTGGCGGGCAACTTCTCAGCTTTTGTGCCGCTGGGCATCGCACTCTACAGCCCGGTTACGGGCTGCGGCTTCGGCCAGACGGCGACGTCGAACGGATCCGGCGGATACACATGCAGCGGCACGATCACCGATGACGTTTCCGCGGCGGATGCAGGCCCGAATGCGATTCCCATCGATCCTCTCTCAGCGGCGGTAAACAAGCAATACCTGGCTGCCGAGGAAGCGGTGGGCACCCCCGCGTCGAATGGAACATATGTGAAATTCGTTTCGAACACCAATAACAACATCGACAACACGCAATATCTTGCCAGGCTCGACTACGCGCTTGGCGAGAGAGATCACCTGGGCGGCCATTATTTCTATAACCAGGACAACTTTCAACGGCCGTTCACGGCGCCTCTCGGCTATTTTGCCGCGAATAAATTCCGCAACCAGTCGGTCGCCCTCAGCGATGCGCATATTTTCAGCAACACGCTCACTGGGGCGGTGTATTTTGGCTTCTATCGCGGCGGCCGCACGCAGATCCCCGAGGCGCCGGGCTTGAAGACGCTGCAGGACCTCGGACAAAACGCGCCCTTCGGAAGTCCAAATGAAAGCCTGGTGCCGTTTCCGGGAGTGCGCGCACAGATTTCAGGGTACGTGGAGGCATTTTCCGGTGGCGCACTGACGCAGGATGCAACCACGTTTGACTTACACGCACAGGTGGTCAAGCTGCTCCACAAGCACACCCTGACGATGGGTGGCGACCTGGAGCGCGACCGCATCGACATGGACGACTATTCTTACACGCCCGGCGACAGTACCTCGCCCGGCTTCAATGGCGTGCGTACGGAAATTCCCACTGGCACGCTGCCGGCGGGATTCACCAAGAGCGGCAATGCCATCGCCGATTTTTACACCGGCTACGAGCAGGACTACTACATGGACAACGGGCGCAAGGCGTATCTACGGGAGATTCGCCCCGCCTTTTACCTGCAGGACGACTGGAAGACGACGCCTAGGCTTACGCTGAACCTGGGCCTGCGCTGGGATCCGTGGATGCCGCCCATCGACGACAACGGCACGCTGGTCGGCTTCAATCTGGCCAATCCCAACTTCCAATCCTCCATCGCACCCAATTCGCCGCCAGGGCTGATGTTCGTGGGCGATCCGGGCACGAAGAGCTCGATCTTCGAAAACAACTGGAAGGATTTTGCTCCGCGCGCGGGCTTCGCCTACAACGTTTTCGGCAACAGCAAGACCGTGGTCCGCGGCGCGTATGGCCTGTTCTACGGCTTCCCTGAGGGCCTGCTCTACCAGCGCACCGACGCCATGCAGCCTGTCGATCTGTATCTAGAGCTCTTCAACCCGCCGGCGTGGGATCAGCCCTTTGCCGGATTTAGCGGCGGCGATCCTTTCCCGCGTGGTCACGTAGGGCCGTCGCAGTTCAAGAGCTATACCTTTATCACTCCGCTCTCCGGCGGTGTGCTGAATCCAGCGTCGAAGGTGGAGTATACGCAGGACTACAACCTGGTGATTGAGCAGGACCTGGGGCACGGCTTTGCGATGAACATGGGCTATGTGGGCAACCACGCCGAGCACGTGATGGCCTCGCGTCAGTTCAATCCGTTTGTGTTGACGCCGGCGAAATTCGAAACCACCCGTACCTACGCCGGCCTGGGCACCGTCGAGCTGGCGGACTCCTACGAGTACGAGATGACCAACGCGGCGGAAATCAACGTGACCCGGCGCTCCGCACACGGGCTGACGCTGCTCTCGAACGTGGTGTGGATGAAGACCATCGACAATGGCTCGTCGGGCACCGAAGGCCAGGCAGGCCCGCCGAATCCCTACAACCTGAACAGCGCACGCGGCGTTGCCGACTTCGATCAGGCGATCCGCATTACCGGTTCCGCCAACTACGTGTTTCCGCATTTCCACGTGAACAGTTTTGCTTCAGCCATCGCCAATGGCTGGCAGGCGAATGCGATTGTGATTTCGCAATCCGGGCTGCCGATTACTATCACCAGCGGCGTGGACAACTCGAAGTCCGGCATCGGCAATGACTACGCGGTCTTCACCGGCGTCAGCCCGGCTCGTCCAGCGAGCGCGCCGAAGACGGAGTGGTTCAACCCCAAGGCCTTCGCGGTAAACCCGCTCCCTTCGGCTTCGAACAACTACGCGCAGTCCTTCGGCAACGTCCCCCGCAATTACCTGCGTGGGCCAGCGTACGAGGACACGGACCTTTCGCTCTTCAAGGACATCGCATCAGGTGAGCGCATTCACGGCCAATTCCAGGCCGAGGTCTTCAATGCCTGGAACCACACCAACTTCGCCAACCCTCAAAACAATGCGAGCTCCGGCACATTCGGCACGATCAGCGGAACCAGCACAAGTACCGGTAGCGTCAACGCGACAACGACTGCCGGCGCGCCGCGCGTCTGGCAGTTTGTGGCGAAGATCATCTTCTAGGCGGCTCCGGCGCCGAGCCGGAAAACAGCGAGCGGCGCTTTCCTTTGGGGAAGCGCCGCCTTTTTTCGTGGGTCATGATTCGTGGTTCGTGGGGCGTGGCTCGTGATCAGCGCACCACGTATACCGTCATCGACTGCGCCGGCTCGTCGACGTGGAGGGCGCCATCGCGGAGTTGCGGCGCAGGACCGGCGGCGGGCGATTCGGCGATGAAGCTGGTGCAGACGGCGAGCGCGGTTTCGGTGAGTTGAAGGTCGAT
>Ga0187812_1000736_pt1 | contig 11391 bp, 10 predicted proteins | sample NC_S_2_FD_130582 | JGI IMG/M metagenome (GOLD analysis project Ga0187812, IMG submission 130582) | Wetland sediment microbial communities from Neuse River Estuary, North Carolina, USA - ASW-S_2 | ecosystem: Environmental > Aquatic > Freshwater > Wetlands > Sediment | place: USA: North Carolina... | reverse complement strand
TGCGGCGCGCGGCCATCAACTCGCCGAGGGACCGCAGGGGACGTGGGTCCAGGCACCGGCAGCCGAGGTGCGCCAGGTGATCGAACTCCTTGTCGACAACGCGGAGCGGCACAACCCGCCGGGCACCGCGATCGACCTCGGCTGGCGGCGCGAAGGCGACGAGGCGGTCGCGTGGGTCAGCGACCGCGGCGTCGGCATGGCGCCGGACGTCGCAGCGCATGCCTTCGATCGCTTCTACCGCGGTGATCGCCAGGGAGGGCTCGGGCTCGGACTCGCGCTCGCTCGCGTTCTCGTCGCCTCGCGCGGCGGGACCGTGGACCTCGGGACGGCGGTCGGGCAAGGGACCACGATCACGATCCGCTGGCCAATCGCCGAAGCCCCGACGCAGGGCTAGGCGGCGAAGGGGGGCCCGGTGCCCGCGCTGTGCGGTGCACCGGGCCGTGACGCTCCCTCCGCTACCAGATCCACATGCCGCGGCCGCCGTGCGCGCCGTAGCCGCCACCGTAGCTCCGTCCGTACCCCCTGCCCCAGCCAGGCGTCCCGCCCCAGCCGTACCCGTTGCCGTACCCGTTGCCGTACCCGCCACCGAAGCCATAGCCTCCGCCGTAGCCATACCCACCACCGTAGCCGCCGCCGTAGGGCGACGCGTCCGCGCTTTGGGATGCCGTGACGGTGAAGCTCGCGCCGTCCGAGCCGATGGCGCTCGGCTGCGCCTCCAGGCCATCCATGCTCTGCAGCACGAAGGGCGCCGGCGTGCCGGCGGCGGCCAAGGTGGCCGTGCCGCCCGAGGCGGTCGTGACCGAGGCGTCCTCGAAGGTGGTCGCCGAGAAGTCGGCGAGCGGCTGGATGCGGCCGTTGCCGGTGCTGGGGGCTTCGACGATCCACTCCGCCGACTGCTCGACCGCCTGCGCCTGAGCGGCGGTCAAGGTCACGGTCTGCTGCGCGAGCGTCGTGCCGCCGCTGCGCACGGTCAGGGTCCACCGGTTCTGGCCAGCCGGCGAGACCTGCGCCGTCACGCTCTGGCCGGCGGCGACGGTCTTGCCCATCTTGGCCGCGGCCGGCAGGCTCTCGGTGAAGGCGCTCGACACGACCTCTCCATCCGACCACTGTTGAAGGACGCCGCACTGCAGGAGCGCCGAACTCGAGGTACCGCCGATCCCGACCCACTCCGCGACCGTACCACCCGCGGTCTGCGCCAGGCCGGGCACTGTCCAGGTCGCGGCCACGCCCTGATAGGGGCCAGAGCTGTCGACGTAGCCGCTCCAGTTGGAGGAGACGTTCGCGGCGCTCACGGCGTAGCCGCTCGGCGCCCTGGTGGGAGTCGCCGCCGGCCGCACGCCAACCTGGGCCGCGGCTGGCGCCGCAGACGGCGGCACGGCACCCGGCCAGACGAGCACAGCGATCCCGACGAGTCCCAAGACCGCAACATTCACGCGCACCGGCCTCCCTTGGCCTTCGTTCCTGGCGCACGCCTGCAGCGTACGAACCGAGCACTAGAGGCGCCTTAAAGAGCGGCAAGATCTCGCGCAGGAGATCCGAAATCCCTTTGGCACGCGTGCCAGGCATCACCAGAGCACAGTATGTGGAGCCAGGGCCCATTCCACGTGCGAGGAGCCCGCCGGAGGCGGCCATGCCGGCCTCCTGACCGGCTTCCGCCCATGCCCTGCGTCCATGGCGCAAGCAGGCGGACGCAAAGGCGGCAGGAGGTTTTCCTCTCCTGCCGCCCGGGCTTCACGGATGGTCTGGCGGCGGCTCGCCGCCCGAGTCTTCGCGCGCTCGCCAGGACTTGCGCAGAATGCGCAGCATCTCCCGCGCGAGGGCCTGCTGGTCCGCGGTCGCGTCCTGCAGGACGAGCCAGACATCGTCGCGGACGTCCTGCGCACGCGGCGCGTCGGCGCTGCCGCGAAAGAACCGGCCCACCTCGACCTCGAGCGCGTCGGCCAGACGGAAGAGCAGGGGGACGCTCGGCCAGCGCTCGCCGCGCTCCACCCGCGCGAGGTGGGCCTGGTCCGTCTCAGCGAACTCGGCCAGCTTGGACTGGGTCCAGCCGCGCTCAAGCCGCAGCCGGCGGATGTGCCCACCAAGCTGCTGGCGCCGGTCTTCCACCTCTCGCCCTCCCTGCGACCATCATTTCTGACTGGCAGGCCAGCAGGAAGGACGCGTCAGACATGGAACAAATGCCGTATAGGCATGGCGGTACGCCGCGAGAGACATGGATGGGGGTGACCGCGTGCAACACGTGGACGATGGGGCTCCACTCAGCAACGAGGAGGCCCAGTTGGCCGGCATGGCCGTCATGCTGACGGTCACCCGGGACTATCTCCCGGATGACGTGCTGCAGGAGCTCGTGGCGCGGCTTGGCGGCGCCGGGGCTTACGTCCAGGGCGTGCTCGCCATCGCGTTCCCGGTGGGGGAAGCCGGTGTCGCGGAGGGCCTGATCGAGGGAGCGCGCGATGTCCTGCACCGCCTGCGGCACAGGGCGCGCCACCGTGGGGCGCATTAGCAGGCAGACACCTCGTTGCGCATGCGCTTGGACTGGTAGAGGCACGCGTCGACGCGGCGCAGGAGGTCCGGCGTTCGCGTGCCGGGGAGGGCTTCGATCACGCCGATCGAGACGGTGATGGAAACCTGCTCCACGGAGTCCGGTACGCGGATCGGCTGGTCGGCCACGGACGTGCGCAGGCGTTCGGCGGCGGCCAGCGCATCGGCGATCGGGACGCCTTCGAACACCACCAGGAGCTCGTCACCGCCGAAGCGCGCGAGGAGGTCCGCCGCCCTGAGGCCGCTCTGGATCCTGTGCACGTACTGTTGCAGCACGGCATCGCCGGCCAAGTGCCCGACGCGGTCGTTGACCTGCTTGAAGTGGTCGAGGTCGATGAGGCCGATGCAGAACGTCTTGCCCTGCTCGAGCAGGCGTTCCACGTGGAAGAGGGCGTAGGCGCGCGTGAAGGCGCCAGTCAGGGGGTCTCGCAGGTGCTCGATGCGGTCCTCGTGGATCTGCATGCCCCACAGCACCAGGCTGAGTCCCACGAGCAGGATGGCGGCGGCGAAGAAGGGCGGGTTCGGGGCGAGCATACCGGCCGCCACGGTGTAGAGCAGGGTCATGGCGAAGCCGGGGTAGGTGCCGACGCGCAGCACGGCACTCGCCACACCCAGGAAGAGCATCGGCAGGAGCGGGCTCTGCGCGCCTCCCGTCTCGGCGCACAGCGCGACGCAGAAGAAGAAGTCGAGGAGCACCGAGCCGTACGGGAAACGGGCGACGAGTCCAGGACGGCGGCGCAGGACGAGGCCGTCCACAGCAGCATAGACGAGCAGCAGCGCGAGCAGCACAGCGAGTGTGGCGCTCCTCGGGTGGAGGGCATCCGGCTCCCACCAAAGCCACAGGGCCAAAAACGCCAGGATGGCGGCCGCGCGCAGGGGAGACGCCAGGCGCTCCGCCTGCAGCTGGAGGTGCCAGCGCCACTCGGCGCGCCCAGGGAAGAGCGTGCGGCGCCTACGCCAGAGATCGCGCCTCATCGCGCGGCGCCCGTCGGGTGGTCCTGGCCCAGACGGCCATAGCGGGCCAGGCGGTCCTCGGAACGGAGCCGAAGGTTTGAGACCAGATGCCGCCGTTCCGGCCGGCCGTTCGACCGAACGTCGTGGCGACGGCCGCCGGCGATGAGAGCCAGAGCGCAGGCGCGTGAGCGTGGGCGGAGCGTCATCCGCACCGTCGTGGGGGACCTCAGTAGTGGTCACCTCGTAGAAGACTGTACTGCATGGAACCGTGGTGTGCCGTCCAGATCACGGCAGCCCGAATGGCCACCGCGCCCAGCCGTCGAGCCAGGACGGCAGGGCGTCGGGCGCGAGGGGCGGGCTGATCAGGTTGCCTTGGGCCAAACGGCAGCCCATGTCCTTGAGGACCGAGGCCTGTGCGGGGGTCTCGACGCCCTCGGCCAGCACCTCGCTGCCCGTGGCGCCGGCGATGGCGAGCATGCCGCGCACCAGGCTCGCGGCGGGATCGCTGCCGGGGAGGGCCGCGATGAAGCTGCGGTCGATCTTGATCAGGGCCGCTTCGAGGCCGACGAGCCGCGCGAACGAGCTGTAGCCGGTGCCGAAGTCGTCGATCGCGATCCCCAGCCCCAGCACCCTGCAGTCGCGCAGGCGCTGGACCCAAAGCCGTTCGTCGGCGAAGCCGGCGTCCTCCGTGACCTCGAGCTCGATCTGGCCCCGGTCGAGATCGGGGTGGCGCTCCAGACTTTGCTCGATGTCGACCCCGAAGGTGGGGAGCTGCAGGTAGCTTGGGGGCACGTTCACGGCGACGCGCAGGTCGATGCCCGCTTGGCGCCAGCCATCCGCCTGCTGCAAGGCCTCCCTGAACACCCAGCGCCCAACCTCGGGCACGAGGGACGACTCGGCGATCGCCGGCAGGAAGTCGTTCGGCAACAGCACCTGGCCGCTCGGCAGCTGCCAGCGCAGGAGGGCCTCCACGCCTCGCACCGCACCGGTCGCGAGGTCCACCTGCGGCTGGTAGTACAGGCGCAGCTGTCCCTCCTTCAGCGCGCGGCCGAGGTCTCGGCGCATCTCGGCGCGCACGGCGCCCGCCTCTTCGCGCGACGCGTCGAAGTACCGGCATCGCCCGCCGCCTTCGGCCTTGGCATCGTAGAGGGCGCTGTCTGCCCGGCGCAGCAGGGTCTCCGCGTCGCGTCCGTCGCCGGGATAGACGGCCACGCCCAGGCTGAGGTCCAGTGGGTAGTCGTGGCCGTGCAGGGGGAAGGGCTGGTCGGTCGAGGACTGGAGGCGCGCCAGCACGCGTTCGAGGTCCTGGGCCGTGCGGCACCGGCCGACGATGGCCACGAACTCGTCTCCGCCGAAGCGCGCCAGGGTGTCGCCCTGGCGCAGGGCCGCGCGCAGGCGGGATCCCAGGTGCTGCAGCACGAGGTCGCCGTCCGCGTGGCCGAGGCTGTCGTTGACGAGCTTGAAGTTGTCGAGGTCCATCATCACGACCGCGAAGGGCTCCCCGTCGCGCTGTGCGCGGGCCAGGGCGAGTCCCAGGCGGTCCTGCAGCAGCAGGCGGTTCGGCAGCCCGGTGAGGGGGTCGTGCAGGGCGAGGAATCGCATCGCCTCCTCCTGCCGCCGCCGCTCGGTGATATCCCGCTGGGTGACGACGACATGGCTGGGGCGGCCGTCCTGGCCGCGCAGGGCCTGCATGGACCAGGCCACGTCGTAGCGGCTGCCGTCCTTGCGCAGCATGATGGCCTCTCCGCCGCCCCGCTGACCCCTGAGCGCCAGGCGGAGGTTCTCCAAGGCGGCGGGCGCCGAGATGCCGGCGCCCGGTTCGCCCGTTTGCAGGTCCGCAAGGGTGAAGCCGGTGAGCTCCGTGAAGGCCCGGTTGACGAAGACGGGCTCGGTGCTCGCTCCGCTCTCCCGCAGGCGCAGGATGACCACGGCGTCGTGGGACTGCTGCACCGCGAGTTCGAGCAGGCGGCTCGTGTCCTGCGCGGCCCGGCCGGTGCGGCGCGCCTCCAGGCGGTCCAGGGCGAGATCGAGGCTGTGCGCGATCTCCTGGACGAGTTCCAGTTCCTCGGCCTCGAAGAAGTACGCCTCCGCGGCGTAGATGCCGAGCCCTCCGATCACCCGCCCGCTCGCGTGCAGCGGGCAGAACACCGCGGAGCCGTAGCCCCGTTCCGTCGCGAGGCTCTGCCAGTGCGCCGTCCACGGGTCGTGGAGGAAGTCGGCGACGTGCGTCTGCCGATCCTCGCGCAGCGCGACGGCCATCGGGCCGCGGCCGCCCTGCGTCGCGGGATCGAGGGACAGATCGATGGCCGAGAGGTAGCCGAGTTCGGCGCCAAAGAAGGCTCCCGGGCGGATCCTCATGCTCCCGCTTTCGACGAGGCCGACCCAGGCAAAGCGGAACCCACCTGCGGCGACCGCGGCCTCCGAGGTGCGGCGCAGCAGGTCTTCGCGGCTGTCGGCGGCGATCACCGCGCCGAGGCAGGCCGAAAGGGTCGCATAGAGACGTCGCAGCCGGTTGAGCTGGTGGCCCGCGTCCCGTGTCGGCGCCGTCTGGAGCGTCGGATCTGGCCCGCTCCGGCCCGCCACGGAGTCGTCGCTGCCCATGGCTGCCCCTCCTTGCGAAAGGCATTGCCGCTTCGGTTCGCGAAAGGCCATGGTCATACCTTGTGCGTGAGGGGAGAAAGCCTGCGGTGGAGCGGGATATTCTAGAGGCCATGGCCGCAGAGGTCGATCCGTACCTGTCCGAACTCGCTGAGTTCGTGGCGCTCGACACGCCGAGCGACGACCCCCAGGCGGTCGGGCGGCTCCTCGACCTCCTCGCGCCACGGCTGGCGGACTTGGGCGCGACCGTCCGGCGCCCGCAGGCGGACGTGCTCGACGCGGGCTTCGGTGCGACGGACGCAGGGCACGTCCTCCTGCTGCTCCATGCCGACACGGTGTTCGGGCATGGCGAGGCGGCGCGGCGGCCCCTGCGCGTCGACGGCGGTCGCGCGTACGGTCCCGGCGTCGCGGATATGAAAGGCGGCATCGCGCTGATGCTCTGGGTGCTCCGGCTCGCGACCCGCGCGGGTCGCCGCGCCGCGGGCCTCAGGGTCCTCGTGACGGGCGACGAGGAGACGGGCGCCGAGCGCTCGGCGCAGCAGATCGAGCGGGCGGCGGCGGGCGCCCGCGCGGCCCTCGTCCTGGAGCCGGGTCGCGAGAGCGGCGCGGTCGTCTCGGCGCGCAAGGCCGTCGGGAGCTTCCGGCTCGAGGCCGCGGGCATCGAGGCGCACGCCGGCGTCGAGCCCTGGCGCGGCGCCAGTGCGGTGCACGAACTGGCGCGCCGGGTCGCGGCGATCGCGGACCTCTCGGAGCGCATCCCGGGCCTGCACGTCAACGTCGGCCGCATCGAGGGCGGCACCAGGGCCAATGTCGTCGCGGGAGCGGCGAACTGCCTGATCGATGTGCGTGTGCTGCGGCAAAGGGACATGGCGGCCGCACAGGAGTTGCTCGCCGAGGCGGCCCTCGCCGCGGCGGATCCCAAGGTGGCGCTGCGCCTCCTGGGCGGCTTCACCGGTCCCCCGATGGAGAAGACGGCCGCGACCGAGCTGCTGCTCGCCCACGCGCGCGCTGCCGCGCAGGCCATTGCGCTGCCGCTGGAGGACGTCGCGACCGGCGGCGGGTCGGATGGCAACCGCGTGGCGGCCCAGGGGGTGCCCGTACTCGACGGGCTCGGTCCGGTGGGAGGCAGGGCGCACAGCGACGACGAGTTCCTGGAGATCGCTTCGGTCGCGCCGCGCGCCGCGCTGCTCGCAGGCATCCTGGTGCGGCTCGGAGCCTTCGGACCAATCTAAGAAGACGCCAAGTGCCGCGGGGGCAGCACGGTGGCGGGTAGCCAAGTGCCGCAAAGAGTGTCACCGTTAACTGCGGCGGTTTTCGATGGCCGTTGGCCTGCAGCGATGTGCGATCGGAGGAGTGCGAGGATGCATCCCGACAGCTTGGCGGTCCACGCGGGCGACGAGCCTGCGCAGGAGCCGTCATCTCTTGTGCCGCCCATCTACCAGACGTCCGTCTTCACGTTCCAGGACCTGCGCACCGCAGCCGACGTAACGGGCGGCCAGGCCGCGGGCTACTCCTACGCCCGGATCGGCCAGCCAAACGCCGACATGTTCGGCGCCGCGGTCGCCGCGCTCGAAGGGGCTCCCGCCGCGGCTGTGGCGGCATCCGGCATGGGCGCCATCCTGGCGGCGCTGGTCGCGGTGCGGGACGGTCGCGCGGTGGCGGCGGCGGACGAGGTGTATGGCGGTTCCGTGGCGCTCGTGGAGAGCTTCCTGCGCCCGCTGGGCGTGGAGTGCCTGCGCTTCGACGCGCACGATCCGCGCAGCGTCCCGGCCGAGGCCGGAGCCGTGCTCGTCGAGAGCTCGTCGAACCCCCTCGGCCGCCTCTGCGACATCGCCGCGCTCGCCGACGAGGCGCACCGCCACGGCGCCCGCCTGGTCGTGGACAACACGTTCGCGACGCCCTACCTCTGCAGGCCGCTGCTGCACGGCGCGGACCTCGTGGTGCACTCGGTGACGAAGTTCCTCGCGGGGCACGGCGACGTCACGCTCGGAGCCGTGGCGGGCAGCAGGGAACGCGTGCAGGCCTGCCAGACGGCCCTGACCACCTTCGGGGCGACCCCCGACCCCTTCGCCTGCTGGCTTGCGCTGCGCGGGCTGAGGACGTTCGGCGTGCGCATGGAGCGCGCGGTGGCGAACACCCGGGGCATCGCGCAGTACCTCGCCGGACATGCGGCGGTGCAGCGCGTTCACCACGCGAGCGTGCCGGGCCATGCGGACCGCGAGCTCGCGCAGCGCTTCCTCTCCGGCGAGGGGCCGGCCATCCTCGCCTTCGACCTCGACGGCGAGGAGAGAGCCGCCCGGTTCATCGAGCGCCTCGAGCTCATCCGCTACGCGCCGTCGCTCGGCGACGTCTCCACCATCGTGCTCCATCCCGCCACCACCTCGCATCGCCAGCTGACGCCCGCCCAGCAGGGGCGGCTCGGCATCCTGCCGGGAACGATCCGGCTCTCGGTCGGCATCGAGCGGCTGGAGGACCTCATCGCGGAGCTCGAGCATGCCCTCGGCTGACGAGGGCACGCCGCTCGCCCTGCGCGACGCCCTTGCCTTCCTGGCGGGGGTGCGCGGTCGCAGGGCGCTCGTGGAGCTCGGCTACGGACACTGGACGCTCGCCCGCTTCCCGCTCACGGTGGAGGACGCGGACCTGGACGAGGAGTTCCTCACGGTGCTCGGCGACGTCTCGGACCTCGGCGATGCTCTCCTCTACTCCGAAGTGAACCTGCCGCTCGCGCAGGATGGCGGCCACCAGATCTCGATCGCCGCAGGGGAGATGCGGCTCGAGAGCGATGAAGGCATGCGCCTCAAGGTGACCCTGCTCGACGCCTGAACCGTGTCACGCACGCTGCCCGAGCACGCAGCCCACTCGCCGTGAAAGGAGTCTTTCCATGGTATCCTCGGTATCCGGCGTGCTCGGCGACCTAGCGAAGCGATCCCGGACCTACTCGCCGCACCTCGTCGTACTCTCCCTGCTCACCGGCGTCATCGGCGGGCTGGGCGCCATCGTCTTCCGCTGGCTGATCGGCGTCGTCCAGTCGTTCATCGCCTGGGTGGTGCCTTCGCACACCGTCTCGCCTTCGCACCTGCTGATCGCGCTGGCCCCGGCGGCCGGCCTCGTGGCGGTCAACCTGATCAGCCACTACCTCGCGCGGGAGGTCAAGGGGCACGGCGTGCCGCAAATTCTGGAGGCCCTGGCCCTGCGCGGCGGGCGCATCCGCCCGCGCGTCGGCTTCTTCGGCATCCTGGCCCCAGCGCTCACGATCGGCGCCGGCGGCTCGGTGGGCCGCGAGGGACCGATCGCGCTGATCGGCGCCGCCTTCGGCTCCATCCTCGGCCAGGTCCTCCGCCTCTCCGAGAGGGATATCTCGCTGCTCCTAGCGTGCGGCGCCGCCGCCGGCATCGGCGCCACCTTCAACGCCCCGATCGCCGGCGGCTTCTTCGGCCTCGAAGTCATCCTCGGCACGTACGCCATGGGCGCGATGGTGCCCGTCTTCATCGCATCTGTGACCGGAGTCAGCGTGTTCAACGCCTTCATGGGCAGCCAGGCCGTCCTCGTGACGCCGCCCTACCACGTGGTGAACCACTTCGCCGTGCTGTTCATGATCGGCCTCGGCATCGTCATGGCGTTCATCGCCTGGGTGTACACGACAGGACTCACGTTCAGCGAGGACCTCTTCGGCCGCATGAAGATCCAGTTCTGGCAGAAGGGCCTCCTCGGCGGCCTCCTGGTGGGGATCATCGGCCTCGCCCTGCCGCAGGTCCTGGGCGTCGGCTATCCCGTCATGCATGCCGCGCTCCTCGGCAACATCGGTCTCGGCCTCCTCGCCGTCCTGTTCGTGGCGAAGCTCGTCGCGACCCTGCTGACGATCGGGGCCGGCGGATCGGGCGGCGTCTTCGCGCCGTCGCTCTTCATCGGCGGCATGGCGGGCGGCGCCTTCGGCTCCATCCTCTACGCCATCTCGCCGAGCCTCGCGCCGCACCCCGCCATCTACGCGGTCGCGGGCATGGCGGCGATGTTCGCCGCGGCCGCGCAGGCGCCGTTCGTTGCGATCACCATCCTGCTCGAGATCACGGGCGACTACCGCCTGACGGCACCCGTCATGGCGGCCGCCGCGATCAGCTACGGCCTCTACCGCTTCCTGTCGCCGTACTCCATGTACACCGTGCGCCTCAGCCGGCGCGGCATCGTGATCCTGCGCGGCCAGGACGTGCGCCCTACGGACCAGGTCACGGTGCGCGCACAGGTGGATCGCATGGCGAGGCAGCGCATCCCCGCGGACATGCCGATCGGCGAGGCGTACGAGATGCTGAGCGCCTTCGAGCGTCCGTTCGCCCTGGCCACGGACGCGCGCGGCAAGGTGATCGGCCTTCTCACGCTCGTCGAACTGGTGCATGCCATGAATGCGCCCAACGCGCAGGCGAAGGTGCTGCGGGAGATCCTGCAGCCCATGCCGCGACCGATCGACGCCGACGCGAGCCTCGACGACGCCCTCCGCCAGCTGGGGCAGTACGACGTGGACGCCCTGCCGGTCAGGGACGGCGACGAGGTGATCGGCGTCATCAGTCGGGGCGCCGTGCTGCGCGGCTACCGCTCGGCGACGCTGCGGACGCTCTCGATCAGCCGGCAGATCCAGCAGCTGACGGAGGACGCGGCCGACCCGGGCCAGTTCTTCGACGTCTACCTCGGGCCGAACGCCCCCGTCCTGGGGCAGGCCATCGTGGACCTCCACCTGCCGCAGAGCGCCCTCGTGGTGGCGATCCGCCGCCAGGGGAAGGCGGTCATCCCGCACGGCGGCACCGTGCTCGAGCAAGGCGACAGGGTCGTGGTGTTCGCCGCGGCGAGCGGCGACGTCGCGGACCTCAGGCAGCGCCTCGAGGGCTGACCAGCGGGGCAGAAGGCGCCGTGCGCCGCCCAGGAGAGTGCCGCTGCGCGGCGCCCGCCTGGGCGGTACGCTTTGCCCGAGCGCCGGACCGCCTCTCTGGACCGGACCCAGCGCAGCAGGAAAAGTGTACATGCCCACGGGATCCCATACGAGCTACACTCAGGGAGAAGCGGGGGCGAGTCGATGACGGTCACGACCACCACGGCAATGCCTTGGGTCGCACTCGGCGGGGTCTTCTCCATCCTCGCGCTGCTGGCGATTCCCGTCGGACTCCTCCTGGTGATCGAAGGCATCATCCAGTTCTTCCGTCCGCCTGGCCCGAGGCCCGAGGAGATCCTCAAGGCGCGCTATGCTTCCGGTGAGATCTCGCAGGCGCAGTTCGAGGAGATGCTGCGGACGGTTCGCGGCGAGAGCCTGTGACG
>Ga0187812_1000735_pt1 | contig 11406 bp, 13 predicted proteins | sample NC_S_2_FD_130582 | JGI IMG/M metagenome (GOLD analysis project Ga0187812, IMG submission 130582) | Wetland sediment microbial communities from Neuse River Estuary, North Carolina, USA - ASW-S_2 | ecosystem: Environmental > Aquatic > Freshwater > Wetlands > Sediment | place: USA: North Carolina... | reverse complement strand
GCGATATGTTTCCCCTGAGCCTGCCCACGAAGACACGCGGACCGGGGGAGTGTCCGACGAACGCCACTGCGCTGACGAACTCAGCCGACCTGTTTGATGAACCCGACATGAGTCTGAGTAGACCCTCGGGTCCGATGGTCCTGTTGACGAAGGCAGCGTAGGTGCCGGGAAAACCGCCGAGAGATTTCACGAACAGTCCCGTGTCCTCGACGAAAAAGCGACGGCCTCGACTGGCCGCGACTCCGGACGCCGCGGCAGAGGCAACGACCGCAACGTCGTCGGACTGAGGCTCTGTGCCCTTGGACCTTAGCCTGCCCAATTTGATGCCGTAGTCGCGAAGGACTAACCCGGCCTCCGCGAATTTCGAATCGTTCGAGGTGGCGAAGTAGATTCTATTCGACGCGCGCATACCTTCCCCTCCTCTCGATCTCCCTCAGTTGCCTCAGCGCAGCCTTCGATGCCCGTTCTCCCACTGTGTCTCTGTAGCCGTCGAAGAGGGCCTGGGTGGCCTTCGCGGCGATCTGCGCGTGGGCTCCGGTTATTGTCTCCTTGATCAGCCTCAGGTCGACGGCGAAATCCTCGACCCTGTTGGAATGGACGGAGAGACCGAAGTCGATGAAGACCAGTTTCCCCCCTCTGATTATCACGTTCGCCGTGGTCAGGTCGCCGTGCATTATTCCGGCGATGTGCAGCTTCGCCACCGAGGCCCCCAGTTTTCGGAACAGCTCAGCTGCGCTGGCGGCCCCGACCTCTACCACGGCATCCTTCATCCTGGTTCCCGCTACGTGTTCCATAACTATGGTCGCGCGGGGTGGGCTGACGAAGTAGACGAATGGGGATTCGACCCCGGCATCCTTTGCCTCGGAGATCATTCCCGCTTCGTGGATCGTGCGCTGCATCCTCAGAACAGTGTCGAGAGCCTCGAGCCTGTACTCCAGCCGCTTTCGGACCTTGTAGACTGCTGGCGTCCCCGACCAATCGCCGAGGTAGATGTCCGCTTCGGCGCCCCTGTAGAGCAGCCGGCCGGGTTCTAACTCAGTTTCTCCAAGGTATGTCGACTGAATCCAACCTCCATGACTGAAGGACCGTGGCTTCGGCTACCGGGACCCTGATGCCCGACTTGAACGCGAGGAGCCCGGTCCACGCTATCTGGGCCCCACAGTCTCCGCTGTATTCGACGGGTACGGACCTGTACCTGGCCGAGTGCCTCGCAGACATCGTAGTCATCATTTCCGAGAGCCTTCTGTTGGCTGCGACGCCGCCAACGATCATCAGCTCACGCTTCCCGGTGAAAGCCAGGGCTCTCTCAGTCACCTCGACAATCATTGCGAATGCTGTTTCCTGGATCGAGAAGCAGACGTCCTCGAACTTCGAGCCCCTGTCAAGCATTCGCTTCGCCTCTGTCAGCATCCCGGAGTAGGAGACGTCGTTGCCCTTGACGCTGTAGGGCAGAGGCAGGTAGTTGGAGGACTTCGACGCGGCCTGCTCTATGGACCTCCCGCAGGGAGAAGAGAGCCCGGAGTGCCTGCCGAATTGGTCTAAGAGTTGCCCGAGAGTGAGGTCAAGGGATTCGCCGAGCACCCGCCACCGGCCGGCGGAGTAGGCCAAGACCATCGAGTGCCCGCCGGAGACCAGAAGGACGACTGGATCCTTAGTCTGCGTCAGCATGCAGCCTAACTCGATGTGGCCGACCGCGTGGTTGACCGGGACCAGGGGCTTCGAAAGGGATGACGCGAGAGTGCGCGCGACGACTGCACCGACAGTCAGACAGGGCCCAAGTCCCGGACCCATGGAGTAGCAGACTGCGCTGATTTGATTCCTGGTGACGCCTGCGACTTCTAGCGCGTCTCGGACTACTGCTGAAGCCGACTGCTGATGACTCTTGGAGGCCTCGAAGGGGTGAATTCCACTGCCCTCGGGCGGAACGTAGACGCTCTTGGCGTTGGACAGGATCTTTCCGTCCGAAGATACCACTGAGGCTGAGAAGGTGTGGGCTGTGCTCTCTATGCCGACAACGTACTGCCTCATGCGCCTTCCTACATCTTCCTGGACTGCCTGTAGAGGTCGCCCAGCAGATTGATGTAGGGCTTGACCTCGACGAGGAAGTCGTCGAACTTCGCTCTTTCGAATGACGACGTGCGCTTGCCGTTCTGCTCCACGATCTTCGCTCCTATTACAATGCCGGAACTCCGTTCGGCCTGCGACTTCAGCTTTGGGAAGTGAATCAGGGCCCCGTATCCCACCTTCTTCTTCCCCTTGGTGAGGACGAAGTTGTAGTACATGCTCATCGTCTTGGTGAACTGCGCAAGCTGCTTCTTCCTGCTCTCGCTCCGCTTCACGCTGTCGAACTGTTGGGAGGCCAGCGCGTCTATCATCTCCTTGAGCAGCTTCAGGTCCCCGACCTTCTTTGTGTAGCCCGCGTACTCTATTGGCATCTTGTAGACGCTCTGCATTACAGCGTCCCACTCGTCCTGGACGACGAATGTCTTGGTGTCCAGATTCATCTCGCGCTTCAGCTCGTCTGAAAGTATGTCGTCAACCGTGAGTTTGCGGGCCATGCGAAAGGTGCGCGAAGGGCATATAGTTATGACTTGCGGACTCGTCAGTCGTGAAGGGTCCCATCCAGTCCCTGGAGGCCTCGTACTTCGTGCACGCTACCGAGGACGCCGAAAAGATAGCCGCGGCCGTGGTTTCGCTGCTCGACAGTCCTGGAGAGGCGAAGGCGGACGAAATGGAGGGGCACTTCGGGAACTCGATAATCCGCGTCTCCTACCACATCACAGGGGACGAAGCGCAGCGCGCCTTCGAGCAGCTGTCCTCGAAGTTGGGCTCAGGCCTGAAGAAGCGATTGATGGACGAGTTGGACAATCACCTTGACGAGCACTGGGCGCTCTACCTGAGGCTGGACAAGCAGAGGCTGCTGTCAGGAAAGCTGGAGCTCACAGACGCCGACCCTGTCCGCATCCGGGTGAAGCCACGCCTCTACACAGCCAAGGGCGGAGCCCGAGCGCTCTTCGCGGGGCTCCTTTCATGAGGGAAAGGAAGCCGAAGCGCTACGTCCTGATCCAAGCCGAGGGAAGCCTCTCCCAGGAGGGCCTGAGCACACTCACAAGGATGCTCGAGCAACGGCACGGCAGCATGGGGTTGACCCTGCTGGACTCGCAGCTCACGTCGCTGATAGTGAAGACGGACAGGGCCACGGCGGAAGCCATCAGAGAATCGCTGGCCGATGCAACCTTCGGCGGGACCAGAGTTAGGACGGTCCTCACGTCTGGGAACATCGGTAAGCTCAAAAGGCGAGTTCAGGGGAGCTCCCCCAGAGACGATGGCGAAGTTCCTCAGTGACGAGTTTTTCGGCGAACTTCAGGGAGCTCTCTCCGCAGACCCAAAGTGGACGGAAGCCATGGGGGGAATGAAGACCACGATACTGCTTGGCGTCACAGACACTGGGTCGAGCTACATGATCAACGTTGACGGTGGCGCTACCACGATTCAGAAGTCAGAGAAGGGGGCCTCCGCAGAGTTCAGCTTCGAGGGAAGCTACGAGGCCTGGACGAAGGTAGCGAAGGGCGAGCTTGACATGCAGTCGGCGGTGCTCAAGGGTCAGCTGAAGTTCAAGGGCTCGATAACCAAGATCCTCATGTACAGGGACAGGTTCATGCGGATAGCCGATGTTTTGAAGGGACTGCCCAAGGAATACTAGGCAGGAACGAAGACGTAGTACGAATTCCCCTGCTTGCTCGTCCTCGCTTCGACGCGCATCTTCATTCCGGGCTTGGCCTTCTCGGGCGAAACCCCCTCCAGCCACGCGAGCACCTTCAGCCCGCCCGTCAGCTCGCCGATCGCTATGATGTAGGGGTCGGAGTCTGCGAAGCTCGCGGGAGTGATCTGGACGTAAGTGAAGGTCACCAGCGTCGCCTCCCTCTCCAGTTCGACCCAGGTGAACTCGTTGCTCATGCACTTCGGGCAGTCGGCCTGCGGCGGGAAGCTCAGGTTGCCGCACTTCGAGCACTTGGTTGTGACGAAGCGGCCCTGCTTGAGGGCGTCCCAGAACTCGTGGGTCTTCGAGATCGGTATGTCGAACCTGAGGGTGAGCGACCTCCGAGAGTGAAGGACCTGCTCTGGCTCCATGCTCTCAGTTCCTCGAAAGGACGGTCACGTAGGCGTAGTGCCCCGTCCCTCCGACGTTGTGGACCAGGCCGATGCCGTTCTTGATCTTGGCCTGGCGGTTGCCAGCCTCCTGTCTTAGCTGCTTGGTGATCTCCACGGTCATTGATACGCCCGTCGCACCTATCGGATGCCCCTTCGCCTTCAGGCCCCCGTCGAGGTTCACGGGGATCCTGCCTCCGACCTCCGTCTCGCCGTCTCGGATCATCTTCGCGCCTTCCCCCTTCTTGCAAAAGCCGAGGTCCTCGTAGGCCATCAGCTCCGCTATCGTGAAGCAGTCGTGGCAGGTGGCAACGTCGACCTTGTCGGGTGAAATCTTTGCGGCAGCGTAGGCTCGCTTCGCAGCGTCGACCGATGCCTGGAGCCCGACGTAGTCCGACCTCTTGCTAAGGTTGGCTGAGTCCGATGAGTATCCTACGCCCTTGATCCAGATGGGCGTGTCTGTCAGCTTCTTCGCGACCTTCTCCTCCGCGAGCACGACGGCCGCTGAGCCGTCTGTGAGCGGGCACGCGTCGTAGAGCTTCAGAGGCCAGGCAATCACTTGGGATCCGAGAGCCTTCTCAAGGGTGATTTCCTTCTGGAACTGTGCGAGCGGGTTCATGGCGCCGTAGTGGTGCGCCTTCACCGCGACCCTGGACATGTCCTCCTCTGTGGTGCCGAATTTGTTCATGTGTGCCACAGCGTAGAGAGCATAGTAGGCGGGAAAGGTCATTCCGAAGTTTTCGAACTCCCACATGTAGGAGCCCGCTCTTCCTATCAGCTCCACCGAGGTCAGGGTGTCCACCTCAGTCATCTTCTCGACCCCCACTGCCATGGCCACGTCGCCCTCGCCGCTGAGGATGCTGTTGTAGGCGGCCTTCACCGCTGCGCTCCCGCTTGCGCATGCAGCTTCCACCCGCATGGTCCCCACCGACCCCAGACCCGCGTATTCGTTGACTATCACTGCCGGGAGGGACTCCTCGTACCATCCGCCTGCGCTTCCGACCACGACGTTCTTGATGTCCTTCTTGTCAACCCCCGCGTCGTCGACCGCCTGCTTGATGGACTCGAAGGCGAGCTCTGCGACGTTGACGTCCGTCCTCTTGCCGAACCTGGAGTGGCCTACGCCCACCACTGCGACGCGTGTCATCCTAGAATCTGCTGCCCCTTCTCGCGCTTCGCTCGTATTTGAATCCCGTGCGGCAGTCCACCTATCCGATCACACCCATTTCCTTGGCGACCTCCTTCATTATTGTGAGCCTCTGGATGTCGTTGGTGCCCTCGTAGGTCTTGATTATCTGCGAGTCCCTGAGAATCCGCTCGACGTCCATGTCTGCCGAGACTCCCGCTGCACCCATAATCAGCATGGCCATGTGGGCGTTCCTCTCTGCTGCCTCCGTGGCAGTTATCTTTGCTATTGACGAGGCCAAGACGAAGTCCTTGCCCTTCATGCTGCGCGTGGCTGCCCAGTAGGTGAGGAGGCGAGCGGTGTGGACCGCTGCCGTCATCTCTGCAATCTTGAACTGAACTTGCTGGTAGGTGAGCAGCGGATTGCCGAAGGTCTGCCTCTGGGTCGAGTAGTTCAGCGCAGCCTCCAATGCTGCCTGCGCGAGGCCCGTTCCCTGGGCGGCGACGCCGACTCTGCCGTGGTCGTAGGTGCTGAGCGCGACTTTTGTCCCGCCTCCGAGTTCCCCGACTACGTTCTCCTCGGGCACCTCGAGGTTGTCGAAGGTGAGCTCCACTGGCTGGTCTCCCCTGAGTCCTATCACGTCGATTCTCTGACCGACGTTAAGCCCGGGCGTCCCCTTCTCCGCCAGAAATGCTGTGATGCCTCTGTGCCTCTTTTCCGACGGCATGGGGCTGGTCCTCGCGAAGATGAGGAAGGTGTCGGCCTTGTCCCCATTGGTGATGAACATCTTCCTGCCGTTGATGACGTACTTGTTGCCCTGTTTGGTTGCAGTCGTCGTGATCGCTGCGATGTCGGACCCCGTTCCAGGCTCGGTCATGGCGTGGGCGCCTATCTTCTGGCCCTTCACCAGGGGGACCAGGTAGCGCTTCTTCTGTTCCTCAGTTCCAAAGACGTAGAGCGGCGTGGAGACGAGGTAGGAAGCGCCTATGACCGCAGAATAGGCAGCGGAGAACCTGGCGAGCTCCTCGGTGGCCACAGTAAGGGAGAGCTCGTCCCCTCCCGCCCCTCCGTATTCAGCTGGGAAGGAGACGCCGAAGAGGCCCATGGCCGCTGCCTTCTTGACGAGCGCCATGTCCATCTTGTTCTCCTTGTCTATCTTCCTTGCGACTGGCGCCAGTTCCTTCTCCGCGAACTCCCTCACTGCTCGCCTGAGAGATTCGTGTTCTTCGGTAAGGACGATGGTGTAGTCGGACGGGGACGGTGACAGGGTGCCCATTCAGGTCCCACCCGTCTGAGTCGCTGATATCAGGCTTACCTATTCTCCTTTGAAATCTGGTTCGCGCTTCTCAAGCATGGCGGAGATCCCTTCGGAGGCGTCCTTGGTGGACAGAAGCAGCCCGAAACTTCCGGCTTCGAAGAGCTGCCCTAAGTCTGTCGGAACCTGGGTTGACATGTTCAGCGCGTGCTTCGCGAATTTCAGTGAGAGCGGCGGCTGCTTCGCCAGCTTGGTTGCGAACTCGGTGACTCCCGCATCGAACTCGGCCTTTTTGAAAACACGGTTTACGAGGCCGACCTTAAGCGCCTCTTCGGCTGAGAGCTTCTGGGCAAAGAAGATCATCTCCTTTGCCTTTCCCATGCCGACGATGCGTGCGAGCCGCTGAGTTCCGCCGGCTCCCGGCATTATCCCGAGTCTCGTTTCTGTGAGCCCGATCTGCGCGTCCTCGGCCGCCAGCCTGAAGTCGCAGGCCAGGGCGAGCTCGCATCCGCCTCCGAGTGCCATCCCGTTGATGGCTGCGATCACGGGCTTGTTCAGCCTCTCCACGAGGCTGAAGGCCTCGAACCAACCTCTTGCCAGGTCGAAGATTCCGGCAGGCGACGAGACGTCGATGCTGGTGAGGTCGGCGCCCGCGCTGAAAGAGCGGTCCCCTTCACCCCTGACTATCACGACCCGAACCGACGAGTCCGCTTCGAGCTCCTTCATCGCTGTTGTGAACTCGGCGATGAGCTTCTGGGTCATCATGTTGAGTCTGTGGGGTCTGTTTAGGATTACCCAGGCGAGTGGCGGCTGCTTCTTGACCGCCAACTCTTCCATTACCTTCTCGCTCGAGCCGTACTGGTAAAACCCTTTGCCGGACTTGGTTCCCAGTCTCCCCTCTGCGACCATCTGCTCCAAGAGTGGGTCGGGCCTGTAGAACTCCCCGTTCTTCTTTTGCTTTGACTTTAGAGAAGCGACCACGTTGTCTATCCCCCATGTGTCGGCCAGCCTCAGGATACCGTCTGGGAAGCCCAGACCAAGCTTCACAGACATGTCAAGGTCATCCGCGCTGCAAACCTTGTTCCTGAGCAGCCACGCAGCAGCATTGACCGCTGGGGAGAACACGAGCAGAGGGTCGACGCCTTCTCCCGCCTGCCTGGGGATGTTGGGCCTTTCCCAGTTCTCTTTGCTGTAAGTGTAGAAGCCTTCTCCGGACTTGCGCCCAAGCTTCCCGCTCTCGAACTTCTTCTTGAAGAGTGGAGCCACCAATACGTTGGATGGGTCTCTGGACCTTACAGCTTCACCCGCCTTGTAGATTGTGTCGATGCCGCTGTAGTCAGCTAGCTCGAAGAGCCCCATCGGGAGGCCGACCCGGTACAGCGACATGGAGTCGACCTGCTCGATACTTGCCTCCCCCCTCGAGACGGACCAGGCAGCCTCGTTGAGGAGGGGACCGAGTATCCTGTTGACAATGAAGCCAGGCACATCCTTTTCGCAGAGAACAACCTGCTTGCCGAACCTCTTTCCTAGAGATGCTGCGAGTTCGAACGATTCGGCGCTTGTCTTATTTCCCCTGATGACCTCCACCAAGGGCATCAACGGGGGAGGATTGAAGAAGTGGATACCTACGAAGGAAGATTCCCGGCCTGTGGATGAGGCGATTTCGCCGATGGGTAGGGTGCTGGTGTTGGATGCGAAGAGGGCGCCCTTGGGGGCGGCCTTGTCCACCTTGGCGAAAAGGTCGCGCTTTATCGCGAGGTCCTCCGGTGCCGCTTCGATCACGAGGTCCGCGTTCCGAACTGCGTCCACCAGGAGAAGCGTTCCCTTTATTCGCGAATAGGCAGCCTTTGCGTCCTCGTCGCTTATCGTCTTCTTTTCCGCGAACTTCGAGAGGCTCCACTTGATCTTCTCGAGGGCGGAGGTGATGAACTCCTGCTTTACATCGAACAGAGAGACCTCGCAGCCTGCCAGTGCGGCGACCTCAGCGATTCCGTGGCCCATGACGCCGGCGCCGAGGACAGCTACCCTCCGAACCTCGTCGGCTTTCATGATAATCGGGCGGCGACCAGTCGAGAGGCGATAAAAGCGTTAGCGGCTCAGGAGATGGCTCCGGACATCCTCAGCCTCGAGACCTCCGCCTTTGTGTAGCCCAGCGACTTCAGCACCCCATCGGTGTGCTCTCCGAGAGATGGAGCGGCAGTGTATGGCCGTGAGCGCATGGGCACGGAAGTTCTCAACGGGTTGTTGAGGACTGTCCCGTCCCCTTTCACTCCAGTGAGCATGGAGAAGGCCCTTGACCAGTCTCCCTCCAGAGCCTCGGCGATCGTGAGAACGGGTGTTGCGCATGTTTCCTTCCACATGAGGAGGTCGGCCCATTCGTCCCTGGTCTTGGACGCGAAGGCTCGCTTGAGCTCCCTGGTGACCCTAGCCCTCTGGGCGGGCGATCCGAATCTCATTTCCTCTACCTCGGGTATTCCGAGTTCATTGACGAGGTTGTGCCAGAAGCGTTCCTCGATGGCTGCGACCGCAATGTGTTTGCCGTCTGACGTCTCGAAGATGTTGTAGTACGGGTCGGACCCGAAGACCAGACTGTCCCCTTCCGTCGGCGAGCTCCCTGTCGCGACATAGGATGATGCGGGAATCACCATCCACGATTCGAGCGCCTGGACAATGGGTACGTCGATGTAGACGGCGCCCTTTCCGCGGGCCAGGGCGCCAAGTATGGCGAGCGCTGCGTACATTCCCGAGACCATGTCCCCGAGCTGGGCCATTGGGACCAACGGCCGCTTCGAGTATCCGAGGGAGCCGCCCATGGACTGGAAGTTGATGTCATGGCCGGGCATGGAACTGTGCTTGCTGCGCTGCCCGAAAGCAGAGATCGAGCAATAGACTATCTTTGGATTGAGCCTCCGAACCTCTGAGAAAGAGAAACCCAGCCGCTTCATTGCGCCCGGCCGGAAGCCTTCCACGAACACGTCTGCCCGCCTCACCAGCTTACTGAGGACCTGCTTGCCTTTGTCCTTCTTCAGGTCTATCCCAACGCTCAGCTTGTTCCTGTTCGTGGTCTCGTGCACGGGACTCTTTCCTTCTTTGGTCGGGGGAGTGGCGCGCATGTAGTCTCCCAAGCCCGGTTGCTCCACCTTGAACACCTCGGCCCCCATGTCGGAAAGGAGCATGGTGCAGAAACCGCCTGGGAGGAGCCTCGTGACGTCGACAACCTTCACGCCGTCGAGCCATCCCATGGCCGAAGCCCGACGATGGATGGACAAAAACCTAAATGACGCGGGGCTTCCTGAGGAACGACGATGAGGTGAACGCCGTCCCAGTCATAGCCCGGAGTAAGCTCCCGGGCAGATGATGAACTCGCGACGATACTGAGTCAGAAACAAGAAAACAATGCCTACCGACTTTCAGCGCCTTATTGCCGAAGCCGAAAGCCGTCCCTTCTCGGGGTGGGATTTTTCCTATTTGCGAGGAAGGTACGTGGAGGGCCGCACCTCCTGGGACTTCGGACAGGAGATGCGCAGCCTATTCAGGCGTGCGGAATCCATGCTCGACATGGCGACGGGAGGCGGCGAGTTCCTTTCATCCCTGGGCCCCTTACCTGAAAGATGCACAGTGACTGAGGGATATGGCCCGAACCTCCGAGTAGCTCGTGATAGGCTGGCTCCATTAGGCGTTGACGTGGTCGACACGTTCTGGGATGACAACGGCCAGAAGCCGCAGCGAGGAGCTCTCCCCTTCAGGACGGGGACTTTCGACCTCGTGATGGACCGCCACGAGTCCTTCTTGCCCAACGAGGTTGCGCGTGTGTTGAAGGGTGGGGGAATCTTTGCAACTCAGCAGGTCGGAGACAGCAACAACTCAGAGCTACGCGAGTTCTTTGGAAAGAACCCGGCGACATCGCGTAGGGAGAGGGTGCATTGGAACCTTACGAAAGCTGTCAAGGAAGTCGAGTCGGCAGGAATGAAGGTGCTCCTCAAGAAGGAGGAGCGGTTCATGTCCAAGTTCCTCGACGTCGGGGCCTTGACCTACTATCTGAAGGTCATCCCATGGGAGGTACCCGGCTTCAGCATCAGGAAGGACCTTGCGAGGTTACGCGACGCAGATTCGACGATACGAACGAAGGGGAGCTTCACAGTGACGACCTCCCGCTTCTATCTCCAAGCCCGCAAACAATAATCGCTGGATTAGGCGAGCCCGCCGAGTCGATGCATTCTCGTCCGTGGTCCCTTCAGACCTGGACCTCGTCCAACGGAGACCAGCCTTCCAAGCGAGAGGGCGGCAATTCCGAAGAAGACAACCGCTAACCACGTCGAGTTGTCCCCGTAGACTTGGCTGGTCAGTGCTTCATACCCGAGCACCGCGCCGAGGACCGCCAACAACGCCCAGTACAGGCGCTTCGCTCTGTCACTCAACGGGCGCCGATTCCTCGGACTCTTTAGGAGGCGTCCGTCAGGAGACGTATCCCGCTTCCCCCGTAATCACGACCCCCGCCTCCGGGCAGACGCTTATTAGACGAACGGGGCTTCGGAGTTGCTGTGGTCAAGAGCGTAAAGGTCCACGACGATACGCACAGGGTGCTCAAACAGATGAAGGCGCAGCGGAGGAGCAAGAGTGTGGACGAGGTCATCAGAGAGATGATCAGGCAGTCCACCGGGCACGCCGTCGAGAAGACGGGGACGAAGAAGGCGATGGAGCTAACGACGTTCCTTTCCGAATGAGCGGTAAGACAGAAATACGGATTCCAGGCGAGCCGAATGTTCACATGGCCAAGTTCGTCGGAATCGTAGGCAAGGCGCTCCTGACTGTCGAAGAGAAGGAGAACGAGCTGACTCTCGTCTTTGCAGACAACAGGTACCTTTTCGTGAAGCTG
>Ga0187812_1000734_pt1 | contig 11417 bp, 9 predicted proteins | sample NC_S_2_FD_130582 | JGI IMG/M metagenome (GOLD analysis project Ga0187812, IMG submission 130582) | Wetland sediment microbial communities from Neuse River Estuary, North Carolina, USA - ASW-S_2 | ecosystem: Environmental > Aquatic > Freshwater > Wetlands > Sediment | place: USA: North Carolina... | reverse complement strand
ATCCGCTTCTATAGTGCCGTCGACGGCCGAGAGACCGCGGTCGGCCAGCAGCCCGAGCCAGTAGCCACCGTGCGGGCTGCCGTACTCGGCCACCCGGCCGTTCGCTGGCAGCAGGCCCGCCGCCGCGACCCGGCGTACCGCGTCCTCCGCCTGCGCGACGAGGGCGGCGGGCTCGGCGCCCTTGGGTTCCTCGGGCACCGTCGGATCGGTCAGCAACTGGGCCAGCCCGCACGACGAGCAGAGCCACATCCGGAGGGGATAGACCGGATCGGGTCCTGGTTCGTCATATTTCGGGAAGTAGTCGCACGCGGGCTGCTCACCCAGATCGAGCACCAGATCGCCGACCTGCCCGCGGCACGCCCTGCACTCCTGCTCGGCCATTCCGCGTTCCCTCCGTCCCGGTTGTGACTATCAGCAAAAATAACCGCCTGAACGCGATCCAGCCACAGACCGTATCAACCCGGCGCTGCCGATGATCCCGTGGTCGCTGGCAACCTGCTAGCGGCTTGACCGTAAATCCAGGGAGGGTCATGTCGTCAGGGCACGCGTGCCGCTTGTGCGGTGCGGCACTCACGCGCACGTTCGTCGACCTGGGGATGTCCCCGCTCTGCGAGAGCTACGTCCAGGCCAACCGCCTCGATGCGGCCGAGGTGTTCTACCCACTGCATGTCCGTTTGTGCGGAGAATGCCTGCTTGTCCAGCTTCCCGCTTACGTTCCCGGCGAGGATATCTTCTCCGACTATGCGTATTTCTCGTCGTATTCCGACTCCTGGGTGGCGCACGCGAAACGATACGCGAAGGACATGATCGCCCAGCTCGGCCTGACACACGGCAGTCTGGTCACCGAAGTGGCCAGCAACGACGGCTATCTACTGCAGCACTTCCACGCCGCCGGCATCCCGGTCCTCGGTGTCGAGCCCGCCGGGAACGTCGCCGAGGCCGCGCGCACCAAGGGGATCCGGACGGTCGTGCAGTTCCTCGGGCCGGACACTGGCGCCGCGATCGCCGCCGAATACGGCCAGGCGGACCTGGTCTCCGCCAACAACGTCTTCGCGCACGTACCGGACATCCGTGGGTTCGCGGCGGGACTGCGTGCGCTGGTCAAGGATTCCGGGTTGGTGACGCTGGAGTTCCCGCACCTGCTCCGGCTGATCGAGCGGCGGCAGTACGACACGATCTACCACGAGCACTTCTCGTACCTATCGCTGCTGACGGCGTGCCGAGCGCTGGCAACCGCGGGACTGCGCGTCGTCGACGTCGAGGAGCTGAGCACGCATGGCGGCTCGCTCCGGGTCCACGCCCGGCCCGCCGAAGACGCTGGTGAGCCCGCGGAGCGGGTGAAGACGGTGCTTGACGCGGAAGAAGCGGCGGGCCTGCACACCGTCGCTGGGCACGAGGGGTTCGCTGGCGAGGTGCTGCGGATCAAGAGCGATTTGGTCGAATTCCTCATCGCCGCGGCGCGAGAGGGCAAGTCCGTCGCGGGCTACGGCGCCCCTGGCAAGGGAAACACGCTGCTGAACCACTGCGGCATCCGGTCGGACCTGCTCGCGTACACCGTCGACCGGTCGCCGGTGAAGCAGGGAAAGTTCCTGCCCGGGACGCACATCCCGATCTACCCGCCCGAGCGCATCGTGCAGACCAAGCCGGACTACATCCTCGTGCTGCCATGGAATCTGCGAGACGAGATCAGCCGACAGCTGGGCTACGTGAGGTCCTGGGGAGGACGTCTGGTCTTCCCGATCCCCACGCTCGAAGTCAGCTAGCAAAGCCGTCAAGGGGGAGTAGATATGAAGGTCGTGCTGTTCTGCGGTGGCCTCGGAATGCGGATGCGGGACGGGGTTACCAACGCACCCAAGCCGATGGCGATGATCGGAGACCGGCCGCTGCTGTGGCACGTCATGCGCTACTACGCGCACTACGGGCACACCGACTTCGTGCTCTGCCTGGGCTATGGAGCCTCGGCCGTCAAGGACTTCTTCCTGAGCTACGACGAGACGCGGTCCAACGACTTCGTCCTCGAGGGCGGCGACCGGCAAGTGCAGCTCTTCAAGACCGACATCTCGGACTGGCGGGTCACCTTCGTCGACACTGGCCTGCACTCCGCGATCGGAGAGCGGCTTCGCAGGGTCCGCCGCTTCGTCGAGGACGAGGAGATGTTCCTTGCCAACTACGCGGACGTCTTCACCGACGCGCCGCTGCCGGACATGATCTCTCGCTTCGCGAGCACTGACGCGGTGGTGAGCCTGCTGGCTGTGCCGCCGACATCGTCACACCACATCGTGGATGTCGGCGAGAACGGACTCATCACGCAGGTGACCCCGGTACGGGACCTGCGCCAGTGGGAGAACGGCGGGTACTTCGTGATCCGGCCGGAGATCTTCGACCACCTCTACGAGAGCGAAGACCTCGTAGAGGACGCGATCGTCCGGCTGGTCCCCCATGGGCGCGTACTCGCCTACCCGTACAAGGGCTACTGGTCGCCGGCCGACACCGTCAAGGAGCGCGCCCAGATGGAGGAGATGTACCACCGCGGGAACTGCCCCTGGATGGTCTGGGATCCCGAGCGCTCTGGGCAGACTACGGCGGCTACTTCGGCCGAGGTTCTCGCCGCAGGTAACGGCGCGGCGGTCCGGGCGTGATCACGCTGCGGTTCGGCCCGTCGGCTGCCGGGCTTCTGTCCGTGCTGGCGCTCGGCGCGCACCCCGACGACATCGAGATCGCGGCGGGCGGCACGCTGCTCAGCCTTGCCGAGCGGCACCCTGGCCTGCGGGTCACGTACGTGCTCTTCACCGGGTCGCCCAAGCGCCAGGACGAAGCGCGGGCGGCAGCACTCGCCTTTAGCCCGGGCGCCGACCTTGAGGTGGAGCTGCATGACCTGCCCGACGGTCGGCTGCCCGCCGTCTACGGACAGGTCAAGAAAATTCTTGAGGACGTCGCGGCGTCGTTTACGCCGGATGTCGTCCTGGCGCCGTCCCTAGGCGACGCTCATCAAGATCACCGGACGGTCGCCGAACTAGTGCCGACGGCATTCCGGAACCAGCTGTACCTCGCCTACGAGATCCCCAAGTGGGACGGCGACATGACCCGCCCGAACGCGTACTTCCCCCTGACCGATGAGGTCGCGCGGCGGAAGGTCGAACTGCTCGGCAAGTGCTACCCGTCGCAGCGGAGCCGTGACTGGTGGGGCGAGGAAACGTTCCTCGCGCTGGCGCGGTTGCGTGGCATGGAGTGCCGGGCGCGCTACGCCGAGGCGTTCACCTGCTCGAAGCTCGTTTTTTCGTGATTTTCCGCGACTTCAATGCCACGCAGCGACCCAAGCATCGGGCGTTAACGTGCCTCATGTGCGATCTCTGCGCCCGGCATCGGGGAAGGCCCGCTCGTCTTGGCGGCGGAGCATCTCATCAACGACGCCGGCCGAAACCAGCTCACGGATCCAGCGCAGCCGGACGAAGCGCGGAGACAAAAAGTCGTCGTAGTCCAGGCCGTGCCTCGCGTAGGCTCCGACGAGCTCATTGACGCCGTCCCGCACGCTCCAGCGCAGGTCGAGATGGGGGAAGGTCCCGGCCAGCTTGGAGAAGTCGACGCGGTAGTTGCGGAGGTCCGGCCCGGCGCCTTCAGCGAGCGATACCCTCGAACCCGGCACCGCGTCACGCACTAGGTCAGCAATGTCCTTGACTTGCACGTTGTCCCCCATGCGACCGACGTTGAACGCCTCATCGTGGACGAGCTCACGCGGAGCCTCGAGCACGGCGAGGAAAGCCCGGCTTATGTCTTCGATGTGCACCAGCGGCCGCGAGGGCGACCCGTCGCTTTCCAGGAGTACCTGACCAGTGGTCATCGCGACGGCGGTGAGGTTGTTCACGACGATATCGAGGCGCAGCCGCGGCGAGGCGCCGTAGGCGGTGGCGTTGCGGAGGTAAGTCGGGCTGAACGCGTCGTCGGCCAGCCGCGACAAGTCACGCTCGGCCAGCACCTTGGTTCCGCCGTAGGGCGTGACCGGAAACAGCTCCGCGTCTTCGGCCACAGCCTGCGAGCCGGCCGCGCCATACAGGCTGCACGATGACGCGAACAGGAAGCGCTCGACGCCAGCCTGCTTCGCGGCCCGGGCCAGGCGTAGTGTCCCCTCGTGGTTGACCGAGTACGTCGCCGCCGGATTGAGGTGACCGAGCGGGTCATTGGACAGCGCGGCCAGGCAGATCACTGCGTCGTAGCCGACCAGTTGGCTAGCCTTGACGTCCCTGATGTCACGCGGCGGCCGCGCGCCGATATCCTCCGGTGCGGCGCCGAAGTCGCATCCCTCGTACAGGCCGGTGTCGAGTCCGTCGACCTGGTGTCCGGCCCCGCGCAGGAACGGGACCAGAACAGCCCCAATGTAGCCGCGATCACCCGCAACGAGGACCCTCATCGTCAGCTCCCCGGATTGTTCGGAGACGAGATCAGACGCCGGCGACGGCATTACCCAACCCGGCTTGCATAGGAGCCGCGACCGCATGGCCGTGATACATCCCGAGACCACCTGGCCACCTGTGGGCCGTGAAGAGTTAACGTCTTGGAAATTTCGCCGATCCCTTTCCGCCGACTAGATCTTCCCGGCCGCGCCCTATCGAAGCTTTGCGGGCGCTGGCCGTATCACAGCCGCCCGTTCGGCGGTCATGTAGAGAGGAGCTTCAGGTCTCCCCGGGCGGAACCAAATGCGCGAAACAGTAAAGGTGAGTTGATGAATGACGCCAGCGTCAAGTCGGCCCGGTACGAGCCCACGGTGGTCGGTGCCGTGCGCCGCTACCGCCTCATGGTTGTCGCGATCGCGCTTGCAGGCATGGCGGCAGCCATCGGGTACACCCACCACAAGGGGCAATCCTACGCGGCCAAGGCCAGTGTCACGGTGCCCGTATCCGCATCGCAGGGCGAGCAATCCGTCGACAGCCAGGTGCTGCTCATGGAGTCGCCGACCGTAGCCCAGCGGGCGGCCAGCATCGCCAACGCCACATTGCATGGCAATATCCTTTCCGCCCCCGACTTCTATGTCGGCGGCTCGACGAATTTCTTTCCGCCGGCTGGTGCCTCCGCGGGAAGTTACGGAGCCAGCGTTATCGGTGTGACGTTCTCATCCTCGAGCCCACAGGTCGCCCAGGTCGGCGCCAATGCCCTGCTCCAGGCCTACAGCCAGGTACGGTCCGCCACCATCGCAGCCCAGTACAAAAACGCCATTGCGGGCATCGATAACACCATTAACGACACGACCAACGAGGCCCAGCGAGCGACCCTGCTGACCCAGCGGGACCAGCAACTGGTCAATGAGCAGATCGACTTGGCGCAGCAGCCCACCGTGGGATGGGCCCTCGAGCCCAAGGGCCCGGTCAGCTCCGGCTACAAACGGAATGCCATCTACGGGCTGATCTTGGGGCTCGCGCTGGGTGCGGCCGTCGCCTACGTGCGGGCTAGCCGTCGGCATGGCTACATTGACCGGCAGGATCCCGCGGCGCTGTACGGTGTGCCGCTGATCGGCGAGATTCCGGCGTTCGAGGCAGAAAAGACGCTGCGGTCGAACGGCGGGACTGTCCGTGGCCTGCCTATGCGCGCCGACCCGCACTCCGCCGTCGCCGAAGCGTTCCGTTTCGCGGCCGGATCCCTCGAACGGATCCGTGCCGAACGGGGCCCCCGGCTGTCGCTGGTCTTCGTGTCGCCCCTGGCGGGCGTGGGTAAGAGCATGGTAGTTGCCAACTTGGCTGTTGCCATCGCCGAAGGCGGCACCCGAGTGCTCGCCGTGGACGCCGACGCGGGCGACGGAGGCCTGACCGCCCGGCTCCTGCTCGGTACCCCGGCGGCCCGCGGCCTGGAGCAGGTGCTGACCGGACAGCAACCGCTGGAGAAGTGCATCCAACTCAGCCCCCTCAACGGCGCGGTCGCCGTCCTCGGGTCCGGTCCGGCGCAACAGCGGCCGGTGACGGGCGCAGCCCGCTCGAAGGCCGCGTCTGCGTTGCTCGCCACGGCGAAGTCCAGCTTCGACGTCGTGCTGATCGACAGCCCAGCCTTGCTGCAGGTGGCCGACGCCACCGAGCTGGTCGACGCCTCCGACGCTGCGATCATCGTCCTCAGCCCCGATGAGCTGATCCGGGACCACGTCGAAATGGTTGACCGGCTCAAGCTCATCGGGACCGACGTCCTGGGCTACATCTACAACCAGGCCCCGATGCCGCCCCAGCTTGCCCGTTACCAGCGCAACGGTTCATCGGCTCGCCCAATGGACCCCCGAGCAGTGCTTCAGGCTTTTTCCGTCGGCAAGCCGGTGAACGGCGCAAGCGGTCCGTCCTCTGAACAGGCGCAAGGGTAAAGCGCCGTGACGTCGTCCTTGCTGAGCCGCGAGCCGAGCGGCGCCGTTCTCGTGGACGCGCCTGGCCGGCCACGGGGTGCCTCCGGGCGGGTGCTTGTCCTCTATGGCCGGCTGCTTGGTCCGCTCCTCGCCGGCTATCTGCTACTGGACAGAACCTGGGCCTATGTCCACGTGCCCGGCACGCCGGCGTACATCGGCGAGTTGGTCCTTACCGTCGGCGCCCTGGGAGTGCTCACCGCCACCGGTTACCTCCGGATCCCGGTCAGGGACGAGCCGGTCCTGGCGCTGCTCGCTGCGTTCTTTCTCTGGGGGCTCTTCCGGCTCCCGCCTGGATTGCGCACCTACGGGACCACCAACGCGGTGCGCGACTTCGCCCTGTGCTACTACTGCTTCTTCGCCTTCTTCACAGTCGCGGCGCTGGCGAGAGCCCCGGACCTCCTTGACCGCTGGCTCGCCCAGCTCGCCCGGTTCGTGCCGTGGCTACTCGTCTGGCTCCCGCTTGCCCTGGTACTGCCGTATCACGTGCACGCACCCGCTATGCCGTTCACCGGCGGAGACTCGGTCTTGAACCACAAACCGGGGAACGCCGCCATCGCCGCGGTTCTCGCCCTCGGGTTCCTGTGGCTGTTTCCCGAGACGCGCAGCGCCGGGAGCCGGGCGCTGTGGAGCACCCTGGCCCTCGTGACAGTACTCCTCTCCGCGACTCAGAACCGCGGCGGTCTGCTCGGCGCGACGGCGGCCGCCATGGTCGGGCTCGCGTTTTTGCCCACCAGGGACCGGATCCGGTTGATTGTGAAGACCGTCGCGGTCCTGACCATAGGATTGGGCCTTGCCGTTCAGTTCTCGCTCACGATTCCGACCGGCACCCAGGGCCGGGCGTTCACGGCGACGCAGCTCATCGAGAACGTGACAAGCCTCAAAGGCGCAGCGTCGGGCAGCGCCACTGGTACGGCGGGCGCACGTGACCTGCTATGGGGGCTGATCTTCAAACAGCAGGTGGCCGATGGCAAGCTCGTCGACGGGTACGGGTTCGGTGTGAATCTTCCCTATCTCGTGAACGACACCCAGGTGACCGGTGGAGCCGATCCATTGCGGAGCCCCCATAACTCACATGACGACATCTTGGCCCGCTTGGGACTCATAGGTATTTCCCTGTGGATCGCGCTGTGGCTGGGCTGGTACTGGCAAATGGTCATGGGCTGTCGGCGCCTGGCGCGGCGCGGGATGCACGCTCGCCGACAGGCAGGGGTGCTGTGCATGATGGTGGTTACGGCGATCCTGGTGTCCTCGTTCTTCGATCCTCAGCTGGAGGGGGCGCAGATAGCGGCGCTGATGTGGACCGCGGTCGGCATCGGAGTGGCGGTGACCAGCTTGCGAGGGTGGTTCGGCCGCCAAGCACCTGCCCCGGCCACAGCCGAGTCTCCTCCGCAGACCCCGCACTGGTCAACCGGGCAAGCTGCTACGAAGGGCGGCAGCTGCCGCCCACCGTAAACGTTCCCGCCGTTTCCGACCAGGTGATCTGCCACGTGGAGAAGTCCAGCCAGCCGTTCATCCATCCAAACCAGCCGAACGCGTAGCCGTCATTCGGATGGGTGGCGGACGCCACGCAGTAGTGATTATCCCGGAAGATATTGTTCTGATTGGTGAAGATGCCGTTCCCCGTACCGTCCTGATAGGCACCGGTCGCGCCCTGGGTCATAGTGATCCAATTGTTTTCAACCAGCACATTCTGGACATTGCAGGAGCCATACCAGGGTAGGCTCTGTCCGGGGGTGCAGCCGGAGAGCGGGGACTCGATCAGTGATATAGCGTTGTAGTTATCTGCTACGACGTTGCCAGAGATGATCAGTGGCGCGGAGGCGCTTAGCGCTTCCGACCTGCGAAGCTGGATACCGGCGTTCCACGCCCAGCCCGGCCGGCCGCCCCCGCCCGGCGACGAGGGCATCCCATTGCCAGTGACCGTGTTGTTGATGATGGTAGCGTTGTAAGAGATCTCCTCGTAGATCCCCGGCCCTGAGTTATTGCTGACGGTATTGTTGTCGAACGTAGTGTTGATGTTATCGGTGTCAGCCCACAGGCCTGGGCCACCGTTATCATGCACATAGTTCGACAAGAAGGTTAGATTCCTGGTATTCCAGGCTTTGCCGCCGCCAGCCTCCCACCCCGCATCGACCGCCAAATTATAATTATTATAAGCGATCACATTGTCCTGGTAGAGGCCATCGTTGCCGTGAGCCGAGAATCCTTCCTGGCCGTTGTGGTTGATCAGGTTGCCGAGCACCCGGACGTCGTCGCCGGTTGCCACTCCAGCAGCCGCGTTCTTGGTAATGTAATTGTCCTGAATTATCCAGCCCGGGCCGTTATAGTCTTGGATCGCTCCACGCTGCAGCGGCGTACTGAAGTCCTGGATGACAAATCCCCGGACAGTGACATCCGACGGGCCGGGCGAGGTCGAATCGCCGTAAATAGCGAAAGGCGCCGAGTTGTCGCCGTCGAGGATGGCCGCCCGGTCGCCGCCGTCCAGCACGTCGTGCGACTTTGGTGTGAGAATCGATATCCGGTAGATGCCGCGGCCAAAGCAAAAAGTGGTGCCCGGCGGGGCGTGATTGATGGCAGCCTGCACGTTACTGGCCGGCGTCAGGGCGACACCTGTACACGCCGGAGCGGGACTGGCCCGCGGGCTCGCGGGCGGCGAACTGTCACTCGTGTGGTGCTGGCCGTTGCCCAGCGCCAAGGCGGCACCAACAACAAGCGCCACTAGGGCCACTGATATCGCAAGTACAGACAGCACCGTAGATTTGGACGGCTTATGCCCGATAACACGCACCGGTACACTCCGGAATTTGGCGCTCTTACTTGCGAATATGGTCAGTTTACCAGGTCAAGGACGCCGACGTTTCCGCTGTGTAGCATGATCAGGTTACCTGTCGGGGCGCGCTTGCCTGGGTCCAGGATAGGTGAATAACGCCTGGTGTCGTGTGGTCGGTTCGGACCGGCGGTCGGGCCTAGCCTGAGTGGACGCCTGACGTAGCGGCGACCCCGCCGAGCCGGGTCCTGGTTCCCCGGCCCGCCGGGTACGCCCGGGCAGAGCCCGGCTGGACACCCACTGCGCCAGGTAGCGATAACACTCTTGCCGGTCCGCGGGCGACAGCGGCGCACGCCGGATCGCAGCGACGTATCCCCAGAGGTACTCGGCATACAGTCGGAGGGCCGGGTGCCGCAACCGGTCCGCCCGGTGTGGGTCCAGGTTCGCACACCTGGCGCGCACAGTGGGGCGCGCCCGTTCGGCTCGTCCGGGATGATCACGCCGGAAGTACAGCCAGTCCGGGACCTGATAGAACGGCCCATGCAGGACGAATTCGGCCGTGATCGTCCGGTCCGCGTGATGGTAACTATCGTGCAGTGCCGTGCGGCGGAGGATCTCGGCCCTAATCACTCCGTAACTGTCGTCGCCCGCTTTGCCGTAAAGAATGCTCCCAAAGCGCTCTGGTGCCCGCAAGGAGGCTGTGGCCAGCGGGTACTCGATCGCCTCGGTCACCTGGCCTGAGCTGTCGATCAGTGCGGTCCACGAGTGAGCGAGCACGACATGGGGGTACTCGTCAAGCGCGTCGACACAGTATTTCAGCAGGTCACGGCCGTAGAGGTCGTCGCCGGACGCCCACTTGAACAGTTCACCCCGAGCCTGCCCCACGACGACGTTGTGGTTAGGGGCGGCGCCAATGTTGCGTGGCTGGCAGATGTAGCGGATACGGGAGTCTTGCTTCATGTAGCGGCGGCAGATTCCGGCGGTGCCGTCGGTCGAGGCATTGTCCGAAATAATCAGCTCGAAATCCTCGTAGCTCTGACCGAGCAGTGCATCGAGCGATTCCGCGAGATATTCCTCGGCGTTGTAGACGGGGAGTCCGATGCTTAGCCTGGGTGCGGCCCTCATCTTCCTGATCTCCTAACTCACGTCGTACCCGGGAATGTTGGCACACTCTCGAAGGGCTTTGCCGCTGGCTTGACGGGGTACTAGGACCTCGACACCTTGCGCTGCATTCGGAGCCCGACATTTGCCGCGTAGGAAGCGCCGAGCAAGAGCGGGCGGACTCCGAGGATCTGGGATCTGCGCGCGTATGCGAGCTTCCTCTCCTTGATGGAAGTCGCCGAACTGAGAGAATGCTCCCGTACGCGATAGCGAATCAGGAAGTCATCCAGGATTCCGCAGCTGCCTTCGGATTCAAGGCTCTCCCAGAACAGAACGTCCTCCCTGATCCGCACATGCTCGAAGGGCCGTTCACTAAACGTGGCGGTCCTCCCTAGCCAGCTGCTGGGCATTGGAATATTCTTTGCAAACCCGAAGAAGAATGGTGTGCCATCCTCGCGGATCAGAATGTGTTTCGAGCCCACGACGTCCCATCCGCGAACCGCGAGTGAATCGATCTGCTTCTCGAGCTTAGTTGGTTCCCACAAATCGTCGCTATCTAGAAATGCCACCAGATCGGTTCGCACGGCAGAGATCGCCTGGTTCCGGATGCAGCCAAGCCACGCCATCCGGAGTCTCATTACCTCGATCCCCGGCTGGACCGCCGACAGGATCTCATTAACCCATTCATTCTCATCCGAAACGCACAGGATTACCTTCGTGGCAGCTGTCTGGCCCTGCACCGAGCGAAGCGCCGCGGCCAGGAATGGCTGTTCGGCGTCGGTCATGCAGGTAACGATCGTCGTCACGCTCGCCATTACAACTCCTCACTCGGGCCGCTCAAGGTCCTGGGATCCTGTCCATAGGAGTGCTAAGCAACCAGCGGTGATACCGCCAGCGATGCCCTGTCAAGGGACATTAGGAATTGCCCAGTGGCGGTCACGAGTTCTGCCCGCTGATGGCTACCAGATCTGCCCGCTGGTGGCCATCAGACGTGCCTGGGTGGGTCAGTTCAGGGGGATCACCCCCTTCCCGGCGAACCGGATGCTGTCGCCGCTGGTCTGGCAGACGTGGGCGTGGTGCATGAGCCGAAAGCGCGACGGTGACGGTGGCCAGGGTCTTGGGCATCAGCTCGTCGAATCCATCCGGATGAAGATTCGAGCTCACGGCCACGCTTCGTTT
>Ga0187812_1000733_pt1 | contig 11421 bp, 11 predicted proteins | sample NC_S_2_FD_130582 | JGI IMG/M metagenome (GOLD analysis project Ga0187812, IMG submission 130582) | Wetland sediment microbial communities from Neuse River Estuary, North Carolina, USA - ASW-S_2 | ecosystem: Environmental > Aquatic > Freshwater > Wetlands > Sediment | place: USA: North Carolina... | reverse complement strand
GATGAACAGCGCGAAGAACGTGCCGGCGAACGCCAGCGCGCACTCGTCGGCGACGTCAAACCGCCCGTCGTCCAGGCCGGGCAGCGGCACGCCGAACAGCAGGGCGAACTCGGGCTTGTGGTTTAGGGCCCAGCGGCGGAACTCGCGGCAGGCCGCGACCATCTTGATGGTCAGGTGCACCGTCACCTGGTCGGGCCCCTGCTCGGCGGTCACCGCCGCAGCGTGGATGGCCTGGCGGATGTCATCGCCCAGCTCCGTGAAGATGCTGGCGGAGACGTGCCTGACCAGTTCGGTGTGGCTGGCGAAGTACCGGTAAAGGCCCGGAGCGGTCATCCCCATCTCGCGGGCGATGGCACGCAGCGAGACCGCCTCGGGCCCGCTGTCCACCAGCAGCTGCCGCGCCGTCTGGATGATCTCCTCGGTCGTCGCCGCGCGCAGGCGGTCCCGCCGGGTCGGCTGGCTGACCGGGACGGGTTCACCCGCGCCGGGCCCGGTAGTGCCGGTGACCTCTACCGCCTGTGTCACAGCTGCCTCCTGGACCAAGTCTTACCTGCGAGACCATCCGCTGGCGAGACTCGTGACGCCGGCGTGGCCCGATGCTAGCCCGCTTGACAAGAATGAACGCCGTATGCGAAGTTAGCACTGTTATCAGTTTACATCGTTTACTTGAGTTATCAACATGTACAGCAAAGCTCGGGAGGCGAGATGTTCGAGGCATGGGGCCGCGCTTTGTACCGGGGACGGCGGCTGACGCTGGGCCTCACCCTCCTCCTCGTGGCGTTTGCCGCGGTATGGGGGACCGGCGTGTTCGGCAGGCTTTCCTCGGGGGACAACTTCACCCCGCCGGCCAGCCAGAGCCAGCGCGAGGCCAACCTGGCCGAGCAAACGTTCGGCCGAAACGACGCCGATGTCGTCGTCCTGTACCACAGCGCCACCATGACCGTGGCCGACCCCGGGTACCGGCGGGCGGTCGCCACCGCGCTGGGCGGCCTGCCGCGGGCGGACGTGGCCGCGGTGACCACCTACTGGTCGAGCGGATCACCCAGCCTGGTCAGCACCGACCGGCACTCGACCTACGCGGTGCTGCAGCTCACCGGGGCCGACGACGCGGCCAGGCACACGAGCTATGACGCGATCAAGAACGACCTGACCCCTCAAGGCCCGGCGATCCTGGCCGCCGACGGGGTGACGGCCAGGATCGGCGGGAACGTGCCGATGGAGGTCGCGGTCAACTCCGAGGTCACCGCCGACATCGCCAAGGCCGAGGGCTTCTCCATGCCGGTCCTGCTGATCCTGCTGCTGGTGATCTTCGGCAGCCTGGCCGCGGCCAGCCTCCCGCTGGTCATCGGCGGCGTGGCCATCCTCGGCTCGTTCACCGTCTTGCGGCTGCTCACGATGGTCACCACGGTGTCCATCTACTCGCTGAACATCACCACGATCCTGGGCGTCGGCCTGGGCATCGACTACGGGCTGTTCATCGTCACCAGGTTCCGCGAGGAACTGCATCGCCAGCCGACCGTCGAGCAGGCGGTCGCGCGGACCGTCGCCACCGCGGGACGGACGGTCGCGGTGTCCGGCATCACGGTGGCGGCCGCGCTGACCAGCCTGATGCTGTTCCCCGTGGATTTCCTGCGCTCGATGGGCTACGGCGGGGTCGCCACGGTCGCGGTCGACATGCTGGCCGCGCTGACCGTGCTGCCCGCGCTGCTGGCCGTCCTCGGCTACCGGGTCAATGCGCTGCGGGTCCGCCGGTCGGTCAACCGCCCGGCCCGGGACGAGGCGAGCGGCGGGTGGTACCGCCTGGCACGCAGCGTCATGCGCAGGCCGGTGGCGTACGTCGCGGTGATCACGATCGCGCTGCTCGCGCTCGGCGCCCCGTTCCTGCGGATCTCGTGGGGCGGCACGGACGCCAGCACGCTGCCGGCCGCCTCGACGGTCAGGCAGGTGTCCGAGGCGCTGGACCTCGAGTTCCCGGTCAACTCGACCGCTCCGATCGAGGCGCTCGTCACGCTGCCGCGTACGACAGGGGCCACGGCAGCGCTCGGCGCCTACCTGCACCGGATCGACGCGATCCCCGGCGTCACCGGTGCCCAGATCACCGGGTCCCGAGGCGACGTGGCCCGCGTCGACATCGGATACGCCCCGGCCACGCTGTCCTCCGCGGCCAGGCACATCGTGACCGAGGTGCGGGACACCTTGCCCCCGCCTGGGGCGACCGTACTGGTCGGCGGGCAGACCGCCGGGCTGGTCGACGAACTGGCCAGCCTCGGCGCCACGCTGCCGTGGATGGCCCTGCTGGTCGGCCTCTCCACCTTCGTGCTGATGTTCCTGGCCTTCGGCTCGGTGGTCCTGCCGCTCCAGGCGATCGTCATGAACGTGCTGTCGCTGTCGGCGACGTTCGGCGTCATCGTGTGGATCTTCCAGTGGGGGCACCTGTCCGGCCTGCTCCAGTTCACCTCGACCGGCACGATCGACCCGACCATGCCGATCCTGATGCTGGCCATCATCTTCGGCCTGTCCATGGACTACGAGGTGTTCCTGCTGTCCAGGATCCGCGAGCGGTACGACCAGACCGGTGACAATAACGCCGCGGTCGCGGCGGGCCTGCAGCGGACCGGCGGCGTGATCACCAGCCTGGCGCTGCTGCTGATCATCGTGGTGGGCGCGTTCTCCGCGTCGGGCATCACGTTCATCAAGCTGATGGGCGTCGGCATGATCGTCGCGCTGATCCTGGACGCCACGCTCGTCCGGGTCCTGCTCGTGCCGGCCACGATGCGCCTGCTCGGCCGGGCCAACTGGTGGGCACCGCGGCCGCTGCGCCGGCTGTACGCCAGGTACGGCATCGCCGAGCAGGACGACGGGCCCGCCGCAGTGAAGGGGACCGTCCCGGTGCCGGCCGCCCGCGGCCAGTAACCCGCCCGCGGCCAGTAACCCGCCCGCGGCCAGTAACCTGGTGCCGTTCCCGCGAGCACCCGGAGGAGACCGACATGAACCAGCCCGACGCCCTGCAGGAAGTGACGTCGGCGGACCTGCCCGCGGGGGCGTTCCTGCTGGACGTGCGCGAAGACGACGAGTGGGTCGCGGGGCACGCCCCCGGCGCGGTCCACGTGCGGCTCCGTGAGCTGGGCGCGCACGTGGACGAGCTGCCGGTCGACCGCGAGGTGTACGTGATCTGCCGCAGCGGCCACCGGTCGGCGTACGCGGCTCAGGCGCTGGCCGGGGCGGGACTGAACGCCGTCAACGTGGCCGACGGGATGATGGGGTGGGCCGTGGCCGGCCGCCCCATGATCAGCGAGAACGGCGCCGAGCCCTACGTCGCCTAGCGGTACCGCCGTGGACCACGTGGATCGGGTATCCGTCCGGGACCTGCGGGTCTCCGCGGTCATCGGCGTGCGCGACTGGGAACGCGAGGTGACCCAGACGCTCACCTTCAACGTGGAGATGTCCGCCGACGTCAGGCAGGCCGCGGCGACCGACGACCTGGCGGACGCCCTGGACTACTCCGCGGTGGCCCGGACGATCTCCTCGGTGGTCAGCGAGGGCAGGTTCCGGCTCATCGAGACCGCGGCCGAACGCGTCGCCGAGCGGCTCCTCGCGGACCACCCGGTCGCGTGGCTCAGGCTCGAGGTGCTCAAGCCCATCGCCGAGGGAGGCTACACGGCCGCCGTCACGATCGAGCGCGGCGTCCAGACCGGCTGAGGCCCGGCGTAGCGCCTAGGGCCCTGAGGCGGGCGACGGCCTCGGTGCGGGAGGTGACGTCGAGGGCACGGTAGGTGTGCTGCAGGTGGGCCTGCACGGTGCGGGTGCTGATGCCCAGGATCCGGGCGATGCCACGGTCCGGTTGGCCGTCGGCGACGAGTTGAAGGATGCGGGACTGGCGCGCGGTCAGCAGCGGGTAGGTGGCGGAATCTGGCCACAGGGCGGGCTCAGGCTGCGTCTGCACCGCGATCGTGGCGGCTTGTCCTACGTGGATCCGCAGGAGGTCAAGGAGCTCCAGATCCTGAGCGGAGAAGTCATGACTCTGCCGGTTGAGTGCGACCGCGATCAGCCCGCCGCGGGGCGCCGGGGCGGCGATCAGCGACTGGTAGCGGACTTCGCGTCGGCGGTAGAAGTCATGGTAGAGGCCGAGGGAGCGGAACTGGCGGTCGCTGAGGCAGTCGGAGATCCGCCGGGCCCGTCCGTCACCGGTGGCCTGAACGTAGGCGAGGACGGGATGCTCGTGCAGATGCTGCTGGAGCAGCCGGCCGCCATCGGGGAAGGTGGTGTTATCGGCCGGTGAGACGAGCCAGCCCAGCAACCAGGGGCCGCCGCCGATGTGATTGAAGGAGCACGAGTCGGCGGAGACGAGCCGGGAGGCCACGTGGACCACGCGGGCGGCGTACTCCATGCCGCCGGTCGCGCTGGTGGGCGCGTACAGCTCGGCTAGCCCGTCGCTGAGCTGGCGCAACGCGTTACCGGAAGTGCCCATTACACCTCCCGCCGTCAAGCTATCAGCTAAGCAAAATTGCTGATACCGCGACGGTGCAGGCGGGCGGATAGTTGACTCGCCGAGGCATAGGTGCGCTGGGGGCGGCGCAGTTCAGGCGGAGCGCGCCTGGTCCTCGTCGGACGGCTGTCGGCAGCCGGGCAGCTAAAGTACCCGGCTGCCGACGCCGGGCGCCGACGCGACGGACTGGGGGGGTGGGTCACGCCGCGCGGGCGTACATATCCGACTGTATACCGCATGACGGACTTCCTGAGCGTAGCCCGGCCGGCCAGCCGGCGAGCATCGGGGGTAACGCCCCGGAACGTCGCCTGAGTCAGGTCGCCCGGGGCCTGGTCCGCAGGCCGCTCATGCCGCCGTCGACGGCGAGCGCGGTCCCCGTGGTGGCGCCCGCGAGCGGGCTGGCCAGGTAGGCGATGGCCGCGGCGACCTCGCCGGCGGTGACCAGCCGGCCCATGGGCTGGCGCGCGGTCAGCGCCGCGCGCTCGGCCGCCGGGTCGGGCGCGGCGTCGAGCAGCCGCCCCACCCACGGGGTGTCGACCGTCCCCGGGTTCACGCAGTTGACCCTGATCCCCTCGGCCACGTGGTCGGCCGCCATGGCCAGCGTGAGCGCGTAGACGGCGCCCTTGCTCGCGCAGTACAGCGCGCGCTGCGGCAGGCCCGCGGTCCCGGCGATCGAGCAGGTGTTGACGATCGCCGCCTGGCCGCGCTCGCGTGCGGCCTGGCGCAGCAGCGGCAGGGCGGCTCTGGTGGTCCGGACCAGGCCCAGCACGTTCACGTCGAGGACCCGGTGCCACTCCTCGTCGTCGTTGTCCTCGACCGTCCCGGCCGCGCCGATGCCCGCGTTGTTGACCAGGACGTCCAGCCCGCCGAGCGCCTGGCCCGCCTGCGCCACCGCGGCCCGGACCGCGGCGTCGTCGGTCACGTCCGCCAGGACCGGGTACAGGCTGGCCCCCGGATCTTCGGCGGGCTCCGCCCGGTCCAGCACGGCCACCCGCGCCCCGCGCGCCGCGAGCAGCCGGGCCGTGGCCAGCCCGATCCCCGAGGCACCCCCGGTCACCAGCGCCGCCCGCCCGGCGAATTCAGTCGACTGCTCCGTCATAGATCCGATGTATCACACAGTCCCGCCCCGCCGTAGGCCGGTCAGCCGAGGTGGTGGCGGTGCGCGTAACCGATGGCGGCGGCGCGGTCCCGTGACCCGGTCTTGGCGAAGATCCGGTTGATGTGGGTCTTGATCGTGTGGTTGCTCAGGAACAGCTGCGCGGCGATCTCCGGGTTGGTCAGCCCGCGGGCGATCAGGCCGAGGATCTCGACCTCGCGCTGGGTCAGGCCGTCGGGAGGCGGCCCGGCCGCCCCGGGGGCGTCGCCGGGCCTGGCGGGCGCGCTGGCGGCCTGCAGGAGCATGGCGTGCACGCGGGGGTCGAGGACGGTCAGCCCGCCCGCCGCCGCGTGCAGCGCGCGGGCGATATCGGCCCGGTCGGCGTCCTTGGTGAGGTAGCTGCGCGCCCCGGCGTGCAGCGCGTCCAGGACGGAGCTGTCGTCGGCGTAGGTGGTGAGGACGACGACGGCGACGCCGGGGTGCTCGGTGGCCAGCCGGCGGGTGGCGCCCAGCCCGTCAAGGACGGGCATGTGCAGGTCGAGCAGGATGGCGTCGGGCTTGTGTGAGGCCACGAGCTCCAGCGCCTGCTGCCCGTCCGCGGCGGCGCCGACCACCTCGATGTCGGGCAGCCCGCCGAGCAGCAGGACAAGGCCCTCGCGGACGCTGGCCTGATCATCGGCGATGACGATGCGCAGCGGCCGGGGTGCCTCGCCGGACGTGGCGGTCACGGTGACATGCTCTCAGGCCGGGGGCGCGGCAGTCCGGCGGTCACGACCCACTGATCGTCGCGCCGGCCCGCCTCGAGCGTCCCGTTGAGCAGGCGGAGGCGTTCCCGCATGCCGGTCAGCCCGTAGCCGCCGTTGACCGTGCTCGGACCGGCCGGGCACCCGCCGTCCGCGGCGCCCGGGTCGAGGTCGTTACGGACGGTGAGCCTGACGTCGGCGTCCCCGTAGTCCAGGCGGACCGCGACGCCCCGGCCGGCCGCGTGCTTGGCCGCGTTGACCAGGGACTCCTGCGCGACGCGCAGCAGCGCGAGCGTCGCGTCGGGCGGGAGCGGCGCCGGGTCGCCGCCAACGCCGAAGCTGACCGCGACGTGGTAACGCTGCGCGTGAGTGCCGGTGACCAGGGCGAGTTCCTCGTCGAGCGGCAAGGTGCCGGAGCGCAGGGCGTGCACCGCCCGGCGCGTCTCCACCAGGCCCTCCGCGGCCATCCGCTGGGCGGCGGCGAGGATCTCGCCGGCCTTGGCGGTATCGCCGTGGTCGGCCAGCACGGCCCGGGCCGCCTGGATCTGGATCCCGAGCGCGCCGAGCGAGTGAGCCAGCACGTCGTGGATCTCGCGAGCGATGCGCGCGCGCTCCTCGAGCAGGTCGGCCCGGCGCTCCTGCGCCTGCAGGCGCTCGTGCTGCGCGAGCAGCGCCCTGGCCTGCTCGGCCTGGATCCGGTAGGCGCCCCGGTTGCGGCCGACCACCAGCCCGGCCAGCAGGATCGCGGGGAGTCCGAGCAGCCCGCCGTAGCTGTTGCCGAAGACCAGCCCGGTGACCTCGATGGCCAGGATGCCCGCCGCGGTCACGGCCAGGGCCGCCTCCAGGCCGATCTCACTCCCCGCGACCATCGTGGCCACGAACCCGAAGATCGCGAGCCCGATGCTCCCGTTCCCGGCGGTGGACGCCATGCCGGTGCCAACGGCCATCGCCCCGAGGGCCACCGGGAGGGCCAGGGCCCGGTCCGGCATCGCGTCCGGGTAGAAGTCGAGCAGCGCCCACGCCAGCAGGGCCGCTCCGGCCAGGCCGTACCCCGCGATCTCGACTGGCAGGTTCAGCGCCCCGTGCGGCGGGGCCAGCACGAACGCCAGCACGCCGACCCAGGCGTAGCCCAAGGTCCTGGCCACCCAGTTGACCGTGCGCAGCATGCCTTAAGTATCGGCCGGCGAGCCCGCTTCGCCGCGTCCACCCGCGGGCCGGCTCCGGGTGGAACCGGCCGGGCCGCCCTGGTACCGCCCGGTACCAGGCGCCCGGATCAGCTCATGCCCAGGACCAGCCCGTACTCCGATCCGCAAACCGACAAAGACGGCGATGGTGGATCCATCAGCAAAGCCGTCCCACTCACGAGGAGCACACGAAATGCTTTCCGAACTAACCGAGGCAATGATCGTCAATGGCGTCGTGCTCACCACGGTGCTGGCCACCGACCTGGGCCCCGCGCGCAAGATCGGCCGGATGCGGCTGCTGCGCCCGGTGATCGCCGCGGCCGTGATCATCCCGCTGTTCATCCAGAACCCGGTCACGCACGGGAACGGCCTGACGGTGGAGATCGCGGGCACCGTGGCCGGCCTGCTGGCCGGGCTGGCCGCCGCGGCGCTCATGCGCGTCTACCGCAGCCCGCAGACCGGCCGGCCGGTCAGCCAGGCGGGCTGGCCGTACGCGTCCCTGTGGGTGGTCGTGGTCGCCGCCCGGGCGGCCTTCTCCTACGGTTCCGCGCACTGGTTCACCCACTCGGTGGTCAGCTGGGCCATCGCGAACCAGGTCAGCGAGGCGGCGATCACCGACGGGCTGATCTTCATGGCCGTAGCCATGGTGCTCGTTCGCACCCTCGGGCTCGGCGTCCGCGCCTCCCGCCTCCCGGCGGTGGCCGCCCTCGCCCCGCAGAACGCCTAGGCCGTGCGCGGCAGCGCACGTCCGGGCTCCGAGCACCGCTCGTTCGGGATGAAGAAGAGCCTTCTCCCGGCGGGCGGTGGCGCCTTTCCAGGATCAGGCGGTACCGGTGCCGGGCCGACGGCATTAACAGGTATACCTGCATACCATGTGGCGGCGGAGCCCTTAGGCTGGCAGGGTGGCTGCACCGGCGAGCCTGACGCCCCCGGGGACGCTGGCGCAAGGGACCGCCCTCCTCTGGTGGGCCCGGGTCGGGGACGCGTCCGGCGACCAGGTCGCGCTCCTGGACGAGGTCGAACGCGCGCGCCTGGCCACGTACCGGCGCCCGGGTGACCGGGACCGCTTCCTCGTCGGGTGCGCCCTGGCCAAGACGGTGATCGCGGCCTGCACCGGGAGCCGCCCCGAGCAGATCAGCTTCGACCGCGCCTGCCGCCGGTGCGGCCGGCCGCACGGCAAGCCCGTCGTGGCCGGCGGCGGTCCTGAGTTTTCCGTCGCCCACTCCGGCGCCCTGATCGCGGTGGCGGTGGCCCGCGACCCGGTGGGGGTGGACGTCGAGCAGCTTGACGGGCGCGCGCGCCCGCTGGGGGACGGCGGCGACCCGGAGGCCCTCGCGCGCCTCGTGCTCGCCGAACCCGAGCGGGCCGCCCTGGCCGGGGTCGACCCGCCCGCGCGGGCGCGCGCCTTCCTGGTCGCCTGGGCGCGGAAGGAGGCGGTGACCAAGGCCACGGGTGACGGCCTGGGCACTCCCTTCAGCCAGATCGTCGTCGCCGCGGGGCCGGATTCCGCCGGGCGGCCGCGCGTCACGTCCTGGCCGTACCCGCAGGCGCCGGAGACCGTGTCCCTGCTCGACCTGGACGCAGGCCCCGGGTACGTCGCCGCGCTCGCCGTCCTGGGGCGGTGCGAGGCGGTTTCGGCGGGCGACGGCGCGGCGCTGTTGGCGGCGCGGGCCCGCGGGGGCAAGGCCTGATGCGCGTCGGCCTGTTCGTGACCTGCCTGACCGACACGCTGTTCCCCGGTACCGGCCGGGCGGTGGTGACCGTGCTCGAGCGGCTCGGCCACCAGGTCGACTTCCCCGCGGCCCAGGCGTGCTGCGGCCAGATGCACTTCAACACCGGGTACCGGCGGGAGGCCGTGCCCATGGCGCGGGGGATGGTGGCGGCGTTCGCGGGCTACGACGCCGTGGTCAGCCCGTCGGCCTCGTGCGTGTCCATGGTCCGCGAGTACTACCCGGCGCTGGCCGGCGAGGCGGGGGACGGCGCCCTGGCCCGGGCGGTGGCCGAGATCGCGCCGCGGACCTGGGAGGTGTCGGAGTTCCTGACCGGCGTGCTCGGGGTCACCGACGTGGGCGCCTACTTCCCGCACCGGGTGACGTACCACCCGAGCTGTCACTCGCTGCGGATGCTCGCGGTCGGGGACGCCCCGTTGCGCCTGCTGCGCGCGGTGCGCGGCCTGGACCTGGCCGACCTGCCCGACGCCGAGTCGTGCTGCGGGTTCGGCGGCACGTTCGCGGTGAAGAACCCCGACGTCTCCGCCGCGATCTGCGCCGACAAGGTGGCGGCGATCAGGCAGACCGGGGCGCAGGTCGTGTGCGCGGCCGACAACTCGTGCCTGATGCACATCGGGGGCGCGCTGACGCGGCAGCGGTCGGGCGTCGCCACCATGCACCTGGCCGAGATCCTGGCCCGGACCGAGGAGGCCCGGTGAGCACGCCGGTCGGGGGGCCGCACCCCGCCATGCCGACCTACCTGGGCATGCCGGCCTTCCCGGCGGCGGCCGCCGTCGCGGTGGCCGACTCCCAGCTGCGCGCCAACCTCGCGCACGCCACCCGGACGATCCGCGCCAAGCGCGCGGGGGCGGTCGCCGAGCTGGGCGACTGGGAGGAGCTGCGCGCGGCCGGTAAGGCGATCAAGGATCACACCCTGGCCCACCTCGACCACTACCTGCTCAGGCTCGAGGAGAACGTCACGCGGGCCGGCGGTCGCGTGCACTGGGCGCAGGACGCCACCGAGGCGAACGCGATCGTGGCCGGCCTGGTCCGGGCGGCGGGCACGGACCGCGTGGTCAAGGTGAAGTCGATGGCCACCCAGGAGATCGGCCTGAACGAGGCCCTGGCCGCCGAGGGCATCACGGTGCTGGAGACCGACCTGGCCGAGCTCATCGTCCAGCTCGGGCACGACCGGCCCAGCCACATCCTGGTCCCGGCCATCCACAAGAACCGGGCCGAGATCAGGGAGATCTTCCTGCGCGAGATGCCGGACGCACCCGAAGGCCTCACCGACGACCCGCGGGCGCTGGCCGCGGCGGCGCGCGCCCACCTGCGCCAGGCGTTCCTGTCCGCGCAGGTCGGCATCTCGGGCGCGAACTTCGCGATCGCGGAGACCGGATCGCTGGTGGTGGTCGAGTCGGAGGGCAACGGCCGGATGTGCGTCACGCTGCCCGAGACGCTCATCTCGGTGGTCGGGATCGAGAAGGTCCTGCCCTCGTGGCGGGACCTGGAGGTCTTCCTCGCCCTGCTGCCCCGCTCGTCCACGGCCGAGCGGATGAACCCCTACACCTCGATCTGGACCGGCGTGACGCCGGGCGACGGGCCGCGGGAATTCCACCTGGTGCTCGTGGATAACGGCCGCACGTCGGCGCTGGCGGACGGGACCGGCAGGCAGGCGCTGCGGTGCATCAGGTGCTCGGCCTGCCTGAACGTGTGCCCCGTCTACGAGCGGACCGGCGGTCACGCCTACGGGTCCCCCTACCCGGGCCCGATCGGCGCGATCATCTCCCCGTTGCTGCGCGGGATCGGCTCCCCCGCCGACGCGTCCCTGCCCTTCGCGTCGACCCTGTGCGGCGCGTGCTACCAGGTGTGCCCGGTCGCCATCAACATCCCCGAAGCGCTCGTCCACCTCCGCGCCAAGGTCGTCGACGCGAAGCGGGAGAAGATCATTTCTCCCGAACGAACGATGTTCGGCGTATCCGGGCGCGTGCTCCGGTCGCCCCGGCTGCTCGCCGGCGCGCAGCACGGGGCGTGGCTGGGCGGCCGCCTGGTGGCCAGGTCGGGCCGGATCCGCAGGCTCCCGCGGCCGCTGAGCGCCTGGACGGACACGCGCGACGCCCCGGCGCCGCCCCGCGAGTCGTTCCGCGCCTGGTGGGCGCGGACCAGGGGCACGCGGTGACCGCCGCCCCGGGGGACGCCAGGG
>Ga0187812_1000731_pt1 | contig 11430 bp, 9 predicted proteins | sample NC_S_2_FD_130582 | JGI IMG/M metagenome (GOLD analysis project Ga0187812, IMG submission 130582) | Wetland sediment microbial communities from Neuse River Estuary, North Carolina, USA - ASW-S_2 | ecosystem: Environmental > Aquatic > Freshwater > Wetlands > Sediment | place: USA: North Carolina... | reverse complement strand
GACGCGGCCATGAGCGTGCCGGTGGCGCGGATCTTCTGCGCGCTGAGGCGGTACTGCTCGGACACCACGTCGAGTTCGGCGTCAAGGGGCGGCCCGGGCTCGCCGAGCGCCTCAGCCCACAGCCGGCGCTGCTCGGCAGGCGGTGGCTTGTCGACGTCGAAGCGCAGCGATGCGGCGTTCAGGTGCACGCTCTCGCGGCAGGCGACGATCACCAGCACCGGCAGCCGCTCGACAAGCTGTCGCGTGGCCGGGGTCAGGCCGGTCGTGCCGGTATGGACCAGCAGCACGGCCGGCAGCAGGAGAGCCTCTCGCCGCCAGAGGGCGGCTAGCGTGTCCAGATCGGGACCGGGCGGCGGCAGATCCTCCGCCCGCACGGCGTACAGCTGACAGCCGCATCCTAGGGCGATGAGCGCCGCCGCGTCCTCCTGCCCGTCGGGGTCATCGCCGCACAGCTGGAGCAGGCGTACGGCCCGCGACCGGTCAGCCAGCAGGGCCAGGGCTTTCTCCGCGACGCGGGTGTGCTCACTTGCTACCGCGCCGACGGCCGGGTACGGGACGGGCGTGACCAGGCTGCGGACGCGCGGATCGGGCGGGTTGAGTCCGGCGAGGTAATGCAGCACACGCTCGTCGATGCGAACCGTGGCTGACGTCAGGCCCTGCTGGGCTTCGATCCTGATCAGCTCGAATTCCCGCAACGGCCGGTCAGGGCTCAATGCGCTCCAATGCGGCTCGGGGAGGATGGCGAGCGCCGCGCCCAGGGTGAGCCTGGGGCAGAGTTCGGCCATCTCCGAGTCCATCTCCGTGGCCGCGGCCAGCAGGACGACGTCGCGCTCGAACTCGCTGAGGCCGAACAGCTCCACCAGTGCCTCGATCGCCGGCGGCGGGACCAGGTCGGGTCCCGGCGCGCTGGCGGCCGCACCCGCGTGGCCGTGCCCTTTGGTCAGGAGCCGCTTCAGCCGGGCGAACTGAGCAACCAGGTACGCCTGATTCGCCTCACTCCACGAGGTTGCGGCAGCACGGGATGCCATCACGTCACCGTCACGGTGGGTTGGGTGAAGCTGACCGGCGTCGACGTCAGGTCGAGGATGGGGCTGTCGATGCCGTCGACCCGGAGGCGGACGGGCACCGCCGAGCCGCTGGTGGACTGGAGCGTGGCGAAGGTGAACGAGGGCGATCGCGTCGGCGTCGTGAACGGGTCGGCCGGAGCCTGCTGGCCGCCGATGAGCAGTGACACTTCTTGTCCCGGCCGCAGGTAGGGCACGCACGGCACGCTGACGGCCACGTTGGACCCGTGCGCCAGCGCGGCCGGTACCGAGCCGGCGTCGATCGTGGCCGAGATCGCTACCGGGAGGCTGTTGCTGACCATGGCCTGGCCGGCGGCGGAGAACGTGACGGACAGGGAATACGTGCCCGCCGGCAGGTCTGTCGGGTCCGGCTGCGGCGGGGGCAAGGCCGGATTCGGTACCGTGAACTGGACCGACGTCCCGGAGGGGCTGACCGTCGCCGGGAGCGTCTGGCTGATGCCCAGGCGCGCGTTGGTGAGCAGCACGGTGGCGGTGCCGGCCATCGCCGCGCCGGAGACCGTCACCGTGTCGCCGAGCTGCGCCGCCGGCTGCCCGTTGGGCGGCATCACGGCCGTGAGCGTCGGCAGGCCGGTCGCCAGCCCGGGCCGGGCGCCGACCTGACGCTGCAGGACCGGCAGGTTGGAGAGCGTCATGGCCGGCGACTTGATGGTCACCAGCGTCACCAGGAAGGAGTAACTCGGGCGGTAGTCGGCCTTCAGGGCCGACCATATCCAGGCCATCTCTTCGCGCCCCAGCGTTTCCGGGGTGACCTTGAGCATCTCGATCTGCTCGGCCAGGCCGGTGGTCATGAGCACGGTCGACAGGGCATTCGTGGAATTCGTGGATGGCAGGTTCTGCAGGGCGGTGGTGATGTCGGCGCGGGCGAAGACCGGGTGGTCGTGGAGCATGAGGACCGCATAGCCCAGCAACGCCTCCGCTTCCCAGTCGTCCGTTCCGTAGGCGGTCATGAGGTAGTGCAGGTCCAGGGCGAGGGGCGGGCTCGAAAGTCGCGTCGACCCGTCGGCGGCGAGCGAGGGCAATTCCACGTTGCGCCAGGCCGCGTTGTGGGTGACCTGATGCAGGAACACGTTCACGCGCATCGGCTGGGATCCGGCCGCCGTGATCTCGGTCTGCAGGATGTCCGGGGCCCTCGCGCTGACCTTCACGCCGCTCAGCGGGGAGCCGCCGAACACCTGCCCCAGCCAGTACTGCAGCACCGCGCTGACGGCGGAGATGGCGAGGGCGTTGCTCATGCGTGACCCTCATCTCCCGTTGCGCAGGTATTCGCTGAGGTTGATCGACTTCCGCGCGGCCTTGGCGACCGGTGCGGCCGGGGGCGGCGAGACCGCCGTCACCTCGATGCGGCCGATGTGGATCTCCACGTCACCGCGGTCGGCCTCCCCGGAGCTTCCGTACGCTGCAGGCCGACGGTCGGGCTCCCGCCTGGAGGCAGGGAGCACGGCCGGGTCGGGCCGGGCCGAGACCGGCCAGGGATCGGAGTGCGCAGGGTTTCCCGGGGTGCGCTCACGGGCCGACCCACCCGGGCGGTCTACGGGCGGGCCGGGCCGGGATCGGTGCGAGGCCGGGGACCGGGCGATGCCGCCGGTTCCGGCGGCGGGAGCCCGCGTAGGCGGATCCGTGTCCGGTATCGGACCGAAGAGCGGCGTCATCGTCTCCAGCGCCGGGGTCGGTGTAGCGGCCGGCCGATCGCGGACGTGACCGGCGGTCGGCGGGGGCCGGTCGTGACCGGGCGCCGCACCGTCGAAGACCGTTGTCGCTACCGTGGTGCCTTCGCCCGGAGCCATGTCCTCGGCCGATGCGGTGTCCAGGGCGGGATGGGGCTCTGCCTCGGCCGCGAGCTCCCGCCAGGACCGTTCCTGGACGACGGCCTCGGTCCGCCACGGCCGCACGATGGGATGGACCCCGACCTTCCCCTGGACAGCCGTGGTCACCAGGCGCTGCAGGTAGCCGGTCACGGATACGCCGTGTCCAGGTAGAACCTCCGGCGCCGCTCGCTCAGGGCGAGAATCTCCCCTTCGGTCCAGCCGTAGGCACGGGCCAGGTGGTGCACGTCCAGCAGCAGTCGCTTCGCCCGAGCCTCGACCTCGGCCCACACAAACAGCGTCAGGTCTAGGGTGTCGTCCCATTCGTGCCCACAGCCCGGGCAGGTGAGCTGCACGCGCGCCTCGGCGAGCGGATCGGCCAGCGAGAGCTGCTCGCCGGCCTCGTCGATCTCGCGATCGGAAAAGGAAGGTGCCTCACCGCTGCCGATCCAGCAGATCCGGAGCAGGCTAACCGCCGCGAGCTCGGCGGTCGGCTCCCGAGCGGCCAGTGCGAGGTCACGGCTCGAGGGCAGGCGGAAGCGGTGCGCGCCGACCGTCACGACTGCGGCCGGCTCCGCGCCTGCAGGTCCAGCGTGCCGCGTGATGAGCTCGCGGGTATTCATCTCGAACTCGAGCTGTTCGCCGCAGGCATCGCACGCTGCCCATGCCTCGAGCCCGGCCCCGAACCAGCTCGCGAACACCTCGGCGAGGGCCCGGTTCCGTGCGCCGAGCGGCCAGCTGGCCAGGGTGTCGTAGGACGTCGCGGGGTATGCGGCGTGCAGGGCGAGCAGGGCGCGGTCCACCGGGTGAAGGGGCGACCCGCGTTCCCAGATGTCGAGGAGCTCGCGCTCCGCAAGCTCTCGCATCGTTACGTGCTCACGATGGTCAGGGTCGGCTCCTGCGGCTCGGTGACGCTTATGTCCTGCTCGAAGCCCTCGTACTCGATCTTGATGTGCTCGATGGCGATCGCGTTGGCGTTGGCGTCGAGGTCGGGTAGCGCCTGGTACTCCGATACCCAGCACCGGTACAGCTTGTAAGCCAGCACTAGCTGTCCGGCCTCGTTGTAGAACTCGAGGTAGATGTCCTTGCGGAAGTTGGCCAGCGAGACCTCGGCCCCCAGGCCTGCGCCGAAGTTCCAGACAAGGCCGGCCCAGTCATGGAAGGCCGTGTCCTGGGTCCGCCCGCGTTCCAGCGTGAGCGCCTCGTATTTGTTCCGGCCGGGTGACTTGTGGGACGTCGAGGGGTCCCCGCCCTCGCGGTGCTCGACAACCTCGGTGGTCCGCTTCAGGCCGGACAGCTTGCTGCAGCCGAGGACGTACTTCCCGTCCCACTTCAGCCTGAACTTGAAGTTCTTGTACGGGTCGAGCCGCTGCGTGTTGACAGGGAACTGGGCCACGTATTGCCTCCGTGGGTCTAGGTCAGGCCCGCCATCATCTGCTGGATCTGGATGATGACGAATTCAGCCGGGTACAGCGGCGCGAATCCGACCGTGATGGTCACAATGCCCTGGTTGATCGACGACTGCGGATTGTTCTCGGCGTCGCACTTGACGAAGTACGCCTGCTGAGGCGTGGTCCCCTGGAAGGCGCCCTTCAGGAACAGGCCCTGCATGAAGGCACCGACGTTGAGCCGGATCTGCCCCCACAGGGTCTCGTCGTTCGGCTCGAAAACCACCCATTGCGTGCCGTCGTAGAGGCTCGATTCGAGGAAGAGCGCAAACCGGCGGATCGGCACGTACTTCCACTGCGACCCGACCGTATCGGCACCGACCAGCGTGCGCGCTCCCCAGACGACGTTCCCGTAGCTCGGGAAGTACCGCAGGCAGTTGACCCCTAGCGCATTTAGATCCCCGTTCTGAAGATCGGTCAGCGTGTACTGAAGGCCCGTGATGCTTAGCCCCGCGGCGATTCCGGCCGGAGCCTTCCACACGCCGCGCGAGGCGTCGGTCGCCGCATACACGCCTGCTACCAGCCCACACGGCGGCAGGGAGGCCTGGCGGCCCCCCGCCAGCGGGTCAGGCGCCGACACCCACGGAAAGTACATCGCAGAGTTCGCGGCACCTAGGCCAGCGTTGTTCTGCAGGTTACTGCTGGCATTCTTGACAGCCTGATCGGCGGTCGGGACATTCGCGTTCTGCGGCGAATCCACAATGCAGAACGCTCGCGCGTCGGCACAGAATCCCTGGAGAGCCCGGATCGCGGTTTGACCGTCCGAGGTATCTGTCGTCAATCCCGGTACGCATACGATGTTGACGATGGGAATGCTATCGAGCAGGGCATGGACGGCCGTTTTTGTTGCGAGCTGGATGGCGAAATCCGGACTGGTCGTCGGGTTCAGGACCGCGCCTGGTTTGCCGCCCGCGAGAGTGAGAGTGAGAGGCGGGGTAGTCACGGCCGGCACCGCGGTCGGCGGCGTTATCGGCGTTGCTGGCGCCGCCGGATTGATAAAGGTGATGTACTGCGAATCGCTGTCGATGACCGTGGGGGCGTACCGAGAAGTAGAACTCGGGCTGATGGACACGTTCATGAAGGATTCGAGTAGATTACCGTTGCTATCGAAGACCTTCATGCTGAAACTGTTGGAGTCGGCGGGGTCGCCGGCAAAAAACTGTACGGTAAACCCGGCTGCCGAGCTGCCCTGGGTGCTAGCCCAGCTGCCCGGGCTGCTGGCCCATAGGGTGATGCCGCTGCCCGCGTCCTGGGCGCTCGCGGTGGCGGCGGGCGTGGCGCTGGTGGTGTCGATGAGTCGCACGATGTACGCCTGCTGGCCGCCGTTGGCGAAGAACTGGTTGACCCCGTAACCGAGGTACACCCCGTGGTACAGGCCGCCGAACTGCACTTGGAAGTCACCCCAGCTTTGCACCAGGGTCGGCTGCCCGACAGGTCCCTGCGGCGCCCAGCCGATGAAGGCCGCAATGGACGTCGCCACTCCGGTGATTGTGTGAACTCCGCTGCTGAGTTCCTGGATATAGACACCCGGATATGTCGGAGTCGTCATCGCTGCCGTCCAGAGGGTATTCACGTACGCGAATAGAATAGAACTTAAGAGATCACGGAAAAAAAGACATCATAAAGTAGGTGAACGACCCGGCCGAACGCCGTGCTGGACTCCTTTCGCTACTGTTTTAAAGTCTTCACCTCGGCAGCTAGAGCTGTCAAGGGGCGCCATTGATCCAAACGATCACGATGAGCAACCGGGGCGCGGTGTCGTCGCCGATAGCCAAGGCGCTCAGGCTTGCGAATTCGCGGAGGGTTTCAAGAACGTCGCAAGTAGCTATATAGAGTGCGGAAACGGTCATTGTGGCGGCCGCTCTGTATACAAACGACTGAATACACCGGGCCGACCCGGTGACGCTGGCGCCTTGGCGTTCCACGCATGGCTGAGGGCACCTGATCCGCGCGAACCACGCCTTGACCATGCTTCCTGAGCCGGACCAGCGACGGCTTGGCACCATCGCGGACTGGAAGCATTGTGCAGCTAAAACGCAGGTCAGCAAGGTTATTGCCCAACTTGGCGGCGTACACTTATGGGGCATGTGATCGCTCGCTCGGGTAAGGAGCGCCCGGAGATGGGTGAGTACGCTGAGCGGGTCCGGCGGGACATCTCTGATGGTGTCGTGCCAGTGCGCCAGAATGGCGCGCGCGCGAATCGTCGCGAGACGATGCCGCCCAGCGGTGTCCCGCAGCCTGAAGGCATACCACCGGACGTGCAGACGGAGCTGGCGCGCAGGTTGCACTACGATTTCAGTCGCGTTCGCGTACACGCTGATGAGCAGGCCGCGAGTACGGCAGCCTCCGTGGGGGCCCGAGCGTTCGCCGACGGGAACCGTCTCTTCTTCGGCGCTGGGCAATACGACCCGTCGACGCGGCGAGGACGGCGCCTGCTGGCGCATGAGCTAACCCACGTGATCCAGGCCGACGCGACGCGGGCACAACCCTCAGCATCCTCGGATGAGGTGCCTGCGCTGGAGTCTGAGGCGCGGTCGGTCGCCACCGCGTTCGCGACGGGCGGGCCGGTACCGCCCGTGCTGGGGGTGGCCCGGAGCCTGAGGCTGCCGCTGCGCGCCGGCCCGGACGACGAGCCCCCGGTTGAGGACCGGCCGACGTTCGGAAACCTCCCCCAGGATAAGCCGCTGCCGGGATGGTCAGAGACCCATAGGCGCGTTGAGTTGTTTGAGAAGGATGGCGTGTGGTATCAGAGGGGTTTCCGTCCCGAAACGAAAGCGCGGGGCAGCTACGATTTCGTGATTAAGGACGGAAAAATTTACGGGGTGAAGGGCGGGTCCAGGGGTTACGGCCATACGGAACTGGCTGGCGGCGGCCGCGTCGAGTACGCCGGTCAAGTGGAATTTGAGGGGGGCATCTGCAAAGAGTGGAGCAATGCTTCAGGTCACTACGCAGCGGTTCGAAATTTCAGGGATGTCGCCGTCAAGGCCGGGCTTCCAGCAGACCGATTTGTACCTCTTGAAGGCCTAAGGCCGCCTGAGGGTGGACCGCAGTTGCCGGTATTTCAGCCCAAGGCCGGTCATCTCCATAAGGCCGGCGAGCCACTCGGGCCGCCGGGGCCGGAATCGCCAGCGCCCGACGTCGGACCGTCCGTGCCCGAGGTGACACCTGAGGTTGCACCTCCGGTAGAGGGACCGCCCATCACGGTCGCCGGCAGCATACTCGGGAGCGTCGTCAAGAATGCAATTGCCATCGCGATTGGCCTAATTATACAATGGGGCCTTTCGAAGCTTATTCAGGCCGAAATTGAAGCCGATGTAACCGAGACTTTGAATGAACAGCTTCCGCAAAAGCTGAATCAGCTCAAGCCCAGACTGGATCAATTGCGGGGTAAGGGAGATCTGTACATCCGGATATCTTACGATTATTATTATTCGCGCACGCCCGATCCGATTATGGCGTTGTCAAATCCCCCGTTCTACGAGCCCGGAAGCGTCCGGCTCATCAACGTGCATCCAGGGAACGAGGAACTCAATTTCGAGCCGTCGCATACTGAGTATCCCGAGCCCTGGTTCCCGCAACGTGAGCGGGTGAAGGTTCGGTCCAGCTACTCGGTTCTCCTTGACGACTCCTTCAGCAAAGCACAAGCCCGGGCCCGGCAGGAACGGCTCCAGACCCCGCGGCAGTCCCCCTTGCAGCGCACTCCCCCGCACCCGCCGCCGCCCGCATCGCCGACGGCCCCCGCGCCCTCCCTGCTGCCCGCACCGGGCCCGGCGCCTCAGCAGCCCTTCACGCCGTTGCCCGGCGCTCCGGGTCCCTCCCCGCTGCAAGAAGCGATGGACAAGGTGGCGGTGGCCCGGTACATGACAGAGGCGTTGCTTTCCAGAGGTGCGGCGCTGGAGCAGCGCCTGGGATCGGGTAATCCACCGAGCCCGCAAGAGCGCAAGGCCTTCGCAGCCGACGAGGAGCAATGGCGCCTGGCCGCCACTAAGGCGTGGGAGGCGTTCAAGCAGCGTGGCGACGACGAGGCCAGAGCGGCCTTCGACGAACTACTCCACAGCGACAAGTACGGCGGCCGCTTGGCGCAGATCCGCGAGCACCTCGGCGAATGATGGTCCGAGCAACGCTGACCAGCGAGCTCACGGTTGCCCCTGAGTTGGACAACGGACCGGCCGGGTAAAGATGCCGTCATCGCTGCCGCGGGGCGCCGGGCCTCGGGGTGACCTGAGCCGCGGGCGGTTGCTAGCGCGGTGCCTGTCCTGGCAGTCTGGCGGTCGTGGCCGACCGCTTGTCCGTTCCCCTGTCGGTGCTCGACCTGTGCCCGGTGCCCACCGGGGAGTCGGTCGGCGAGGCGCTACGCCGGAGCGTTGACCTGGCTCGCCACTGCGAGCGGTGGGGCTTCCTGCGGTACTGGGTGGCGGAGCATCACAGCATGCCCGGCATCGCCAGCACGGCCCCGGCGGTGCTGGCCGGGCAGCTCGCCGCGGCCACGTCGGCGATCCGGGTCGGCTCGGGCGGGGTAATGCTCCCGAACCACGCGCCGCTGACCGTGGCGGAGCAGTTCGGCACGCTGGAAGCGATGTACCCGGGGCGAATCGACCTGGGCATCGGGCGGGCGCCGGGCACGGACCGCGCCACGGCGCAGGTGCTGCGCCGTAATGCAGGGGGCTGGCCGACCGCGCAGTTCCCCGCCGCGCTGGCCGAGCTGCGGGGGTACTTCACCTCGCCGCCGGCGGCGCCGGACGGCGTGCAGGGCCCGGTCCGCGCGATCCCGGCTGAGGGCAACAAGCCCACCGTATGGCTGCTCGGGTCTACCGGTGTTAGCGCCGAGCTGGCCGGCTTGCTCGGCTTGCCTTTCGCGTTCGCCTACCACTTCAGCGCCGCGAACGCCAGGCCCGCGCTGGCCCTGTACCGCCAGGTGTTCAGGCCTTCGGAGGTGCTCGCCCAGCCGTACTGCCTGATCAGCGTCTACGTGCTGTGCGCGGACGACGCCCCGGCGGCACGGTGGCGGCACGGGTCGTCGCGCCTGTCGGCGCTGCGCCAGCGCACCGGTCATCCCTCTACGCTGCCCAGCCCGGAAGAGGCCGCGGCCTACCCGTACTCGGCGGCCGAGCAAGACGTGATCGCCGAGGTGACGGCCTCGCACGTCGTCGGCGATCCGGGCACGGTCGTCGGGGAGCTCAGCCGGCTAGTCGCGGACACGGGCGCGGATGAGGTCATGGTGACCGCGAGCACCTTTACGCACGCCGACCGGCTCGCCAGCTACGAGCTGCTCGCTCGGGCCGCAGGCTGCGTGGAGCGCGTGGAGGCTGAGCCGGCGCGCTGACCCTTCGGTTAGCGCGCCGGCCAGCGGAACCGCCCGGGTCAGCCCGGCTCGGCGGCGTTCGATTGGTAGGACTTGAACAGGTCGGACATGCCGGAGGTCCCGGTCAGGCCGGGGATGCCGCCGAAGGTCTGGGGGTTCGGCGGGTCGTTCACCGGTGCCGGGGAGACCGACTGGACGCTGTCGCCCGAACAGATGTCGGCGGGGTCAAAGGCTGCGGTGCCCGTGAGCACCTGGAGTAGCGACTCAGACGGCGGGCTGATCGCCGGGCCGATCACGTCCGCGCTCGTGGGGATGGCGGATGGCGGCACCGCGTCGCGGCCCCGGGCCGGGAAGGGAAGAAGGAGATCCCGGAGGTTGCGGGCGTGCCGGTCGCGCGCGGTGAGCGGCTGCAGGCCGAAGGTGGACTCGATCAGCGCGAGGCTGGAGCAGTGCTCGAACGGGCCGCCGTGGACGACCCGGCCCGGTCGCGCGAGGTTGGTCACCACCAGGCCGGGGACCCGGAAGCCGAGCTGTGAGTAGTCCGGGAGCAGTTGGCCATCCGTCGGCGTGGTGCTGTCGCCGGCGTGCATGACGTTGGCCGGGTTGGTGTCGTCGATGACCTGCGGCGGGCGCACGTGGTCGTAGAAGCCGCCCCATTCGTCGAACGTCACGATGAACACCGTGTTGTCGAGGTAGCCGTTATCGGCGAGGGCATGGTAGGCGTCGGCGATGAATCGCTCACCCAGCCGGATGTCTCCCAGCGGGTGGTCGTCACCGGACGTGCCGGTCCCCTCGTTGTCGAAGGCGGGGTCGATGTAGCAGACGTTCGGCAGCGTGCCGTTCTGGCAGGCCGCGACGAACGAGGTGCCGGAGGATAGCGCGGCGGTGGCGGCGTCGGCGTCGGAGAAGGGATGCATGAACGCCTGGTACTTGAAGACCGCGCCCGGCTCGATGGCGGGACTGGCCCACAGGGCGAGGAACGGGGCGTCGCGGTAGTAGTAGCCGCCGGTGGGGATGCCGTTGGAGTTGGGGATCGGGTAGAGCTGGTCCCAGATGGTCGGCAACGTGGAGGGCGCCTCGGAGTTGTGGTCCCGGTCGGTCTGGCCCGCGTGCTGGTAGAAGCGGTTGGGGTAGGTCTCCCCGGCGAACGCGCAGAAGTAGCGGTCGAGCGTCATGTACTGCTGCGCGAGGGCGCCGATGACCGGAAGGTCGGGCAGGGCCTTGGGCGTCCCGTCCGGGTTGAGGTTGGTGTAGTAGCCGATCGGGAAGGTGTTCGCCGCGGCCAGGGTCACGCCCGGGTTGTTCGGCGGGGTGGTCGGCCGCTGGAGGAAGCCGTCCATCCTGCCGTAGTTGTGCTCGACGAGCCACCCCTCCCAGCTGTGGTCGGGATCGCTGTACCCGCACCCCTGGAAGTCCGGGGCGAGCGGGTAGTTCGGGTAAGTGTTGCCGTCGACCGCGGACACGAAGGTCAGGTCGTGACGACCGTCCGCGCCTGGCACCCAGCCGAGGAAGTGGTCGAACGAGCGGTTCTCCATCATGAGGATGACGACGTGGCGGACGCCGCGCGAACCGTTGGGCTGGATCGTGCTCGAGGCGTTGGCGACCGCTTGGGAGAGGAGATCGGTGCCGGTGATCGCGAGGCCGGAGGATGCGGCCGCGATCTGGAGGAACCTGCGACGATTGAGCATCAGGCGAAGCTAGGCCGCGAAGGCAGACGCTAGTTCTCCGGCACCCTGACGGGGGACAAAATCACGACGACATCTTGGTGGCTTTTGTTCCAAGATGAGGCATAT
>Ga0187812_1000730_pt1 | contig 11438 bp, 9 predicted proteins | sample NC_S_2_FD_130582 | JGI IMG/M metagenome (GOLD analysis project Ga0187812, IMG submission 130582) | Wetland sediment microbial communities from Neuse River Estuary, North Carolina, USA - ASW-S_2 | ecosystem: Environmental > Aquatic > Freshwater > Wetlands > Sediment | place: USA: North Carolina... | reverse complement strand
GTGCGGTTATTCACCTCTGAAGAGAGGGCAAAAGCGTGGATGAAGATTGGCGGCATACTGCGGCAACTGACCATAGCCATGGGCGTTGTGTACGTTTTAGAGATAATTGTGGGCGTCGGTTCGCTCTTTTTTGTTATCAAAACAAATCCACTGTGGCTACTGGTGATCGTGATCTTTGGCGTCAGCTTCTTCTACCTGGCATGGTGTGTTCATAAGGTTAATAGACAGTACCGCCCTGAAGAAACAAAAACTCCTGGTACGTGAGTAAAAGAAATGACCTCGGAAAACCCCCCCTCAAAAGACGGACGCTTGTCCAGCGAGGCCTTCCTTCCGCTCGCAAGCGCGTTCACCATCTTCCTGGGAGTTCTTATAGTAGTCCTTGGCCTCTCGTTTTATGGTATGATATTCAGCGGTGGTGGACTCTCGCTGAACTCATCCGGTTTTGGTGGACTGATGCTGATACTTACGTCCCTTAACGTGCTGGCCTTAGGATCGATCGTAGGATTGCAGCTTAGACGCACGTGGGGAATGATAATCATTGGAATGGTGTTTGCTGCACTGGGAATTATCGCAGTGGTATCTCCTGGGGGAGTTGTGGCACGCGTGAACACACTCTGGATCGGAGTTTCAAATATTATTACTGGCGTTCTGGCTGTTGCTGGAATACTAGCGGCAGCACGGCAAGGTACCGGCAGTGCTCCGGCAGAACTGGTTCCAGTTCTCCCCCTCTTAAAAAGAGTCTCTTTCATTGGACTGATAATCGGGATCGTGTCAATTGTGTTTGGTCTTAGTAATCTTGCACCAACGCTGCTGCCAAGTATACTCGGTCTCCTCGGGTTTGCGCTAATCTTCCCACTAATCCTCATCATTATGGGACTTCTTCTGCTCTACATGACACGCATAAATCTGAAGCTGCAGCAGATGAGCTAAAAGAGCGGAGACCGATAGCGTAACCAGCCTGGCAGCGTGATACCTTCTTTTTAATCACCGGGAACTTCGTGGAAGAGTTGAAAACCGGTATATCTCAATATTTTACTCTTTCTGTTCTTTTGAGTCTTCTTTGGATTCGACCGCAGGTGCGTCAGCGATTGGTGGCAAAACAGGCGGAGGCCAACCCGCCAACAACAATCGCGCGAGAACGAAGGGCAGCACCGTTTCCATGTCAGGGGAGCACGAAACGAAAGCGCTCTCTGGAACAGGGGGTAAGGTCAACGCTACTACCGGCTGTGTGGCGTGCAGCGCGCTGCCCACGCCGAATAGTCCAAAAATATCACAATGTGTGGGAAGTCAAGATTGACGCCCTTGCCTATATTGGGGGGGTGCGCTCTTTGACGATGGTGGATCCGACGGTCACGCGCCGATATCTATCCGTACATTTGAGAGAGACCCTTTGTTGCGTGCACTGTCTCACGATCTAGCGCATGAGACGAGTGATCTTGCCAACATGAGCGCCTCAACTTCCTTCGCTGGCGTCGGACGCGCCAGTCCGCGTTATCTGACGTGCGGAAAGACGTCCTCCCAGACCTTGAGGCTCGCAGCCTCATCCAAACGTGCGCCACTGGCGATCGGGCCACGGGTGCCGTTGGCGATCGCGATATGATCATACCCCATCCGCTTCAGTTCCTCGATCTTCTTGATAAAATCTTCTGCACTGTGGAAGATCGATATCGGCCCGCTCGACATGGCCCGAGATAAAACGCTTCCACTAACTGTGCCGGCATCCTGCTGTAGGCTCTCGGGGGCGACCACTTGATCTGGGTCGTAGACGTAAACTAAATGTCCAGCGCGTTCCATTGTTTTCGGATCCTTGCCCGCCTCTCTGGCACCAGCCTCGAAGTTCGGCAAGAGCTCCTCCTTGACGTACTGGGGATCGTTCGCAAAACTGATGAGGTGATCGCCGAGACGTCCCGCCAGATTCGCCGCACGCGGTCCGATCGCGCTGACGTACACGGGAATCTTCTCCTCTGGCTTGGTCAGGATAACCGCGTTGTTGAGCGTGTAGTACTTTCCAGCGAAGCTGACCGGCTCAGCGCTCGTCCACAGCCGGTTCATGACGGTGAGTGCCTCTTCGAGCATCTCAAGCCGCGTGCTATTCGAGGGGAACTCGCCGCCGCGGAGGGCCATCTCGTTCGGCGGTTCGCCCGTCCCCACGCCGATCCCTACGCGCCCCGGGTACATTGCTCCCATGGTGGCGAAGGCCTGTGCGACGACGGCCGGGTGGTAGCGCATGATGGGGGCGGTGACGCCGGTCATGAATGGCGCTCGTTCGGTCGCCTGGAGCGCCGAACTCATGACCGTCCAGGCGAAGTTGCATTCTGTCCCACCTGGCATTGATATAAAGTGATCTTCGACCCATAAAGCGTCAAATCCCATTCTTTCGGCTTCTATCGCTTGCCTTACACACTCGGTTGGTGTCCAAGCGTCTGTAATCGCGAAATACCCTATTTTTACTCCCATAATCTTCCCTCCTTTACGTATGCACGGGCAGCTCACCATTTCGCGACCTGCTTGTACGTGGTTTTGTGCATCCGTTCGTGTAATCGGCCGGCAGTCACGGAGATTCGTTCGTTCCCCGCTGCGCCACAGGCGTTGCCGGCCAAATATAAATTGCACGTCGTTTGTATATAAAAATCTTGTTAATGGGCACACCACGTCACAGCAAGCCTAGGCTGACTACGTTTGTTTGGCGACGGTGCGATTTTTATGTTCAACAAGAATAGCCATGATACGAAGAGAGGTCTGCATACGGTGGGACCGATCAGTGTAACCTTAAAGATAAAGTGTAAAAGTTTGAGGTAAAACTAAAGGTTTAAATTGCTTAGAATTAGAAAACTACGGGATCGACGCCGCTCTGCCAATAATGCGTCGCCAGGGCGGGGGGCACATCGTGAATACCGCATCCCTTGCCGGCCTGCTCCCTTTTCCATTCCAAGCCCTGTATTGTACCTCCAAGCGGGCAGTGGTCGGGATGAGTGAGAGCATGCGGTTCGAATTTGCGGAAGAGGGCATTCACTTTTCGGTGGTCTGCCCGAGCAATGTTGCTTCCGCTATCTGGAATAAGCCGATAATTGGTTCTTCTGATGAAAAAATTAAGTCTCCTGAAGATGCTATTCCGGCAGAGCAAGCCGCACAGGATATACTGACAGGCGTCGCAAATAAAAAGGGGATTATTGTGGTGCCTGAAGATCAGGTATGGCAATGGCGTGATTATTGGCGTGACCCTAAGTCCGGGGAGAGTCGTTTGCTCCAAATGGCTCACGATACGTGGACAGAGTTCTTTAACGATCCGTCTTCGACGTATTATCAAAAAGGCAGAAAAAGTTAGGGGGAACCTAAAGGCACTACCCCCTAAAAAAAATCAAAAAATAGTCAATGAAACAGGGTATCAAAGTCACAGATGCCTGGATATAGTTATTGTCCAATACCATACGCACCACGGTTATGAGTCCTCACAGGCACCCATTTGTGTTTTGTGTGCTGTCAGACCTCAGACCATACCTCCGGTCCCGTAGGATTGTCAAAGTGAGCGGTGAAGATCTTCTTGGGATCTGCCGTCTCCTCCACATTCGGTATCATGACCGACTCAACGCTCCCATACCCCTTAGGCACATAGAGCGTGAAGGCAAGCCTCTTCGCACCCTTCCGGACGTCCTCTAGATATTTATCGATGGAATCAGGTTTGCTTGTCCATAGATCCGTGCTCCCGGTATATCCCCCATCATTGAGCGTTTTGTCTGCATACTGGAATGCCTCACCGTACAGAGACTGGAGAGCGAAATTCTGCGGCAATTGAGCGCCATATTCCATAGCATACAGAGACGGTATAGCGTACAGAGACTGGAGACTGATATTCTTCGGCGATTGGGCGCCATATATAGTTTCGGTTACAAACTCACGGGTGGCTAATTGCCAGCTCGGCCAATTGCCTCTGCCGAAGGTCATCCCCGGCACGAAGGGGTCTGCACTCACCACGTCAGATCGTGACATATTATAGGCCCGCGTTGCTATAAACACGAGTGCAAACTCCTGCGCGTAATCGTGCCCCTGCGGGTTCCAGTCTTTGTTGATAAATTTGAGGCTTACACTGGTACCCATCATAAAAGACCATTTGAGTAGACCATATTTTTCGACTGAATATTTTCCGCTGATCGGGAGAGTTCCGACATAACTTCCCATCTTCATCATCAACAAGTCGTACCCTTTACGCCCCTTCTCGCTATAATCTATTATACCGTCTTTGTTTTCATCAAAGCTATCCATGAAGTCCTTTACAAGCGAGGTGGGAGTCAGACTGTGTTGCGTCAGATTGTCGTGCGCTTCTGCATAGCTCAGGATAGTTTTCTGCATATCCCAAAGCATGGTTTTGGGATTATAATATGTCTCCGTGGTCATCAGCTCTTTAAATTCCCCATTTTCTATTCTGCCCAGATGACCAGCAAGCGACGCCATGGGGGTTCCCGTCAGACTGTCCCAGCCAACGACATAGTATTTCTGCTGGCCCATACCCCTCTTTTCAGCATAATTATACTGGTTATACCTCCAAAGGGGGGAATCCAGCCCTTCCCCGGTTGTAATATTTTTTCCGTCGATTCGTGCCACGGGCACGTGGTGGACAAACTCGGTAGGCCAGCCGTTCTCCTCCTTGAGCTTGAGTCCTTCACGCATGCCAACTGTCTTAAAGCAGTACCGGGCGCAGAGCACATCCACGGCAACGCAGTCTAGAGATGACCAGACATAGCCTTCATGAACCCTGCGGGCTATGGGCTCACCTTCATGATTGAGATTAATCATGTCAATCGCATCAACAACGTGGACCATATACACGTTCTGGGCCTGCACTGCTCTGATGATGTCTACCTCGGTCCCGTCTATTCCTGCGGTCTTGGTAGCGATGTATTCGCCCTTCTCGTCTTTCACAGGCAGGTGGGTTTCTTCATCCCACTTCACCACCCAGGGTATATGGGGCAGTCCCGCTTTCAAAAAGGGAACTGATATAAAGGGATACGCGTATTTCCATCGTGTATTCGGTGAGCTGCCCCCATCCCCGGATGGGGCCTGCATCGGATACAGGCCGATGCCCAGGTTTTTGATGACATTGGTCAACAGATCCTGGCCATGGATCTTCAGCTTAGGGACATTGACCAGGACGCAGCCGGGGTAATGCTGCATGTCAACCGGGTCATCCGGGTCGCCACCTATGATCGCTTTGTGCAGCGTGATCTCCTTGTAATTTGCTCCGTCCGGAACCGCTATGGTTCTTCCCTTCGACGTATCCTGAAGGTTGTTCAGGTCATAGACCATGAGCCTGTCTCCGGCGTCGCCCGGAGTGAAGAACCTGCCGGCAACGCTATCCTCGTACCCCCTCATGGGATCGTCTGTATGTGAGGGGTCATGGCGATCTGACAGGTACTTCCGAACGAAGAAGAAACCCCAGCCGCCGTAGCCTTCCTCATTTTTCCCTTCAAAAATTACCTCGGTGGGTATGGTCTTCCCTGATAGTATGCTGCCAATGGCTGCCATAAGCGAAGTGGCCGATGCAGCTTCCCCGAGTGACATCTGGTGATAACTGATATCAAGCCTGTCGTGGAACCACCGCATCAACGCGGCTATCAACGGCCATTCGGTCAATGCGGTAGCAGTCCCGGCTTCGCCATGGGTCGTGGGGTCGATGACCATCGCAGAGACCAGGTTAGGCTTGAATAACACCTTCTTCCCGGACTTTATCTGCGCCTGCACTTTGCTGGCAAAACCGGTCTCCCTGTCCAGCCCTGATAAGGCATGGTCGAGATTGGCATAGATGTAATCGATTTTGCCTAGTATCTCCGTCCATGCCGCGGTATCGTTCTCGTTGATGACCTTCTGGAGCAATTCTGGAACTCCGACATATGCCCGGGAGACGTCCATCCTGCAGCCAGAGACGGGTGATCCCTCAGAATCAATCTTTCTTTTCCCAACATCGGAACTAACAAAATCATCTTTCAAATATTCTCTACCTGACGTACTCATCGTTTCCCTCCCTCCATTCAGAAATAACTAACGCCTTTTTCTAATGCTGCCCTGCGGTCGTGTGCCATGTTTAACAAGAGCTCCTCTGTTATCTTGTCTCCGAGGACATATCCTCTCCATAGATCGGTACTCGGCTCTTCAGGCACGATGATGATTCCCTTGCGTTCTGCAACCCGGTCCAGAGTGTCGCATGCTGCTTTGTCAGCAGGATAAGCGTTATCGGGGACTTTCTGTTCACCGTTGGGCATGAGCGGCTTGCCATCGATTCCTTTGCTCCAGATTGGTGTTGCAATCTCGGCAGGGCAGATAACTGAAAAATTGAGCCCTTTTTCCGCATACTCGTATCGTAGGGATTCGGTAAGCCCAACGACACCGTATTTTGTGAGAGAATAGAGTGCCTGAAATGCGGGAGGAATTAGGCCAGCCAAGGATGCGGTGTTCACGATATGGCCAGACCCCTGTTTCAGCATGAGCGGCACCGCGGCGTGCACGCCGTAGATGACGCTCCACAGGTTGGTATCAATGATGGTCTTCCAGTCCTCAAGGGTGGCCGTCTCAAACAGCTTGGCGCTACCGACTCCTGCGTTGTTAAACAACATATCAAGCTTGCCGGCCTCCGCTGCGGTATCTTCAATAGCCTTTTGCACCTGCTCCTGTTTCGTCACGTCCGCGACGATGGTGTGCACCTGGTCTCCGTGTGTCGCGAGTTGCCCGGCGGCCTTCGCCACCTTCTCCGGATTGCGCCCTAACATGTAGACCGTTGCGCCTCGGTTCAACAGCTCTTCACTCAGTGCATACCCGATCCCAGAGTTCGCGCCGGTGACAATACAGATTTTATCCTTATAGTAGTCGTTTTGGTCCATACTATTCTCCTACCTGTGATCATTTACATTCATTCGATGACTCTACTGCGGCCTGTGTGAAGTACGTACAGCCCCTTTGTTAATACTGCCTGCGTTATTTGTACAATCGGGAGAGAGGCGAGGCTGTTAATGATTTGATATTGGGAGATGTTTTGCGCATTTGTTTGTTCCATCCAGTTCAGGCTGCCCGTCCCTTGCTGTGCCGTCTCCACCTCCACGCTCATAGGAAACAACACGAACTGGCTCAATTCTGCTCCCGGAGCGCCAACCTTTGGAATGTATCTCCACCCGAGCATATCGCTGGATGCAGACTGTGACTTTAGGCGATCCAATTCCTGTCCCGTAATCGGACCAGTGGCCTCAAAGTCCATGGTAAGGAAGGCGTTCCCCTCGTAACTGGCGGTCGTGCGATAGTAAGGCTTCATAATATGCAGATCCTCAATATCTGCATAAATCTTAGGAATCCCGGTCTGCTCCCGCCCCGTGAGGATGGGATAAGTCTTATTCTCCCAGATTACCAGCTGATACGCGCCATCTAGCTGATCCATTTTTCCGTGAAATCGGACCGGCGCTTGTACGGCAATCAAGTTGTATTTTCCACCAGCCAGATAGTCGACCTCGGTGAGGCGTTGGAAAGCTACTTGCACCTCGGGCGCACGGAGCTCAAATTCTTCGGGAATATAGTTTTCGAGTTGTGCTCGGTCAGTCTCATAACTGATGGTCAACATTGTTACTGCTCCTGTTCCCTTAAGCCCAGGATCGAATTTGTAGCCTCCAAAATGGACGGGCATTGAGTACATAAAGTCGTCCTTTAATCGGAACATTATTATCTCCTTTGCCTAATTTCGGCGTATTGTTTAGAGACGACGGCACTACAACTTGGGTTGCAGTTGCAGAAATACCATTCACTACCTGATTGCTGCCGCCTTCTGATACATTTCCGACTGTTGATATGGTCTGCTGTTGTGTGCAGCCCGTAATTGAAATTGAAACGAGAAGGATTGCTGATATACACACCAGCGGCAACACTTTCTTCAGCGGCATGTTGACGTAGTTTTTCATCATTTTTGTAATCGGGTTCATATTTACCACCTATATGATCGTGCTTTTGCCGTGTTTCGTGCTAGCGTGGCACCAATTAGACCACAAAACGCCGTATGATAGCTTAAGCCTTCCGTTTGAGATTACCTGCGCTAGGGTCGACTATATTCGATGAGGTCTCCTTGCGCAGTGTTTAAGTTTAAAAGATTGTGGCGTTACCCAGCGTCACGTATCACCCAGCCCTCGTCTTGTGCTGTTAAACAGACTAAGAGCAAAGTTGGATTTTACCCACTGGCGTAGTAATCCACGGCAACGGCAAACGTGTCAAATGACGCGCCGGTAAAGATTTGATTCAGTCCTGCGCCAACGCGCTATTTGCCTGACATGCATTAATGATCATTTTGGGCCGCTGTGGTCGGAGAGACTTCCTTTGTAACCGTACCAATAGAAGCTCCTGTCGAGGCTCCGACTCGGGTTCGAATCCGGCCGGACCCACTCTTCGTTAACAAAATACATGAAGCAGCAGCGACAGATACAGTATTGTCGTACCCGACACATCCAGTATACAACCAACACAGTACGGACAAAAAGTTGCACAACAATCACGAAAAGTTGCACAACTCCAGTGCCACATCGACTGATACTGATCAGGATGTGGACCCACCATCGGCCATCGTTTCAGAGCTCGAGCCGCTCATTGGTGCGGGGTATGCAAGTACCAGCATTTATATGAACGAGTAGGCGGTATTTCCCTTAGATGCAGCATGCTCGAGCTCTTTCTGATAATACAGAACTGATCGCTCCATGCGGCATGAACTGTTCGGTGTGCAGTCGTTATCTTACACGCAAGTACGACGTAAAACGCAAGGGGGTGAGAATGTCGTATTGCGTGGGATGTCGCCCCCGCGATAGGAAGTGCGCGCTTCTAAAGAAACGATGTGATCTTCTTCTGAATCATAGAGTTCGGTTTTTGTTATGAATGTGGCACTTTCCCGTGCAGGAACTTGGAGCGAATCGACGCACGAGTCACAGCGTTGAGATGAAAAAAGAACCCTCCGCCTTCATTGATGCTAAACTTATGCTCGCATTGTGCACATTTCACAGCGTATCGGTACCCCATTTGCGTATCCCTCGTGCAGTCCTCATGTTATATATGCCTATATGTTGATGATATTTTTCCTATCTCTCAGGATGTATTGTTTTAGTCTTTTTAAGATCGGTTTTTTACGGCAGTAGGGCAAATTCGTGTACATCAATGACGAGGACGTCAACAAACGGGATGAATGGATAGACAATGAGTCGTGTAGTTTTCGTCCGATATTGATACCGTCGCATTGACTGACCTGGAACCTGAACCGATTACCTTACCCATTTCCGCAGACGATGGCTCATTAGCGCAGATTGGGGAAACGAACCGAGGAAGTATCTCTGCCTTACGGTTGCCGTATAGAAGCACGAGCCAAAAAAAGAACGTACGATGATTCGTTGAGAGGAACGACCATTGATACGCCGCTAAAAATGTTGCGCGATTGTAGCAATTCTATGTACTACGCTCACGCGCGCTCGAACAGCTCATTTTCATCACAAAGAATTCCATCCTTATCCCAAGTGATTCCTCCTTCCGGGAGTGGGATTACTATTAGCGCTGCCGTAGTCTGAGGGGATACGTAGCGATGGGAGTAATAGCGGTAGACGACGTTTTCGACATGGTAACCGCTGCCTATTCTTTACTCCAGCCTTTTAATCTGGAGTAATGCAAAGAACGAAAGAAAGAGCAGGCTAACCGTATAAACCAGGGTCAATTTTATTATCCCTGCACATATTATTAACCGTTAAGAAACTGTCTGCGGAACTTATAAATCCGAGGTTATTTCCTCTTCTTGACTTTCTGCTCATCTCTTGGCCCTTTTCGTACAGCTTTAAGTGCTTCTCGTTCATCAGGTGCTTGCTCTTTTTCCCTTTCTTTCGTTACCACTTCTTTCTTCGACTTCTTTTCCTTCGGATGTCTTTTCGCCATGTCTTTTCCCTCCTTTCAGTTTGATGGAAAGTTTATATTGTCCGCCTGTATTTCCATAGCCTTATGCGCATCATTTTTCTTCTCCGTCGTCTCCTCTGGGATCTTCAGTGGTGTCTGAATCACCGTGCATTGAAAAATTACCCTTGCCGTTGTTTGTGTTGATTTTCATTTCTGACACTTTTAATTTCGTTTTTATTTTTTTTCCTGATGCTTGTTTTTTTACCTGCGTGTGGGACTTACATTAATTCACAGTGCGTTGAACATTACACAATCAGTCATTAGTCATAAGTTGAATCTGCGGGAAAGCGTATACCTTTATCGCCTCTGACTGTCACCATGAAGCACCGAATCAAATTCATTTTTTGCAATAAGGTGACAAAGAAGAGCTTGTTGTAAACAAACATGTACGTCGGACTGCGTCTGCTCCTAGCACAAAGTCAGCTAATTTTATTTCTTCTTCTTGTAGTCCTTCTTAAATTTCCCTGGAACTGTTTTTTAAATAATGATACTTCTTCACTTCTTTTCTTGCTAAACCCTCCAGCATCTATTCAAATAGGCTTAGTATGTTGGTACTTCAAGCTCAGCGCGCGAGTAACATAAAGGCTGTGCCGACGAATTGAAAGTAATAAAAGGCGCATTACATAATATAGGAGAAGATACACGTTCATTCAGTATGTAGTAATAATGTATTGTAATATGATTGACCGCATCACGTAGTCGTGTATCTCCTATGCAGGATGTCACTGTTCTCTTTGGTTAGCATATGCAGCCATGGTGGTTGGCAGTGCTAAAGAGAGCTATTTCTCTCTTTATTTCACGCTGAGCAACCGATTTCTAATAATAGCTTTTTATATATTTATAGATATATCTTTAATACGTAATTTGATAATAATGGATCTATTAACTTTATCACCTCGAGAAGCGATACGATTAGAAATAGTCGGATGACCATAGTAAATTTGTCCGATGACGTCTGACTCTGACTCTAGTACTAGTTTTGTCATCATTCACGTTTATTGATCGCGAACAATGCATAAGTGTCCTTCTCCTATGTCAGCTTATGTCCTAGTGATATGGTCAATCTATTTTCACCCTACTTTCACCCTACTTTCACCCTACTTTCACCCTACTTTTGCCCTACCTCGCCCTCCCATTGACACGACGCAAGCAGAAATGCGGTCGCTTTCACGATGACGGGGACGACTCTTCGTTTTCATATAATAGCTGTTCACATAATAGCCTGCATAATAAATAATAAAGAAGAGAAACATCACTGTGTGATACAAATCCTTGTCGCATATGACACGAAGTATGGGTCAACCGAACGTGTCGCACAATGGATAGCCGAAGGAATCATCGAAAGTGAAACTAGCGAAACAACCGTTGATGTCAAAAACATCTTACAAATCGTCGAGGTACATTACGATTGTGTGGTGGTTGGTTCACCGATCTACGAGGAAGAACCTTTAAACAGCGTTACAACATTCCTTGAAGCACACAGAGCCTCTCTT
>Ga0187812_1000729_pt1 | contig 11452 bp, 9 predicted proteins | sample NC_S_2_FD_130582 | JGI IMG/M metagenome (GOLD analysis project Ga0187812, IMG submission 130582) | Wetland sediment microbial communities from Neuse River Estuary, North Carolina, USA - ASW-S_2 | ecosystem: Environmental > Aquatic > Freshwater > Wetlands > Sediment | place: USA: North Carolina... | reverse complement strand
GGTTCGGCACGAAGGTGTAGGACTCGTCGTTGATCATCGACTTGAACTTGTAGGGGCCCGACACGACCTTGTACTGCGAGGCGGTCGGCTTGTTGTAGATCTGCGAGAGGAGCTTCAGGGTCGACGCGTAGCTGCCCTGGTCCCACTGCGCCTGGGGCATCGGCTGGATCTGGCCGAGACCGTTCAGCTCGAACCAGACCGGGTTCGCCGGCTTGTTCAGCGTGAAGACGACGGTGTTCGCGCCGGTCGCCTTGGCGCCCGTCAGGACGGCGTGCGCCGAGCTGGGCGGCAGGCCGCCGAAGCCGCAGCCGCCGTAGGTGTATGGCGGGTTCGACATGGTGCAGGCCGCGAGCAGCACGTTCGTCGTCCAGGCGACGTCCTGCGCCGTGATCGCCTTGCCGTTCGACCAGTTCCAGTTCTTCAGCGTGACCGTGTACTGCGTGTCGTTGGCGTTCGTCGTGATCTTCGACGCCAAGGAGTCCGCCCAGTCGATCGTGTCCGTCGAGGACACCATCACGACCGGGGCCCACATCATGTACTCGACGCCGCTGTTGTAGATCGTGTACGCGGACGCGCTCGCGATCGGCGCGTAGTCCGTGATGCCGACCTGCAAGGGCAGGGCCGTGACCACCGTGTTGGCCTTCTGCAGGGGAGCCTGCGTCGAGGTCGTGCCGCCGCTGGTGCCGCCGCATGCGGCCAGGAGAATGGCCGCCGAGCCAATGAGACCGCTCAGGGCGGCCCATCGGTTCATCTTCATCCAAAGACCTCCTCGTATGGTTTCCGGGCATGGACTTGGGACATGGACCACGCCGCCGGTCCCGCCATCGGGTCGCGTCGTCTGGATTGCCTGCTGCCCTTCGCTGCAACCCTCCCTTTGCCGATGTCCTCGAAACCCTTGCGAAGTAACGACGACGATGAGCGCGAGACGGCATCGCCATGCGGCTCGCCGCGGCGCAACCCGAGCGGCTCCGGCGCGCGGACGCCTGGAGACTCGCATGCGTCATTCTATGAGCGTTCTCTGAACTCCTCCGCATGGGCGCGCATCTCGTGTCCATGTGGCCGTGGCGCACACCGCGTTCCGGCTTCGCCCGTGCCTTGGCCGCCCGGCGCGACGATTGGGCGCGCGCATTTCCCAGCGTCCCGCAAACGTCCCCCCGGCGCGGTGTTTAGCCGTCTGGCAAGGGCTTCACGGTCGTCTTTTGGCGACGCGTTCAGAGGAATCGAACAGCCGGTGCACACCCTGCGCACCGGCTGCGTTCTTAGAAACTCTTAACTTCCCATGCGTCCCGAGACCGTGGCGTCGGCGGTCGCACCATGCCAGGCGAGCGCCGCATCGGACAACGAAACGCCAAAGGCGGACATCCCGTGCCGTCTCGACGGCGTGCGCGGGCTGCCCCCCCGCCCGGGGCTGCAGCGTCCGGGCGCGCAGACGCGCTAGGCAAGGCACGCCGCGATGGCGTCGCGCAGGCTCGTGTGCCGGAACCCGAAGCCCGCCGCCTCGAGCCGGCGCGGCAGGGCGCGCTGCCCGGAGAGCAGCACGGCGTCTCCCATCTCGCCGAAGCCCAGGCGGACCAGAGCGGCCGGAAGGCGCAGCCGCGCCGGCCGACCGAGCGCCCGTCCGAGTTCCTGCGCGAACTCCCGGCTGCGCACGGGCGACGGCGCGCAGAGATTGTAGGGCCCTTGCGCATCGCGCAGGGCGAGCAGGGCCAGGATCGCCTCCACTTCGTCGGCGAGCGAGATCCAGGGCAGCCACTGCTCCCCGCTGCCCACTGGGCCGCCGAGGCCGAGGCGGAAGACCGGCAGCAGGCGGCCCAGGAGGCCGCCGTCCGGCGCCAGGACGACGCCGGTGCGCAGGTGCACGACGCGGGCGCCGAGCGCCGCGGCCCGCGCCTCCGCCGCCTCCCAGCGCCGGCAGACGTCCGCGAGGAAGTCCTCCCCAGCGGGACTCGACTCGTCGAGCGGGCGGTCGCCCGCATCGCCGTAGTAGCCGACGGCCGACGCGCCCAGGAACGCCGCCGGCCGCGCGCCGGCCTCTCCCAGCGCCGCGATCAACCGGTCGGTGCCCGCCGTGCGGCTGCCCAGGATCTCCTGCTTGCGCGCCTGGGTCCAGCGCCCGGCGGCGATGGGGCTGCCGGCCAGGTGCACCACCGCCTCCGCGTCGCGCAGCGCCCCAGGGGCGTCCGCGCTGCCCAGGAGCACGCTGGTCGCGCCCGCGGGGCCGGGTCCGGCATGGCGCCCCAGCGCCACCACCCGATGCCCGCGCCGCAGGAGCTCCGCCGTGAGTGCACCGCCGATCAGGCCGTGGCCGCCGGTCACCACCACCTGCATGGTGCCGCCTCCTTCTGCCCTGCCCTCAGCGGGCAGGGCGGCGCTGCGTCCCGATGAGCGCCGCGGCGACGCCGGCCAGCCACAGCAGCATCGCCAGGATGTCGAGGCCGAGGCTCAGGCCGTGCAAGGCGCCGAAACTGGCGGTGCCCTCCGCCCGGTGCACGAGCGGCAGGAGCCACACCCACGCCACCACGGTCAGGAGGAGCGCGGCGAGCGGGGCGAGCGAGGCCAGGCTCGGCACGCGGAAGGCCAGGAGGCCGAGGGCGCAGAGGACGACGCCGCCCGCAGAGACCAGCAGGTAGAAGCGCGGGAAGACCGCACCCAGGAAGACGCTCAGCCCGTGGCCGCCGAGCACCGAGAACGCCACCTGGGGCACCACGAAGGTGAAGAAGGCGCCCACGCCGAGCAGGAAGCCGCCCAGGGCCACGTAGAGGCTACGCATCGCGGAAGCCGTCCCCTCCGTCTGCATGATGTGGCCGCCTTTCGCTGTCAGGTGGTGAGGCGGCGCGCCAGGGCCCGCACCGGCAGGTAGGCCAGCACTGCCGCGTAGGCGACGAGCCAGACGATCTGCAGCCAGGTCCCGCCGCCCATCTGGCCGAGCACCATGGCCCGCGCCAGGGCGACGCCGTGGTAGAGCGGCAGCGCGTAGATGATGTCCTGCACGAACCACGGCAGGTGCGACACCGGGAAGAACACGCCGCTGAACATGAACATGGGCGTGATGACCAGGCTGAAGTAGTAGAAGAGCTGCTCGTGCGTCCTGGCGACCGCGGCCACGTAGAGGGCCGGCGCCGTGAACAGGACGCCGAACAGCACGAGCGGGATCGGCAGGAGCACAGACCACCAGGAGTGCACGAGGCCGAAGGCGAGGATCACGATGAAGAACACGGCACCGTAGAGGATGGCCCGCGTCGCCTCCCAAAGGTACTCGCCCAGCACGATCTCCGGCACGGTGAGGGGCGACGTCAGCATGGCGGCGTAGACGCCGCTGCTGTTGAGCTTGTCGTAGGTCTCGAACCCGGCGTCGAAGGTGACGGCGTTCATCGCGGTCACGGCCAGGAGGCCCGGCGCGATGAACTGCAGGAAGGAGACGCCCTGCATCACGGCGACGTAGGCGCCGAGGCCCACGCCCAAGGCGAGCAGGTTCGTCAGCGGTTCGCCGAAGTTCATCACGATCGAGGAGCGCCAGAACTTGCGCCACGCCACGAAGTCTCGCCACCACACGGCGGCGGCCGCAGCGAGCAGGCGACGGCTGCCCTTCATTCCCGCAGTTCCCTCCCGGTCAGGGTGAGGAAGACGTCCTCGAGGTTCGTCGGCCGCACCAGCATGCGCTGCGGCGAGAGGCCCTCGCGCGCGAAGGCCTGCCCGATGCGGCCCGCCTCCCGCGCGTAGAGCACCAGGGTGTCGCCATGGCGGTCCGCGAGCAGCAGGTCAGCCCCCGCCGCGGCCGCGAAGGCCTCATCGTCCTCGCCCTCGCGCTGCCAGATCTCGACGGCCTCGCGGCCCACCGTGCGCTCGATCAGCGGGCGGGGCTCGTCCTGCTCGAGGATGCGGCCGTGGTCCATGACCACCAGGCGATCGGCGAGCCGCTCCGCCTCGTCCATGTAGTGGGTCGTCAGGACGACGGTCACGCCCTGCGCCTTCAGCTGCTGCACCGCGCCCCAGACGAGCAGGCGCGCCTGGGGGTCGAGGCCCGTCGTCGGCTCGTCGAGGACCAGGATGTCGGGCTGGTGCATCAGGGCGCGCGCGATGACGAGCCGGCGCCGCATGCCGCCCGAGAGCTCGCGCACCGCCGCCTTCGACCGCCCTTCGAGTTGCATGAACGTCAGCAGCTCCTCCGCGTGGGCGCGCGCCTGGGCGGCCGGCATGGCGAAGTAGCGGGCGTAGACGAGGAGGTTTTCCATCAGGCTGAGGTCCGCGTCCACGTTGTCGTCCTGCGACACGATGCCGAGCCGTTCCTTGATGCGCCGCTCGCCGATGTCCGCCGGCAGGCCGAGCACCGTGAGTTCGCCGCCCGTCACGGGGGAGAGGCAGGAGAGCATGCGGATGGTGCTGGATTTCCCGGCCCCGTTGGGACCGAGGAACGAGAAGCACTCGCCGCGACGGATCGTGAAGTCGACGCCGCGCACCGCCTGCACGTCGCCGTAGGTCTTCCTGAGATCCCGGGCCACGATGACCTCCTCGGGGAGGTCCCGCGCCGCGGGCACTGCGCTCAGCTCGCGCTCTACCTCGACCAGCTCCTTGCACCCGGGTACGGTGTAGCCATTCCCGCCCGCCGGCCCGATCTCCTTTGCCAAGCGCCGTCCGCCGCGCCAAGGCAGGAGAACCGGCCCCGCCCGTCGCAGTGTGCGACGAGCGCACCTCGCCGTCGAAGGAGGCCATGGCATGGCCGAGCCCCTACCGACCGACAACCCCTACTGCCCCGCCGGAGCGCTGCTCGACCGCTTCGCGCGCCACGCGGCGACCCCGTCCCAGGTGCTCGCCGAGCAGGAGCGGCGCCTGGCGGCCCTCGAGCCTCTTTTGCGCTGCTACATCACCCACGACGCCGCCGGTGCGGCGCGCCAGGCACAGGCGGCGGACGCGGCGTGGCGCGATGGCCGCGCCCAGCCGCTGCTCGGCCTGACGCTCGGCGTCAAGGACCTCTACGACGTGCAGGGCCTGCCCACGACCGGCGGCAGCGCCGCCTACGGGCAGGAGCCCGCGGCGCGGGACGCGACGGTGGTCGCGCGCCTGCGCCGGGCGGGCGCCGTCATCACCGGCAAGCTCAACACGGAGGAGCTCGCCTTCGGCGTGATCAGCGCCCCGACGCGCAATCCCTACGACACCGGCCACATCTCCGGCGGCTCGTCGGGCGGCTCCGCCGCGGCGCTCGCCGCCGGTCTCGTCCACCTCTCGATCGGCACCGACACCGCGGGCTCGATCCGCATTCCCGCCGCGCTCTGCGGGGTGGTCGGGCTCAAGCCGACGCAGGGGCTCGTGCCGCGCACCGGCGTCATGCCGCTCTCGGACAGCCTCGACCACGCGGGCCCGATGGCGCGCGACGTCGACGGCGCGCGGCGCCTGCTGCAGGTGATGGCGGGGTTCGATCCGGACGATCCCCTCTCCCTGCCCGCCCTCCCGCCGGCGCCGCCGCCGCTCGACGGGCTGGGGGTGCCGTGGGCCTGGTTTCGGGACGAGCTCGATGGGGACGCCCTCGACCTCTTCCGCCACGCCATCGCCGAGCTCGCGGCCATGGGCCTGCGCGAGCGCGACCTCGACTGGCCGCCGCCCGAGGAGTTCGCGGGGCTCCAGGCGCGCATCCGCGCGCCGGAGACCTACCTGACCCACCGCGACGCCGTGGAGGACCGCCCCGAACGCTTCGGCGAGGGCCTCGTCGAGCGGATCGTGGCGGGCCGCGCCGTCGAGGGCGTCGACTACGTGCTCGCCCAGCGGCAGCGCCACCACGTGCGCCGCGCCCTGGAGGAGGACCTCGCCCAGCGGGGCGTCGGGCTCGTCGCCCTGCCGACGACGCCTCTGCCGGCGCCGCCTGCGGGGCAGAGCCGCGTCCTGCTGCGCGACGGGCGGGAGCTCTCCGTGCGCGATGCCCTGATCCGCTACACGGCACCCTTCAACGTCACGGGCTGGCCCGCGCTCAGCCTGCCGCTCGGCATCGGCCGCGACGGCCTGCCGCGGGGCCTGCAGCTCGTCGGGCGGGCCTTCGACGACGGGCGCCTCCTCGACCTGGCCGAGGAGCTCGCGCGCCGCCTGCCGCCCCTGCCGCGCCCGCCCGCAGCCTGATCGCCGAGGAGGACCTCCCTTGTCGCACGAAAGCACCCCGGACCGCACCCTGCGCCTGGGCCTCGGCATCCTCTGGCTGCTCGACGGCCTGCTGCAGGCGCAGCCCGGCATGTTCACGATGGACATGGTCTCCACCATCATGCAGCCGGCAGCGAACGGCCAACCCGGCTGGCTGACGGGCCTGATCGACTGGTCGATCCGCCTCGTCACCCCGCACCTCATCGCCTTCAACTGGCTCGTCGTCGCCCTGCAGCTGCTGATCGGCGCTCTGCTGCTCTGGCCGCGCCCGCGGGCGCGTCGCGCGGGGCTCTGGCTCTCCCTCTCCTGGGGCTTCATCGTCTGGCTGTTCGGCGAAGGGCTCGGTCAGCTCCTCACCGGCAGTTCCACCTTCCTCACGGGCGCGCCCGGCTCCGCCTTCTTCTACGCACTGCTCGCCCTGATGCTCCTCCTGCGCGGCGGCCGCCGCGAACCGCAGCGCACGGGACTGCACCCCTTCGGCAGCGTCGTCGCGCTGAGCTTCGCCGGCGCGGCGCTCCTCCAGCTCGCGCCGATCTTCTTCACGCCGCTCGGCCTGGCGGCCCCGTTCGGCCAGGGCGCGATGATGACCCAGCCGGCCTTCATGCGCAGCCTCCTCGACGCCTGCGCCACCTTCGCATCGCTGCACGCCGTCTGGCTGAACATCGCCCTCGTCGCCCTGTTCGCGGCGCTCGCCGTCTGGCTCTGGCTGCGGCCGGCGGTGCAGGGCCCGTACATCGCCGCCGCCGTGCTGTTCCTGATCCTCTGGGTGCTCGGCCAGGACGCCGGCATGTTCTGGAGCGGCATGGCCACGGACCCCAACACCGCCCCGGTGCTGGCGCTGGCGCTCCTCGCGGCCTGGCGCGGGCGCCCCCAGAGCTGGTTCGGCCGCTTCTCCTAGTCCTGCGTCTCCCCGGGTCGCTCGTAGAGCCAGTCCACGAGGTGGCGCACCGCGTAGGCGTCACCGCTCTCGCGCGCGCCCAGCCGGAGTTGGAGGGCGCAGCCGGGATTCCCCGTCACCACCGTCTCGGCGCCCGTCTGCCGGATCTCCGCCACCTTGGCCGCGAGCAGGCGGTCGCTGACGTCGGGCCGCAGCAGGTTGTAGATGCCGGCTGAGCCGCAGCAGGCCCCGTCGCCGCCGAGCGGCCTGTAGCCCTCGCCCGCGAGCAGTTCCCGCGGCTCGCGCTGCACGCCCAGCCCGTGCCTGAGGTGGCACGAGTCCTGGTAGGTCACGCGCTCCCCGGGCCCCGGCGGCGCCGGGCGGTAGCCCTGCCCGAGCAGCAGGCGCGAGATGTCCTCCACCCGGCGGCTCATGGCCAGGGCGCGCTCGGCCCAGAGCGGGTCGTCCTCGAGCAGGCGCCCGTAGCTGGCGAGGTGCGCGGCGCAGCCGCCCGCGAGGCTTACGAGCACCTCGCCGCCGCTCGCCTCGAAGGCCGCGATGACCCGCCGCGCCATCTCCCGCGCCGCGGGCAGGTCTCCCTGGTGGGCGTGGAGCGCGCCGCAGCAGCCCGTCGACGCCGGCAGGAGGTCTGCGGCGATACCCGCGCGCCGCAGCAGCAGCACGGCCTTGGCGTTGGTCTCTGGCCAGACGATGTCCATGACGCAGCCCTGGTGCACCTGCACCTGGGCGCCCGGTCGCCGCTCCAGGGCAGGCGCGCTCGCAGGCTCGGGCAGCGCGGCGAGGAGCCGCAGGGCGCTGGAGTGGCTCCTGCGCCGCCTTGCCCAGCGCACGGCATCCCGGCCCCGCCGGCGCCAGGCGCTCTTCGCCGCCCGCAGCAGGACGTCGCTGCGCAGGACGCGCAGCGCAGCCCGCGCCGAAGCCGCCTGCGGCGGCGCCGCTGCCCGCAGGCGGGCGCGCCCCTCGAGCAGGATCTCCTCGTAGGGCACGCCGGACGGGCAGGCCGTTTCGCACGCGCGGCAGCCCAGGCACTCCTCAAACGTCTGCAGGTTCGCGTAGCTCGGCTCGACATCGCCCTGCAGGATGTCCTTGAGCCGCGCGATGCGGCCGCGCGGCGAGGACTCCTCGCGGCGGAAGAGACGGTAGGTCGGGCAGGACTGCAGGCAGAAGCCGCACTGGATGCAGGTGTCGATCGCCTTCTCGACGCTCATCGCGCACCTCCCCCCGCAAGCACGCCGTCCGGATCGAAGACGGCGCAGAGTCTTTCCTGCCACGCTGCGGCGAGGGCGTCTTGGCGCAGCGGCAGCTCCTCGCCGCCGTAGCGCGCGCGGCACGGTCCCCGCACGGCGGCGGCGATGCTCCGCGCGACGTCTGCGCCCACCCGCGCCAGGATGCGCCCGGCGGACGGCAGCACGAGGAGCGGCGCGCCGCCGAGGGACGAGAGCACCTGGGGCGCGCCGTCCCACGCCACGGCGATGTCGAGGAGGTCCTCTGCCCCCCGCGCCTGCCCGATCGCGCCCGCCAGCACCGCCGGCGCGTCGGGCGCCGGACGAAAGCCCTCCGGCGCCTCCTGGGACTGGCGGTAGACCAGGAATCCGTTCCCGTCCGGCGCCGCGAACAGGCTGAGGGCCCCCCTCTCGTCGCCGGCGGCGAAGAGCGGGCCCCGCCGCACCCACCAGGGCGCCTCGCTCCGCGGCAACAGCCGCAGCGCGAGGGAGATCGGCACACCGAGGCGCCCCGCGCTGCCGATCAGCAGGCGGCCGAGGTCGTAGCCGGCGACGTTCTTCACCGTCTCGCGCCCGAAGAGCACGTGCTCGCCGCAGCCTGTCACGTACTCGACCGCCAGCAGGTGGCGCCGCAGGGTCCCCTGCGAGACCTCCTCCGGCCCGTAGTCGTTCGTCGCCAGGAGTTCGCCGAAGGTGCTGGCGAGGAGCGGGCGGCAGGCGAAGCCGAGCGCCGTGCCCGCGAGCGCCCGGTCGAGGTCCTCGATGCGGGCGCCAGGCCCCACCCTGGCCGTCATGTTCGCGGACCGCACCTCCACGCTGTCGAGCGCCGAGAGGTCTGCCCGCAGCGGCCTGCCGTCCCGCCGCGCCCAGGCGACGGCGGCGAGCGCATCGGCGGCTCCCCGCAGAGGTCCCGCGGGCGGTGCGGCCGGCGGCGGCGCAGGTACCGCGCGCGCCGCCTCGGGGACGGCCTTGCCGGGGTTCAGCAGGCCCTCCGGATTTAGCGCACGCCGCACGGCCCAGCTCAGGCCGAGCTCCGCCGGGCTCAACATCTGCGCGAGCTGGCCCAGCTTCTCCGTGCCGATGCCGTGCTCGCCCGTGATCGAGCCGCCGAGCGCGACGCACGCCGCGAGGACCTCCCGGTTCGCCTCGTGCACGCGGCGGCTCTCCTCCGGGTCGTCGGGATCGTAGGCGAAATCCGGATGGAGGTTGCCGTCCCCCGCATGGCCCACCGTCAGGGCGTGCAGGCCGTGGCGCGCCGAGATCTCCTCCACGGCGCGCAGCATCTCGGCGAGCCGGTCACGCGGCACCGTGACGTCCTGCGTGAGGACCCGGCGGCCGTAGCGGGCGACGGCCGCGTAGGCGCCGCGCCGCCCGAGCCAGAGCGCGTCGCGCTCGTCAGCGCTGCGCGCGAGCTGGGCCGCGATCGCCCCCGCCGACCGCGCGATCTCCTGCGCCCGCGCGGCCCCGCGCGCCACCTCCTCGTCCGCGCCGTCGAACTCGACCAGCAGCACCGCGCCCGACCCCTCGGGGTAGCGCGCGACGCCCCACGCCTCGACGGCGGCGACGGTGGCGCGGTCGAGGAACTCGAGCGTCGCCGGCAAAAGCCCGTGCGCGACGATCTCCGAGACGGCCAGCGACGCATGCTCGATGCTGCGGAAGCTGAGGAGCAGGGTCGCCGTCGCCGCAGGGGTCTCCGCCAGGGCCAAGGTGGCGGCATGGACGACGGCGAGCGTGCCCTCGGAGCCCGTCACGAGCGCCGCGAGGTCCGGCCCGGACTGCCAGGGGCCCGCGTCGAGCCGGCCCTGCCGCCCGAGGGCGTCCACGAGCTCGAGCGCGAGCACGCGGTGGCCTGTCACGCCGTACTTCACGGCGTGCGGCCCGCCCGCGTTCTCCGCCACGTTGCCGCCGATGGTGGACACGCGAAAGCTCGCGGGATCGGGCGGGTAGAAGAGGCCGCCGGGCGCAAGGCGCTGCTCGAGGCTGCCGTTCACGACGCCCGCCTGCGCCCGCACGCGCCGGTGCGGGACGTCGGGCTCTCCCACCTCCTCCAGGCGCTCGAGCGAGAGCACCACGGCGCCCGCGGGCGGCACGGAGCCGCCCGACAGCCCCGTGCCCGCGCCGCGCGCGACGAGCACGGCGCCGTGGCGGCGGCAGATGGCCACGGCCTGCGCGATCTCGTCCGCCGAGACCGGCTGCACGACCGCCGCTGGCACGCCGAAGGCGGTGCCCATCGCGTCGTAGCCGTAGAGCCGCACCGCCGCCCGCGCCGTGAGGCAGCGCGCGCCAAAGCGGCGCCTGAGGTCGTCGATGAGCTCCCCGGCGCTCGTTCTAGCCCTGGACACAGCGGTTTTCGAGCGTCCCCACGCCTTCGACGGAGCTCAGGAGCAGGTCGCCGGGCCTAAGCCAGCGGGGCGGCTTCCGCGCCTCGCCCACGCCCGGCGGCGTCCCGGTGAAGATCAGGTCCCCGGGCTCGAGGGCAGTGAAGCGGGAGATGTCCTCGATCAGCGTCGCGACGTCGAACATCATCTGGCGCACGAACCCGGACTGCATCTCGCCGTCTGGCAGGCGCGAGGCGACGCGGCAGCCGCTCGGGTCCGGCAGCTCGTCGCGCGTCACGATGTACGGTCCGAGCGGCGCGCTCTCATCGAAGTTCTTGCCCGGCGTCCACTGCGTGCCGCGATGCTGCAGGGGCCGCACCGAGACGTCGTTGCCGACGGTCCAGCCGAACACGGCGTCGAGGCCGTGCTCGCGCGGGATGCGGCGTCCGCCGCGCCCGACGACGGCCACGAGCTCCGCCTCGTAGTCCACCTCCGGGATGTCCGGCGGCAGCGCGATCGGCGCGAACGGCGCGATCAGCGTCGGCGCCAGCTTGATGAAGATCTCCGGCGCCTGCGGCACGGCGGCGCCCTGCTCGATGGCGTGCTCGCGGTAGTTGCGGCCGATGCAGAGGATGCGCCGCGGATCCGGCACCGGCGGCGCGAGCCGCCCGAGATCCGCCTGGACCCTCTCTCCGGCGCCGCTGCTCGCCGCCGAGGCGACGAGCGGGGCCGTCTCGCTCCAGCGGGCGATCAGGGCGCGCATCGAACTGCCGCGCGGATCGCCGTCCGGCAGGATCGTTCTGAGGTCGAGCCAGGAGTCGCCGAAGGCAGCCACCAGGTGCAGTCCGCTCTCGTCGTGGACGGTGCCGAGTCGCAAGGGATCGCCTCCC
>Ga0187812_1000728_pt1 | contig 11458 bp, 12 predicted proteins | sample NC_S_2_FD_130582 | JGI IMG/M metagenome (GOLD analysis project Ga0187812, IMG submission 130582) | Wetland sediment microbial communities from Neuse River Estuary, North Carolina, USA - ASW-S_2 | ecosystem: Environmental > Aquatic > Freshwater > Wetlands > Sediment | place: USA: North Carolina... | reverse complement strand
GGGCTCTACGTCTGTCCCGACGTCGACATCGCAATTTACACTCTCGCCGGAATCGCCGACGAGCGCACTGGATGGGGCGTGCGAGGGGACACGTTCAACGTGCTCGGTCAGCTAGCCAGATTGGGTGCAGAGACCTGGTTCAGGATGGGAGACATGGACCTGGCCGCCGCGATTCTGAGAACGTCGATGCTGAAGTCGGGGAAGACTCTGACCGAAGCGACCTCGTTAATCGCCAGCGCCTTGGGCGCCCGTTGCACCGTCCTCCCGGCGACTGACTCGCCTGTCGAGACTCTCATGGCCACCGAATCAGGCACGATGCACCTTCAGGAATACTGGGTGAAGAACCGCGGCCTTCCCCGTGTGAAAGGGGTCCAGTACAAGGGAGCCAGGAAGGCGGCGCCGACGCCGCAGGTGAGGAAAGCGATTGCTCGCGCGGACAAGGTGATCCTGTGCCCAGCCAATCCCGTAACGAGCATCGGCCCCATCGTGGCGATCAAGGGCATGAAGGCCCTTCTCTCCGGTTCCCGAGCCCGAGTGGTCGCCCTTTCCCCGATGGTGGGCAACGGGCCATACAGCGGACCTGCAGGCAAGCTGATTAAGCAACTCGGATTCAGGCCCGATTCCGTCGGCGTGGCTTCGCTTTACGCAGGATTCGTGGACGAGCTCGTAATCGACAAGACGGACGAAGAGCTGAAGGACGGCGTCGAAAGACTGGGCGTGTCGTGCAGAGTGGCTGACACGCTGATGAAAACTGGTTTTCAGGAGAAGAGGATCGCGTCGGTGCTTCTGAAAACATGAGCGCCCCTGCAGTCCTTGTCCCCTTCAAGGGTGCCGAGTTCAAGTCGAGGCTCTCGCCAATACTCGATGAGGAGGGTCGAAAGGAGTTCGCATATCTTCTCCTCACCGACCTGCTCCAGAAAGTAAGAGAGGCAGGACTGCACCAGCAATCCCACGTAGTCTCACCGGATTTGAGTGCGAAAGGAATTGCGGCCAAGTTCGGGGCTTCCTTCATGCTGGAACCGAGGGCAAGAGGCGTCAACAGTGCCGTTAGGTTCGGCATGAGAATGCTGAAGGGGCGAGACAGATTCATGGTCCTTCCGTCCGACCTTGCAATGGTTACGGTGGCCGACATTCGTGCCGCGTTGGAGATTGGGCGGGACCTTGACCTGGTAATCGCGCCCTCGTCATCATTCAACGGGACAAACCTCCTGCTCTTTCCCCGCCGGATGGCGCGGTTGCTCTCCTACGACAACAACAGCTTCTGGAACCACCTTGCAGCCGCTGCAAGGCTTGGACTCAGCACGGCTGTCCTTACCAAGAAGGGACTCGTCTTCGACCTGGATACCCCGGCAGACGCGAGAGAGCTTGCTGAGAGCAAGACTAGATCCAGAGCAGCGCGCTACCTGCGGAGGTTGGCAAAATGAAACTCCTGATCCAAAGGTGCACCCTCTGGCCCGACGGCTCCGGCTCTGTCCTGTTGGTAGACGGGAAGGTCGAACGCGTATCATCGAGCGCCACCCAACCGGTTCCTGGTGATGCAACGGAGCTGGATGCGGGGGGAGGAACACTGCTACCAGCCCTGGCAGACAGCCACTGCCATCCTTTCGAACTCGGCTGGCTGAGGAGGAACGTAGACCTGAGGGGAACCTCCAACATCACGGCCCTCCGAATGAGGGTCGCGGCAAGGACGCAGAGGCTGTCGTCGGGCACCTGGATTCAGGGTATGGGGTGGGACCAGGAGGCCTTCGCCGAAAGGAGGTTCCCGACCAGGAGTGACATCGATGACGTCTCACCCGACAACCCAGTAGTCCTCAGCAGGGTCTGCGGCCACATCGGCCTGCTGAACTCAAGGGCGATCGATGTTTTGGGCCTCGGAGCGGCTCAAGGAGATGAGTACCAGAGGGACGAGAAAGGCACCCTCACTGGGATAATCAAAGAGCGCGCCCTTGTCGAGGCCTACACTCGCGTTCCAGGCGGTTCCGCGGCCGACTGCGAGGCTGACCTCTCGGTCGTAGAGTTCGAGGCCGCAAAGTGCGGCTTAGCCTGCCTTCACACGATAATGTCGCCCGACGGCTACCGGGAGGAGGTCGAGGCCCTCGTTCACCTTGCGACAGAGCGCCGTCTGCTTCTCAAACACCGGGCCTTCGTTCCGCCCGATGCCCTTCCCCTTGTCGCCGAATTGAATCAGAAACTGAAGGGAAGCCGGGCGAGGGTGAACGGAATCAAGCTCTTCGCCGACGGGTCCCTGGGAGCTCGCACGGCCGCACTGCGCGAGCCGTACAGCGACGACCCGGGCAACTCGGGGCTCCTCAGGTACTCCGATGAACAGCTGTCGCAGCTCGCTGAAAAGGCAGACTCGCTCGGGCTGCAGGTGATCATCCACGCAATAGGCGACAGGGCGGTAGAGCAGGCGGTCGGTGCCTTGTCTGCTCTTACAGGCAGTCGCAACCCCAGGCGGCACAGAATCGAGCATGCAAGCCTCCTTCCGAAGGACCTTAGGGCGAAGGTGAAGAAGCACGGCATACGATTGGCGGTTCAGCCCAGCTTCGTGGTCTCTGACACGTGGGCGGAGAAGCGGCTTGGGAGTGAAAGAGCTAGGGACCTGTACCCTCTCAAATCGATTCTTTCTGATGGGATCATAGCCTCCGGCGGCTCTGACTCTCCGGTCGAGAGTCTCAGCCCGATCCTCGGAATCTGGGCTGCGATGGCCGGAAGGTCCTCTTCCGAAAGCCTTGACCTGGACGGTGCTCTGAAGATGTACACAACCTACGCCGCAGTCAACGGCTTTGACGAAGCCTTCGCGTTGAAGGAAGGTTCGGTGGGAGACTTCACGCTGCTCGACTCGGACGTAAGGAAAGCGCACCCGACGCTCCTCAGGAAGGTAGGAGTCTCTGCCACAATCGTCGGCGGCGAATTGGCGTATTCCAGCTTCGAGTGACAGTGTCAGGCTTTGTGGAATTCGCCCGATTTGCCGTAGCCCAGAAGCCCAGCGTAGATGCTCCAGTGAATGAGGAGCTCCCTGATCACCAACTCGTTCTTCTCGGGTTGGTAGTGCCACTTCACACCCTTCTCCAATAACGAATCGGCCACCTCCCTCGCAGTGACCCTGCGCTGTTTGGATGCAAGCTCGACTGCCGTCTTGAACGGCTCGATCAATGCGAGTCGGTCCTTCAGTGTCCTCACCTTCTGCTTCAGCGTCTTCTGGAACGCGCGGCCGTCCTCCGTGAGGAAGATGTCGCCCTTCTCCAGCTTCACCAGGCCCAGCATCTGCGCGGCGTCGATTATGGGGAAGAGCACGTCGATGTCGGCGCCCAGCTCGTCCGCGGCCCTGGGGACATCAAGCTTCGGCCCCATTCCGCCGGTGATCTCGACCAGGCTGATGACTTGGCCAGGCTTCACGTTCCCCGGCATCACCATGGACTTTGGCTGACGATTAGCTACCACAGCGCCACCGACCTACCGATAGGAGAACGCGGCAACTGAAAAGCGTTCATGATAGAAGTGAATACACCTTGTCCACCCAATCGAAAAACTCCTGCGACTTCTTGTTTCTCGGCCTCGGGAGGTCGATCTTGAGCACTCCCTTTACTCTTCCTGGCCTCGCCGAGAGCACCACGACGCTGTCTGCCAGCTCGATTATTTCTTCCACGTTGTGGCTAACCAGGATCACCGTCTGGACGGAAGTCTGTGGATTAATCAGAAGAGTGTAGGTCTCTTGGCGGAGCCTCTCGGCCGTGAGGTCGTCCAGCGAACTGAACGGCTCGTCCATCAGGAGCACCTTGGGGTCTGTCGCAAGAGCCCTCGCCACGCCCACCCGCTGCTTCATCCCTCCCGACAGCTCTCCTGGATACACGTGTTCGAAGCCGGTGAGGCCGGCCATCTCCAGCGCCTGGGCTGCCTTCTCCTTCTTCTGGGAGTCCGTCAAGTCGTTTCTCGAGCTGAGACCAAACGCTACGTTGTCGAGCGACGTCCTCCACGGTAGGAGCACAAAGTTCTGGAAGACCATCGAAATGTCGTCGCGCGGCCCCGTAACCTCTGAATCCAGGATCTTGACGTTTCCCGAGGAGGCCTTAATCAGGCCCGCGATGATCCGGAGGAGGGTCGACTTGCCGCATCCCGACGGTCCAGTGACGGCCACGAGCTCGTCCTTCCCGGCTTTCAGGGATACGTCCGCGAGCACTGGAAGCGGCTCCCCTTCCTTGAAAAAGTCCAAGCTCACGTTGTCAACGGTGACAATGGTTGTGCCCGCGGCAAGCTGCTGGACCTGAACCATAGAGACGCCCCGATTCTCTCAGCGGTTATACGTATACCGCTTTGTGACGTGATGGTAGATCCTCCTCCAGACGACGAGGTTGAAGCTGACTATCAATACCGTCATGGAAAGAATGGCACAAAAGAGGACGAGGTAGTTTTGCTGAGCTGTGGCAACGGTGATCATCTTCCCTATTCCAATGGAAACCTGCGTGATTGGCGGTTTCGAAATATCAACCTGGAAGTACTCGGCAATGATCAATGCGTTCCATGCCCCACCGACACCGGTTATGGTCCCCGTGACCAAGCCGGTGAGTGCACTCGGTATGTACACGTTCCTCCAGGCAGAGCCTCTGCCGGCCTTGAAGACCCTTGGTAGGTCCTTCATATCAGCCGGAAGGGTTCTTACGCCCGCCATGACATTGAATACGATGTACCAGAACATGGACAGGATGATTACTATTCCTGCGACGAACTCCGGTGATTGACCCAATACCGGGATTAGCACTATCGCGGGGAGAAGTATCGGCGCAGGTATCGAAGAAATCACCTCGAAAATCGGCGTAGCCACGTCATAGAGTCTGAAGTTCAGGGAAACGAGAACCCCGAGCGGCAATCCTATGGCCACGCTAATGGCGCCAACATACCACACCCTGACGAAGGACGCCGCAAGTGCGTAGAGCGCGGAAACTTCGGTCGACGTTATTTCCGACAAGGAGGGCAGGCTTCCAACGCTCAGGTGCCCGGTGGACGCGACGCTGGCTGCCACCAGGAGAAGGAATCCAGCGACGAAAATTATGACCGCCACTCTCAGTCCCCTCCTGAATCGCGCGATGGAGGAGGTGAATCGTGTGACGCCGCTGTCGTGCACAAAAAGGAAGAGCTTGGAGATACTTCTATGGTTGACCCACGAGTAGAACTTCATTATCGGGTCTCGGTGGGTGTCCCTGGGCTCCTCCATCATCTTGTACTTCTCCGACCAGAGCGCGAACTCCCTCAGGAAGAGAAACCTCCAAAGCACGACGGCCACGATGAGGGATGCGACGAGCAGCGCATAGTCGGCGTAATCGCCCGCGCTCGCGAAGGTGACGACTGCCAGGCCGATTCCGTAGTTGACGGGAATCTTCGTTGCCCCGGAAGTTATGATCTCGCTTGACACCAGGAAGAAGAGGCCGACCGCCCAAGAAATCTGCGTGTTGTAGGCTACCCGGCTCATGGCGGCCGGGACGTACAGCGATTTGATCCTCTGCCAGGCGCTCGCCTGAGAAACGTTCAGGAGGTCCGCGTAGTCCTGGGGAATGGCCCTGACGGCCTCGTACACTCCGAATGCAATGTTCCACGACATGCTCGTAAAGATCAGGATGATCACGGCAAGGTTCGCGCCGACGAAATTCTCCAAGGGACCCTGGTAGATTGCAAAGATTACGAAGGGAAAGAAGCCAAGGATTGGAATCGACTGGAATATGTCGAGTAAGGGAAGTATCACACCCTCCGCCCTTTTGCTTCGCGCGGCCAAGATGCCCACAGTGAGTGCAAAAACAATGCTCAGCCCGAGGGCGAGCATCATCCTGACCCAAGAAACTATGATATCGAGGGCTATCAGGCCAAACTCAAGAGAAGCCGTAAGTCTTCGGATGAGCCCGTGAGGCCTTACCGTATTTACGGATTAGTGGCCAAGTACTGTCAGACCCGCTTTGCAACGCTGCCGGCTCTGAAGTGTCGGCCCAAGCTCAAGTAAATCACTCGTTAATTGCGTGGGGGTTATATTCACCTCTCAGCTACTTGGGTGTTGCAAGCGACCAAGTCAACTGCACAGTCCTCCACGAACGAGTCTCTTGACGCCATTCTTCGCGACTGCCTGACAATGGCATACAACGCCGTCCGCTACGGACAGGAGAATGAGGTTACCAGCAGGAAGGGAATGAAGGAGTTCTACCGTTCCCTCAGAGGCACAGACCTCCCTTCATGCTACAAGGTCGCCGCGATAACCAGGGCCTGCGCGGTCCTGAAGAGCAGGGAGAAGAGCAAGAAGCGCGGAATCCAAACAAAGTATCCAAGACCTCTCAGGCCCATGGTCTGCATCGTCTCGGGATTCTTCGTCACCATGAAGGGGAGGCTCTTCATACCGTTGAGGCGTGACAGGTATGCGGACGTTCTGCTCAACCATCACGTCCAGGAGCAGCTAGCGGATAAGAAGATCAGGAGCCTGACAATAACGCCCGGCTCGCTTTCGTTCTGCATCTCAGAGAATGTCGAGCCAATAGAAGTCCGAACTGTGTACGGCGTCGATAGGAATGAGAAGAACTTGACCTTCGGGAACCGAGATGGGGTTGTGCAAATCAACGTGTCCGAGACGGTGAGGATTAGGCAGACGACACGGGAGATACTAGGTTCGTTCAAACGGAACGACATAAGGATAAGAAAGAAGCTGGCCTCGAAATACTGGGGAAGGGCCAACCATAGGACTAACCAGATTCTGCACGCGGCCACCAACTTCGCGATAGAAATAGCATCCAGGAACGGCGCGGCCCTTGCCCTCGAAGACCTGAAGGGCATCAGGAGGATGTATGGTAGGGGGAACAGGCAGGGGACGGATTACAGGTTCCGACTGAACTCGTGGCCCCACTTGAAGGCACTCCGCATGCTGGAGTACAAAGCAGCGTGGAGGGGCGTGGGCCTGATTCCGCTTACAAAGGCTGAGACCTACGGCTCCTCGACGGTGCATTCGGCGTGTGGGGAGAAGCTCCACAACCCCGAGCGGGACGATGCCGTGCACAGGAGGATGATGTGGTGTCAGCCGTGTAAGATGTGGGTGGACAGGGACGCCAACGCGGCGGTCATCCTAGCTACCAGGGGGCTGGCAAGGTTCGCCAGTTCCCTTCCCCAGCCGGGTAGTCGCTTGCAACAGGTGACTTCTGGAGCTGGGGAGGAAGGGCCGGCAGTTGAAGCGATGAGGGGGAACGGGACGCAGACCCCAATCCTCAGAGTCGATGCCTGCAAGTTGACTTGTGGCCCGAGGGTTCACAACCCTTCGAATAGCCAGTTAAGTTGACAGAACCGCGGGCTACCCTATGTAGGGCGTGCTCGTCCTGTCGAACTTGGGGACGGACTCGTACAGCCCCTTGTCCCTGAACGCCAGGTACTTTTCCAGGTCAGGGAAGAACTGGTCGAGTGGTTTAACGGCCATGTCCGCCGCGGGATGCTTCGCTCCGAAGTAGGCCCCGGCGATCTCCCTTCCGAGCTTCCGAACCTGGCCGTCACTGGCATAGCCGAGAGTGTGGAGGTACTCGTGCAGGAGAATCATGAAAACGTATGAGTTCACTCGGATCCTTGACTTCGAGATTCGCTGGACGACCTTCAGCAGGTTCCTGTTCATGACTATGGCGTTAGAACCCATCTCGTGATAGGCCCCGACGTTGTTGGGTATGTCTCCGAGGACGAGCGACAGGCCAGCCCGGTGCATACCGATGCTCCCTTCGGTAGCCGCCTTGACGAGTGCGAAGATCTCGTCGAAGTCTCTGGCTGCGCTTAGGCGCCTTCGGTTCTCTGATGCTTGCAGACTGTACGACCTTCCATTACAGTCTCAGCTGCCGCTATTAAACCACGCTACTGAAGGATTTGCCAACCTTGGCTTGGGTGAAGACGGGCGCAGTATGGGGGTAGCGCGACTGCACGAACAGCAAATAAGGACGGACAATCAGCTTCAGCATGTGCTGAAGAGCGGGTACATCTACGCGGCAGTCGTGGCGCTGGTCGTTGTCCTGGCTTTTGTCTCTGCGATCTCTCCGCAACCGGGCGCGAGCAGCGGTGAGACCTCAAGCACTGTGATGTCGACCTCCACAACCGCGTTCGTCTCCGGGCGGTCGACGAGTGGATCAGGAATCGCCGAGGTAGCGGTCGGAATCGGGGGGCACGAGGCCGCCGCCTACTTCAATCCCGCGACCATCACGGTCGAGATAGGCGTCAACAACACCGTCGTATGGTCCAACGGAGACACCGCTATCCACACGGTAACAAGCGCCAACACCACCGCGTCGGGTCTTCCCCTCTTCAATTCCGGAGACATGGGACTGGGCGCGGAGTTCACCTACACATTCACGAAGCCCGGGACCTACCCGTACGTCTGCATTTACCACGGTGAGATGGCAGGCACCGTGATAGTGAAAGCATAGGGTTCTTTCAGGGCAGTCTGATTGCGATCTTAGGTGAGGGAGAATGAACTGGTCGCCGGGTCGACCTCGAGCTTGAAGTGCTTGAGGAAGCTCCTGCCAAGGAATGCGCTTACCGGGATCATCCCCGGAAACTCTGCCTTGGTGACCACGGCCTCGACGTTCTGCGCCTTCAGCGATCCTATGGAGACCTCCTTGAGTGTGACGTAGGTTCCGAGCTCGACGCCCTTGATTGAAATCACCATGGAGACTTCGGTCGGGCTGGTGTCCTGCCAGTCCTCTGGCCGGTAAGTCACGGAAGGATAACCTAGTTGCACTGCGTCTCCCTTCAGTATTATGCACCGCTCGAAGCTCGGATCGAGGACCGCCTGCACCTCCCTCACCCTTCCGGTTGGTCCCATCATTCTGCAGAATGTCATGAGGGGCCCCTTCGTCTTGAACTTCAACTGCTTCCCCCCCTGGAACCAATCCTCACTTCGCTCGCCTCGTAGTCGATGGAAACCTTCGAAGATGCGAGAAACGACCTGCCGAGAATGACGTCGAAACCGGCCGCCTGCGGGAGGTCGAAGGCTATGAAGTCCACGTCGAACCTTGACACCCTACCAATGGCCACTTCCTTGAGGGAAATGAGCATTCCCTCCCAGAAGCCGCTGTGGCTCACTCCTCTGAAAAGGTTGGGCGGCTCTGTGACTGGGTCGTCCCTCGCGGCTTCTGGGTAGCCCAGCCTGTAGGCGTCGACCTTCGGCACTATGGAGTATTCGGTGCCCGAGCTGACAAGGGAATTGAACTCCCTTACCACGCCGTTCCGTCCTCGCAGCCTGGCAAAGACCGTGGGGAATCGCTGAAAGGGAATCCTCATCACAGGAACAGTGGATATGGCGGGTCACCAGCGTAGAAAATGCAGATGTCATTCTGAAGTATGATCTGGTCTCGCAGCCTGTACCTGTCGGCGTCGTCGGCCACGAACTTCCCCGCGGTCGGCTGCCCGTTCTCGTCCCTCTTGGTCACCATAATGGCTACCCAAAGGTTCGGGTGCTCCTTTCGGATTTGTTCGAGCGAGAGCTCCTTTGAAGGAGCGGTGGGTGCGGACATGGACTGCGCGAGTCTGGAGGCTCGCTATTAAGCGAGCGCTCTTAGAGCGTTGACCACTGCGCCCTTCGTCAGCTCCACCCTGTAGGCGTTGCCGACGCCGTACGTCAGCGGTGTCGCGTCCTGGACTGCAGCCGCAGCCACCTTCGTGAAGGTCGCCTCGCTCAGAGACTGTCCGTTCAGCGCTGTCTCTGCGGCGCTCGCGTGGTGAGGAACCACGTCAACCCCTCCGAGGTAAATCGAAGCGTTCGACGCTGTGCTCCCGGATACCTTCGCGGTCACAGCAGCGCTTGCGAGTGCGAAGTCCCATGTTCCCCTGTCTCTCACCTTGTACCAGCCGCTCATCGTTCCGCTCGGCTGGTTGGGTATGTAGAACTCTGTGAGTATCTCGTTGTAGTCTACCGTGTGCTCCTGCACCCTGCCTCCGACGACGCTGATGCCCGGGAAAAGCTGTCCCATGGATATGGTCCTGGTCCCAAGCGGGCCCTGGACCGTGGCTTGGGCGTTCAGCGCTGCTAGAGCCGGAGCTGCGTCGCCTGCATGCACAGCGTAGCAGAGCCTGCCGCCGAAGATGCTGTGGTAGTACCGATTGTCACCGATCGCTCCGTAGCAGACGTTTCCGCCGTTCCTCCAGCAGTCGTAGTTGTTCCTGAGGTAAGGACACCAGACCTCTTGGAGAACGTCGCCGCCTATCGTCGAGGTGTTGCGGAGCTGCAGAGTGGCTATGCTGCCGATAGCTGCAGAAAGAAGCGAAGGCGTGGCCGTGTTACTCACCACATCGCTGTTGGGCGTGGTGCTGCCGATGTGAACCCCTCCGCTGTCCTGTTTGATGTAGTTCAGGCCCAGCCCTGAGATGTCGATCAGGTAGCTCGGGGTGTGCGCCGCAATCCCGTTCTTCATCCGCGATATGATGTCCGTCCCTCCGGACACTATCCGGGCGTTACCCGCCCCGTACTTTGTCAGCTGGTTGATGGCGTCCCCTACCGACGTCGCCTGTACCAGCCCGAACTTTGGAACTTCTGTTCTCAAGCTCTATCCACTCCCCTTAGATCTTCCCGTTGGCCTTCGCCCACTGGATTCCGGCGACGATGTCTTCTCTGCTGATGGGCAGGTTCCTGAACCTGTAACCACCGAGGGCGTTGCTTAGCGCGTTGGCAATGGCCGGGCTCACTGCCATCAACACCGGCTCACCAATTCCGACTGCTCCGAATGGTGCGACCGGGTCGTTCTGTTCGATCCAAAGAGCGTCCACCTGGTCCGGCGTCTCCATCATCGTGGCTATTCTGAAGTCGTGGAGGTTCGGGTTCATCTGTCTGCCCGTCGTTGGGTCGAGGTAGAGCTCTTGGTACAGTGTCTCTCCTATGCCCATGAAGAGTCCTCCTCTCACCTGGCTTTCGGCTCCCTTCGCGAATATGACCCTCCCGATGCCGATGGAGGACGTGAATCTGACCACCCTAGCCGCGCCAGTCTCGGTGTTGACTTCGACCTCGGCGAGTTTCGTGCCCATGGTCCTTTGGACGATTCGTCCTGGTGGCGAGAAGTTGCCGAAGCCCTTCAACGGGGCTGTGAGTAATGCGGCTGCGGCCTTGAACGAGATTGAGTTGCTCGGATTGGTCGTGTCGTAAATCGTGTTGTTGCCGAATGCGAGGTTGGAGGGGTTGGTGCCAGCTGCCATCTTCTTCGCAGCGATCGGACCCCACTGTCTCATTAGATCCTTGGCCGCATAGATGAACGCCATTCCGCACACCCTTGTCGACCTGCTCCCGAAGGTACCGATGGTGTTGGTCGTGAGTGATGTGTCCGCCTGAACTATGGTAATGTTGCTGAAGTCTGTAAGGCCTAGAGACTCAGCAGCAAGGATCGCGTATGTAGTGTTACCTCCTGCGCCGTGGTCCGTCAATCCTGTGAAGGCCTGAACGGAGCCGTCGGGGTTGACTTGCAGTTGCCCG
>Ga0187812_1000725_pt1 | contig 11498 bp, 10 predicted proteins | sample NC_S_2_FD_130582 | JGI IMG/M metagenome (GOLD analysis project Ga0187812, IMG submission 130582) | Wetland sediment microbial communities from Neuse River Estuary, North Carolina, USA - ASW-S_2 | ecosystem: Environmental > Aquatic > Freshwater > Wetlands > Sediment | place: USA: North Carolina... | reverse complement strand
CAGCACGATGAGCATCAGGAACAGATCGCGCAATTCCTCGAGCAGCGGCATCGTGAAGACGTAGAAGCCGATATCGTTGCCGAACGCCTGCTCCGCGATGCCGAACGGCACCCCGTAGAGACCCTTGAGGTAGGTATCCCAGCTGGCAGCCTCGCCTTGCGCCACGAACAGCGCCAGCACGGCCGCACCGCCCGCCACGATCAAGCGCCACGGCACGCGTTCGCCGAGCGCGCGAATCAGCTCGGGCAGATTGACCTCGACCATCTCATCGGGGCGGCGGACCACGCGCAGCCGCTCGCGATCGCGGCTAGAGCCTACCGCAATCAAGCCGCTAATGAAGATCACGACGAACGCGGCCAGCCAGACGATCGCGAAAATCGCGATTTCGGCGCCGACGGTGGTATTGAAAACTCCCACATAGCCGAGTCCTCCGTACCACAGGTAGTCGACCAGCAGCTGGTCAGCCAGGCTCAGCGCCACGAGCGCGACGATAACGACAACCGCGAGGCTGATCAGGATTGCGCGGGGCCGCATCAGAATGCGCTATTCGCCACGTCCGATCAGGCTGACGTGTTCCCGCACGACGTCGGGCGGGCAGAGCCAGATGAAGACTTTAAGCGAGAGGTAGGCGATAAGAATCCAGTCGAGTTCGCCGATTATCGGGATCATGTCGAGCTCGAGCGCCGGAGGCGTCACCATCAGCAGCAAACCCATCCACGGCACGAGTTTCGCCAACATCGGTACCCGGTCGTCGGTGATCAGCCGGTAGAACAGACGGACGAACTGCGGCAGATACATCACCAGCCGGCCCAATTGCATCGGCCCGAGGAATTGCATGCGAAGCATCGAACGAAACATCAGCTTAACCCGATAACATCATACTCTAACACAGCGCGGCGCCGAAGATGTCCTGCGGCAAGGGCGTTTTTGTTACAATGAGCGAGGAGGAGGGCGAAGCGGAGTGAAGAGACACATGGCGCTGGGCGATTTCCTGGTCGCCTACCTGCGCAAGATTCGCGTCTCGCACGTGTTTGGCATTCCCGGTGACCTCGCGCTCAAGCTGTTTTTCGCGCTGGGGCGCAAGCACGGGTTGGAGATTATCACGCTGTCGCACGAGCCGGGGGTCGGATTCGCCGCCGACGGCTACGCGCGTGCGACCGGAAAAATTGGCGTAATCTGCGTGACCTACGGCGCCGGCGGCCACAACATGGTCAATCCGGTCGCGGGATCGTTCTCGGAACGCGTGCCGATTCTGATTTTCTCGGGCGGCCCGGGCGAGGAGGAACGCAAACTCGGCACGCTGATTCATCACCAGGCCCGCGAGATCGAGTCGCAGCGCCGCATCTACAACGAAGTCACTTGCGCGTCTGCCGTGCTGACCGATCCGCGCAGTGCGGCCGATGAGTTGCATCGCGTCGTGCGTGCCATTTGGGCCGAGCAGCGGCCGGGCTACATCGAGATTCATCGCGACATGGTTGACCGGCTGATCGAAGTCCCCGAGGAACTGATCGAATGGGACGGGCGGCTGCATTTCCAGGAATCCGACACGCGCAAGGTCGAGGAAGCGGCGCACGAGACCGCCGCGATGTTCAACCGGAGCCGCAAGCCGGTGCTGATCGCCGGCATCGAGATCCATCGCTTCAAGGCGTCGCATGAACTGGTGGACCTGGCCGAGAAGATGGGCGCGCCGGTGTTTACGACGGTGCTGGGCAAGGGCGCGTTCCCGATGGACCATCCGCTGTACATGGGCGTGCACGTCGGCCCGATCAGTCCGCCGTCGATCGTTGCACGGATGGACGCGGCCGATTTCGTGCTCAACCTCGGATGTTTGAAGACCGACATGAACTTCGGCAACCGTCCGCCGCAGGTGATTCAAGGCAGAACGGTGTGGGCGGTCGATCGCAAGGTCGAGGTGAAGTATCACACCTACACCGAGGTCGGAGTGCGCGACTTCGCCCGTGCGCTGCTGCGCGAGAAGCTGCGGCTGCATCATGAGAAGGTTCATTACGCCGACAATCTTCGCGAAATTGCGGCGCGCAACGGCAAGCCGGTCAGGGTCAGCCAGATCCTGGCCGTGGTCAACGAATTTCTGGCCGACAAGCGCGAATATCTGGTGGTCGCAGAGTCGGGCGACATGCTGTTTGGCGGGCTCGATATCCGGGTGCCGCACAACGGCGGCTATCTGGCGCAGGGGTTCTACGCTTCGATGGGCTTTGCAGTGCCGGCCTCGCTCGGGGCGCAAATCGGAACCGGTCTTCGGCCGCTGGTGTTGTGCGGGGACGGTGGCTTTCAGATGACCGGGGCGGAAATTTCCCACGCTCCGGCCAAGGGCGTGAATCCGATCGTGGTGGTGATCAACAACGGCGGATGGGGCATCTTCCGGCCGATTGCAGAGCGGCGCGAACTGCTCGAGATACCGCCGTGGCCGTATGCGAAGCTCGCGCGCGATTGGGGCGGCGCAGGATTCGAGGCGCGCAGCGTCGAGCAGTTGAGAAACGCGTTGCGCGCAGCTCACGAAGGCAGATCGTTTGCTATAGTCGATGTGCGAGTCGAACGCGACGACCTGTCGCCGGTGACGGTGAAATATATCAAGGCGGCAGCGAAGCGCTCCCAGGCGGCAGTGGAGCACGCGGCGCGCGGGAATTCGCGTCCATGACCGACGCACTCGAGAAGTATCGGCGCGCGTACCACGACTTCAGGTGGGAGACGCCGGAGCATTTCAACTTCGCCGCGGTCATCGACAAGTTCGCCGAAAATCAGGCCCGGGTTGCAATCCTGTGGGAAGACAGTGACGGCCGGCGCGCGCGGCTGACGTTCGCGGACATCGCGCAGCAATCGAAGCGCATCGCGAACGTTCTGGGCGGAATTGGAATAAAGGGCGGCGATCCGGTGATGCTGGTGCTGCCGCGAATCACGCTTTGGCAGGCGGCGTATATCGGCACGCTCAGGCTCGGCGCGATCGTCATCCCGTGCACCTCGATGCTGCGCGAGAAAGACCTGGTATATCGCGCCAATCATTCCGGGGCGCGCGCGATAATCGCCAGCGTCGAGAATGCCGCGATGATCGCGGAACTGCGCAAGCAATGCCCCTCGGTCGAGCACTACCTGATTGCCGGCGCCAGCCGCACCGGGTGGATCAGCCTGCAGGAAGAGATGAACCGGGCGTCAGCGGCGTTCAAGCCAGCGAACACGAAATCGTCGGAGCCGGCGATTTGCTATTACACCTCCGGCACCACCAGGGAACCGAAAGCAGTTCTGCACAGTCATGGCTATTGCTACGGTCATCGGTTCACAGGACTTAACTGGCTGGACGTGAGGCCGGGCGACCTTCATTGGACAACGTCGGACACTGGCTGGGCCAAGGCGGCATACGGCGTACTGTTCGGGCCGTGGATGAATGGCGTGACGACGTTCATGTACAACGGCCGCTTCGATGCGGCGAAAGAACTCGAGTTGATCGGCCGCTACGGGGTCACCACCTTTTGCGCGCCACCGACCGAGTATCGAATACTAGTCAAGGAAAACCTCGCCGATCACCAATTCCCGAAACTGAGGCATTGCACGGGCGCGGGCGAGCCGCTCAATCCGGAAGTGATCGAGGTCTGGCGCGAGCGGCTGGGACTCACGATTCACGACGGCTATGGGCAAACGGAGACGATCATCCTCGCCGCGAACATGCCCGGGATGCCGGTAAAACCGGGCTCGATGGGGCTGCCGTTTCCGGGTCACGACGTCCGCGTGATCGACGACGAAATGGCCGAGACCAAAGTTGACGACGTCGGAGAAATAGCGGTGCGGGTGAGGCCCGAGCGGCCGCCGCCGCTGTTTCTGGAGTATTGGAAAAACGCGGAAGAGACCGCCAGCGTGTTTCGCGGCGATTGGTATTTGACCGGCGACCAGGCAACACGCGACGCCGACGGCTATCTATGGTTCGTCGGGCGTGCCGACGACGTGATCATTTCGGCGGGCTACCGAATCGGGCCGTTCGAAGTGGAAAGCGCCCTGCTCGAGCATCCGGCGGTAATGGAGTCGGCGGTGGTCGCGACTCCCGACGCGGACCGCGGCTCAATCGTCAAGGCCTTCGTAAAGCTCAGGCCCGGCGCCGAGCCCGGCCCGCGGCTGGTGACGGAACTGCAAGAGCATTGCAAGCGCGTGACGGCGCCGTACAAATATCCGCGCGAGATAGAATTCATCGACGAGCTGCCCAAGACGGTCAGCGGGAAGATCCGCCGCGCCGAGTTGCGCCGGCAGGAAGAGTCACGCAAGGGCAAGTCCGCTTAAGCATTCGGTCCCGGGCCGGGTTGACCCTCCTGGCCTGGCTGCGCTCGCCGCTGATCACGAATGCGCCGAGGCTCGCGCGGGGCGCGCTGCCTGAGGTAGTCTGGAGGAAGTCATGCGAATTCGTGGACTCGAACGCAGCGAAGCGACATGGAGCATGCGGGCGCTGTATTCGCTGCTCAAGCGCCAGTTCGGCAAAGTGCTGACGCCTTACACGGTGTGGGCGCATCGCCCGGCGATCACGATCGCGCTGACCGGCCTGATGGCGGCGGTCGAATACTCCAAGGCGCTCGATCCGGTCGTCAAGTCGCTGGTGTCGATTCGCACTGCGCAGATGATCGGCTGCCCGTTCTGAATGGATATCGGGTCCGCCGTCGGCAGGACCAAGGGGATCAGCGACGAAAAGCTTTCCGCGATAGAAGCTTTCAGGGAAAGCGACCTCTTCTCCGCCGCGGAGAAGGCTGCGCTCGCCTATGCGGAAGAGATGTGCAGCGCGCGGGTCGAAGTGCCTGACGCAGTGTTCGAGGCGGTGCGAGCGAACTTCGATGATCGCGCGATCATCGAGCTGACTGCAACCATCGCGCTCGAAAATCTGCGCGCGCGCTTTAATCGCGCACTCCAGGTACCAAGCGACAACCTCTGCCTGCTGCCGGCGCATCAGCCGCGTCCTTCAGCACGCCAGCCCTAGCGGGCTGGCAGCTCCGCTTAAGCTCGGCGTCCGCTTTGCCGCTGATATCAGCCTTCAAAGAAAGCGAAACCTCGCCGGGATGTCGTTCCTCTCATGGCGTGGGCGACTCATGGCGTGGGCGACGCGCTCGGAGATTGGGAGGTCGGCGAAGCGGGAGCCGCCTCTACGGATCGCATCGGCAGTGCGTCGCGAAACCCCCGCTGCAGCATCAGCAAGCCGACGGCGCGCGAGAGTGCAACTGACAGAGACTCGGCGGGTTCGGTCTCAAGCGGCAGAAAGACCTCGGCGCCGACGGGATTCGGCGGTTCACTTTCGATGCCGCTCGTCTCGCCCGAGTAAAGCACGGCACCATCGCGATTCTTGAGCTCGTACTTTACCCGCACCACGGCTCTCATCGAGAAGTACTGGCCGTGGACGGTCTGGTTCGATCCGAACCGCTTGTTCACCTCGAGTTGTTCGAGCTCGGAGGTGAGGATGAAATCCGAGCCCTCGGGCGGCTTGCCGTCGTCCGGATTCGAGTCAAGCGCCACCGGCACCAAGCCGGCGTCGGCGAGTCCCTTGATCAACGCGTTGTTGAACGCGTGGGCCGCATCGGCAACCACGAGCGCAGTCTGGACGCTGCCGTCGGCTGCGTAGATCATGCCGACCTCGGAAATGCCGGAGCCGAAATTTCCGGTCGTGGCAGGCACCGCAATTTTGGCGGGACGAAAAATGTTCTGCGACCCGGCCACGAAGCCCGGCAGATAATGCAGATCGATACGCGCGGGCGGCTTGCATCCGGACAGCGCCAGCGCGAGCGCCACCATCGCGGTGCAGTCGCGAACGCGACTACGATTGAGGCCGCGACACCGCAGGATGGCGATCTCTCCACCAAAGGAGGAAAACCACGACTGCCACAACAAACACGGCCAGCCCAATCCATCGCGACGCCTGATGAGCCGTCGTCACGGCGCGATACAACTCGTCGCCCACCAGGTAGCCGACCGTGACGACGAGCGAGCACCATACAATCGCGCCAAGCACGTTCCATCCGAGGAACTGGAAGAACGGCATCCCGCACGCGCCCGCTATCGGGCCCGCCATGAATCGCGCGCCGGTGATAAATCGCGCCATGAACACCGCCTTGCTGCCGTGGGACTGAAAGAAAAGTTGCAGGCGGTCGACACGCGTGCGCATGAAGGGAAAGGCAGACGCGAGCCGTACGAGCAAGCGCTGGCCGCCGGTGCGGCCGATGACGTAGCCGCAACAGTCGCCCGTGACCGCACTCACGATTACGGCGATATAGACGATTCGCAGATCGAGCAGCGCGCGGCCGGCCAGGAATCCGGCGACGAGCATCACAGTTTCCTCCGGCACCGGGACGCCCAGGTTGCCGACGAACACGGCGACGAAGATGCCAAGGTAGCCCCACGTCGCGAGCATGTCCGCGATATGCGCGGGGTCAGTTATCCCATGCATTGGAAATCCGTCTGTGGCGAAGTCGATGCCACTCCCACTCCCCACCCCTGGCTCGGCATCTCCAGTTGTCGGATTGAGTGTGCCAGCGTGAGAGGCTTTTGGCTAGTCAGGTGTTGAAGATTACGCGCGTCGAACGCGCTGCCGCCGTCCGAGCCGCTGAACCCCCGTGGCGCCATCTGTTTGTGTTTTTGGACACGGAACAAACGTCGTGAGCGCGATCGCTTCGGGCGCCGACCGCTCGAATCTAGTAGCCTTTTTCCCAGCAAAGGATTGTTGCGACAAGCCCAAGGAGCGTAAGAGTTACCGCAACGGCGAGATGCTCGGGCCGGAACCTCAATGCAATCTCCTGGCTGCCGGCAGGTAGACGGACTGCCAGTAACCCGCCTCGCGACTCGAGGTCGCCAACTCCCTGTACGACTCGCCACGGGAAACGCCCGGCCCCTGATACACCATTTCGCCGAGCATCGGGCACGAGAACACGAGCGCAAATGCGAGCGAGCCGGCGACAGCCATGCAGCCTCGCGCCGCGTGATGGGTTGAAACCTTCTGTCTTTAGTGCGAAGTGAAGCCCTGGCCGCAGTCATCCTGCACAAACCTACGCGAAACAGCGGGGAACTGAAATCTCACAGAGCAGGACGCCGACTTTTGCTCGCCGTCTGGTACGAGCAGGCGCGCTATCTGCCGTCACGGATTTCGCGTCGCCAAAGGAAAATTGTCCAGCTGATCGTTGCCAGTGTCACCAGCACGCCGAGCAAAGCACCGTAGTCTCGATATGCGATCGTGACACTCTGTCTCCCCGGCGGCACTCGCACTCCGATGAGTCCATTTTCGCTGACGACATCACCTTGTCCCGCGGCGACATGCCACCATCGGTCGTAATTCTGATTCACTACTATTTCGCCTGCCGCGGGAACGTCCACCGAGTATGTGAGAGAATTGGGTGTCCAGCGTTCGAGCCCAACCGAGCCTGGACCTAGAAGGTACACCTCACCTCGATACCCTGGCTGGTCCGAAGCTCTCACGTCGGTGTTCCATTGCGTGTAGTCGTAGCAAGCGACAACGCCGGTGTTCTCCATCGCTGGAATCAGCATGCCGTTGTTTCCAGGACCGTGAAGAATTTGATGAAAAACCGGGGCAGGCGCTGCGGGCTGCGCTGGATACTGCCACACCGAATCGAGGTCGGGTGGACCCACCAGCAGGCAATTGACGGTCGCCAGGACTACTATCGCCACGCCGATCGCAGCGCCCCAATTCGTCCATCGCTCCGCCAGCCAGTCGAGGCCATGACCCGCCAACATGCCGACCACCAGCGTGAACGGCACCAGGAACCGCGACGGCAGCCGCACCGAGTCAAACACCGGCAGTCTATGGAGAATCGGCCACAGCGCGAGCGGTTGAGCATCACCGCGCGCCAGCAGCAACAGGATCGCACCTGCGATGATCCACGGTGCCGCGCGCCGCGCCTTCATCAAGCCCAGTAGCGCCGGTATCGAAAATATCCCGATGTATGCCCCGCACTCCCAGAAGCCCCAGCCATTGGACAGTCCCCGAAAGAGGGTTTGATCGGGCGAAAAAAGCATGATCAGCAAAAGGCGCGCGTCGTTGACTTCCAGCTGACCCGTAGTAGGTCGTGGATGCGCGAGCAGCACGAGATAAGTTGGCACCAGTTTGATTGCAGCAAAGCCTACGGAGAACAATCCGAGCGCAACCAACATCCAAAGCGGCCACCAGCTCTTGGTCGCCGCTGCCAATCCGAGCATCAGCAGCGCAAGTCCTATACCGCTGTATACCATCCCGTCGGGTCCGCTTCCCAGGAACATAAGTGCGAACACCGCACCACTCAGCGCAGCATAACGGTACGCATGACGCTGCGAGGCGACCCACGCGGCTGCATAACCCCAGGGCGCGTAAGTTGCCTCCATCCCCCAGACATGACCGATTCCAAGCGTGAGGTAGAACCACGAACTCGCCGGGAAGACCATCGCGCCTGCGACGGCGCCGAGCGGACTGATACCAATCACCCTTGCTAGCACGTACCCGCCCGACCATGCGATCGCCAGACTCAGGATCATCTGCAAGTGCGTTCCCAGGAACACCCCATATAGCAGTGTCAGCGGGAAGAACGGCGATATGATTTGCGACTGCGGATTGCCGAGCATCGGCAGTCCTCCGCATCTATAAGGATCCCACAGTGGCAATTGGCGATATTTGACGATCGTCTCGTACGATGCCCACTTGATACCAAGCAACATGTCCCAATCGCCCATCGCACCGGGGGTAGCGAGATGACCAAGCATGGGCCAACTGAAGACCAGCGCGAACGCCAACGCGCCGAGCGGAACCATCACAAATTCGTTGCGGGCGAAGCGCGGAAGACGGCTAGACCGCACTCGCATCACCCTCTGCGGGTCGGCGCCGGCGCACGAGAACGACCACTCCGATGATCGCGCCAATAGCTATCAGGTTGCTGTATATGAAACCAAGATGTGCGGGCGTCGCTGCGACGGTGCGGCGGCGATAGAGCCGGATGTAGCCGCTGGTGAGGATCAAGTCATAGCCGGCCGGCGGATCGCCAAGCGGGGCGCGCGGCGCCACCTGCTCGAGAATATACGGCGGATGCGCCGCAAGTGCGGCAGGCAGATCCGGCAGCCCGCGCACGCGGCTTCCGCCTTCCCACAGATTGTTGGGATCGTGCTGATATTCGAGCGGATCGTCATTGATTCCGGTCAGCACCGGAAACTGGACCAGCGACCAGGACGAGATGTCGTGGCAGATGTGCAGTATGTGCGTAGCAGTCGTAATGCGTCCAGCCCGAACCTCTTCTTGCAACTTGGCGATGAGCGGCATCTCCTCGTCGCCAAAGGTCCAGCGCCGATCCGAATGTCCCGCCCAGTAGCCTTCGGCCGCGGTTTGCAAGTTGAACGCCCATTGCTCCGTTATCGAATGCTCGACGGAATCATAGTCGACCGGATCTTTAATCTGGTTCCACGGATAAATCAGAATAGTCAGTAGCGCAAAGAAGGTGACCGGCCTGGACCAGCGGTCGTAGGCGACTGAGAAAAGAAATCCCGCCGGCAGGGTCAGAAAATACGGGATCCAGTAATCCCAGAGCTTGATCCGCAGATCGGAAACCATCATTCCGGTCGTCGCGCTGTGCGAGATTGGGCGGAGGATCGCATCCAGATATTCGCCGACGATTCCCAGCGAGAGTGCGACTACCACGATTGCCGCGTAGGGCATTGCAGATGTTCTCTCCCCGTAGATAGTTCCGGCCACCCCGAGCAGCCCAGCGAAGCAGAACAGCGTGAGCATCGGGAGGTTTCCCGCGATCTGCTGGTACAGCGAGTACGGATCGACCGCATGCCGATAGAGCACCGCCAGCACGAACACGGCGATCATCGCCACATTGAGGCCGCGCAGCCGTGCGCTATCGCGAGCCGATGAATCGTCGCGGATCCGGCTGACGCCCACGACGATCAGAACTATGCCTGCAATCAGGCATAGCGGGAGAATCGGGTACCGAAGCGGCCGAGCTATGCCGATCGCAAATTCGGGAAGTGCGATCAGAGTCGCCCCCGCCAGACTCATCACTCCGGCCGCGACGCGCTGGAAGTCGCGCTCCACCATCCAGAAGATCAGCGCGAACGATGCCACGATCATCGCGAACCCGCCGTCGATCGCGTGCGAGGCGACTGCGGCCCCGAGCATCGCGGCTCCCAGAGCCATCAGCAGGCGGCCCCGTCCGCGATCGAGAAAGAAGGCGAGCCCCAGCCCGAGCAATGCGAAATCGACCGCCGTTCCGCGCATCCCCTGCGCGCGCCGCAAGATGCAGGTCGAGAAGATAAACAGCGCTGCGATTCCACCGGCGGTGTCGCTGAACAACGTCTTGCCGAGCCGGTAGGTCGCGAAGAACAGCAGCGCACCCATCGGGAGCATCGCGGCGGTCTCAGCCAGGGTCGCAAAGCGGGCGTGACTTCCCAGCGCCAGCAGCGCGTAAAACAATTCGAGCGCCGGCGTCTGCGCGTAGGGCCCCCAACATCCGTAGGGATCGTTGTCAAACGGCAGATAGACGTGAAAGGTGAGGATGCGCTGCGCCGATGACGGGTACGAAAGGACGTCCATGAACGGCGGCACCGGCGAGCCAAGTTGCAGCGGAAGATACGATATGGCGAGCAACGCGGTCGCAAGTGCGGCCAGTTTCTGGCCCGAGGTCCACGCGCCAAGCCTGATCGTCGGCGGATGCCGCCACAAGTACACGCTGCCCAACGCAAGCAATCCCCACACCGTTGGTGTGTTGTAAAGGCCAATTGGCCCGAGCAAATTGCCGAGCAGGTAGGCTAAGACCCAAACCCCGCCCGCTCCGGCCAGCAGCGCGTCAGACACTTCGAGTTCCGGATCGATCTTCAGCGCACAACCGGCAACAACCGCCGCGCTCCATGCCCAGAAAATCCAGACCTTGACCGCAGCCCACGCGGTCGCCGGCAGGACCGGGCGGATACCGGCAAACGCGGCACTCCAGCTTAGATGGTAAGGGAAATCGCGCAGGCGATGGATCGCCAGCAAGGTCACGATCGCAAGGCCGATCCAAACCGCGATCCATTGGCGACGGTCGCCGCGGTCGCCTAGTTGTGCGCTTCCTTCCGCCAAATCAGGATCAACGCCGCAACCGCGGCCATTGTGAGTGCCAATGCTAGCAGTATGTGCTCGGGCGCGTACACCAGTTCGATTCGCTGGCGACCGGGCGGGACGCGGACTGCAATCAGTCCTTTTTCGGCGTAAAGTTCGCCGTGGCCATTGGTCAGGCGCCATCCCGGATAGTAATTCTGGTTCACAACCAACGAAGCCGCCGCCGGAACGTTGACCTCGTACCGGAGACGATTCGGCGTCCACAGCGTTTGGCTGACCGTCCCCGCGCCGAGCAGGTAATACTCACCTCGATAGCCAGTCTGATTGTATCCAAGTGCATCTTCGGGGATGTCGTTGTATCCGTATCCCTGGCAATTCACCGATCCCATATTGGCTTGCGAAATCTCAGTCTGGATGCCGGGGTTTGCTATCCAGTATTGGCGGAAGT
>Ga0187812_1000723_pt1 | contig 11545 bp, 9 predicted proteins | sample NC_S_2_FD_130582 | JGI IMG/M metagenome (GOLD analysis project Ga0187812, IMG submission 130582) | Wetland sediment microbial communities from Neuse River Estuary, North Carolina, USA - ASW-S_2 | ecosystem: Environmental > Aquatic > Freshwater > Wetlands > Sediment | place: USA: North Carolina... | reverse complement strand
TTCCTGTCGGTCAACACGGTCAGATCGCATCTGGACCGGATCCGGGACAAGACCGGCGCCCGCCGGCGCCCGGAACTGATCCGCTACGCCATCCAGGCCGGCATCGAAGCGGTCACCCCTCCCGGCTGAGGGCTGGCTCCCTGACCCGGCGCCATCCGCCGCCGGGTGGTGAATGGGCCGTTCGGCCCACACCGGGCGGGCTCGATGGGGCCGCCCAGCCCCTGCTGCCAAGGCTCCAGCCGGGCTTACGGTCGGCCTATTGTTCCGCCGCCGAGGCCCGCGTCTCGACCCTACGAAAGGCAATCGCGATGTCCCCCATGCGACTGATCCGCAACCCGCTCGCTGTCATCGCCTTCCTCAGCGCCGCGCTGGCGCTGGGCGGCGCGTCCGCAGCTAGCGCCTCCACCCATGCCGCCCAGACAGAGCCCAGAAACCTGTACCTCTACGTCGGCAACGGCAACCTCGTCCCCCAGGTCGAGCCGACCCAGATCTACACCGCCGACGGAACCATCATCGACGAACAGGGCGAGCGGCTTCCGGCGCTATACGGTGCAGCGGGGGCGAAATACCCCGGCTGGAGCTGGAGTCTCACCCCGACCGCCGCCGACCTGCCCTGGGCCAGCCTCAACGGGACCAAGGTCATACAGGACGTAATCGGCGCGGGCTGGGCTCCGCTGCCGGCACCCTACACCGGCAGCTACTATTTCAAGTGCCTGGAGTACCTGCCGAATCCGCTCGTCAACAGTGACGAGAACTGGCTGCGGTGGGACTCCGCGAAAGGCAAGTGGCTGGCCATGCCGCTGGCGGACTATGGCGAATACTGCGAAAACCAGTGAACAACCGCCCAGGACCAGGACGGCCCGGGCGGGTGAGCTCGGCGAGGGCTCACGCCAGGATCCCGAGGAGGACGGGCAGCAAGAGGATCACCGCCAAGGTGACGGCGAAGACGTATCTGCGCTGCCACCGGTAGGTGCGCTCCTCGACCCGGTCGGTCATGGCTTCTCCTCGGGCAGATCGACGCCGCTACCCGCGAGTACCCAGCGCATGAAGGCCGGGATGGATTCGTGCATGACCCCGCCGGTCATCACCGCGGCAGTGCGGAAGAAGCACGCTTCCCCGAAGTTCAGCCGGGCCGAGCGGATCAGGTTGCCGAGGCCGAGTTCGCCGCAGGCCCAGGCGGCCACGTCCGCGGCTGGGTCGTCGATCAGGTCGGCGCGGCTGAAGACGACGGCCAGCCGTGTTTTCCTGAGCCGCACGCCCATCGCCTCGATCTCCTGGTGCGCCTGCTGGTAGGCCAGTTCGGGCGACGGGGCCACCGAGCGCACCGCCTTGAGGTCGGCCTGCTGCTCGGGCAGCAGCCGGTCCCAGAACGCGTCGACGGATAGCGGGTCGATCACCAGGATGAACGTCCGGGCTTGACCGAGAAACCCCAGTTCCTGCGTTCGGTTGGCGGAGTAGTAGAGCTCGCCCGCAGCGTCGAACATGTGCAGCACCCTGGGGCTCCGCCCGGCGGTGAGGCGGATGATGTAGGCCCGCGGCAGTTCGGGTGGTGTCAGGCCGGTGACGCTGTCCGGGCTCAGCAGTTCGCTGGCGTTCTCGAGCCTGCCTTCCGTGGCGGTGTCGCCGAATTCGACGGTGAGCCGTTCCCTGCGCTTCCAGGGCCACAGCTGGAGCTGAACGACCATGCTGAGGAGCAGGCGGGTCTTGCCGGCGCCGGCCGCGCCGAAGAACGGCAGCACGATTTCCGGTGCGCTTCCCGGCCGGTGCTCCAGTGCGTGTCCGCAGGACGGGCAGTAGGCGCTCATCCCGGCGGAGCCGAAGAGCAGCAGGGTCTTCATCGGCTCACCGCACTGGCAGCGGCGCCGCAGGATGCCGAACCGGCCGGGCCGGATATCGCGGTGACGTCTCGGGCAGTCTGGGCGGGGACATTCGTAGCCGGGATAGGGGACACGCTGGTAGCAGTTCGGGCAGATCATCCGGATGTTCTTGATCCGGAGCACGGCTGAGTCGGCGAACCGCAGTGCGGTCCCTGCCGCCCGCACCAGGGCGGCGGAGACGCCGACCGCCAGCAGGTGGACGCACGCGCAGCCGGCCGTGGCCACCGCGCCGACCGCCGCGCCCGCGGCCATCCCGATGGCCCAGCCGATCCCGAATGGCCAGGTCAGCAGGGTCAGATTCTGGCTAAGGGCCGACGCGACGATCTGGATGCCCCATCGCCAGTAGCGCCGGCAATCCCGGTACGCGGTCCGCAGCGCGTACCTGGCGTCGGCCACCGCGGGCCCGTAGAAATACTGGAGTACCGCGGGATCGGCATCTGGTGGCAGCTTCGGCGCAGCCGCCGGCCGGGGCTGCGCCGGATCCTGGGGAAGCAGGACCCGCCCCAGGCTGATGAGGTACGCGACAGGCAGCCCGAGGGAGTAGGCGGCGAAGGCGGCAATCACGCCGACGGGCACGGCGCAAGCGATGTAGGCCAGGTAGAGCAGCGCGACCACGAGGATGAGCAAGGCGTACAGGACTGGCATCTGCCCGGGCCTCCGTCATCTTCCCGTCGCGGACGGCCGGGTCCCGCCGCGGAGCCAGCGAGCCCGCTCGCCCCGGCGGGCTTTGCGCCACCTCCGGAACGACTCCGCAAGCTCGGCGTCGTTGTCCATGCTCTGGACCAGCACGCCGAGATCGTGGCGATTCCATTGACGAACTTGCTCCAGGGCGGCGTCAATCCGCTCGCTGAGCGCCGGCTGGGCCAGCACATCGGGATGACCGCTCGCGAGGTATACCTGCCTGGCCAGCGTGATGTCTGGATGTATCGGCGCCAGCCGGTCCTCAAGCTCCAGGCCGAACGCCGCGGCCAGGTTGCCTGGGCAGCCGCGCAGTGCGCGGCCGAGCGGTGCGGCCCTCGCCAGCAGCCGGGGCAGTTCGCGTTCAAGCAGACGGCCCGTGCCGGCGTCGGCCCTCGCGTACTCTCCGAACAGCTCGCCGAACACCTCTGCGTTCCCGCGCGGGCCCTCAAGCCGGGCCCGGTGCAGCAGCGGCAGTACCCGAATCGTGTTCCTGGCCGGCCGGGTGTCCTGCTCCGGCAGCATGTCAAGGACCTCATGGCCGGCCAGCGCCCGCGCGAACGCGAGCCATTCGTCGCCGGTCGTCCCGCGGGCGGGGATCGACCTGAGCTGTGCCGCGAACCAGCTGAGGACGCCGGGCGCGGGGGCGTCGGTAAGGAGACCGAGCAGCTCCGCGAGGTCACCCGGCGGGCAGTCGTGCGGCCAGAGCAGGCCGAGCAACGCCGCGTCGACCTGCGGTGACCGCTGCGCGGCGGTGCGGGCGTCCACGATCCGGTCGAAGGCGCGCAACGGCCGCATCCGGCCGCGGGCCACGGACTCGAGCAGCCACAGCTCGGTGAGCTCGGGTTGGCCGTCCAGGTCCTCCTCGCTGAGCTGGGTGCCGACCGGGCCGCTGAGCAGTGCCCTGGTCACCTCGGGCGGCTCGCCGGCGAGCCGCCCGAGCAGCCCGCGGCGGATGGCCGGGTGGAACCGCACGATGTCGGCCAGCTCCCGCTCGGGGATATCCGGCCCAAGACGCGTCCGCCCGAATCGTTCGAGTTCCGTCTCGGGGAGGGCGATCCCGGAGGCGGCCGCCCATTCGAGCAGCGCCAGCGCCTGCTGCACGGTGGCCGCGTCCAGCGCCTCGATGGCCAGGTCGCGCGCCACCTGGACGGCGGGGGTGCCGAACGGGGTCGGCGTGGCAGGCTCGCCTCGGATGAGGCGCGCTATCATCCGTTCGGCGAGCAGGCGCTCCAGTTGTTCCGCGCGAGGCGGCGCGGGCAGCCGCCTGGCCAGGTTGAGCAGGTCGTGAAGCTGGTCGTCTGACAGCATCCTGGCCGGCTGGGCCAGCGTGATGCCGAGGCCCACATCGGCAAGTCCGGGCGGCATCCAGTCGGCCGCGCCAGGAAGCCACCTGGCCACCGCGTCGGTCTCGGCCGGCGATAGCCGCCTGCCGAGCAGGCCAGCCGCCACGGCCGCGGGCGGCAGCCAGTCGTCCAGGCTGGCCTCGGCCCCCGACGCGAAGGCCGCCGCCTGCTGCCACAGGCCGGGCGCGGCCATCACCCCCGTGCTCACCAGGATCGCGGCCAGCGGATGGACGCCGTCGGTCGGCGTCCGTCCGGCCGCGAGGTCGAAGATCTGGAAGCTCGCGCTCGCCTCGGGTGGCAGCACGCCGGGCAGGACGCCGGTGACGTGATACCGGGAATAGCCGGGCCGGTGGCTGTAGGTGGTGAACGTCATCTGCCGCGCCAGGCGATCGCCCAGGAGATAGGAGACGGCGGCTATCCACCAGGCGGTCTCGGTGACGTCATGGGCCACCACCAGCACAGGCCGTTCTCCGGCCATCGTGTGGCCGACCGCGGTGATCAGCCCGGCCAGGACGCCTTCGGCCCCTCGCGCGTCGAGAAACGCCTGGACCCTCGGCCGGTCGATGACGCCGGGCGGCGGCCTCGGCAGTTCTGGCAGCTCGGTACCCGCGACCGGAGTGCTCCGCCACAGCTCCGCTCCCCACAGCTCGGCCGGGAACAGCGATCCGAAGTCCTGTTCTGGCGTGCTGGTGACGAGGGCATGCACGAAGTAGTTACCTGGACGGCCCGAGTAGTCGGTCCCGGCGGACACCACGTGCGCGACGATGGCCGCTCCCGTCGCCTCGCTGATCCCGTAGGAGAACGCGATCGGGTATGCCTCGGGATCGTTCGGGTCCGTTCCGGCTGGCCAGTGCGGCGGTTCGTAGACGGTGCGCTCCTCCACCTCGCGCAGCAAGGCGGGCGGGACGCCCGGGGTTATCGCGTTGAACTGGTATCCGCCGTACCCGCCAAGGCCGTGCTCGCACGAGGTGTAGTAGAGCTGCTGAAAAGCCATGCCAGCCTCACTTCACCTGGATGATTCCGAACTGGGCGAGAAGCCAGAGGACCGGGCCGGTGACCCGGTACGGGCGGATGCCGCGAGCGGAGACCCGGTTGTCCTCGGTGGGTGACTCGCCGAGCGCGGATACTCCGAAATAGCGGTACGTGCGGTAGTTCAGCCGGGCGATCTGGTCGATCCTGGTTCCCTCCCAGCGGGCCAGCAGCCGCTGGATCTCCGTGTGCACCGCGAGGCTGTCGCGTTCGTCGAAGAATCGTTCCCGCGGCGGGGACTGCAGCAGCGGGCTGGTCGCCTTCAGCGTGTGCAGGAGCGTGTCCATCTTGGTGAACACGATCGCAAGCGGCTTGCCGATCCTGTCTCCCTGCCGGGCGAGAAGGAGGTCGGTGACAATCTCGAGCACGTTGGCCGGGTCGTCACCGGTGCCGCCCGGGGTCGGCAGCCTGGTCCCCGGGGCCGCGAGCTCCCGCGCCCCGCGCATCTGGAGCGGGTCAAGCAGCAGCAGTATGCCGTCGGCCGCCGTGAGGGAATGGACGTTCCGCTCCGTGGACTGCTGGGATCGCAGGTCCTCGCCCGCCGTGTCGAAGAAGGACAGCAGCGTATGTCGCGGATCCCGGCTCCCGAGCGGACCAGCCTGCAACAGCGGGCCGTTCAGGAACCGAGGCAGGCGTCGCTCGCTGGTGAAGCGGAACACGAGCGGCGTCCGGCTGCGGTCGCCGGCCGTTGTGGTGGAAGGCAGCAGCCGTGACTCGCGGTAAAGCGGCTTCTCGTACTCCTGGGCGAACCTCTGCCTGGTCTCGTCGTCCGCGCCGGCGATGGCCGCGTTGAGTTGCTGCCCGGCCCGGTGCATCAGCTCATGGACGAGCACGGTCATGAACACGCTCTTGCCCGCCTCCTTGGCGCCGACCGGCACGATCAGCTGGCTGCCGACCCGGCCGAAATGCACGGGGAGCCGCCGGCGGCAGACCGGGCAGATGGTGATGCCGGTCTTGCCGCCGCACTCCGGACAGGTGGCCGTGTTCCTGTGATGGTCGACGGCGAAGGCGGGCGGTACCGCCCCGCTGAACCCGGCCTGGTCACGCAGCACCGGGTCCACCTTGCCCGGGCAGCGCTTCCCGCTCGGGCTCATCCGTCCCGTGCACCGGAACCAGGCCTGCTGCCCGGAGATCTCCTCGTAGCAGTACGGACAGTGATGGCCGGTGCGGTTCGGGCTCACCGTATCCTCATCCCCTCCGCCGGCGGGGGGAAGAGCAGGATGCCGCGGGCTTGTGCCTCGGTGACCTCCGGGTCGATGAAGCAGGCCACCCAGGCTGGCCCCCGGCCCACCGCGACCGTGACCGTGACCCGCTGGCCCGGCGTGATGTCTTGCGGCTCGATGCGCTTGATCGTCTCGCCTTCTGACGGGTCGTCGGGCGCGTACGGGCCGGTGGTCCGCACCACCACCAGCGCCGGGAGGCGGATATCCCGCTCGGTGACCAGTTCCACCGTGCGCTGCCTCGGCCGCCACCAGCCCGCGCTCAGGATCCGGTACCTGACCGCGACGCCCCGGTCAGGTACCCGGCGCGTGGCGGCGGCCGATACGATCTGACCGCCGCGCCTGGGATAGATCGCGTAGACCTCGATGGTCGTCTCGGCCGCGCTGACGGTGAGCACGACGCCCCCCTCGTCGTGGTAGGCGCGGCGGGAGTACCTGTGCTCGCCGCCGGGCCAGCGCACCAGGGCATCGGTGGCATGATCAGGCCAGATCCAGCCGAGCCTGACGTCGTCGTGCATCCGGTCGGCGGACAAGCCGCGGACCGGTTCCACATGCCAGACCTCCGTGCCGGGGCCGACCGAGGTGGCGTTGTGTCCCGCGGTGAGCGCCGTCACGTGGTGCCGCCCGGACGGCAGGTGCAGTTCGAGGACATCGCGGCCGTCGGCGCCGTGGCGCGGTATTCCGGGAATCTGCTGGAGCGCGGCCGCCTCCGCGGGCCCGATGCAGGTGCCGGCCGGCCACGGCAGCGGCTCGTCGCTTCGCACCAGCCGGACCCGCCCATAGGGCGGCGGCGTCCAGGTGGCCAGGAACACCTGGGTGCCGTCGCCGGGCCCGGTTATGTCCAGGGAGGCAACGGGCCTGGGCACGGGCTCTGGCACCGCCTTGACGACCACGCCGGCGGAGCGCCGGCGCTGGCCGGCGGCCGTCAGGTACGACACGGCGATCCGGTAGTAGTACTCGGTCCCGTTGCGCAGGCCGCCGTCGGCGAACCCGGTGAGCGACGCCTCGACGGCCGTCCCGTCGTCAGGTCCCCGCGGCGGGCGGTCCTCGCGGCGCACCACGTGGACGGCGTCGGCGTCCGGATGAGGGCGCCAGGAGGCGCCGGCCGACGCGTCGCCGGCGGTGACCGATACGTCGGCGACGTCGGGGGTGAAGGTGACCAGCGGCGCGGTAACGGGCGGGGACCAGGCTTCCCCGCCGCGCGCGGCGAAGACGCTGTAGTAAAGGTCGGCGCCCGGCGGCGCATCCGCGTCCGTGACGTCGGTCCGCTCGGTGCCGGTGACCACGGCCACGCCACGGGAAGGCGAATCCGGGGGATGGTCGCGGCCGCGGACGACCAGGTACCGCACCGGACCCGCGATAGCCGGGCTGGGTTCCCAGGTGACAAGCACACGGTCTACGTCCATCCGGGCCGACGCCGCACACGGCGGCGGAGGGGGGATTGCGGCGAGCCGTTCGGACAGCACGGTGTCGTCGCTGGCCCGGCCGATGGCCTCGGCCAGTAGCGCGGCCGCCTGTTCGAGGTGGCCCTGAGCCTCTTCGGCTTCGGCCCTGCGGGTGGCCGCGGCGACCTCGGCGTCCGCGGCCGCGATGCGCTCGCGCAGCGGGTCCTCGGGGGGCAGGCCGGCCGCCAGCCGCTGAGCGCCGCGCAGCCGGCCACCGGCCAGTTCGTCCGCCACCTGCTGACGCAGGGCGTCGAGGGTGTCGGGGGCCAGCAAGGCGGCCGCTATCAGGCCAGCCTCGTCCTGTTGCAGGCCGAGTTCGTGCGCCTGCGTGGCGATGACCCTCTGGACGAAGCCGCTCCGGGCCAGCGGCCGCAGCCTCTCCACGATCTCGGAGAGCAGCAGGTTGTCGAGTCCGCCCGGGGTGCGGGCGGCGGAGCGCAGGATCGCAAGCACGTTCTGGCTCGGTGTCACGGCCGGATCCGAGTAGGGCAGGGCGGCTATCCGGTCGTGCGCCGCGGCGAACTCCGCTTCTCCCAGCGTCCGGCCGTCGGCCAGGCGGAATCCGCCGAGAATCCGGAAACCCCGGCCCACCGCGTCGCCGAAGACCACGGCGACGGAAAGCCGGAGGCTCAGCTGGTCCAGGTGCCTGGCCAGGTCTGCCTGCTTGGGGTGCGGCGTCGTCGGCAGTTCCGGGTACGCGTCGATGACCGTGACGCCCGCCTGGCTGAGCACCTCGATGACGTCCGCTTCGCTGACGGTGCCGCCGAGCGCGTCGCGCAGCCGTGTCACCGCGGCGGGCCCGACGTGGGTGGCCGCTCCCGCCTCGCCTTCCGCCAGCCTGGCCAGCCGCTCAAGCCGGGCCCTGCGGGCATCGGCGTGGCGCGCGGCGAAGCTGTTCAGCGTGAGCCGCCCGGCCCGTTCGAGATCGACGTGCGCCGCGATCAGCATGTCGGCGAGCCTGGCGTACATCCGCCTGCCGCTGAGTTCCCGCCAGAAGGCGACGACGTCGGCGACCTGCTGCTCGAACGCGGCCTGGTCACGGAGGCCGGCCGGCAATCCGTACCGGGCGTACAGGTCGGGCGGAGGCACGTTGCCCGCCTTCCTGGCTGGTTCGAGTACCTCCGCGAGATAGTGGTCGCGGCTCCAGGCCACTTACCCGGTCACCTCGTAGCGTGCCACCGCGCTTGTGGCCTGCTGCAGCTCGGTCTCGTCCAGGTTGCCGATCTGGATGTCGAACCTGACCTCCCGCCGCGACTCGGCTTCCCAGGCGTGCACCGTGAGCAGGCCGGTCTCCGTCATGTGGAAGACGACCTGGAACGGCGCCCCGGCCGGCCGGGGCGGCAGGTCCTGGAGCCTGCCCTCGCCGATGCGATGGTTGTGCTCGAGCTCTTCCGAGGCGATCGCGCCGGCCTGTTCCCATACCTCCAGCTGGACCACGCGCTGGTTGTCCGTGACGGTGGCGAACTCCTTCGGCCCCGCCTCGGCTGGCAGCGGCGTGTTGGCCGTGAGCAGGTGCGAGATGTACGCGCGGGCCCGTGTCAGGTCGATCTTGAATATGGGGTCGTTCTCGTCGACGACCTTGAGCCCGAAGGCGCGCGGCACCACCGTTGCCACCGTACTGCCGATCCACTTCTCGGCTTGCTTCACGCTGATCCCGAGGTCTTCGGCCACCTGCTGCGCCGCGCCGGGATCATCGCCGTCCGGCATGCTCACCTTCACCTTTTTCAGCAGTGCGTACAGCGCGGCGCCCTTGGCCACGGCCAGGTGGGGATCTTGCTGCCTGGCCTCGAGTCCGAACCGCTCCCTGAGCGTCCGCGCGACGGCCGGCATGACCGTCATGCCGCCGACCAGGAGCACGTCATCGAAGCGCTCGACGCCCTTGCTTCGCGCCGTGGCTATCGTCCGCTCGGTGATCTCCATGGTGCGCTCGAGCAGTTCGGACGTCAGCTCCTCGAAATGCTCCCTGGTCAGCTCGACCTGCACGACTGAACCGTCGAAGCGCAGGTTGTGCCTACGGGCCACGGTGGCGCTGAGCGCCTTCTTCAGCTGTTCCGCCGAGATGATGAGTTCCTGCATGAATTCCTCGTCGCCGCCCGGATCGAGCTGCGGGTACTGCTCGGTGAAGGTACGGAGCAGGAAATCGCTGATCGCGCTGTCCCAGTCTGCTCCGCCCAGGTGATGGTTACCGTCGGTGCAGATCACCTGTATGTCGTCGCCGTCGATGCGGATGACGGTGGTGTCGAACGTCCCGCCGCCGAGGTCGTAGACGAAGATGTGCCGCTCGCCGCCGCCTTCCCCGAGCGCCTGGTAGTTGAGGGCGGCCGCTACCGGCTCGGCGAGGACATCAAGGACGTTCAGACCGGCGATCTGCCCGGCCTTGCGGGTCGCTTCGCGTTCGAGCAGCCCGAAGTAGGCCGGCACGGTGATGACCACGTCCCTGACCTCTTCGCCGGTCTGCTCCCGCGCGCTGCGGGCCAATTCGCGCAGGATCAGGGCGGAGACCGACTCGGGCGTGTGATCCTGCCCGTGAAATGAGTAGTGAGCGTCCCCGCCCATCTGCCGTTTGATGAGCTCGATAACCAGGTGCGGGGCGAGCACCGCCATGTTCTTGGCCTGCGTGCCGACGACGACGTTTTCTGCGGACTCGAAGTAGACCACGGAGGGAGTGGTGTCGTACCCTTCCGCGCTTTTCAGCACGACCGGACGACCCGCCTGGTCGACATAGGCGATGCAGGATTGGGTGGTGCCGAGGTCAATTCCGTAGCTGGTCATGTCACCTCACTGTGATTGCGCTACGCCAGGTGATCCGGCCGCGCCGCCGGGGTCGTACTGGTGGAAATACGCCTGGACGGGACGCCTTACCCGGCCGGTGTCGCGCTCGTAGAACCCGGCGGCGGCGACCTCCGCCACCGTGTTGTGCCGTGACTCGTCATCGCAGGCCACCACCCCGATCGGCCGGTGCCGGCCGCGCTGGAAGGGATCGCCGGGGTCGGCCGAGAAGGCCTCGATCCCGCACCGGTCGAGGATCTCGAGGACGTCGTGGGCAAAGGACTGCAGCAGCCGCCCGTCCAGCCCGTCGGCGCCGACCCGGCGGACTTCCCGCTCCATCTGGTCATGCAGGCGGATCAGGTCGGTCACCACCGGCTCGAGGATAAGCCGCCCGACCCCGTCACGGAGCCGCCGGTTCTCCTCGTGCAGCTGGTCGATGATCAATTCCCGGTGCGCCGCAATCCGGTGGAATTCGGCCAGATGCTCCTCCACTTTGCCCAGGCGACGGGTCAATTCGCCGAGTAGTCCCGGAACGTCCTCATCCCCGGCGGGGGCCGTCGCTTCATCAGTCCAGGCCTGTTCTTCGCTCTCTTTTGCGTCCGGCTGATCCGCGGCCGGGATCGGGGCCACTCCGCTATCGTTCATGGCTGATCATCACCTCCCGGCGCATGCGTGGTGGAACACCCCGGTGCCGGAGCCACCGCCCGCGGCGCCCAAGTAAAGACACGCGGCGAAAGCGCGCGCCACGATGTTATACAGGATGCCATTCGTTTCGATGACCGCGTCGGCGAATACGCGGCTGCGCCCATGGTCGGGAACGTGCAAATATACGCCGGTCACCATGGATACACGATAGGCTGGCGAGCTCCACCCGTATAGATGCAGCATCATTGCCGGTCGCGTTGCGTTAGCGACTAGAGGGCACTTGGTTACCGCGCCAGATCGGCCGTCGGACTCGGCAGGGCGGCTGGCCGGCCCCGCCGAGTCCTGCGTCGCATGTCACCCCGCTCACCCCGCCCGCCCCGCCGGGCAGGGCGCTGAGCGTACTGTCCGCCGTACTGGACCGTGACGGCCAGCAGCTCTCGGCCACCCGGACCCGCCACCAGGCCCTGGCCCACGCCGACCACCTGGCAGCCGCGAACGTCCCTGATCCCGACAGTCGGTCTCAGGATCCTTCCCGC
>Ga0187812_1000722_pt1 | contig 11557 bp, 6 predicted proteins | sample NC_S_2_FD_130582 | JGI IMG/M metagenome (GOLD analysis project Ga0187812, IMG submission 130582) | Wetland sediment microbial communities from Neuse River Estuary, North Carolina, USA - ASW-S_2 | ecosystem: Environmental > Aquatic > Freshwater > Wetlands > Sediment | place: USA: North Carolina... | reverse complement strand
TGGCGCGAAACTCGTCCCAATTTTTCGCTCCCCCCAGCAGGAAGTAGCTGACGTCAAGGCCGCCCGGTTCGGTGGCGGTCCAGCGAATGGCGTAGCCTGTATTTCCATCGCGGCGGATCACGGGCCCATGCCGCGTCACAATAACGTCCAGATTGCGATCGGCCTCGCCGCGCACGCGGATCACCTCGCGGCGGACGGTAGCCTTCTGCCATTGCCCATTCACGCGGTATTCGAGCCAGTTCTGCGGGTTGAAGGTTTCGGTGTAGACGTCCAGCACGTCTGCAAAATTGTTTGTAAAGCCCCAGGCGATGCGCTCGTTGTGCCCGATAACCACCAGGGGTCCGCCGGGAAACGTGAAGCCCTTCACGTTCCATCCGGGCGCCGTCAGATGCACCAGATACCAGATACAGGGAGCGGTAAAGGTCAGGTGAGTATCGTTGGCCAGTATGGGATGGCCCGAGTTCGTCCGGCCGCCATTCACCACCCAATTGTTGCTCCCGCCTGCCCCTCGAAAGCCGTCGTCGAGCACGGGCAGCGGGCCATCCTCGGGACTCCATGGGCTGGCAGGCGCAAAGGGAAGTTGCGCAGCATCCTCCAGAGGAGAATCTTCGAGCAGTTTGGCCGGCCGTCGCGCGGGTTTTGCAGGTCGCGCGGGCGCGCCCTTCACGGGTTCGGGCGGGAGGCCCACCAGGGGATGGTCCCAGCGCGAATCCGCTGTGGCTGCATAGAGATCGTTTGCCAACTCAGGACCCACCGCCTGGGACACTTCGGCCCGAAGGATCTGGTCGTTCCAGAAGCCGGTGAGTTCCTTATAGAGATTGGCGGAGATCAGCAGCGTGTCGCGCGCGGCCCAGGGCCGCGGCTGATAGCGCAGCAGCAGAAACTCCGTCGGCAGGCGGCCGCTGCGCTGTTCGATGTAGAGGTTGACGCCGCGGGCGTAGGCTTCGAGCATGGCGCGCCGGTCCGGCGGCATGGCCGCGACGGCGGCGTCGGCTGCCTGCGCGAAGCCCAACGTGCGGCTTTCCACATCGTGGTCGTACGCCACGGCGCCGAAGATTTCGGAGAGTTCCCCTGCGGCCACGCGGCGCAGTAGGTCCATCTGCCAGAGCCGGTCCTGCGCTACCACGTATCCCTGGGCGATGAGCAGGTCTTCGAGCGACTGCGCGCGGATGTGCGGCACGCCCATCGCGTCCCGTTCCACCCGGACTTCCGCGCGCAGGCCGGGCAAGGCGACAGCACCATCGAGCTTTGGCAACGTGCGGTGGATCATCCACCAGCCGGAGAGAGCGGCCACAACGGACAGCAGGAGGACTGTCGCGAGTGCGATGCCGAAGATGCGGAGGGCGGTGCGCACGGTTTTTGCCGGAGGGGGGACTCTAACGTAGCGTCTCGCGATGCGCAATGCATGTCGCTCTTAATTGACGGCTACTGACACGGCACCATATACTTCCGTCCGCGCATGTAGGGTGCATCGGCACTTCGCCGAAGGGCAATGCCCACCTACCCGACCTCATCGAGGAGGCCTACATGCCCGATCTAGAGAACCTCAAAAAGCAAGCCAAGCTCATACTGCGCTGGCATCGCGAGCGGTACTATCCCGTGGCCGCACAAATCCGGGGGCTTCTGCCTCGTTTCCGGAAGATGCCCGACTCGGAGATTCTTGCGGCGAGCTTTAAGCTCAGGGATGCGCAAGAAATGGTGGCAAAACAACACGGCTTCGATAGTTGGCAAGCGCTGAAGACCGGACTTTCCAGCACATCCCGCCAGGTGAAGTCGCCGCCATCCAGGGCGACGATTCAGGGTGCAGAGCCGCAACTGTTCGTCACGGATATCAGGAGATCATGCGCATTTTTCTGTGAGAAGTTAGGCTTTTCGATTGTGTCCACTTACGGCAATCCTCCTTACTATGCACAAGTGGGTCGCGACGCGGCGCTTCTGAATCTCAGGTGTGTCGAGAGGGCCGTAATCGAGTCGAGGGTGCGCGATCGTGAGGAGCTGCTGTCTGCATCCATGACCGTGGCCACGGCGGATGAGATCAAGCTGCTGTTTCTCGAGTTTCAGTCCGCCGGGGTTGCCTTTCAGCAGACGCTGAAAAAGCAGCCTTGGGGCGCCAGAAATTTCGTCGTCAAAGATCCGGATGGGAATCTGCTACTGTTTGCTGGACCAGCAAACTAGCAGCCATCAGGCTACTGAGCGAAGAGTTCGTCCACCGCGTCCTTCGGTCTCAGCTTCGGGATGGCCCGTTATCCGGGAGAAACCACCTGTAAACCCGGGACAACATTACGGCTCGCTCATTGTGCGTCCAACGAGGTTTCGGGTTTTCAGCGCCCCTTTGGAATTCAGGTCGCAAGAGGGATGGCCGGGTCCAACACGCGCAGCAGGAGCAGACTTTGGTCATCCTGCTGCCGACCATATTGTCGCACCTCTTGCATGATCAGATCCCAAATCTCCGGCAAGGCTCTGGCAGCATGTCGGGTCAGCAGCTCTTGCAGGCGTGTCAGGCCCAATTCTTCATCTTTGGCATTGGCTACTTCCGTTATGCCGTCGGTTACCATCAAGAAGAGATCGCGCGGTGAAAAGATGACGCGCTTACTAGCATAGGAACCGCCGGGGATTAGCCCCAGCGGAAGCTGCTCCATCGAGAGCCGGGCCGTGTCCTTGCTGCCGTGCCGATAGTGGAGAATCGGCGGATGGCCGGCCAACGCGTATTCGGCTTCACTGGAGCCATCGAAGCGGAGCAGGGCCAGAGTAGCAAACATCTCACGTTCCTTGAGATCCGCCAGCACGCGGTCCACACTTTCAAGCGCTGCTACCGGCGTTTGGCGGAGTTGCACGGCGAGTCGGATGGCAGTCTTCAACATCCCCATGAGCTGGCCGGCGGGCAGGCCATGGCCGGAGATATCGGCGACGTAGGCCACCAACCCACCGTGGCTCTCGATGACGTCGATCAGATCGCCGCCCATTTCTGTGCTAGGGATCGATTTGCCGTATAGCTCGAAACTCGCGTTCCGGAAAGAGACGGTCGGAACCAGGGTCGCCTGAAGCCCGTGAGCCAAAGAAAGCTCGGTCTGCATACGCAGGCTGGCCAACCCCTCCGTACCAGCGAAGAACAGCAGAAATCGAGTCCCGAAACCGATCCCAATCAAGATTCCGATGGCATCGAATAGCACGCGCCGATGTACAGCGACGGGGACGGAGAGAGGCGGCGAAACGTGCGAGGCCCAGTAGCCGAGCCAGGCGGTCACGACAACCAGCAGAAACAGGAGAGGGATAAGACGAACTCTTTTGATTCCGGCGGCCCTAAGCGCCGTCGCTCCCGTGCCCACCAAGACGGGCCAAAAGAAACCCCCGCCGACGCGCGAAGCATTGAGCTGCAATAGATCGAACGCGAAACCGCCGGCGGCGCCGATGAAGAAGTACCCTGCCAGGAAGGTCTTCATCCGCCCCAGCGGCAGCACGTGCCAGTAGGGACTGAAGGCGGCGGGAAAGGCCGAGCGCACACCAGCCAACCAGATACGGAGGTTCTTTTTCATCGGTACTTTCCCGGGCGTCCTGGATAGCAAGAAGACCGAGCGCTAAGCCAGGGCTTCGACCATTCGTCGGTAGAAGCCCTAGAGCGCGAGGAATCCGAGCAAGAGGACGGAGACGAGAATGGATAGATTTAGCGATTAAAGTGCTACCAGAAACGCATAAAGATCACAAGCGAGTGCCGAACTTAAATGGCCGGTCTTCGATTCTGATTGGCATTCCTGAGAGCCTAAACATCTCCGGCCGATAGTTAGAAAACTAGCTGTACAGAAAAGCGCCGTTCCCGCCCGGTCATACCCCGAGCGGATGGTCGGCCAACCGGTAGTAATCCGTTTGATCAGTCACGCGGCCGCTGCCGGCGATCCTTCCGCTGTTGGCTTGCCGCGACCAACAAGCCGGGCCCCGGGGGCGGCGCAAGGGAGAGAAACCAAATCCCCACGCTTTGCTTCGCAAAGCATGGGGCACCCGGCTATCCCTCAGCATGGCTGCGTCCTCGGATTGCCTGCTTCCGTTTCGCCCGGCAAGAGGATCGTAGCTCCACCGCATCCATCCGTCTCAGCTTCCGGTTACGCCGTCGCTCGGGCGCTATCGACTCAGGAGGATAACTGGCACTACGCATGGTCCGCGGGGACTGTGACTTGAGAATATCTTTGGTACTACCGGGCTTCCCCCGGGGGAGCATGCTTGGGTGTGACTTTCTTCATCACAACAAACAGTGCCAGCAAGAGCAAGGATAACGCCATATCCAGGACAAGAGGTCTCCGTGCGGGCACTCTGACTGTTGGATCGACGAGCCGACCAGCATCCCCGGCGAAGTTCGCTCTGATCTTATCCGGAGTCCAGCCTAGCATCTCGCCCAGCGGCTGCGAGTCCTGCCACGTATATACCTGGTCGTAGCGGACGATCTTGCCCGAGCCAAAGGAGACGAAATCCGCAAAGCCCAATGCCCTGGCCATCTGTCTTGCCGCATCGGGATCATTGATCTTCAACCAGGAGCCACGGTCATCGCGCTGGGTGAGCGCCCACCGTTTGCGGTAGATCGCTGTCTCACCGTCTCGCTGACTCAGCAAGTACCACAGGCGAAAGCCGCCATATTCGTTAGGATGTGACCAGTAAACGGGATGGCCTGCAAGATTCGCCTGTGTGATCGCGTCCGCACGCGCAGCGTAGTTGTATGCCGGATACCACAAACCAGATCCGAAGCGCTCATAAAGCCGGCGGGAGAGACGAGTGGCACTGAATGTCGCCCACCCCTCCTCTTCCGACCCTCCCACCACCCAAGGGATATAGGGCACGATACCGTAAAGATGACTATATTCATGCAGAATCGCATTCACGGGATCGGGGAAGTGGATGGATGCATTTGGATCGTTCAGAAAGGAGCTGTCGAGGCACAAGTCAACATAGCGTGGAGAGACAAAGTTGCCACGAATCCCATGCGGAAACTCCGCTTGGAATCCTCCCTCCTCAAAGCCCCGGACGACCAGCTCGTCCGCCTGCGGCGAGATGCCATACACTTCCAGGCTGACCCGGTTGGCTGCGGCCAAGACATGCGCCATCCGTATTGCGACGTCACGCACGCGAACATCGTCGTAACGAACCATCACACCTTCGACCTGTTCGGTGTGGGGCAACGGCGGTTCCTGCTGGAGGACGGCAGCCCTTACTGCGGGCGCAAGAAACCTTGGAAACGCCAGACTGAGGAGCAAACCCACTGCGGCTACGCTTGCCAAGGCTACCCACCGCGGCCACCAACGACGGCTGCGGATAGTGAACGCGCCGGCCAGGAAAGCAATCAGCAGCAGCAAAGGAGGGAAAAAAGACTCCGTTGGCCCCACTACGATGAGCAGGCAGCTAACGCCACCGACGATGGCGGCCGCCGCCGTGGCGACGAGCGGCGATTGGCAGAATCGGCGTCGGAAGGCCAGAACGGTCCAGGCCAGTGTCAGCCCCACGCTGAGCAGAACAGGCCACGGATCCTGAATGCCGGGGTATGCATCCTGCAGCAGACCGAGGCTTAGTGCCAGAATCGGCACGATGGCAACCCTTTGCCAACGGCTTTTCACGGATAGCTCGTCCAGCAACATGTTCCAGGCGAGGTAACTCGTTACGAACAACAACCAGCGGAGAAAAGTGTCCAGCGTGACATTCGGCAAAATGTGCCATGGAGCTTCGTAGGCAAACAGCGACATTCCAGCTACCAGTGGGAACAATAAGAAAGACATGGCATCCCAAATGGCGAGTCTTCCCGATTGGATCGTCCTTCCATCGAAACGGCGCCCCGGCCAGAGGCAATAAATGACAATCAACGGCACGACCAGATCAAGTAACGCCGGTAGCGTCTGAAAGCCACCCCCAACAAAGCTCCGAGGAACAAAAATATAGGCAGGCTCCGCCTTTAGGAAGAAGAACGACACGACACGAGAAGCGACCGCCAGTGAGACAAGAAGCCAAAATCGCGCCTTTTTCACACAGCCCTCCGGCGAGGGACGGCACGGAACCTGCGGCCATCGCTTGGGCGCTTTCTTCTTTGATGGGGACGGGCGCAGGGCACCGCTATCGTCGTGTCCAGGATTCTTCTATCCCTATAAACTCAACGGGGCGTATTGCAGCGTATGCAGGAATTATAGAACGTTGCCCGGACCAACGCGACGCATCCCCTCACAGAACAATATACGAACAGAACCGTTGAAAAGTTCTCGGCTATTTACCATTCGGATTGAAGCAGCAGTGCAAATGGAAGGCTTGTCGGCCAACCGGAATTAATCCGTTTGGTCAGTCACGCGGCGCTCGCGGCGGTCAATTGACTATGTCCTCGCACCATCGGGAGCTAGGCCGATGGTTGAGTGGGTTGTTCGCGTCCCAATTCCAGTTGACAAATCCCTTCCCCGGCGGTAATCGCATAAGTGACGTTAACGCGGCTTGTTGGCGCCTGTCCGTGCACCGATTAGGATGGGCACGCGCATCGGAGGCGCGGCCTCATCCTGCCGGGGTTTAGGTAGTCGGGAATCTTTCTCGCCCCAGAAGAAGTGTGAGGTGCCGGATCAGCGCTCCAGATCGGGAATTTCGGCAGAATGGGCGCATGAGTGAGCGTGTGTCCGGTCCATAATCCGTCCTGTCGCCGGTAGCATCTCAACTGGAGCTGAGCAGGTCAATTCATTGCAGGCCGGGAAAGACAACAATGCTGCAGGAATCGACGATTGCCACATTGAAGGCCAGTTTGCGTGGCGAGCTGATCGGGCCAGGAGATCCCGGCTATGACCCGGCTCGCAAGGTGTACAACGCCATGATCGACCGGCGGCCCCGGCTGATCGCCCGCTGCGCAGACGTGGCCGATGTCATGATGGCGGTAAACTTCGGCCGCGAGCAAAAGTTGCCTGTAGCTATCCGCGGCGGCGGGCACAACGCCGCCGGATTAGGAATCTGCGACGACGGGCTGGTCATCGATCTTTCGGCAATGAATTATGTTCGCGTGGACCCCAAGCGGAAGAGCGTGCTCGCGGGAGGCGGCGCCCTCTGGCGCGATGTGGACCATGCGACGCATGCGTTCGGTCTCGCCGTTCCCTCCGGCATCATTTCGACGACCGGCGTTGCCGGGCTCACGCTGGGCGGCGGGATCGGATACCTGACGCGGCGCTACGGCCTGACCATCGATAACCTGATCGCGGTCGACCTAGTGCTCGCCGACGGGCGTTTCGTCACCGCGAGCGCCAGGGAACATGCGGACCTCTTCTGGGCGGTGCGCGGCGGCGGCGGCAACTTCGGCGTCGTGACGTCGTTTCTGTTCCGAGCTCGGCCGGTGCACACCAACTTCGGCGGGCCCATGTTCTGGCCCATGGAAGACGCCGCGGAAATTATGCGCTGGTATCGCGCCTTCCTCGCGAAAGCACCCGATGACCTCTATGGGTTCTTTGCCTTCCAGACCGTTCCGCCTTGGCCTCCGTTTCCAGAGCATCTATACAAGAGAAAAATGTGCGCCATCGTGTGGTGCTACACCGGACCAATCCCGAAGGCTGAGAAAGTATTCGCGCCGGTCCGTAGCTTCAAGCCTCCCGCGCTCGATCTAGTCGGCCCTATTCCCCATCCCGCGCTGCAAAGCATGTTCGACGCGCTGTACCCGCCCGGCCTTCAGTGGTATTGGAAAGCCGATTTCGTGCGCACGCTCTCGGACGAAGCCATCGCCCTGCATGTGAGGTACGGCGCCAATCTTCCGAGCATGCAATCGACCATGCATTTGTACCCCATCAACGGCGCGGCCGGCCGCGTGAAGAGCGCCGCGACGCCGTGGGCTTACCGCGACGCCACTTGGGCTTGCGTCATGGTCGGGGTCGATCCCGACCCTGCGAACAAGGAGAAGGTTTCCGCGTGGGCCAGGGAATATTGGAGCGCGCTCCATCCCCATTCCGCCGGCGGCGCATACGTCAACATGATGATGCAGGAGGGCGACGAGCGCATCCGCACCAGCTACGGCAAGAATTACGCCCGCTTGGCGAAGATCAAAAAGCGCTACGACCCGGCGAACTTGTTCCGGGTCAATCAGAATATCAAGCCGGAGTGAACCGCACCCCCGAGTCCGATTGAAGACGCTGCGTGCGCGTGCTAGCATGCCTGTGTTTGCTCCACGGGGACGCCGAATGCCCAAGTTTGTCATTGAACGCGAAATCCCGAATGCAGGCAACCTCTCGGAAAGTGAATTGCACGCCATTGCGCAAAAGTCGGTAGCAGTCCTCAAGGCCATGGGGCCGGAAATTCAGTGGTTGCAGAGCTACGTCACGGGCAACAAGATTTACTGCGTTTACCTCGCCCCCAATGAAGAGGCCATTCGGGAACATGCCAGAAGGGGAGGATTTCCCGCCAACCGCATCTCCGCCGTGCGCGCCTTGATGGATCCCAGCACGGCGGAGTGAAGCACCTTTTCCGTCGCGGAAGCCAATCACCCCGCGTTGTTCATCCGAATTCCAGCGCATCCTGGATGGCTTTGTCAGGAGGCGTCGTCCAGCCGTCCATCCAGGCCGCTGCCGCCACAGCCTGCGGCACTGACTTGCGGGCCTTCTCCAGCGCCTTCTCCAGGCTGGCTTGCTCGGTCAGGTTCGGGGACGTGCCGAGCGCCCGGCGCATCGACGCGGCCGCCCCCGCTAGGCGCAGCGCGCGCTCCGGCTGGGACTGCAACACCGCGGAACACGCTACACAATCCAGCAGCCGGGCAACACCACGTTTCTGCCCCAGTTCCAGGAAAAGCTTCATGCTTTCGGCGTAGTGCGCCTGCGAGGTTTCGTAATCACCCTGGTCTCGCGCCAGGCTCCCCAGGTCCGCAAGGCATCCCGCGATTCCCCATTTGTCGCCCACTTCCTGGAATGCCGCCAAACTCTCTCCGTACCGCGCGCGCGCCAGTTCGGGTTGGCCCTGCGCGCGGGAGATGTCGCCTCGGTAGTTCAGCGACCAGGCGATTCCGATGGGATCGCCGAGTTCCCGAAAAATCGCCAGGCACTCCTCGAACAGCGAACTGGCCTTCGCATAGTCCCCCTGCAACTTGACCACGTTGGCCAGGTTGCTCACCGAGCGCGCCAAGACCACGCGGTCGCCCAGGCTTCCCCAGACGGCCAGGCTTTCCTCGAACAGCCTGCGCGACTCTTCCAGGTCGCCCCGGTTGAGTACAACCGCAGCGAGCGCGTTGAGCGCGATCCCCGTGCCCCGCGCATCGTGTTGCTCGCGTGCGATAGCCAGACTTTCTTCAAACATGGCCCTCGCGGCTGCACAATCGCCTTGTACGTCGCCCAGCACGCCCGCGGAAAACAGCGCCCTCGCTCGCCTGACGGAGCGCTCCGCGGCGCCTTCCAGAGCGAGCAGCCTCTTCAGCGCGTGCCGCCCTTCGGAGTGATACTCCCGCATTTCCCAGAACTGGAACAGCGCGGCAGCCAGCCGCAAGCCCCAGTCCGCGTTCCCCTCTTGTGTGAGCCATTCCAGCGCCGCGCGGCAGTTCTCGTGTTCCGCTTCGAGCGCCTCCGCCCACTCCGCGTCTGCGGGATTCGCTGCCCGCGAGGCGCACTCTTCCGCCACGACCAGGCAGTATGCGGCATGCACCCGCTTGGTCTCTTGCTCCTCTCCACTGGACGCCAGGCACTCCAGCCCGTACTCGCGCACGGTATCCAGCAGAACAAAGCGGGCCTCTGAGCCCGAACTCTCCACCTGCTGGACCAGGCTTTTATCCACCAGCGACGACATGCCCTCGAGCACGTCCACCGCCAAGTCCTGCCGGGTATTGCACACCGCCTCGACCCCTTCCAGCGTGCAACCCCCGGCAAACGCGGAAACCCTACGAAACAGCGCCTGCTCGGTAGCGTTCAACAGTCCGTAGCTCCAATCAATGGTCCCGCGCAGCGTCTGTTGCCGCTCAGGAAGATCCCGGGCGCCGCCCGTCAGCAGTTCCAGCCGTTTCTCCAGCCGTGCCTGCATCGCCGCCGGCGAAAGCAGTTTGATCCGCGCGGCCGCGAGTTCGATGGCCAGCGGCAGGCCTTCCAGCCGGGCGCAGATGGCCGCCACGGCCGGAGCATTCTCCCCGGTCAGCTCGAAATTCGGTTTCACCGCCACCGCCCGGTTCACAAACAGCGCAACCGAAGGGTTCTGCGAAAGGGCCTTTGCCGACGCCCGGTGGGCTGGCAGCGGCAGGGGAGGCACCGGAAATTCATGTTCGCCGTAAATGTGGAGCGGCGCGCGGCTGGTCGCCAGCAGCTTGAGCGTGGGCGCCGCCGCCAGCAATTCCGCCACTGCCGACGCGGCGGCCAGCAGGTGTTCGAACGTGTCGAACAGCATCAGCAGGTTTGTGCGCACGTCCGGCAGGTATTCTTTGAGGCTTTCCATGGTCACCTGGATGCCGGTTTCTTTCATTCCCAGCGCCTGCGCGATCACCGCCGGAACGAGCGCCGGATCTTTGACCGCGGCCAGCGGAACAAAGCACACCCCGCCCGGGAAGTTTTGGGCCACCTCACCGGCCGCCTTCAGGGCCAGTCGCGTTTTCCCAATCCCCCCGGGGCCTGTCAACGTGATTGCGCGAACCTCGCTGCGCAGGAGCAATTCCTTGACCGCTGTCACTTCCCGGTGGCGACCGATGAACTCCGTGCGCTGCAGGGGAAGATTGTGTGACTGGGCCGGACTGAGCCTCGAGGGAGCTTCATCCAGCCGGTCGTGAATTGTGGCCAAGTCCCGCGCGAGGTCGTGCGTTGATGCGTAGCGTTCCCTGGGGTTCTTGGCCAGGCAGCGCTCAATAACCCAGCAGAGCGGGGCCGGTGTCCGCGGGTTCAACGCCAGCACCGACTCGGGATCGTCCCGCACGATGGCCACCATCGTTCCCCCCTCGCTAGGCCTTTGAAACGGGTTCTTGCCCGCCACCATTTCGTACAGCGTCGAACCGAACGAAAACTGGTCCGAGCGGAAATCCACTGGAATGCCACTGGCCTGCTCCGGAGACATGTAAGTCAGGGTGCCCACGATCGCTCCAGGCCGCGTGAGGCTCGCATTTTGCGTCTCCCCGTCGCCACCCGGATCGGAGTCGGGGTTCATCAGCTTGGCCAGCCCGAAATCAAGGATCTTCACCAGCCCATCGCTCGTGATCATCACGTTTCCAGGCTTCAGATCGCGATGGACGATACCGGCTTCGTGCGCCTTCGCCAGCCCGCTCGCCATTTGCGCCGCGATCGAGATGGCCTTCCGCAGCGGCAGCGCGCCAGCACGCAGCATGTCGCTCAGCAACTCTCCTTCCACCAGCTCCATGGCCATGTAATAAGTCACATCCACTCTCGCTAGTTCGAAAATCGTCACTATATTCGGGTGATTGAGTCTCGAAACCGACCGGGCTTCCCGCTCGAATCGTTCCAGTGCGTGTTGGCTGGCCGATATTTTGCTGGAAAGGATTTTGATCGCCAGCTCGCGGCCTAGATTCGTGTCTCGGGCGCGGTAGACCTCGCCCATCCCCCCGGCGCCCAGCGGACACACGATCTCATAACGGCCAAAATGTGTGCCGGGGGCAAGAGTT
>Ga0187812_1000721_pt1 | contig 11561 bp, 15 predicted proteins | sample NC_S_2_FD_130582 | JGI IMG/M metagenome (GOLD analysis project Ga0187812, IMG submission 130582) | Wetland sediment microbial communities from Neuse River Estuary, North Carolina, USA - ASW-S_2 | ecosystem: Environmental > Aquatic > Freshwater > Wetlands > Sediment | place: USA: North Carolina... | reverse complement strand
TTACCTAACCTACGTTGCCCTGGACGAGAAGGGCAAGCCGACCTCTATACCCCCTCTGATGGTCACCACCTCGACAGAGAAAAGACGCTTCAATGAAGCCGCCGCTCGCAGAAAACTCAGAGAAGCGGAGAACGCCGTCCTCAATGAGGGCTGATTCGTTGGCCGGTGGTTGATTCTCGGCTCAACAAAACTAGAGCACCCTCCTCTTAGGCCGAATGCAAGCCGATTAGGCGAATGCGAGACTTCGCCGAGGGCTTCAGTTTGGACAGGATGCGAAGCGGAAACGCTGCAGTCTACATGCTCAAAGAGCAGTTCGAGATGTTCTCCTCTTCGCCCCAGAAGGTGGATGCCTGCGAATCCATCGCGACCTGCTTCTACCAGCTCGAGCAGTTCGACGATGCAGCCCGTTGGTATGAGACCGCAGGAAAGCTCATCCTCTCAGAGCCGAGCGTAACCCCCGCCCTCAAGGCGCTCAGCGCCCTCGGAGATTACGAGAAGGCGCTTGACTGTTATCGGAAGGGAGAGGACGAGGATATGTTCACCGAAGTGTCATCCCTGATTAGGGAACTAAAACGGGCCTGTGCGTCAGCCTGAGCTTTTTTCCCTGTCTTCCTCTGCCTTCGCCTTCTGTCTGTTGATTGTCTTGAGGTAACACTCTTCACAGACAGGCTCGTCCCTAGGCCCGACCCTGAAAGTGTGCGGCACAAAATCTAGCTCCGCGTCGCAGAAGTAGCACTTGGGCTTCAAGCGCTACCTCGCCTTGCGGCGTAGACTCTCCTCTTCACGACCTTGCCGCGACCCTTGTAGTACCATACTTCTGCGTCTCCGTTCGAGCTCTTTCCCCACCTTACGAGCTCATCAAGCTCCTCTTTGGTTGCCCGCGCCCTGCCGCTCTTCACTTGGACCAGAAGCACCTTCCCGTCTTTCGCGGCGAAGACATCCACCGCCCCATGGGAAGCCGCGCTTCGAGAGACCATCCAGCCGTCCTTCTTTAGTGCTGACATCGCCTTATACTCACGCGATCTTCCTCTTTGGTAGTTTCTATTCAATCGGAACTAGCTCAGAAAGGTGCATCTGGACCGTTCGTCCACCGAGTAACGCGTCAATTGATACTTTGAGAAATCGGGTCTTATGAACAGTATGTAGTACGGCATTTTCAAAGCTTCGGCCAAGGGAAACGCAAAGTTCTGCATGGGGGACTTCGACACTCCCGTAGTCACGTCTATCAAAACCCTTTGCTCGTTACAGGTGGCGACGACGTCAAAAGGAATAAACCGATTATAGGCAGACGCGTGGTAGAAGTCTGAGAAGCCCAATTGCGGCAAGAGTCTCTCAACCGCGAAAATTTCAGCGGCCCTCGCAACCTCAGGAGTCGAACTTCCCCAGTTCTTCAACTTTCTCGTTCTATGGTATTCGTTTACTTGTGCTCGATGCTCTGAAACGTAACGTCGGTGCCTCGCAGTCATCGACGCTCGCTTGCACGCTCCAGAACAGTACGACAGTCTTCTCTTTCCACTTGCAGTGAACCACTTGCCGCAAGTCTTGCATTCTGCGCGCTTAGTGATGCGTAACTCCGAGGCCTTTGAATATATTTCTTGAAGGGTCCTCTTTAGCGCCGAGCCGATATCGACGGCTGGAACCTTACCGTACCGCGCGAGAAGGTAAGAAGTTTCTTCCGCGGTCCAGAAGCGCCATTCAGCAGGCAGATTTCGTGCGCCTTCGAGCGGGGAAGTCAGCCAAGCTCTTCGCCTCCTTCCATCCAACGAGCGAATAAGGCACGCTGTCGGCGTATCACTCGATGGCAGGGAGACCCCCGAAAGTGAAGAGAATAATTCGAGACTACGTGGGAGAGGGAACTCGAAGTTCGGCTGGTGGCGTCACATAGCTCGAATAACCTTATGACAGGCAAATGGTTAGCCAGCGTCCTAGACTTGGAAGAAGTCAGGAAGTCACTAAAATCGATGGAAACTCGTTTCTCCAGCCAGCTCGAGCGCCGCGACAAGGTCCTGAAGGAGAGCCGGGACGTCATCTCAGCCTGCTCGAGGGCCATAATCAACGTCCACACGGGGAAGATGAAAGAGGCAGAGAAGGAGCACGCGGCTGCGAAGTCCCTCCTGGCCTCGCTGAAGAGGTCTTCCGGCGCCCCTGCGTCTCGGTATCTCGTATCCCCCGAAGCCGAGTATGTGGAAGCCTCCGCCGTGATCGCACTCGCGAAGGGCAGGGAGGTCCCCTCTATAGACAGCCTAGGTGCTTCCCCCGAGGCATACCTCCTGGGTCTTCTGGACACAGTTGGGGAGTTGAAGAGGTTGGCGCTCGATTCGATTCTCCAGAGGAAACTCGGTCAGGCCAAAAGATACTTCGGGGTGATGGAGGAACTCTACTCTCTTTGCTCCCCACTGGCAGTTTATGATCATGTGGCGAACGGCGCAAGGCGCAAGATTGACGTCGCCCGGATGCTCGTAGAAGACACACGCGGTCTGCTCGCCGAAGAGATGGGAAGGGAGTCCATGAACGCCTCCATGGCCCGCCTAGAGAAGAAGCTTAGGCGCAGGGCCAGCCCCTAGAGTTCCCTTAGTATCTTAGTAGTCTTGATGTGCGGATATGGGGAGTCGAGCCTTATGACTTTGAGCTTCATCCCTCGTTTCCCAGCCTCTCTCTTGATCTCGTCTTCCATGTGATATTGGTCATAGCCCAGCGCCACGATGTCGGGGTCCACCTTCTGCAAAGTAACGTAGATATCGCCTTTTACGCCGAGTATGGCAGCGTCCACGTCCCTTAATGACGACAACAGCATAACCCTGTCTCCCTCGTTGATGAGCGGCTCCCTCTTCTTCCTCTTCCGAATGGTGCTGTCCCTGGCCACGGCGACGACCAGGACGTCCCCAAGGCTCTTTGCCTTCGAGATCGTATAAACATGCCCGTAGTGTATGAGCTCGAACCCACCCCCGATGAACACCACTCTTATCGACCTCCTCCCCCTCGGAGTGAGCCTGGCGGACTTCCCATCGAGCTCGACCATCCCTGCCTTCTTCAGGGCGTCGATCTCCTCCGTCGCTTCCCGGACCCTCAGGCCAAGCCTCCTCGCCAGGCCCGCAGCGTCCGCGACCTCTCCCTTAATCCCCATCGAGAAGATTGCGGCCAGGGTGTGCTTGTTGTCCATGGGCTACCAGTCGATTTTGATAACGCCCGCGAAAGAGAGCGAGTCCAAAAGCCCTTCGGCATAGCCGATGCTAAGCATCGCCATCTCATCCTCCCCATTGGCGAGGAAATTCTCCGCGTCCTTCAAGTAGAGCTCGGCGTTCTCAATGACGTGTTCATACTGGGGCCCAAGCCTCGACTTGACGGAATCGAGCGCCCGACGGGTCTTTGCGACATACTTCGGCACGAGAGTTTGGGCGGTCCTTAGGACCTTGTCGGAATTGCTCCTGACTCCCACCGGGTCGATGGAGAAGATTGCAGAGACTGCCTCGGCTTCGGTGAAGTGAAGCTTCCCGGGGATGATCATACAATGGGGGGGCATCCCGGAATCTCTGCCAGAGAGTTCTGAGAAGCTCCCCGCGGCAAGGGCGGAATCCTCTCTCCCAAGTCTCGACAGGATTATGGCGAAGGTGTTGGCGCTCACCACCCCGCGCTTGAAGTTCGCTTCTGCGAGGAGGAGCCCGGCAACTGCATCTGCAGGGGTCACTCCCTGCCCACTCTGAACGTCGTACTCCAGAAGGAGGAGCGTGTGGGCACCCTCCAGCAGGTTCTGATGCAGGATGTGGTAAGCCTGCGTCAGCTTCCCTACGGCTTCACGGGTCACTGTCACGGTCCGCGAGAATTTGTAGGAATGGAGCCCCGATGCGCTCGCTGCGGCCGAGGCGATCGTAGCGGAGTGGACAACCCTTGTCTCGATTCCCCGACTTATCGCCCTGACCCTGAGTTCGTTGTGAGTCGTTGCTATCATGGGGTCTCCCAGCACGGCGAGCACCACCTTCTCTCCCTCGGCATCGGAGAGGACCTTGCTTCCGTCCTCGACGAACTGCCTGTCGACAATGGTGAAGCTCTTGCCTGTCGAGACCTGCACCTGTTTAAGGAGCTGAGGCTCATGAGGCGTGGTGTAATACTCGAGATAAATGACGTCCGCCGCAATCATCTCCTCGACTCCTTCGAGGGTGATACCCTTGGCTCCTAAACCCAGCCCGACGAAACTCAGGCGGCCCATGTGCGAACGTCCGGGCACGCGGTATTTGAATCACGAATTAGTTTCAGGCAACTCTCCTAAGTGAGGATTCGACATGGGCGCTCCTACTTATTACACTGCCACGAATTTCGCAGGAAATGTAGATGGTCTGGGAATGCTTTTAATTCCGACGAATTCGGCGCTGGCTTTGTGGGCCTGTGGCTCAGCCAGGTTAGTGCGCAAGCGACCTGAAAGCGGCTGGCTCTTAGCTAGCTTGTGGGAGTCACCAGCATGCCGTGGGAGGCGTAAGAGCGCCCGCGAATTCGAATCCCACCAGGCCCGCAACCCTCCTTATCCTGTACGCTCCAAGTATGCAGCATGATTATTCCTCAACTCGATGATCCAAACTTGGCATACGAATCAGGTGTGCACTTGGGAGACGGGTCGCTGGACAAGTATCGATACTTGATTAGTGGTGACAAGACCAAGGAAACCATTTACTACGAAGCTGTCCTAGCACCCTTAGTAGAAGAACTCTATGATATCGGGCCAACGATTTCTTTTGAGAACAACTCCGTCTATCTTCGAATCTACTCCAGGGAATTGGTTTTGTTCAAGAACCAAGAGCTTGGTTTCCCAATCGGGAGGAAGGCTGGGCTACGTATACCCAAATTCATTGCGTCCAATTCAGTTAGCACTTCCAATGCCATTTCCGGCCTTTATGACACCGACGGGAGTCTTTCAATTGTTTCTGCCTTCTTTGCCTTCAAATGGAACGCGATGTCTGCCCCCGCAATGCGAACGAACTAAAGACAGCGAGCCCTGGAAAAACTCGAAGTCACACCTTAACCCTTATAGATTAGGGGATTCGGCAGCCGATGGTTCAAGGAAAATGAAACCCATAAACATGCTTCTTTCCGTTGTACTGCTGATTTCGGCGGCCGTAGGTAGCTACATCCTTGCCACTGATTCATATCTGAAGTCCGCGGCCCCGACGCACGCCGACGGACTAGCGGCGTTCACGGTCATTGACCTTGTCTTGATAGTCGGAGTGTGGAGAAAGCCAAGGATAGCGATAATTGTCGCGGTCCTGCTAGGCCTTGTGCAAATGGCAGCGATGGGAGGCGATGTCTTCTTAGGCACGTTGACGTTTTCCTCAAACGTCACCACCGCCGCAGCCTTCTCGAGTTATCTCCTTGGCGATCTGGCCTTCCTAACCCTGCTTGGGGTCCAGGTCGTGCTAATCCTCGTCGGGATTGCAGCCTTCGTTATGGGGCGCAGAGCTCCAGCCGTGCAGCAGGTAGCCCGAGCAGCTTCATGAAGACGGATGCCAAAAGCAAGTCCGCAGTAGGAAAAGTTGCGGTCATATTGGTGGTGGTTGTCGCCATCCTCGTCGCCGCCGTAGCCTACTACCTCCTTAGCTCGAAGCCGGGGAACACTACAACAACGGCCTTGGCGCCCGAGATAGTACATGTCAAAATGCCCAGCGGGGTTGCCACAAACAAGTCGCTCAACTTCCAGCCCACGGATATCACCCTCGTCATTGGCGTCAACAACAGCGTGACATGGACGAATGGCGACGGTGCTCCTCATACGGTCACGGCCACTTCGGTGCCGAGCGGTGCGTCGACGTTTAACTCGGGGAACCTGAATTCCGGGGCCACGTTCACATACACATTCACGGTCCCAGGTACCTACAAGTACGACTGCACGTACCACTTCTGGATGACCGGAATCGTAACAGTGAAGCAGACGACGTAGGTTACCCTTGCTTCTTTTTCATTCACACCCTTGTACGAGATCCAATGTGGAATGGTCTTGGACGGGCCTACTTGCAGGGCGCTCCATCTAACAAATCACCCTTCAGTGCGGATCGAACGGGACATTTATGGCGGAACTGCCTCGCCACAATAACCATTCACGAAGTCCAGGGTTCTCGGTCGACAACGACCTACAGGCGCTGCGACATCGGTTCCCTCTTGCTTCTCGGAAACACCGCTGCCACGATAACCCCGACAACCCCCAACCAGAATCCGTCATTGATGAGGTCCCCAGAGTGCACCAATCCATTGGAGATAGAAATGTCATACATGTAACCTGCGTAGACGCCTAATATCACGCCGCCAATCCCGCCAATCAGAATTGCCTGCGCTAGATTCATTTCTTCAATTGCCAGCGAGAGACTGTGTTTGATAAAGGATTCGCGGCACCATCGGCTAGTGACTTTGTCTCGTCGCGAGAATAGAACACGAAACTTGGTCGGGTGTTCACCTGAGAATTGCACTGCTCCAGAGTGTACGAATGTCGTTGCCGCATGAGCCGTCTTGTCAGTCGAAGAAAGAATACCCCGCCTGGCACGGCCCCATCTCGCGCCGAGGACCAGCCTGGAACCTCCCAGTTGGGTTCACCGGTGCCCTGTCTCAAGGAGGCAGTTACCATGGAAGCCGTTGCGCAGGCTTTATGAACCGAGTGGGGGGAGAGGAAGACTAGTCCGACGTCCATGAGCGACAATGGTAAATTCGTAAACATAGCCCTTGTATGGATTGCCATTGCTGCTGTGGGTGGGGAAATAATCTACGCATACTGGCCCCCTCTTCTCGCCCTGGTCTGGATAATTGAGAATCTCATAGTGCTGGCTCTTGCTGGTTTGTTCCGGAGCATGAGTGACACCGACGCATTCGCAGGAGTCGCATTTGTATGGATTGTCTTTGCGGCTCTGAGTGCCATAATAGTCTTCGCATACTGGGCCCCTTCTCTCGGGGTCGCTTGGTTGATCGAGAATTTCATAGCACTGGCTATCGTCGGCATGTCCAGGACTCCATCGAGGGAGAAGGGCCTGTGGGTCTGGGCCTCCGACGAAAGGACCCAGCGACGCATAACAAAGAGGGTGTCACAATCAAAGCATCTGATGGCTGCGCTCGAAGCCATCATGAAACGCAAAGAGGGCCTCAGCAACGCAGAACTTGATGATCTCACCTCCGACAACTCGAGTTGGATTACACTCTCAGTGATGAGAGAGCTGCTTTCGCTGGGCCTGGTCGAATACCAAGTGGACTTATTCGGCAACCCGGGGAGATACACGCTGACCGATCTCGGCAGAGGCATCATGCAGAGGATAACCGGACAAGTTGCTTCTGTCAAGCCGCCAGCTCAGGTAGCGCGCCCCTCCACTCCTCCCGGTCCTTTGGCTTCCTCGCCTGCCGTGGCGAAGCCTGAAACAAAACCAGCGCAGCCCTGAGGCAGCCTCCCGAGCGAATCCTACCGATTCTAATGGTACGATCTAGGCGTACTCTTTTCGTCGGCGAGAGGAGATTCATCCCGCCCGTGTACGATGGATACGCGGACGGTTTCACCACGCCAAAGTGCTCCTTGAAGATCTATTGACGGAAGCCTGAAGTTGGAAGGGTACGTCGTGGCTAAACTGACAAATGAATGGGAAGTTTTCTCATATTATTTCTTTGGGGAAAGGTCCGGAAATGCTAGGCGCTGTGTATCATGACACAGTAACCGAACCTTCTCTCGTCGTGTAGTACCAGAATGGGCCTACTATTCCGAACACGAAACAGAAGACATACGCCATCCAGTCGACGTTGTAGGTAGATGCTATGTTGAAGAATGAAGATGGAAACACAAGAGGGAGGTATACCAGTGCGAAGACGATCGCAAGACTGACTACGGTCGAAATGTACTCACGCAACCCTTGGCCCTGGAATCCAGGGCGATTACGGTCTAACCATACGCCGACGTTCAGGATACCGAAACCTAACACCAGTCCCATGGAGGTGAACGCTACAGTCGAAGGCCCAAAAGAACTCTGGCCCGTCACGAGCGTGAATATGTTCGAGGCTAAAGGAACGACAAACAGCATCAGTCCGTAGAAGACCGATCTGAATCCAATGTCCCTGAGAGAAACCCTGAGACTGGTTATGAGAAAGAGGAGAAACAAGATTGAGAGTGTGACTGCGAACCCGACGCACCAGTCCGCGAAGGTCTGGGATCCGCCGAGGACCGCAGCATCAGGGGCAAAAATTGCCGTCACAACCCCCATCGGAAAGTGTGCCGAGTTGTCGACCAGGCCGGAGTACAAGCTAGGGTCAGATCTAAACGCGAGATAGACGTAGGCATTCCCCAATACGATTGCTAGAATGATCGCAAGCGCGAACAGGATTCCAAGGAGCCCTGCCCTCGACAGACCAGCGTTAGCCAAAGCTAGAGACCTGACTCTGTTATTGATAAAAAGAGTTTCTTCAATGAGAAGGGCTGGGGCGTGGTGAGCACACTTCGAGGTCAGATCATGGGTGTCTTTGTTTCGCCTCGCAGCAGATTTTGCCTATGACTTCCGAGCCACCCAACTATTATTCGGAGCTGCCTTCATTCGACGTTCCGATGCAGAGCTCCTTCTTCTGGCTGCAGGGGAATGGTTTAATCATCACACAAGGATGCGTTGTCTAAATGCGTGAAGGCCCGGTTTCTTCATTTGTTCAGGTTGTCCTCACTCTCTCAATTGGGGGTGCCCTACTCTATCCTCTCTACCCAGTTGTAGACGCTCTGAATCATACATCTGCACTATTCCTTGTTCTCTCGGTTGCATTGGTGCTGGCGGCCGTAGTCGTGAAAGAGGTCGGCGGGTCGCAGGGGTTTGGTGGCTCGAAGAAGGTGTCTAGTCTTGCTCGAATCACGCTCTTGTTCGCGACCTGGGTCATTGTTACGCTAGCGGCCGAGTTTCTTAGTGGTGCCTCGTCTCTCCAAATGTTTGTTACTCTGGCTACCGTGGTGATTGTGGTGCTTTTCGCCATCGTTATGTCTTAGATTACGTTTGAGGCCACGGCCTGATTGTGGCCAACCACTAGCATGAAGTGGATGCTGGGACGCAAGACACTTAACTATGGGAATGGCTCCGTGAAGGACGCGCACGATTGATCAAAGCGTGGGAATTGGGCGTTGGAATTATCTTCTTGGCCGTATGGCTTCCCATTCTGTTCTATTCCATCAACCATTGGAACACACTCCCAATAGCTACCCTCCTCTCAATAATAACGCTCGTAATCTTTGCACTTTTCATGGGCCTCTTCCATGAAAGCAAATAGACCTAGACTCGTGGCGGATTCCTAGCACCCAGAGGACTCGATCGCGGGCCCAGGAGGTTCCCATCTCATGCTTGTTCGTTACGTCGGTGATACCCCTTGCCCCGCGGCGAGATTTGGAGACTCTATGGTGAGCGCTGGCGGAGCACCGGGCCTGCATCTCGGTCGTTCACCTCTCGTCGCCCTGTTCAGACGTCTCATGGAGTAAGAGTTTCCTCTTCCGAATACCTCTTTTGTCGCGTTGAAGGCGGTTTTCCTTAAATCAGTGTTCCATGCAATCCACTCGTTTGTCAGCCAACGGATGCGAGGTCTGTGGGGGACGCGTGAGGCCCCTGGACGGCCAAAGCGTGTTTGCCTACTGCGAGAATTGCGGTATAGTGTATGCCCTCAGAGATAGACTGAAAGGCGCCTGGGATACAGAAAAACCTGGAACGGTCAAGGCTCGCATCACCGGCGAGTCGAGTGGAACAGTCGGGCCGGGCAGGGTTCCCGTGGTTGAAGCTGCAACCCCTCCCCAAGCACCAAGTTCGTACTGGAGGTGCCCTGACTGCGACACTGAGATCCGTTCGGACAACGATTCCGACCTTGAGTTCGTCAAAAGGGAGCACATCCGCGAGTATCACCCGAACAGGTCGACCGGCTAGAAGGTGAAATCAGCCGCGGGATGAGAGAGCTGCATGCGAAAACACGCGCTGAAGCCTGGGTCTGAATCTCAACACCTAATACTCCATTCCCACTTTCCAAAACTGAGAATCGTCTCATCCGCTTAATAGCTCTGAAAATCCGACGAAAATTCGTAGAACATGTCCCTAAAGACCGAACGTGCATCCAAGTTCCCCTTCCCTAAGCTAGACCCTTCACTGAGACAGGGAAACTTCGAAGAGGTACAACTTCCATACACAATGGAGGAGGCTATGGCCGAAGCGAGCAGGTGCCTCACCTGCGGTAACCCCCTCTGCATTGACGTATGCCCGCTTCAGACGGACATCAGGGGGATGTGCGAGGCAGTCTCCAGGGGGGACCTGGCAGCCGCTTATCATAGGATCAGGGAGACAAACGCTCTACTTGGCACCACAGCAAGATGCTGCCCCCAGCTGGACAGCCTCTGCGAAGCGGCATGTCTCGTCGGGACCCAAGGGCAGCCCGTAGCATCCGGAATGATTCAGAGGTTCGTGGCAGACTGGGAAAGGACAGTCTCCCGTCAGCCTGACCCGCTTGTGATGAAGCCAACGGGGAAAAAGGTGGCCGTCGTCGGGGGAGGTCCAGCGGGGCTCGCAGCTGCTGAACTTCTCAAGCGGTACGGTCACGAGGTCACGATTTACGAGGAACTGGAGGTCCTCGGCGGGACAGCCTGGTATGGAATCCCTGACTATCACCTACCCAAGGACGTTCTGAAGTACGAGGCGGAGCGTATTGTCGACATGGGAGTCCTGGTGAAAACAGGTATGAAGGTCGGGAAGGGCATCACGCTCGACGGAGTCAGGTCCGACAATGACGCGGTCATCATCGCGACCGGAGCGAAGGACGTGTCCAAGTTCGACACACCAGGTTCCGACCTGAAGGGGGTTTACGATGGCTACAAGTTCCTCGAAGACGTCTTCGTCAACGGAGTGGATAGTTACCTCAATCACCCCACTTACGAGCTAGGAAAGAAGGTGCTCGTAATCGGCGGCGGTGACAGCGCGCTGGACTGCGCCAGGACAGCACTCCGGCTGACCGGAGGTAATGTCACAATAGTTTACCGCAGGACGGAGGTCGAGATGCCAGTCGACGAGATACTCATCGAAGAGGGGAAGGAAGAGGGGCTGAAGCTGAAGTTCCTGATGGCGCCCAAGGAGTACGTGGGGACCAAAGGCCTCGTGACGAAGACCGTGATGACTGTGATGAAGCTTGGGGAGATGGACTCAAGCGGGAGGAGGAGCCCTGTCCCAACAGGCGAAATCGTGGACATGGAGTGCGACTCGGTCATAATAGCAATCGGTCGAGGCCCCAATTCATATCTGCAGAAGCTTTCAGGCATGAAGCTAGGCTGGAAGAACGCTATAGCTATCGATGACCACTCGATGAGCTCACTTCCCGGGGTCTTCGCCGCAGGGGACGTCGTGACAGGCGAGAGCCTCGTCGTGAAGGCAATGGGCTCGGGGAGGGATGCGGCTCAGCACGCCCACGAGTACCTCATGATGCTGGACTCGCAGCACAGGTCGCTGTACGATTATTACTTTACCAGAAGGACTTCGGGGAGGTATTACAGAGAGATGCTCGACGGCAAGGAAGAGAACTATCCCCCGCCCTGATGGGTCAGTTCGAGACCGACT
>Ga0187812_1000720_pt1 | contig 11578 bp, 14 predicted proteins | sample NC_S_2_FD_130582 | JGI IMG/M metagenome (GOLD analysis project Ga0187812, IMG submission 130582) | Wetland sediment microbial communities from Neuse River Estuary, North Carolina, USA - ASW-S_2 | ecosystem: Environmental > Aquatic > Freshwater > Wetlands > Sediment | place: USA: North Carolina... | reverse complement strand
TTCATCAACCGCTGCTACGACGAGCTCAACCTCTCCGATCCGCGGCTGATTCTTTCGGTTCACGAGGAGTACCTGCAGGCGGGCGCCGAGATTATCGAGACCAACACGTTCGGCGGGAACCGCTTCCGGCTGACACGTCACGGGCTCGGCGACAAGGTGCGCGACATTAACGCCGCGGGCGTGAAGCTGGCCCGGCAGGCCGTCGATCGTCACCGCGAAAAGCAGGGAGGCGAAGCCTGGGTGGCCGGCTCGGTAGGCCCGCTGGGCGTGCGCCTTGAGCCGCTGGGCAAGACCGGCCTGGACGAAGCCCGCGCCGCCTTCGCCGAACAGATCGCAGTGCTGGCGGAAAACGGACCCGGAAGCGGAGTCGACCTGCTCATCGTGGAAACCATGCCCGCGCTCAACGAAGCGCACGAGGCGCTGGAAGCGGCGCACGCCGTGGCGCCGCACCTGCCGGTGCTGGTCATGGTCACAGTGGACGACGAGAGCAACTGCCTGGACGGGGCATCGCCGGAACATGCGGCCACGCTGCTTACCGAGTGGGGGGCCAGCGCCATCGGCGTCAACTGCTCCACCGGGCCTACGTCGGTGCTGACCGCCATCGAAGCCATGCGCGGCGCCACTGCCCTGCCCCTGGCGGCGATGCCGAACGCGGGGCTGCCGCGCGCGGTCGAGGGCCGCAACATCTATCTCTGCTCGCCGGAGTTCATGGCCAGCTTTGCGCGCAAGGCCGTGGGCGTGGGCGTGCAGCTTGTGGGCGGCTGCTGCGGCACCACGCCCAACCACATTCGCGCCATGCGCGCGGCCATGCGGGCGCTGGATGAGCCGTTGCACGTGGAGGTTCCCGGCGTGACGCCATCCATCACCACGGAGACGCAGCCGGCGCCGCTGGCGCAGCGCTCGCGGCTGGGCTCGCTCATCGCCGGCAAGCAATTCGTCAAGCTGGTTGAGATTGTTCCGCCCAAAGGCATCGACTGCGCGAAAGAGATTGAAGCCGCCGGCACGCTGGCCGGCCTGGGCGTGCACGCCATCAATGTTTACGACGCGCCCCAGGCATCGGCGCGCATGAGCGGCGAGAGCGTCGCCATTCAGGTTCAGCAGCACAGCGGAGTGGAGACGATCTGGCATTATGCCTGCCGCGACCGCGGCACGCTGCAAATCCAGTCGGATTTGCTGGGCGCTTCTTCGATCGGCCTCAGAAATATCCTGTGCGTGACCGGCGAACCGATGAAGATGGGGACCTATGCGGATGCGACGGATGTGCGCGAGGTGGATTCGATCGGGCTGGTGAACATCGTGCACCGGCTGAATTACGGACTCGATCTTGGGTCGAACTCGATCGGCGGCAGCGCCAACTTCACCATCGGCGTGGGCGCCAACCCGGGCGACAGTAACATCGACAACGAGCTGCGCCGCTTCGCCTTCAAGGTCGAAGCCGGCGCGGAATACGCCATCACCCAGCCGGTCTTCGATCTGCGCCTGCTGGAGGACTTTCTCGAACGCGTCAAGGACCACCGCATTCCGATCATCGCGGGAATCTGGCCGCTCATCAGCCTGCGCAACGCCGAATTCCTCAAGAACGACCTGCGCGTCTCCATGCCGGAGGAGATCATGCTGCGCATGGCGCAGGCGGAGACGCCGGAGGCCGCAACTGCCGAGGGCATCCGCATTGCGCAGGAGATGCTCCAAGCGGTGCGGCCGTATGTGGATGGAGTGCAGGTGAGCGCGCCGTTCGGCCGCTACGACGTGGCCGCCGAGGTGATTGCCAGCGTGCTGCCGGAGGGCACGGTGGAGATGCAGGCGAATTAGGCAGCCGCTCAGGCCTGTTCCGCCCAAGCCTCTGGTTTGGGTGTATGATTCCTGAAATCTCGTATCAGCCGGTTGCACAGCATCTGCGAGAGCATGCGGAGGAACGAACCATGTCAGACGGGTTCACCATCGGGGCGGCGATGCATGCGCCGACCATTTTCGAATGCCCCAACTGCAATGAAACCATCGACTCCACCGCAGAGACATGCCGCTTCTGCGGCGCAAAGGTCGATCATGAAGCGGCTGTCGAGGCCGCCGGGATTCTCGCCAGGGTCAATCAGGCGTGCAGCGACGCAAGCTACATGCGTTCCACCGCGCTCACCCTACCCGTCTTCTTCGCGCTTCGCTTTGTTCCTTTTGTTTCTGGCGTGGGTACCTGGGGCTTTATCGGCGTGTCGATCGGCGTTCCCATTTGGGCAGTTCGCTGGTGGTTCAAGTTCGGCAAACTCTCTTCGACCGATGCGGAGTTTCGCAAAGCCCGCAGCACAGTGCGATGGGCCGGCATCCTAGTCTTTGCCGTGTTCCTGCTGCTTGTCCTCGCTCCGTTCGTGCTGGGAATCATCCTCCGCGCCACTCTCAGTCATTGATGGCCGTAAAATGGACCACGGGATCGGAGCGGCCGTTCATGCCATCGTTTGAAGAATCGCTGAAGAAACTCGAATCGATCGTCGAGCAGCTCGAAAAGGGCGACCTGGCGCTGGAAGACTCCTTGAAGCTCTTCGAGGAGGGTGTGGGTCTCTCCGCCGCCTGCAAGCAGGAGCTGGACGCAGCCGAGGGCAAAGTGCAGATGCTGGTGAAGCAGCGCGACGGCTCGCTGAAGGCGGAGCCGTTTTTGACGGAGAAACCGTTTTAGAAACAGTGGTCAGTGGTCAGTGGACAGTGGGCAGTGAGCGGCTATGCGGCGTCCTTTGCCCCTATTCCCTATTCCCTATTTTCTTGTTTCCTGTTTTCTTGTTCCTTCGTTCCCTTGTTCCCTCGTTCCCTGCTTCTGGCCAGCCTTGCCAGCACCGCCTGCTCGCGGAGCACCTGCTTGAGCGGACGGGCTGGGGTGCCGTAGAGCACCGTCCCCGGCGCTAGTCCTTCATTGGTTACGGTCTTTCCGCTGAAGACGCCGGACTGGCCGCCGAGAATCACGCCATCGCCCACATGCGCGTGGTCGCCGATGCCCACCTGCCCGGCCAGCACCGCGCCGCTGCCGATGGTCGACGAGCCGGAAACGCCGGTGAGCGCCACCAGGATTGCGTTCTCGCCGATTTTGCAGTTGTGGCCGACGTGGACGAGGTTGTCGAACTTGGCTCCGCGGTGGATGCGCGTCTCGGCGAGTGCGCCACGGTCGATGGTGGTGTTGGCGCCGATCTCCACGTCATCCTCGATGACCAGTGTGCCCTGTTGCGGGAACTGCGTATTGGCGCCGGTCTCGGGATCGCGCACGTAACCGAAGCCGTCGGAACCGAGCACGGCGCCGGCATGAACGACGACCGAATTGCCAATCGTGGTTCCCGCATAAATCACCGCGCGGGGATAGATGCGGCAGCTCTCGCCGATGCGCACGCCCTCGCCGATCACGGCGCCGGCCTCGATCCGCGTTCCCGCGCCGACGTGCACATAGTTGCCCAGCACCGCGCAGGGGCCCACGGAGACGTTCGCGCCCAGTTGCACGAACTCGCCGACCACGGCGCTGGGATGAACGCCCGTCGCCGGCGGCGCCGGTTTGAGCAGTTTTGCGGCGCGCGCAAACCACAGCCGCGGATGATCCGTTTCGACGATGTTCTTATCCGCGCGATAGCTGTTCACCACTCCGCCGCGCAGCACAATGAGGCCGGCGTAGCTGTTCAACGCTGCATTGGCTCCATTTGCCTCTTCGGCAAACACGATCTCGGAGGGGCTCGCAAAGGGATGCGAGCTCACGCCGTCGAGTGGCCACTCGCGATCGCCCTGCGCCAGCCGTCCGCCCAGCACCCCGATCAATTCGCCGACAGTCATGGGATCTCCTTCCTAATACAGCCCCGGCTCGCCCGGCGGCCGGGTCTTCCAACGGCGGTGAATCCATAACCACTGGTCAGGATAGCGCCGGATCCACGTCTCGATTTCGCTGGTGGAGCGCTGGGTGCCTTCCAGAATATCGGCAGCCGCATCGCCGGTGTGCGGAATGGCTATCTCCGGGCCGAAGCGCAGCGTATAGCGCTGCTCGGCCGGATCCCAGAGCATGAAGCCGGGCAGCACCGCCGCGCCCGTCTTGCGCGCCACGTGCGCCAGGCCGGTGGCCGCGCACGCCGCAATCCCAAAGAACTGCACAAACGCACCCTGCGGCGGCGTCATGTTGGTGTCCATCAGGATGCCCACCGTGCCACCTTCGCGCATCGCCGTCAGCAGGCCGCGGCCGAAGTCGTCCTTGTGCAAGACATAATTGCCGTGCAGGCAGCGGATGCGGTTCACATAGGCGTCGAGGCGGCGGTTGTCGAGCCGGCGGATGACCATGCCCATGGGGTGGCCCATCAGCGAGTGATAGAAGCTGGAGAGCTCCCACGCGCCCAGGTGCCCGGTCACAATGAGGACGCCCTTGCCCCGCGCTTTGGCCGCCAGGTAATGCTCGAGGCCCTCGGTGCGCAGCCAGTTGCGGGTGTTCTCCCGCGTGTAGCGCTGCATGCGGCAGAACTCAACTAGTTGATAGCCGAGGTGCAGGTACTCGCACCACAGGATTCTCTTTCGGGTTTTGGATGAGAGGTTAGGAAGGGCCAACTGAAGATTGCGCTGGCCCACCCGGCGCAACCGGCCAAAGCAACAGTAGACTGCTGAGGCAAGGGCCGTGGAACAGAGGCGGGCCAACGGCCGCGGCAGCCATCCCAGCACACGCGCTGTAGCCACCACCAGCCGGTACTCGAGAGTTTCACGCATCGTAGAAAGTAATCTAGAAAGCTAACCTTTAGTCTAGCTTCCCGGGGGCGGAAGGGGCGCCAGCGGGAGAATCAGTGGGGATCGGGAGATCCCCACTACATCCGGTCAGGAGACCGGCGCTACAAAAGGTTCAGTGCCCCCGCGCGGCCACAAAGTCGTGGGCCACGGTCCGCACGAAGGGGATTGCGCCCTCCGGAACGGAAACCTGTCCGTGCAGCACGCGCTGAAAGTCTTCCGGCACGCCGTAGTAGGTGTTGGTGTCGTCCCGGTTCTGCGTCACGCTGGTGCCGTCGAGGGAGATGCCGGCAAACACGCCCTTGTTGCGCGAGTAGCTGAGCAGCTCTGCATTCATCTTCCAGTCAGTGGAGGCCTGGCCGGCGCGGCCCACCGGACCCGCGGCCGCCGAGGCATCGCCGCCGATCTTGAACTTGCTCTTGAGCAGATCCTGGAAGCCGCGATCGTTCACCGCCACGAGGATGAGGTCAGTGGACTGGCCGCCGATCTGGAAGCCGAACGACCCGCCCGCCATGCGGATGAAGACCGGAGCGCTCCAGCCATGGCCGGTGCGGCACGTGACGACTCCCTGCCCGTATTGCGCTCCAAAGATAAAGGCGCCCTTCATCATGCCGGGAACGACGGCCACGCAGGTGGCCGACTTGAGAATGTTCGTCGGAATGGTGTTGTCCTGGGCAGCCATGATCTGGTTCAGCACGACTCTGGCCGCGTCAATGCGGTCCTGCAGGTCCCGCCGGGTGGAAGCCGCAAAGGCGCTGGTTGAAGCCATCAGAAAGCACAAGCAGAGGGAAGCAAAAGTCTTCTTCATTGTCCATATCCTCATGCCGCGGCGCTCGGCCGCGGGCGTTTTGAGTGAGTTCGTGAAGTCGAAGACGACAACAAACCCGCGAACGTTGCGGGGAAAACCGCCGGGGGAACCAGAGAAGAAACCGCGGGTGCACTCGATGCACATGGCCCACAGCTTCCTCGACCAGCCTACAACATGAACACACAAATAGGCGTTACGTTTCGGTGCTGAGGCCGTGGACACGCCAATGCTGGATTCGGTAGAGGCGTCAGCCCGGGGGGATGGGGGAGGGCTGAGAGGAAAAAGGCGGCCGCACGGGGCGGTGTTAGGCAGACTGAAAAAAGAGGAGTTCCCAGGCTTCATGGAAACATGCTGCCTGGGAACTCCTTTCCCCAGATCTGCGTTGTTTCTACGGATAGATTGCGGGAAGGCGGCAAGGAGTACAAGAGTACTTAGGTTCAATGGCTTTTAGTAACCAGTTTGTTTACCACTAAGTTACAATTCCCTGGGATCCGTCGGGCGTTGGCCCGGAGTCTTTGGGAACAGGGCGAGGCTCACGGGCGACATGGTGAGCTTGATGCGATTATCGGCGCCGGTTTTGCGCATCAGCCGGCCCACGTAGGCCTTTACCGTGCGCTCCTCAATGCCCAGCTCGGAGGCAATTTCGCGGTTGGACCGCGCCATCGTGATCAGCTCCAGCACCTGCCGCTCTCGCAGCGTCAGCTGCGGATGGGCGGTCGCCGTAGCCTCGGGAACCTTCAACAGCCGGTCGATGAGCCGGGAGAGCAGCCGGCGCGGCGCCCAGATGGACCCGCTCGTGACGATTTCGATGGCCTGGCGCACCACCTCCGGCCCGGCTGTCGGGTCAAGATACGCTCGCGCTCCAGCCACGATGGAGCTTATCACCATCTCGTCGTCGCCTTCCGGGCCAATCACGATCAGCCGGATATCCGGTCGGGCTCGGTGCACCTCCTCGAGCGCCGTAAAACCGGACGAGGCATGGAGATCGATGACGATGTAATCGGGTGTGTTTGCCGAAAGCAGTTCCTGGATGCTGCCGGTGACCGGAACCAGTTGCGGCTTGCCGGGCTCGGCGGGCTGGTCAAAGACAGTGGCCAGACCAGCCACACGGATGGGTTCGTCGGCTGACAGGCCGATACGGATAGACCCAGCCTTCGCAATTGCAGACATCGGTTACTCCATGGCCCGGGAAAACTTCAATCGACCGTTCGCCGCCGGCTTTTACAGCTTGGGAAGAACGATCCCCTGCTGCTTCTGGTACTTGCCTTTGCGATCGGCATAGCTCACTTCGCAGGGCTGATCGCCGTGGAAGAACAGGATCTGGCAAAGCCCCTCATTGGCGTACACCCGTGCCGGCAGCGGCGTGGTGTTCGAGATTTCGAGGGTTACGAACCCCTCCCACTCCGGCTCGAAGGGTGTGACATTCACAATAATCCCGCAGCGCGCATAGGTCGATTTGCCCACGCAGATGGTGAGCACGTCGCGGGGAATGCGGAAGTACTCCACCGACCGCGCCAGAGCAAAAGAATTGGGCGGAATAATCACCGAATCGGCCTGCACGGAGACAAACGACCGCTCGTCGAAGTGCTTGGGATCGATGATCGCGCTGTTCACGTTGGTGAAGATTTTGAACTCGTCGCTGACCCGAAGATCGTATCCATAGGAAGATAAGCCGTAAGAAATGACGCCGGTGGCGACCTGCTTTTCGCTGAACGGCTCAATCATCCTGTGCTGGAGGGCCTGCTCGCGAATCCAGCGGTCACTTTGAATCGACATGGGTCTCCTGTTCCGGGGATTTGGATCGCCCGTGGGAAGAATGGCGGGAACGGCTGCACCGAAACTTCATCTTACGGAAGAGCTTTTGCAATTGACAACGTCATTCGCCTGCGGAAATCCGGGCCAATACCCAAAGCCCCGCACCGTGGGTTCCGCACCGGCTTTTCCTCCGGCAAAAAATTTAGATTCGCCGACAAGCCAGTTTCATAATTCCCGCAAAATCTGTACTATGGGCCATGTAGGGCGCAGCAGGGCCAAGATTCGCGCCCGTGAGGTTACCCAGTGATCAAGCAGGACATTGTCCATCAGGTGATCGAGCGCACGGGGCTGCCGCGCACCAAGGCGGAGGCGGCGGTGGATACGGTCTTCGAGGGGCTCAAGCAGGCCCTCGCTGCCGGTGAGCGAATCGAGCTGCGTGGTTTTGGCGTTTTCAGCGTTCGCGCGCGCAAAACCGGGATCGGCCGCAACCCTCGCACCGGGACCGAGGTGAGCATCGCTCCCGGCAAGGCCGTCCGCTTCAAGCCCGGCAAGGAGCTGCATGCGCTTGAGAACGGCAGCGGGGCCCCGCCGCAGGCATAAGCTCCGCACCAGGCAGCGCGGCGTGCTCCCGTCGCACGAGTGTGACCAATATTCCTCCCCGATCGTGCCAAGAGGATTCGTTTGCGTTCAATTTTTCGGGAGTATGGGCTGCCGGCATTGTTGTTCGGCGCGAGCCTGGTGACCACCACCGCCAACGGCGCGCGCTTCATGCAGAATTTTCTCGAAGGCATGCCGCCGGTGGTGCGCGACAGCGACCTGTGGCCGTGGCCCTGGCTTGCGCATCATCCTGAGCTTTTTCCCTCCGGTCTGGCCTTTTCACTCACGCTGCTCGGCATCCTGCTGGCCCACGAGTTCGGTCACTACATTGCCTGTCGCGTACACCGCATCAAAGCCACGCTGCCCTGGGTGCTGCCCGCGCCCACTCTCAGCGGCACGGCCGGGGCCGTGATCCGCATCCGCAGCCGCATCCCGAATCCCAATGCGCTGATGGATGTGGGCATCTACGGACCGCTGGCCGGCTATCTCGCCTCCCTGGTTGCGATCGCTGCGGGATTTGTCCGCAGCGTCAGCGCGCCCCCGTTTCCCGATGGAATTCACTTTGGCGGCGAGCCGCTGACCATCCGGCTCATTCACCATCTGCTGCTGCGCTGGAATCCGCAGCTTCCCGCCTTCAATGAGCTGGCGCCGCACCCCATCCTCGTGGCCGGATGGATCGGCCTGTTCATCACTTCGCTCAATCTCATCCCCGGCGGCCAGCTCGATGGCGGCCATATTCTTTACGCGGTTTCGCCGCGCCTGCACAAGATCTTCACCAATTCCCTGCCCTTCGTCCTGTTCATTGCCGGAGTCGTCTTCTGGGTAGGCTGGCTGCTGTGGGGCGCATTCCTGCTGATCCCGGCCATGCGTCATCCGCGCGTTGCGTATGAAGCCAAGCTGAGCCGCGGCCGCGTCGTGCTCGGCCTCGTCGGCCTCGCCCTCTTCCTGCTCACCTTCACGCCCACGCCGTTCTACGACAATTCGCTAATGCAGTTGCTGCGGTAGCGGCATTTCAGTTGGGTTGGTGAGGTTTTGGCAGCGTCGATTGTAGCCCAAATGAGCTACAATATGTCTATGGCAAGCAATGCAGTTGTCCGTTCTCGAATCAGCATGGACGTGAAGGAGAAAGCCAGTGCTGTGCTTGAAGAGATGGGCCTGACCGTCTCCGACGTCATGCGCATCGTTCTGACCCGGGTCGCCAAGGAGAATGCTTTGCCCTTCGACCTGAAGCCCAATAAGCTCACGCGAGAGACCATGCGCAAGACCGCCAAGGGCGAAGAAGTGCATCATGCCAAGGACGCCGCCGATCTCTATAAGAAGCTGGGAATCTAGTGCGCTCCCCAAGCTATTCAGGTCAATTTCATCGCGACGTGAAACGGCTTAAGAAGAGAGGCAAAGACCTCGAAAAGCTGAAAAAGCTGATCGAGCTTTTGCTCGCAGGCGATCCCTTGCCGCCGCAGTACAAAGACCATCCCCTCAAACTCAACTGGGCCGGCTACAGGGATGCTCACGTCGAACCGGATTGGGTGCTGATCTACTCCGCTACGGCAGACAAGGTTCACCTGGAGCGGACTGGAACCCACGAAGAGATCTTTGAAGGCGATTGAGGTTGGCGCGTACTTGAGCATTTGTGCATGAAATAAAATGTCTGTTGCAACGGCATTGAACCCGGAATACAATTCATCCATTGGTCTTGGCATTTGTACCGCCTGACGGCGGTTGCTAAGCTTTTCAGCCCCGCCTGACGGCGGCAACAAGAACGGCGACATCGCTTGACGGCGGTGAAACCCCAGATTCGTACGATTGGGAGAACCATAATGTCTGACGAAGAGATCCCTCTTTCTGAGAGGGTCGCAAGTTATTATTCACAGCTTTCCTCCGTCGCAGCCGATCTCAATGCTGTTTCAGACGAACTCGGAAAATCGATAGGCGAAATCGACGCCGCCCTCAAAAAACTTAACCTTGGCATTGCAACGTGGGTCACCATCAGTAGTGGCAACGGCAATCGCTACCACGAGGACTATTCCTATTGGAGCCGGGACATCGGCTATGCGAAGGTCGGCGGCAAGTGGGGAATTAGTCTTCGCAAAGTCGATGGGGATTATCAGGCTCCCGACGAAGAGACAGTCGAGGCGTGGCCGTTCAACGAGGCCCCACGATCAATCCGGCTTGAAGCGATCGATAAGATTCCCACACTCATCGAGACTCTGAGCCGAGATGCCATCGAGACCACGAAAAAGATTCGCGCCAGACTCGGAGAGGCCAAAGAGGTTGCTGAGGCAATCAAAGGCGCGGGAAATCGTCCTGCACAGACTCCGCCTCGCACTCCCTATATTGACCTTACGCGTGTCACCAAGCCCGGCGACGTGATCAAAGCCGTTTTGGACAAAAAACAGCGCGAGCAGGCGGCAGCTCCTGAGGCTGTGGCGGCTCCCGCTCTCGGCGCCCTTGACCTGGACTCGCTGCGCCACTCCGCCGTCTTAGCCATGAGGAACGCAGGGCATGGGTCGGCCGCGGAGCTGCTCAACACCGGTTCGTGGGCCGTCGATGGGTCCGGCCTCAGGATCGAGGTTCCGGGCATTGGCAAGAAGATGCTCGCCTTAACAGTGAACGCGGCTGCGGAGAAAGTCATCCGGACGGAATTACAACGTCTGGGAGCGCCATCGCGATTTCTAGTGGTCCCAGAAGCAAAACCCGGGCCAAACGACAAGCCCGTCTCCGCCTCAGATTCCCTCCGCGATTCAGCGACGGAGGTGAAGTGATGATTTCTTACATTACCTCAGGTCTCGCGATTGTCACGCTCATGATCGTGATGATCTTCGGCGCGCTAATCTTTTCCACCCTCCGCATCAAGGGCGATGTGTTTGCGGAATTCATTCATGCAAAAACGACTCTGAGGTTTGACGCAAGAGACAGGCGGAACAAAGGGCGACTTAGATGAGACGCAAGCGTCAAACAGTGCTCGCTTCGTCTCTAAGACGCCCGATGGAAAGGTTCTATCTTTGGCTGTTTCTTTCGGGATGCGCGCCACAGATCGTAATCGGTCTGCAACTCATACCAAATCGCAGAGTGGGTGCCAAATGCGGCTGAAAGCCGCAGCGACATGTCGGCCGAGATGCCGGCCTTGCCGTTAAGAATGCGGGAAAGCGTTGCGCGGGAAACCTTCAGATGCCTGGCGGCGGTGGTCACGTCCACGCCGCCTAAAAACTCCCGCAGCACTTTGCCGGGGTGCGGTGGATTGTGCATGTGCATATCACTTCTCTTGATAATTCTAATAGCCGCCACGAGATGCTAACTCGCCGGCTCGTCGCCTACAACAGCCGCAGCGCATCCACATCCACAACGACATTTCGCCGCGGCACGCCCCGCTTCTCCGCGTCTTCCAGCATGCCGCGCAGCGCTGCGTTCAGCGCCTTGCGCGAGTTCGCCTTCAATATCAGGTGGAAACGATACACGCCCTTGATGCGCGCGATGGGCGCGGTGCACGGCCCCAGCAGCCTTACGGCGCCGTCCTTTTGGGCTAGCGCCTTGCCCAGAACGGCCGCCCACCCCGCCGCCTCTTCCAGCTTTTGCGACTGCACCAGCACATTGGCCAGCACGCCGAAGGGCGGGTAGTGCATCCAGCGCCGGTACTTCAGCTCGCGCTCGGCAAAGGCCGCGTAATCGTGCGTGGTCGCGGCGAGAATCGCATAGTGATCG
>Ga0187812_1000719_pt1 | contig 11580 bp, 8 predicted proteins | sample NC_S_2_FD_130582 | JGI IMG/M metagenome (GOLD analysis project Ga0187812, IMG submission 130582) | Wetland sediment microbial communities from Neuse River Estuary, North Carolina, USA - ASW-S_2 | ecosystem: Environmental > Aquatic > Freshwater > Wetlands > Sediment | place: USA: North Carolina... | reverse complement strand
CGGGACCGGCCGCCATTACGCTCGGGGCGGCGGGTACGAGATCCGCCGTGGCCGCCGGGGTGCGGCGCAACCAGCCGCGCACGCGGCCGCCTTCGGCCTTTGGGGTGCCGGGGCCTGCGTCGGCGCCGGCCTGGGGGCCTGCGCCGACGGGCGCCTGCTGGCCGGCCTCTGCTGCGGCTGCTCCGGCTGCTCCGGCTGCTCCGGCTGCTGCGGCTGCTGCGGCTGCTGCGGCTGCTCCGGCTGCTCCGGCTGCTGCGGCTGCTACGGCTTGTTCGGCGGCCATTTCCCCCTGCGCCACCTCTGACGTAACCTCGGACGCCCCCCCGGGCGTTATCTCAGTCTCCGGGGACGCTGCTGCTGTCCCTCTGGTGCTCCCCACCTGCTGCGCCATGTCACACTCCGGGTTTCGCGGCTCGTCTTGTGACGCACCTCCAGCCTAGGAAGCAGACGATACGGGATCGTTACGGCAGTCAGGCCTTCTGGCGTGTCTTTTCACGCCCATGCGTTACGGTGAGCCCCAAGGGGAGGATGGCATGACGGAGCTGAGCCTGGCGCTGCTGGGACCGCCGGTGGTCAAGCGCGACGGCGAGCCGGTCACCTTCGACACCAGGAAGGCGATCGCCCTGCTCGCGCTCCTGGCGGTCACGGGGCGGGAACACAGCCGCGAGCAGCTAGCCGACCTGCTCTGGCCGGACGCGGACAGCGCCAAGGGGCGCGCCTCGTTGCGGCGCACGCTGTCGGTGACCGCCGCGGCGATGGGCACGGGCCTGACCATCACCCGGGCCGCCGTCACGCTCGAGCTTTCGGCGGTGCAGGTTGACGTGCGCGACTTCGAGGTTTTGATCGCGCGGCCGGACGCCGCGTCGCTGGAGCAGGCGGTGGCGCTCTACCGGGACGACTTCCTGGCCGGCTTCACCGTGCGCGGCTGCCCGGACTTCGAGGACTGGCAGTCGTCGGTGGCCGACGAGCTCAGGCAGTCGCTCGCGCGGGGCCTGCAGCGCCTGGTGGCGGCCTGCATCGCGGCTGGCGAGCTGGAGCGGGCGAGCGCGCACGCCCGCCGCTGGCTGCAGCTCGACCCGCTGCACGAGCCTGCGCACCAGGCCATCATCAGGCTGTACGGGTGGGCCGGCCAGCGTTCGGCGGCCATGCGGCAGTACCGAGCGCTGGTGCGGATCCTCGACCGGGACCTGGCCGTGCGGCCCCTGCCCGAGACGACGCGGCTCTACGAGGACGTGCGGGCCGACCGGCTCGGGCCCGCGCCCGCGCGCTCGTCTGCGGTGACTTCGGGTGCTCCTATATCCGGCGCGGCTGAGGCTGGGGCCTCGGCTTCGGCTTCGGCTTCGGCCCCGGCCCCGGCCCCGGCTTCGGCCCCGGCCCCGGCCCCGGCCCCGGCTCCGGCGGCTCTGGCGGGCCCGGCGGTGCTCGCGGCCTGGCCGCTGGTGGGGCGGGCCGACGAGCTGGCCCGCCTGCGCGCGGCGTGGCGGGCGGCGGGCCGGCACGGGCGGGTGGTAGCGATCGAGGGCCAGGTCGGCAGCGGGAAGACGCGGCTGATCACGGAGTTCCGGACCGAGGCGGCGCAGGCCGGGGGCGGCGCGGTGCTGGCGGTCCGGGGTCACGACGGCGAGACCGCGCTGCCTTTCGTGCTGGCCGCTGACCTGCTCCGGACGGCGCTCGCGGTCCGGCCCGACCTGCCCGCGATCCTCCCGGCGCAGACCGCCGCGATGGCGGGACGCCTGGTTCCGGCGCTGGCCGCGGCCCACCCTGATTCGGTCGCCCCGGCGCTGGACAGCCCGGTGGCCGTGACCCGGCTGTACGCGGCGATCGCCGATACGCTGCTGGCCGCGACGGCCGCTCCGGCCGACGCCACGGGCGCTCCGGCGGGCGCCGTGAGCGGCGGCTCGGCGGGGGGCGACAAGGGCCCTAGGCCGGTCGGTGCGGTCGTGGTCGACGATGTGCACTTTGCCGATAGCTCCTCGCTCGGGCTGCTCGCCTATCTGGTACGACGGCTGGATGACTGGCCGCTGCTGCTGGTGCTCAGCTGGCAGCCGGAGCAGGCCGAGCGGCTCCGGGTGCTGCGCACGGCGCTCGGCGAGGCCGACGAGCAGTCTCTCGGCGAGACGATCGAGCCGAGCCCGCTCGGCCCGGAGGCGATCGGCGCGCTCCTTGAGCTGGACGGGATGCCGCGGGTCGACGTGGACCGGCTGATGGCCGAGACCCGCGGGCTGCCCATGCTGGTCCGGGAGTACGTCGAGGCCCTGCGTGCGGCGGAGCAGGCCGGGGGGTCGGAGGCGGCCGACGCCCTCGCGGCGGGGGCCGGCGGTCCGGTCATCGGTGCCCAGGCCGACTGGTGGCCGCCCGCCAGCGTCAAGGACCTGCTGCGCGCCAGGCTGCAAGCGGCCAGCGAGCCGACCAGGCAGATGCTGACGGCCGCCGCCGTGCTCGGCAGCGACAACGACGCGGATCTGCTGCGCGCGGTCAGCGGCCGCGGCGAAGACGAGATCGTCGAGGCGATCGACGAGGCGCTGGCGCGCTCGCTGCTGACCGAGACGGCCCCACTGGCCGCCGGGTCGGCGCCGTCCTACGGGTTCCCCTACGAAGCCCTGCGCAAGACGGCGTACGAATCGGCGACGCTGGCCCGGCGGCGGCTGCTGCACGGCCGGGCGGCGGACATCCTGACCCGCCGGTACGAGCGGGATCCCGCCGGCACCAGGGCCGCGACGGTGGCCGACCACCTGCAGCTGGCGGGGCGCGATGCCGACGCCGCGCAGTGGTGGTGGCGGGCCGCCGAGGTGGCCCGCGAGCTCTACGCGCACGCCGAGGCGCGCGCGCACCTGGTCCGGGCTCTGGCGCTCGGCTACCCGCAACTGCCCGGGCGGATCGCCCTCGGCGAGGTGCTCGTGGTGCTCGGCCGGTACCGGGAGGCCCTCGCCGAGTTCGAGACCGCCGCGGCCCTGGCCGGCGGCGAAGGCGGCCCCGGCCACGGAAACGGTTCCGACCACGGGAGCGACCAAGCCGTCCAGGCCAGCATCGAGCACAAGCTGGCCGACGTGCACCACCGGCTGGGCGACTGGGAGCTGGCCGAAGCTCATCTGGCCGTGGTCACCGAACTGGTCGCCGACGCCGAGCCCGGCCGGCTCGCCCGGGCGGAGGCCGACCGGGCCGTGGTCGCGTACCGGCGCGGAGACGCCGAGCAGGCGGCGGCGTTCGGGCAGGCCGCGCTCTCGTACGCCAAGGCGGCCACCGATCCCGGCGCGACCGCGCAGGCGCTCAACGTGCTGGGCATGCTCGCCGCGCGGGCCGGGGACACCGCCGAGGCGGAGACCTACCTGCGGGACAGCCTGGCCGAGGCCCGCCGCCGGCCGGAGCCGGGTGCGGGTGCGGGACCGCTGTCCGCCCCGCTGGGCGTGGCGGTGGCGGCGCTGAACAACCTGGCCAGGCTGCTGGCCGAGACGGGCCGCGGCGACGAGGCGCTGGAGGTCGCCGCAGAAGCGCTCGAGCTCGGCAGCGAGCTCGGGGACCAGCACCGCGTGGCCGCCCTGCACACCAACCTGGCCGACCTGCTGCACGCGGCGGGTCAGGGCGAGGCCGCGATGGCGCACCTGAAGGAGGCGGCCAGGCGCTTCGCCGCGGTCGACGTGGGTGACGCCCCCCGGCCCGAGATCTGGACGCTGGTCGAGTGGTAGCGATCGAGATCTGGCTAGCCGGAGCCTGGCCTCATTCTGAATCGTGCTCCAGGGCGGCGCGGAGGGCGGCCATGCCCCGGGCCGTGTGACTCTTCACGGCGCCGCGGCTGATCCCCATCGCTTCGGCAATCTCGGCCTCAGACAAATCCGCATAATAACGCAGCACAATCGCCTCTCGCTGCCGGGCCGTCAGCCCCTGCAACGCCGCCACCACCGCATCCCGCTGCAACGAGACCAGCGCCCCATGCTCCGCACTCGGCATATCGGGCGGCGTATCCTCCAGGTACTTCTCCACCACCATCTGATGCCGCAGTACCGACCGGGATCGGTTCACCACTACCTGCCGCACATACGCCAGCGCGTTCTCTGCATCCCGCAGCCGCTGCCACGCATCATTCATCGACACGAACGCGTCCTGCACCACCTCCTCCGCCGTCGGCACATCCCGCAAGAGCATCCAGGCCGCACGGACCAGCCTGCGGTAATTCAACGTATACAACTCGGTGAAGTAGGCCTCTGCGGTCCAGGCCGCACCGGAAAGCAGATCATCCTCGTGCGAGCTGTTCATCCTGTGGGTGGCGGCTGCCATGACAGCACTCCTTCCGGGAGGCTGGCCATCGCGACCCGAGAGATGGGGAAAACGCCCGTTCCGCCCGGCTTCGAAATTCCGGGCGGAACGGCCCGCCCCATGCGATGGCCAGTGTGGAAATGACCAACAGTCGTAAGGGTGCCGGACCGCAAGACGGGAGTCAGTCACCCGCCTGACAGGCTTGGTGTCAGCTTGCCGACAGTTAGATTCCGGCGAACCGGTTCAGGGCGCCCGCGTGCGTCACGGTCACCGTGCGGCCGCTGACCTGGATCCAGCCGCGTCGCTCGAAGCCGCGCATCGCGGCGTTGATGCTTTGCCGGCTGCCCCCGGCCTGATGGGCGAGTTCCTCCTGGCTGAGCATCGGCCGGATCACGCCGTCCTCGCCCCGCGGCTGGCCCAGCAGCACCTTTGCCACCCGTCGCGGCAGGTCAAGGAACACCAGGTCCGACGCCGCCTCGGTGAGCCGGCGCAGCATGACCGCGACGGACCGCAGCAGCGCCTGCGCGACGGTCGGCACCCGCAGGCAGAGGTCCAGGATCATCTCCCGCGGTATGAGGAGCAGGCGGCATTCCTCGAGGGCCTCGCAGTCGGCCGACCGGGGGCCGCCGTCGGCCACCCCGAGCTCACCGAACAGGGTGCCGGGCCCGAGGACGGTCAGCGTCAGCTCGCCCCCGTCGGCGGACCTGACCACCACCTTGACGCGACCGGAGACGACCACCATCACGGTCTCCCCGGGGTCACCGGCGGTGAACACGACCTGGCCGCGGCGGAAGGTCCGGACCCGCGATCCGGCGGCCAGGACCTCCAGGTCCGCGGCCGGCGCCGTGCTGAGCAATTCGGTTCCCCGCAAGATGCCGGCCAGGTCCGTGGTCACCGCCCACCACCGCCGGCGGGCTCGGCCACGGTGTCACCTGCCACGGCACATCACATTACTCGCGCCCGGCGGCTAGCGCTGCGGGCGGCCTACAGCGAAAGGGTCACCAGGATGGTGACAGTTTGCCCGCCCGGGTTGATCGTGAGCGTGGTGTCTATCGCGATCAGGCTGGTCGCGGTCACCGTGATGGTCACGCTGCCGCCGGCCCCGATCGAGCCCGACGAGGGCGAGATGGTGAGCTGGCCCCCTCCGCCGGATACCGAGTAATTGCTGACGGGGCCGCCCTGGGCGGTGAGCGTGAACGTGCCGGTCGGCAGGCCCGTGACGGCCACCAGCTTGAGCTCGGACAGCGACACCAGCAGGCTGCCCTGGACGACGACCGACGGGGAGGCCAGCGCGGACTGAGACGACGACGGTGAAGACCCCGGACTAGAGGCCGCAGCCGTGGCGCCGCTGCTGCCTCCCGTGGCGCCAGGCTGGGTGGCGGCGGCCGCCGCGGGGGCGGACCCGCTGCCGCGGCCGGCCTGGGAGGCCCCCGGTCCCGGGCCCGGTGAGGCGCGGTGATGCGGGGACGACCGGGTCCCTGCGGCCGCCGAGGCCGACGTGGGCGCGGCGGCGCCGGGTCCGGGCGCCGACCCGCCGCCGTGGTGCGGAGTGCTGAAGATCAGCACCGCGCCCACCCCCACCGCGGCGGCCGTCGCGGTGCCGGCCGCCATCGCGTGGGAATGCTGCAGGACCCGGTGCCAGCCACCGGGGACCGGCGGCTTGACCGACTTGGGGAACCCGTTCGGGCCGAACGAGCCGGCCCGGCCGACGACGGTCGCCCGGTGCACCTGTCCGGCCAGGGTTCGGTCGGCGCAGACCCGCAGGACCCGCTCACGGAACCCCGGCATGAGCGCGGCCAGCGGCAGCGCGCCGACGAACAGCGCCGGGCTCAGCTCGCGGCGCTTGCGCTCGCCGCAGATCTGGCACCGCTCGATGTGCCGGCTGACGCGCTTGCGCACCAGCACGTTCATCTGCCCGTCCCACCCGGCCAGGGCGGCGTCGAGTTCGGCGCATGCCTCCCGCCCGGTGCGCGCCACCACCAGGGCGCCCAGGGATCGCTCCAGCTGGCTGCGGGCGCGAGACAGCAGCGCGTGCGCATGGTTACGGGTCACCCCGAGCGCGTCCGCGAGGTCGTCCCCGTCCAGTTCGTGCAGCAGGCTCAGCTCGATGACGTCCCGCTCACCGCGGTTCAGCCCGTCGATCGCGGCCATGATCAGCTGGCGCAGTTCCTCCTGCTCGGCGGCGTCGCCGACGCCGGGCGTTTCGGTGGGCGTGTCCGCGGCCTCGTCCAGCGGGGCCGTCGCCTCCCCGGAACGCAGGCGGCGGAGGCATTCGTTGCGCGCGACCGCGTACAGCCACGGGCGGAGCTTGCCGGGGTCCCTGAGCGCGCCGAGCTTGGAGGTGGCGATGAGGAACGTGTCCTGCACGACGTCGGCCGCGTCCTCGGGCTCGCGCAGCAGGGAACGGCAGTAGGCGTACAGCGCTACCGCGTACCGGTCGTAGGCCGCGGCGATTCCTCCGGGGTCGCCAGCCACGATGGCTGCGACAACCTCAGGGTCCTCCATGCCGATTACGGTAGTTGGCGTGCTGCCCGCCGGTCAGCGATAACGCATAATGACTCAGCGGCGCCCCAACCGTGACGACTGGCCGCCCCACCAGGCCCGTTTCCTATGCCGTGACAAATCTGAACAATTACCCACGGCTACGGCGCCGAGGACGCGGCCGCCGTGGCGCTGGCCCATTCGGCGATGAGCGTGACCAGCCCGGTAACCCGGTTGACCCCCGCCGCGGCGGAGCGGTCCTGCCCGTACGAGGACGGACCGAGGTCATCGCGGACGGCCCGGCTCACCCACCACGGGCCGAACCAGCTGTACTTGGCGGCACCGGAGGCGGCGATGGCGGCACGGACGGAATCGGCAGAGCCCGGCCAGCCGGCGTCGCGCAGGCCACGCAGGTACCCGTCGGTGACGCCGGCGGCGATCTCGGGCAGCAGCGCCGCGTCCATCAGCCCGTCGCTGCAGCTGTCCAGGATCAGGTTGGCGGCGTCCTCGCCGATGGCCCCCTCGCCGACGAACGACCAGTCGAACAGGACCGAGGCGCCCGCGTCGTCGATCAGGTTGGCCGGCCAGACGTCGAGATGGCACAGGGTCCGCTCGGCCGCCTGCGCGGCGGCGAGGGCTCGCTGCGGGCTGGCCCAGAGCCGCTGGAGCTCACTGCGGACCCAGGCCGGCCAGACGGTCATTCGTGGGTGGTCCCAGTCGGCGGCCTCGACGCTGACCCGGCGGGGCGGGCCTTCCGCGAGGTACTGCGTCAGCCAGCGGCGCGACAGCCACGGCGTGCCGGGGACCCGGCCGGCCCAGCGGGCCTGCGCCGCGCCGAGTTCGTAGGCGAAGCGCGCCAGGCGCGGCACCGGCCAGTCGAAGCCCGCGGTCCCGATGACGTCGGCCAGCCACAACTCGACCCCGCCGTCGGCGCGCGGGCTGACCGCCAGCAGGGCCGGGACCGTGATGCCCGCGCTGGCGTAGGCGGTTGCGGCCAGGTGAGTCTCGTAGGCCAGCGACTCGCGCCGCCAGTAGTTCCAGTGCGCCGGCTCGTCGCCGGTCGGGTACGACTTGGCCGGGTCCGGCGACGCGGGCAGCCGGGCCACCTTCAGGACGGCCGACCCGGCCGTACCCAGGACCCGCCAGATGCCCCCGGTGGCCGCGTTGCCCAGCCCGTGCCGCAGGGGCTCGACGGCCCGCACCTCCCCCAGGGCGCCCGGCACCTCGGCGCAGGTCACCGAGGTGCCGTCGGCTACGTCGAGCCGAGTACCCTGCTGGGTTCGCGTGCGGGCCGTTACCTGGCTGATCCCGTTCGCACGCTGCGGCACTCGCTCACGGTAGCCGAGAATCGCCGCGTCAGGGTTAGCTGGAAAGCACCTTGTTCGGGTCGTGCAGGACCACGGTGCCCGCGATCATGTCGTGCAGGCTCTTGCGGTCCTGGCTCGACATCATGAGGACGAACGAGACGATCTCGGTAATGGGCCCCAGGATGCCGTCGGCCAGGCGCCCGACCACCTCACGCAGCGCCATCCACCAGAAGCCGGGCACCTGCTGGGTTTCCGGTCGCCAGCATCGCATGCCCAGCACCTGAAGTGCCGGAGTCTGGCCCTTGCGCCAGATGATGAGGCCCCAGACGACGTAGCCGATTCCGAGCGTGATGATGGCTAGCGGAATGGCGAGGAAGTAGGCGCCGATGCGGCGGCCGGTACTGGCCAGCTCGACGCCATCCGGCAGGACAAGACCAGACCGCTGGTCGAGGTGCGTTCCCGTCGGCAATGGCTGCCCGGCAAATTGACCGTTGCCGTAGCCGTATTCGGATCCCGGCATGGGAACGGGCGGCGCCTGCGGAAACGACGGCACCGTCGGGGGCGGGAAAGCGCCCTGTTCGGTCGCTGATTGATATGGCTCTGACATGATCAAAGAATAATTCAGCGGTGTGATTATGTGAACCCGTTGCCGATTGGAAATTAGAAAGAAATTGGGTCGGAGCCAACGGCCAATTATGGATCAAATAGGAAATACTTGATTAACCCGCGGCCAGGCCGTTTTCCGGGGCGCTGATGGTGGTGGCTCATGGGGGCGGCAGCGCGCCGATTCGGGCGCGCTGATGGTGGCGGGCTCACGGGCCGGGTTGCAGCAGTCCGAGCGGGCCGGGTGCGGTGAACGCGATCGTGAGCTCGGTCCCGCCGCCGGGCGCCGGGGTGAGGCCTGACTGCGCCGGGAGGTAAGGCGGGCGCTGGGCGCGGACGAACGCGAGCATGGCCGGCCCGGATGCCCCGGTGGCCAGGATCTGGGCCGACCGGAGCGGCGTGCCCATGCTGGCTCCGGGACCCAGGTCACCGAAGGCCAGGACGTGGACCGGGCCGTTCACGGCCATGGCGGCCAGGATGATCAGCAGGCGCGCGTCTACCTCTCCCCCGGCGAGTTCGGACCGCGCCGCCGGCGGCAGGACGATCCTGGGATTGGCGAGCAGTTGCGCGCCGGCCGCCCGGCGGGCGCGCAGGTCGGCGGCGAGCGCGCCCCGGTAGGCGCCGGCCCCGTCCGGGGCCATGGCTCGCACGTCGATCCGGGCCTGGCCGGTCCCGAAGCTCGCGAGCGTCTGCGGCGCGTAGACGGTCGCCAGCCGGGTGCCGAACATGCTGCGGACCGCCGCGGTGGCCAGGACGACGGTAGAGCCGAGCGGGTCAGCCGACTCGGGCCCGAGGACCAGCAGGTTCGGCGCCGGGATGCCCTGCTGGACGAGCGCCGAGCACATCGCGGGGTCGCAGGCCACGATCGCGCCCGCACTGACCTGCCGGGCGACCCAGGCCGCGGCCTGGTTGCGGACGTCGGCCGCCTGCGTCACCGGCCCGGGTACAGCCGGGCGTTCTGGTGCGGCCGGGGCGGCCGAACGCGATGCCCCCGATCCGTTCGTGGCCTCGACGGCCAGGAATACCGCCATGGCCGCGGCCGCCGACGTCAGGCCGATCCGCCGGAGGCGACGGCGGCCGGCCCCGGCGTCATGGTCCGCGGCCGGCCAGCGGGGCGGCGCGGATGAGGCCTCTGCTGCTGGCGGCGCCGACGGGACCGGGTCGCACGATAGGTCGCCGACACGGTTCAGGTGGTAACGCGCCTCGAGCTCCGCGCCGTCTACGGCCGGGCAGGCAGCGGCGCGAGACCGCCAGTATCCGGCCGCCTGGCTGTGGGCGTCGGCGAGCTGCTCGGTGAGGCCGATCTCACCCAGGCGGCGGTGCAGCTCGCTCGCGGTCCAGCGGTGCACGAACAGGTCACGGCCGGGACCGGCGGTCAGCAGGCCAGCGGCCTCGCACTCGGCGATGTATCCCGGCCGGCCGGCGAGGACGCCGGCCGGGACGGGCCTGCGGAACACGGACGCCCGGACTAGCAGGGCCCGGGCCCCGGTGCTCAGCCGGTCAAACAACTCGCCGAACAGCTGGTCACTCACGGCCAGGGCGATCATCTCCGCGGCCGACCCGGAGAGCTGGGTCGGTTCGGGCCACGCGGCCCGGCTCAACTGGCTGGCCTTCGCCTCGACCGCGGCCGCGATCCGTTCGGCCACCTCGCCGAAGCGGGCGCCACGCGCGAGCACCGCGTCCAGGTACTCCATGGTCAGCGGGTGGCCCGCGCTCAGCCGCCACGCCCGCTCGCGTTCCGATTCGGTGAGCTCGCCGAGCGCGGGGAGCGCCATCGCCAGCTCACCGGCGCCGGATCGGGTCAGCGGCCCGACGTGCCGGAACGAGAAGCGCTCGGTCTCCGCCCAGGGCAGGGTGAACGGCAGGCGGCTGGTGATGATGAGCTTCCCGGTCCAGCCGGCCAGCAGGTCGGCCAGCGCGGGGTCTGCGACCCGCCAGCCGTTTGGCTCCTCCGACAAGTTGTCGTCGAAGTTGTCGAGCAGGGTGAGCCGGCCCGGCTGCGACTCGCAGGCCAGGCTGACGGCGGACACCTCCCCGCTGACGGCGGCGATCGCCTGCTCCGGCGCCAGATGGCCCAATCGCGAGGCGATCTGGCTCGCGAGGGTCGACTTGCCGATGCCGCCGATGCCGTGCAGGACGAGTCCGGCCACCTCCGGGCTGTCCAGGTCGGCCGACCAGCGCCGGCGTTCGGCGGACCGGATCGACAGCGGGGTGCGGCGGGCGGGCGGCAGCTCCGCGGTCCTGGACCGGCGGGTCGCATGCCGCGGGCCGGCCGAGTGCTGAACCGGTACCACTCCGGGCGGCAGCGCCGTCCGGGCGGCAGGTACGTCGTTCGGCAAGATACCGCGCGTCAATGCGATGTTTTCGTCCCGAATACGGACTAATTTCGCCACCGTCACACCCCTTCCCCGTTCTCCGGCAGACGGGGTAAGCCACTAATGACCTGTTATATAGCACACTGCGCGGCACAACGAACGCTTTTAGTAATTGTCCCTTGTTCGACATCAGGGTAATTGTGGCCAAATTGGACTTATCATGAAAAGGTCCATCTGGGAAATAGCGACCGATTTGCCCACCAGGCGGTCGCCATACACGATCGGCAGCGCGAAGTACCCCCACCGGCGCTTGGCCGCGGGCTTGTACATCTCCAGCTGGTAGTCGAACTCAAACAGCTCGACGGCGCGCTTACGGTCGTGGATCAGCCGGTCGAACGCAGACAGCAACGCCGCGCGCCCCGAGAACGGCCGGCCGAGCTGGGACGGATCGACCCGCCAGATGCCCTTGACGCCCTCAACCACGGCCGGCTCCCCGACATGAACGAGCGCCACCCGGGCGGATTCGCTCGCTCGGCCGACTCCCAGGCGGCCATGTCCGCACGGTCGAGCGCGAGGTCCTCGGACGGACGGATGGTCGCCTGCAACTCCAGCAGCGTCCGATT
>Ga0187812_1000717_pt1 | contig 11589 bp, 7 predicted proteins | sample NC_S_2_FD_130582 | JGI IMG/M metagenome (GOLD analysis project Ga0187812, IMG submission 130582) | Wetland sediment microbial communities from Neuse River Estuary, North Carolina, USA - ASW-S_2 | ecosystem: Environmental > Aquatic > Freshwater > Wetlands > Sediment | place: USA: North Carolina... | reverse complement strand
GCCGCCTTCTCGGGGGTGTCCCCGAGCCGGTCGACCGCGGCGCGGAAGGCGGTCCGCTCCGGCAGCAGGGGCCCCGGTGGGTCGCCGGTGGCGGGGAGGAGCGTCTCGGGAGGTCCGGTCCGGTGAAGCAACCATCGAGCGGATTCGATGGGCAGGGCCGTAACGATGCCCACCCGAACTTCCTTCGCGCGAAGGCGCTCGAGCGCGGGGGCGACGTCCGGGAATCGGTCGATCTCACCGGCAGGGTGGAGGAGTCGGCGGACGACCGCCTCGGTCTCTGTCGGAGGAAGCGAGTGCCCGGCGATCGCCCAGAGGGTCTCCGCGAGATGCTGTCGCAGCGCCCCGAGGTCGGCCGGCGGCGCCTTGCCGGTCAGTCCCAACCAACGACGCCGATCCCAGGACTTCAAGGAACGGCGGACGGCCGCCCGGACGCGTCGCTCTCCGAGCACGGGTCCTTGCGGGCGCCAGGCCCATTGCCAGGCGGCGGGCGTGTGGAACGGGACGAGGACGTCGTCCAGGTCGAACAGGACCCCGTCCACGGTGCGGGCACCGTACGCAAGCGTCACGGGGGTCCGAGGTCAGCCGCGTCCGGTCTTCTGCAGCTCGAGCAGGTCTTCGGTGGAGACTTTCTCGCCCTTCTTCAGGCGTGCGAGAACGTCCTCTTCGCGGGGAGGCTCCACCGCGCCCCAGTCCGACGGCGCGCGGCCGCCCCGGGCGGCGTAGAGCATCTTCTCGAGGTCCCGCACCTCCTCGATCGCGGCGATGTGCCCGCGGTGCGCCTCGTCGGCCTGGCTCTTCACTTCGAGGAGCTTCGTCTGGACCTCGTCCGCCTGGCGTCGGAGCTCGTCGACCGATTCGTAGAGCGTGACCATCGCCTCGTGCTCCCGCTGCGCCTCTTCGGCCGCGTGGCCCACCGCGACGTGGTGCTTCTCGGCCTCCGTCCGCGCCTCCGCGAACGCCTTCAAGGTCTGCTCGACCTCGGGGTCCTGCCGCAGCTGATCGTCCTGTTCTCGGATCGCGGCCTCGAGCCGCTTCATCTCCTCGATCAGCCGCTTCTCCTGGTCGCCCGTGAGGGCGGTGGTCATGTGGCGGAACTCAAGCTCCTTCAGCTCCTTGCGAAGCCGCCAGACCGGCACGGCTCCCGGTCGCGGGGTGCGGGAGCGCTTCAGCTCCTGGACTCGGTCCCCGAGCTCCTGGAGCTTGTGGTTCCACTCCTCCCGAAGGCGCTTTGCCTCGCGGACGTCGTTGTTGAGCGCATCCCGACGGCGACGATGTTCCTGGGCCTCCGAGCTCTTATCGTGAAGTTCGTCCAGGATCCGGGAGCGTTGCTCGGCAGTGGCCCGAGACTCCGCATTCAGTCGGTCCCGTTGAGCGCGGGCCTCGTCGGCGCGCGCGTTGGACTCGGCCCGCTTCTTCTCGAGCTCTTCGGTCGCTTCGGTCACGAGGCCACCGCCGCACCGGGCAATCTCCCCGGCGGGGGGCCGTTCCACAGGGGCGCGCGATATAAAGACTTCCGACCACGGGGCGGCCGGCGCTTCGCCTGCCACGTCACTCTAATATGTGGAACCCCCGATGAATCGCCCCGTGGAGGAGGTCGGCCGTATCTTTGGGGACGTGGGCCTCGGTCAGTTTCAGCTGAACCTTGGCCAGCCGGTCGAGCGGGGCGACTACCTCACCGTCGAGGACGAGCTCCATGGCAAGGTGCTCTGCCAGCTGGACGACCTGAGACGCAAGAGCGACTTCGACCTCGAGCGAGCCGGTTCGCTCGGGCCGCGGGAAGAGACCGCGATCCACGAGAACCTGCTCGGGATCGCCCGGATCATCGGGTACCGCGATTCCCAAGGCATCGTGAAGCTCCCCACGATCCCGTTCCGCCCGGGCGCCCACGTCTATCGCGCGGAGGAGCCTCTGATCGCCGACGTACTCGGGTTGAAGCACCGACCGAACAGTGGGGCGTACGTCGGCCTCCTCCGGAACCACGCCCTCAAGGTCGAGCTCGACATCAACCAGCTCGTCCAGCGCCACGTGAGCGTCCTCGCGAAGACCGGCGGCGGGAAGAGCTACCTGCTCGGCGTGTTGATCGAGGAGCTGCTCCGGCACAAAGTGACCTGCGTCATCGTGGACCCGCACGGGGAGTACGGCTCGCTGAGGTTCGCCGCCGAGAAGAACGGAGGGCACTCGCGCTTCGGGGTCGAGTCGCAGGGGTTCGCGCGTCAGGTCCAGGAGTACTCGCCGGACGTCTCCTTGAACCCCTCGGCGAAGCCGCTCACCTTCTCGCTCCGCCACATCGACCCGAGGGACCTGCTCGTCTTCATGGGGCTCTCCAACGTGAAGGCGTTCCTGCCTCCGCTGAAGCAGATCATCGAGCGGGTCGCGGCGTCCAATCCGGAGTTCACCGTGCACGACCTCGTGCGGGCCGCGGAGGGCGGGGAAGGCGCGGTCGCGGAGATGCTCCACGAGCGGCTCGAGTACGTGGAACAGACGAAGCTCTTGGGGCCGGTGGGGACGAGCCTGAACGACCTCGTGAAGAAGGGCGAGGCGACCCTGATCAACCTACGGGGGATCGCGCCCGACGTCCAAGAGCTCGTGGTCGCCCGGATCGCGGCGACGCTCTTCGATAACCGCAAGAAGGAGAAGATCCCCCCGATGTTCCTCGTGATCGAGGAGGCGCACAACTTCGCGCCGCAGCAGGGGACGGCGGCCTGTTCGCGCATCTTGAAGAACATCGCGAGCGAGGGCCGGAAGTTCGGCCTCGGGCTATGTGTGGTCACCCAGCGGGCGGCTCGCATCGACAAGAGCGTGCTCTCGCAGTGCAACACCCAGCTGATCCTTCAGGTGACGAACCCGCTCGACCTCAAGGCGATCGCGCAATCGATCGAGGGCTTGACGAACGGGATGACCGAGATGATCCAATCGCTACCGGTTGGGGTGGCGCTCATCACGGGAGGCGGATACCACACGCCGCTCTTCTGTGAGGTCCGCCCCCGCGCGACCCGGCACGGCGGCGAGAGCGTCCAGATCGTCGCGGCCTGACCGCGAACGCGTCGTCGCCCGAGGGCCTACGACCGCCCGAGGTCCATCAGGTATCGTACGACGAGGCGGACGCCGAACGCGGTCGCCCCGGCGTTCTGGTACGCCGGTTGGTACTTGCGGGTGGAGGATGTCGTGTACGCCGGGCCGGCGATGTCGAGGTGGGCCCACGGCGTCTTCCCGACGAACGTCTCGAGGAACGCCGCCGCGGTGAGCATCCCGGCCGGAGGAAGCTCGGTCGAGTTCCGCACGTCCGCGATGTCGCTCTTCACCAGCTCTCGGTGGTAGTCGGTGAGCGGCATCCTCCAGACGGGTTCGCCGGTCGCCGCGGACGCCGCGAGCAGTCCCTGCGCGAGGCGGTCGTCGGTGGCGACCAGGCCGGCCGTGTCGTCGCCGAGGGCGGTGACCTGCGCTCCCGTCAGGGTCGCGAGGTCGATCACCTCATCGGGGTGATACTGCTGGACGACAAAGCCGAGCCCGTCCGATAGGACGACCCGGCCCTCGGCGTCCGTGTTCAGGACCTCGATCGTCTTGCCGTTGAAGGTGCGGACGACGTCGCCCGGGCGATAGGCCGAACCGCTCGGAAGGTTCTCGGCGGCGCACAGAACGCCAACCACCCGGGGAGGGACCTTGAAGGTCGCGGCCGCCCGCAGGATGCCGAGGACCGCGACCGCGCCGGACTTGTCGAACTTCATGTTCGACATGTTGGGCGCGTCCTTGATCGAGATTCCGCCAGAATCGAACGTGATCCCCTTCCCGACGACGGCCACCGTGCGTCCTCGCTTCGACCCTCCCGGGTATTCGAGGGCGATGAGGCGGGGAGGATGGGTCGAACCGCCGCCGACCGCGAGGAGGCCCCCGCAGTGCATCTCGGCGAGCTTCTTCTCGTCGAACACCGTGACCTTGAGGCCCATCTCCTTGCCGAGCGCGCGGGCCTCCTCGGCCAGACGCTCGGGGGTCGCGGTATCGGCCGGGAGGTTGGCGATGTCCCGAGTCCAGACGACGACGTCGGCGAGCTCGGATTCCTCCGTGACGGCCCTCTTGAGGACCGACTCCTCCCGCCCGTGCTCCTCCCCGAGGTGGATCGTCGCTTCTTCGACGCCCCCTTCGGTGGTGGTCTTGTACTTCAGAAACTCGTACCCGCCGAGGATGGCGCCGTCGGCGAGCGCGCGGGCGGCCGCCTCCGCGGTGACCGAGTCGGCGACGAACGACGAAAGGCGGAACGCGACCGTTCGGACGCCCCGGCCCTTCAACGCCTTCACGACCTCGGCCGCCGCCCGGCGGACCGATTCCGCCTGGAACGACTCCCGCGGACCGAGACCGATGAGAACGACGCGGCCGCGGCCGTCGGGACGATGCAGGACCGTGACCTCTTTGCGCTTCCCGCGGACCTCCTGCTTGTCCCATGCGGCCTTCAGAAGCCCTCGGGTCGCCTCGTCCTCGCGGGCGAGCGCCCGGGGGAGTGCCCCGGCCTTTTCTCCCCGCTCGAAGGCCCCGCTCGCGCATACATCAGCAACGGCCGTGAGGCCGTCGCGTCGGTCGACCAGTACGCGCATGACCGGCCGGCCTAGAACGAGGGTCGGATCTTCTGCCGGTCGATGCGGATGCCCGCGGGCGTGATCGCCAGGAGGTTCTTCGCGATCCCGGCCACGTCGCCGCCGGTATCCTTGGCGACGTTCTTCAGGTCGATGCTCATCCGCTTCACGGCCATCTGGTCGTTCGCGATCGACGTGTAGTCGAGGAGCACGATGTCGCCCTGGTAGGCGAGCTTCGTGATCTGGTGAAGGTCCTCGAACCGCAGCACTTCGGCGAGGCGTACCGTCCCCTTGGTACCGGCGAGAGCGCCCGCCTCGTCCTCGAACTGCATGTTGCCGAGGTCCAGGAACGAACCCTCTTCCAATGTGTCAGACCCGTGATGCCGCCGGAGAATTCCGCTGCTTTTTACCATGGAGACCTGCCCCCGCTCTCGGGAGGCGCGACGGGGTGGTCGATTCTTAAGGCTATTGTTCCAGTGAGGGGTTCGCCGCGGTCGGCTTTTCGACCGCTCGCGACGGCTCGAGCGGTCGGGCGAACCGCAGGCAGAACGTGACGCGGTACACGTCGTGGCCGTCCTTTCGGCCGAACAGGCTGGCCGATTCCTTGAGGGACGCTCCGAACCGCTGCTTGGCGAAGCGCGCGATCGCCCGGGCGGTCAGCGTCTCGGTAAAGTAGCAATCCCAACCCTCGGGCCGCGCTTCCGTCCAGGCGAGGGTCTCCCGCCACTTGGGCGGGCCTTCCCGAAGGATCTCGTTCCACTGGCGTTCGAGCCGCGCGCGAAGCACGAGCGGTCGCTCGGCCCGGACCTCGGTCGGTCCTCGAAGCTGGAGGATCGCGGTGTAGTACTTGCCGCTCTTGCGACTGCACTCCGGGCACGTCTTCGAGACGACCCGGGCCGAGAGGGGTACTTCGACGTCCCTCGCCACTCCCCGAAAGACAACGTGCGCGTGGCCGACGTAGGTCCGCACGGTCGCGGTCGCGCCCGTCTCCTCCCAGCGGATGCGGCGGATCCCCGCTTCGGGGTGGACCTCGAGGAACGGGGAGAGGTCCTCGGCGGTCAATAGGCGGCTCGCTCCCCGGCGTTCCCAGTGGGCGCCGACCTCGCGCGCCCCGCACGTCGGGCACACGGTGACGGTCCGGCGTTCGGGAGCGGTCACCAGGACCGTCCGCGTCGAGGCGCATTCGGCGCATACCCCCTCGACGAGGGGCCGCCCGGTGGCCCCACAGACCACGCAGAACTCTCCCTCTTCCATACGCTCCGCCTCGGGTTCGGTCGGGCCGCTACCGGGCCATCGAGAAGATCTCCGCATGTGGGACCCCGCCGAGGGTTCCGGTCCCGCCCGGCGCTAGGTAGCCGCCCTCCTCGGCCAGCCGGAGCACCCGCGCTCCCAGGAGGTTCGCGATGGTGGCGCGCTCAAGGGCCCAGAGCAGCTCCTCGCGGGACACTCGGCGTTCCCCGTAGAACTGCGAGGAGATCCGCACGGTCCGTCCGGCGTCCCCGACGGGGAGGTCCCGTCCGAGAAGCTCTGCGTCGCACGCCGCGACCACGAACTCCGTGCGGACCCGATGGACCCGCATGACGAATCCCTCGTCCTCGGCCATGCGACCTCCTCTGGAGCGCCTAAGAAGAATGGGGAACGAAGATAAAGCGAACCCTCGGGAACTGGGCCGTTTCAGAAGCGGACGAGCTGCAGTTGGTTCGGTCGGGCTTCGATGACCTCACCCTGGTTCCGGAGCGTGTGCAGGATCGCCTCCGCGCGGCTCGGGGGAATCCCGGACCGATCGGCAGCCTCGCGGTACTGTTCCAGGGTGAAGAAGCCACCGTGCGCCTCCTGGAGCTCGCGCATGACCCGCTGCGCGATCTCGAAACGCTCCCTCTGGCTGTGACTGACCCCGGTCTGCGTGAGGTCGATATCGAGCTTGCCTTCTTCGGTCATCGAGACCCGGCGCAGGTAGTTCTCCATGATCTGGGTGGCCCGACGCGCGTCCTCCTCGCCCACGATCGAAGAGAGCCGGGCCCGCGCGGAGGCCTCGCTCAACCGGACCAGCGCCTCGAGCTGACGGGCGGTGATCGGGACCGGCGCATTCGGTTCCTCGCCCTGCTTGCGGACCTTGACGTAGTAGTTCTCGAGCGTATCCAGCGCTTCCTGGCTGAGCACTGGCTTGACGTTCCGGCGGGCGTACGCGATGTACTTCTTGAGAAGGTCGGGAGAGAACGGAGCGCCGCGGGACGAGGTCCCCGGGCCCCCCTCAGCGCCCGTGCCGATGTCCCGGTGCGAAGCGAGGATTCGGTTCGCCAGGCGCCGGTCCCGGACCTGGTCCGGCACGTCCTTGATCGAGAAGATCACGTCGAAGCGCGAGAGCAGGGTCGGTGGCAGGTCGATCTGTTCAGAGATCGTCCGGTCCGGGGTGAAGCGGCCCCACTTCGGGTTCGCGGCGGCGAGCACCGGACACCGTGCGTTCAGCGTCGCGGTGATCCCGGCCTTCGCGATCGACACGGTGTTGTGGAGGACCAACCCCTCGCTCACGAAGGTGTGGGTGGGCTCGACGGTCACGTCGTACACCCATTCCTCGCCGTCGTTAGGAACGACTTCGACTTTGCGAACAGGGATGAATCGAAGGGGCGAATCCACGAGCTGTCGAAGGGCGCGGACCTCTTCCGTCACTTTCGCGATCTTTGCTCGAGCTCGCTCCGCGGCCACCTCAAGGATTGCTTCCCCTTGAGAAGAGTCAATCTCCCGATCATGCAAACAGACCCACGCCGTGGAGCGACCCAGCTCCCGCGCCAGATCCGTCAGCGGAATTCGGTAGCCTTTTCGAACCGCCCGGGCGTTGGTCTGAACCGGCGCGAGGGTCGGAAGCGAGGCCATGTGGGCCTCGATCCTCTCAAGATACCGTGCCATCCTCGTTCGATGGCTGCCCCCTCGAGTCGACACGACACCGGAGAAGGATCCGTCGTCCATGCCAAGCTCTCTGAGCAGATTCCGCAATCGCGCCACCAGATCGACGGGCAGGCGATCCTCGTCCTTCGGATGGCGCTCGCTGCGTTCCACGAAACTACGGATCTTCGAAGCCCTCGGGTCGTGGCAAGCGATGAGCTCAAAGAACCTCCGTTGACTTCTCGCTCCCGAAATAATGAGCTTGTGATGTGTTCTCGAGCGGTCATTCCTGACTCGGTAAGATGATCGAGCGATGTAGCAGTAAATCCCGAGCGAGAGGAGCAGGTCCGCGTAATCGCGCGCGAGCCCTTCGGAGCTAGTAGTCAGGCCGAATCTTTCCGAATCGTAGAATCCGTCGCCGCGGTAGGCCCCCAGGAGAAATTGAATCCGACAATCCTCATCCGCGTGGAAGACACATCCCGGAATCCGTTTCTCACGGGAGTTCCTGGCGAGTTCGGGGAAGTTATGCCTCACGAAGTCTAGAAGGTCGGTGCTTACAGCGCGTACGTTGTACAACGAGAGAGTGGCCTTCCTTCTCGCGGACGCCGACTGGACTTGGACGTACGGCTCGATTCCAAAGACCGTTTGGAAGAGCTTCCGAACATCCTCGATAATCTCGGGGTCCGTGTTCGAGACCATGATCTCTGCGGGGGTTTCGTGGAACCAATCCGGTACGTGTCCCTCACTTGCGATGTATCCAAGAAGACGCGAGAGATCGTGATCGAGGGATGAGGGGAGGATGATCTTCTTTCGGCCGGTCCGGTTCCAGAGCGTTCGAAACACCGCTTCATTCAGCTCTCGAGGATACTCAGAGACCCCGGGGACCAGCTCTCCGGTTCGCACGGAATCGGCCCGACGAGTGATCCATCCGTTCTCTTGCCACACGAAAACCGGGTGCTCGGGCGTGACCGTGATGGTTCGACCGTTACCAAAGGTGAGCCGGACAAAGTGGGACGGGGCTGCGTGACGACTTACGCGGTTGACCCGTGCCTTGTGAAGCCTTCTCAAGTCCGAGGAGAGGAGAAAGAAACTGTCGTCGGGCAGTGGAAGTATCTCGCAGTCCTTTCCGGGGGTCACGCGCTCAGGATGCCGCCAGAATAAGCTGTCCACGAAGTCGCCGATGGGTTGTCGCTCGCCGTTGTGGAACATGATTTCAAACGATCGATGGTACGATTGCTGTTCCAACGCCTCATGCATCGCCGACCGATCCTCCGGACTCATCTTATCGAGCTCGTCGATGATCGCCATCCCGCCGTCGGCGAGGACGAGCATCCCGGCTTCGAGCACCCACCGGCCACCCGCGAAATCGTCCTTCACCGCGGCTGCGGTCAGGCCGGCGGCAGTAGCTCCCTTGCCCGAAGTGTAGATCCCCCGAGGAGCGACGTCCGCGATGTAGCGGAGGAGCTGGCTCTTTGCGGTGTTATGACTGATGATCCCGTTGGCGATGAAGCGCTGGGGTCCGGGAACCTCAATATCGTAGACCGTCGCGATGCCGGCTGGATGGATCGAAACGATGCGCTCGGTCATGTGATTGTGCCACCCCCGGGAACGCCCGCGCGCTACTTCGCAAACCTTCGCTAATTTCGCCCGTTTGCGTGAGCTCACGAACCCGATCGACTCGGCGAATCGGACCATGGAACGGCCACTGCGGATGACGAGGCTCCCGTTCTCGCCGCCTCGAATAGGCTGTCCGGCCTTGTAATGCACGCGGGGGGCGCGACTCCAGAGGATTCTGCTCTGGATACCCCACCTCAACAGCAGAACTTGGACGTCCCGAAGGAGCTCGATCTTCGAAGACCGAAGCTGGATTGCGGTCCGGCCTCGACCGTTACCGAAAGCACACCCATCCGCTTCGAAGAGCCAACGCAAGAAGCTCGAAACGACCGGGTTCGGAGACGCGAAGATGGGGTCTGGAACACGGTGGTCACGCAAGTTGTGGAGCCACCCGGCGATCGGCGTCCGGTTCACTTCCAAAGGTCGGCAATGCCAACGCACTTTCTGCGGAAGCGGAGTGACTCCGAACACCTTCTCGAACAATCCGGAGATCTGTTTCGTAACCTCGTGCTCCTGGGAGGCCGGGTGCAGAGTGACTCGGCGAGGGCTCACTGATCCATCTCCGAGAACGTACCCCAAGATGGCGGCGAGGTCTTCGTCAAGGACGCTCGGGACCTTCACATGCCAGCTCTTGTGGAAGTACCGAGGCGCCTTCCAGCCCGTGGCTACCGGCGCCGACTTCCAGCATCGGATACTGGGGGCTACGCGAAGTCGATCTCCCACCTTGAGCTGATCTAGGCGACACCACTCTCCGCGTCCGGCGTCCGAGTCCCATCGCAGCAGAGGGTGGTTGAAGGTTCCCTTGATGCACTTCCCGGACTCGGTAAGGACCTCCAGAATCGGCTGACGTTCGTAGCGGTGGAATCGCGTGGCCAGCGCCGTGTGTCCGAGACCTGTTCCCAATCGAACTCGCTTTGAGATCGGTTGCAAGTGAGCGAGTCCCATCCGATTGAGGCGGGCGACCGTGCCGTCTCCGAGAACGATCCGCTCATCACCGATGAGACACCCCGGGTCGCCCACGAGTAGCATGTGAATGTCTCCTCGGACGCGCACCCCGTCCGAGTGGCGCTTCTCGATCCCGCCGAAGAGCTGGAGCGCGATCGCCTCCTTCTCCTCCTCCATCCCCTTGATGGTCGGAGCGAGCGAGAGCACGATCTTGTCGACGACCGTCGGGTCGTCCCGGAACTGCTCGATGAGGGCGACCTCCTCGGGCGAGATCTCGATCTCGTCATACTCGCGGACCTTCGACTCGACGGAGTTGGCGATGACCATCAGGTCGAACGTGGTGTTGCGGACTACGCCCCCCCTCGAGGCGCTCGCCCGCTGGAAGCTCTTCAGGACCCCGTTCAGCACGACGCGGTTCCCGGGGAGGGCCTTCCCGGTGAGGTCCTCGGTGAGAAGGACCGTGAGGCCCTGCGGGTGGGCTCCGTGGCGCAGTGTCTCAGGGTGTTCCTGGATCTCGATCCGCTGGGCGTCGACGTAGGTCGACTCCTCGGCGACCAGCCGGAATCGGGTCCGGCCCTGCGTCTTGCCGCATCCCCCCTGGGATTCGGGACACTCGAGCGGCTCGCGGAACACGAGGGAGGCCTCGTCCTGCGGTTCGTGGAACTTCGTTCGGCACGCCACGCACTCGAACACGGCGTCCCGGATCTGCGGGCGCACTTCGCTGACCCGCCGTACGATCCCGTCGATAGCCACGAACCGATTGAGGTCGGTCTCGCGGATCGCGCGAATGCCCCGGCGCGCCGTGGTCGGGAGGCCGACGACGCGCAGGCGCAGGCCCTCGGCCTCAGCGCCCGCGACCGGGAGCAGCTCTCGCATCGCACGCATCCCCGCCCCGAGCACCTCCTCGGGGCGTTCGAGCAAGAGGTCCGCGAGAGGGGTATCCGGAGCGTCGACCTGGGCGAACTCGACCTCGAGGGAACGTTCCTCGGGGTAGCGGTCGTGGATCTGGAGGATCCTCGGTCGCAGGCCCGCCTCCTCGAGGACCGAGGCCCAGCGGCTCTGGAGCTCGGGCGGCGCGGGGAGCGTCCTCTTCACGGCGACCATCGTCGTTCCTCCGTTACGGGTCCAGGCGGTAGCGGTCGCGAGGGAAGAGGCGGGCCTCCCGTATATTGGAGAGCCCTGCGAGAACCTGGACGACCCGATCGACGCCGAGCCCCCACCCACCGTGCGGAGGCATCCCGAACCGGAATGCCTCGAGGTACCCGGCGAACTGGTCGGGGTCGAGGCCGGCGCGCGCGATGTTCCCCTTCAGCGGTTGAAGCCGATGCTCCCGAACGCCTCCGCTCGCGATCTCGAGCCCGCGGAAGCCGAGGTCGAAGTAGTAGGTGAGCTTCGGGTTCGCGTCCTGCCGCTGGGCGTAGAAGGTGCCCAACTTCACCGCGGTCGGATAATCGATGATGAAGTAGAGCGGCGCGCCGAACTCTCGGTCGACCCGTTCCCCGATGGCCTTCTCGTCCTCGGTCCCCAGGTCCTCCTCGGACCCGGGACGACCGAGCCATTCCATGCACTGGGCGAACGGGACCCT
>Ga0187812_1000716_pt1 | contig 11607 bp, 17 predicted proteins | sample NC_S_2_FD_130582 | JGI IMG/M metagenome (GOLD analysis project Ga0187812, IMG submission 130582) | Wetland sediment microbial communities from Neuse River Estuary, North Carolina, USA - ASW-S_2 | ecosystem: Environmental > Aquatic > Freshwater > Wetlands > Sediment | place: USA: North Carolina... | reverse complement strand
TTCGCGGGGGACAGCAGCCCTGCGGACGAGCAGTACGAGTTCGCCAAGTTCATCCTGAACGTGGCCAAAGACATGGGAGTGGAGGAGCTTTACTCTGTGGGTGCCAGATGGGCCGAGACCCCTCTCCCTGCCGAAGCAGAACCAAAGACTACGGGATTCGCTACCGATTCTACGGGAGTTGCGAATCTGAAGAAGCATGGAGTTTCGATCTTAGGAGAGGAACCTGCTCCATTCTTCGCCTCAATAGTGGTCGCAATGGCGAAGGACGTGGGGATAAGGGGTTACAAGCTATCGGTGGACCATGGGGAGCCCAGCCCTCACGTCCGTTCTGTCACGAAGCTCCTCGAGATTCTGAGCGAAATGGCTGACTTTGAAGTGGACTTGGCGGAGCTTAAGGCCAAAGCAACGCCCGCCTCTCCGGGGAGGCAAGCGGGGAACGACACGATATACCACTAGCCCGAGTGGACAGTTACAGCTTCTTGGTCAAGGGCGTCTAGCTCCGGTCCGAAGCCCCAGTCCCTGGCCAGGGCGTCTGCCTCTCGCTCCCTTTCCAATGACTCCTCGGGTCGGACGTGTTCGTTGAGCCACGCGTGAGCCAGCTCATGGGCTATCACTGCCGTCGCAGCGGGGTCGGAGGGGGCGTCGAACAGCGACGAGTAGAAGGTGATGGTCTGGCGGGGCCTAGAGAGGACGAGGAAGTACCTAACCCGTGAATACCGGGTTAACCCGACCGTGGTCTTCGTGTGCCTTCCTGAAAGTGTGATTGAGCGGACCGTTGTAATCCGAGGCACGACGCTAGGTGGCCTCTTGTTCGCCTCGCCATAGACCCTGCGGAACCTCAGGTCTCGTGAAAGCGTGTACCTGCCCGCGACTATGCCCGTACCCATGCCAACCAAACCTGCACCACGATACCTTCCCCTAGGCGCCCTTGGCCAACCGTCGGCCCGATACGGCAAACGCGAGACCCACCCAATACGGGAGGTATGCCAGTAGGGGGGTGAAGCCGCCCAGCTTGTAGGCCGCATACCCGAACGAGACAAGCAGTCCCAAAAAGCCTGCGCCGCCACCTAGAAAGATGAGGGTCCTTCCTGTGGTGGTGTGGTTTGTGAGGATGGCCAGCCCTCCAACCATTACTGCGATCCCTCCTAGGGCGATGACAAGTTCGAGGATTGTGACTGCGACGACGGCGACGTTGGCTATCATCCCGCTGAGGAGATCAGAGATGTGCGGCTCTGCCAGGTTCAGGGCCGTGTAGAGAAATCCCCTCGAGGTGTATCCGCTCGCGAGCATGAGAAAGCCGCCGACAACCGCGAGCGCACCTGCGGCATAGAGCCTCGTGCCCATTGAAGTTCGTCCTGCCTCCCTTCTACAATAGCCTTACGCCACTATGTTCGGCCCAACGCGACCGAGATGTTTATCCATACGTCGAAACAGGTCGCCGAGTTCGATGCGGGCCGCCAGCACAGATAAGTCCCTTCAGAACACGCTCAACTGGGCACTGGAGAGGATGAAACAGAAAGGGTACGAGGTGAAGTCGAATGTCTCCCTGAATGTGGAGCCGGGCCTGACGATAATGGGTTACGCCAGGAAGGAGGGGGACGTCCACAAGATAATGATCTCTGAGTGGGCCCTCGATTCCGAGATGCTCGGGGGGCTCGTCCTGCATGAGCTTTCCCATGTGTACTTCGCCGAGCGGGGCGCATCTTCTCATGACAGCGCGGCCCTGGAGGAGGTGCTGGAGCGTCTGAAGGAACGGGACGGCCTGAGGGCGAAGGAGACTGAGTTCCTCGTCGATGCTTTCAACCATCTGCAGAACGTCCTCGTCGACGATATTGTATTCGCCGTTATGGAGGAGAAGGAGAGAGAGATGACGAAGAAGTTCTTCACAGAGTGGGTGACCGACAGGCCGTCGGGGGACCCCGTCACAGACGCGGGGCTGCTCTCCAGGAACGCATTCGCAGTGGCGTCCCTCAGGCGGAGGAACCTCTTCGAGAAGGGCAGCGAGATGTACTACAGGAATCAGGCACTACTCTCTTCGCTGGGACCAGTCTCGGAGCAGGAGTTCGAGTGGATGGAGGGTTTCCTAGAAGGAGCGAAGGCAGAATGGGACAGGGAAAAGTTCACCGTGGAGCTGGAGAATTATTTCGACAGGATAATCTCCCTCATGCGGGCTTCCTCAAAGCTCGACGACCTAAGGTAGGCAATAGATGGTGTCAACTGCGAAGCTGCTCGTGGTGCTCGCACTAGTCGGTGCGGTCGCCTTCGGGCTCTTCATCGGTTATCTCGCCTACTCCGCGGACAGCTTCCCTGCGCAGACGAGGCCCTTCGCAAGCTATGCCAGGGTGGTGTACTCGTCCTTCAACGGGACAGAATATGCCTTCAGGGTCGAGTGGAACAATTCAAACTACGTCCCACTGTTCACTCAGTTGACGTCACCGGCTACCGACGCAGCCAACACGCCAGTGTGCGATCTCAAGATGTCAAGCATCAAGAGCGGCGAGACCATCTTCCTGCCGTTCACCATAAGTCCTGCGTCTGCCACACTATCGAACGTCGACTTGGCGATAGCCGTCCAATCGGCCACCAACAGCACCCAGTTCACAATCATCTACAATGTGCCCTTGGTGAACGCGACCAACGCTCTCATAACCCCGTCCAACATCACGTGTCAGCAACCTCTGGCCGAGTAGCCCCTCCAACTGGAGAGGTACGGCAGATGCGGGCGACGCATCGGTCTCCCTTCATAAAACGGGGATAACCCAAAAGGAACCTTGTATCAGCGTGTGGAGCACCCTCGCAAGGGGACGGCGGGCACGGAAGAGATCGAGAGCAAGTTCAGGGATTTCGTCGAGGCGGCTACTGAGTTCGTAAGAATGGTGAGCACCGAAGGGGGTATCTCATACAGAGGCCAGGCAAGCGCAGCAAAGGACAATCTTAATGTCATGAAGAAGGTGTTTGGCAGTGGTCAATCGAGATAATACTCTCCACATACTCCATGAAGTCGGTGGGTTTCGGAGACCTTAGGAGGCACCTCGAAGGGATAAGCTCGCGGGTCCTTTCGAAGGAAGCTGGAGGACCTCGAGGAACTCGGATTCTTGGAGAGGAGCATGATCGAGTCCAAGGTTAGGAACTCCCTCTCGAAGTAAGGGGAGCTCCTGGCGAAGCTCGGTGAACCTGTGATACTGTATCTCCGAAACTCCATGGACTAGGTCGGGCTAGCTTACGATCAGTTCTCCGCTCTGCATAGCCCAGTGGACGGTGCAGGGTATCTCGCAGAAGATCTGGAAAGTGCCTGCCTGGTTCGCCACGAAGCTGACGTGTATAGACTGCCCCGGGGGAACCGCCACTATTGTGTTGTCGTAGTAATGAGCAACCTGAAAGCCGTGAGATTGGTGATCAATGTTCATGACGGTGATGTTCAGGGTGGTTCCAAGAGTCGTGTGGATGATGGGCCAAGCGTTCTGAGGGACTCCGTGGTCGGCGCTGTCGTTGTAGCCTGTAATGCTTTCGACGATGAGCACGTCTTGCACGCGGGCGGGAGTGGCCGTTCCTCCATGGTAGCTCAGCAGGAACGCTCCAATCGTTGCGGCTGCGACGGCGGCCACGACCAGTACAACAACGACGAAACGAGACGCCATGACTCGCTCAGGCTAGGGAGCGACCGTTGGACGAGTATTTCAGGGTGAAGGCGAAGCTAAGCAACTCTGCTCGCAGACAGCCCACTCGAAGTGTGCGAGCAAGACTGATAAGAGCCAACCCACACGTATCCCTTGTCAGTGCTCCCTTTCCTTCCAAGCTTTCTTTCAATCGTCGCCGCCTTCGTGTTTCCTGCCCTGGTGGGACTGCTCATCATCTCTGGAGTGGCGAGACTCGCCAACCCGAAGTATCTGGTCGCATTCGCGCTCGGGCTATACTTCTGGTACTTTTCAGACACCTTAGGCGACGCCGCTTACCTTGATGTCAACGCAGGGTTCGGAGGAGGCGCAGTCCAGGTAGAACTTGTGTTCCTCTTCGTTGTCGGGGTGCTGCTTGTCTTCTCCATCGATCGGGAGACGTTCAGGGCTGGGACCTCAAGTCGCCTGGGATTTGGAATTCCCCTTCTCGTCGCCTTCGCTTTGGGGTTCCATGGTTTCGGGGAAGGTGCCGCTTTTACGGCCACCGCCGCGACCACTCCTGCAACAGGATTGCTCGACGCCTTCGGCGGAATCACCGCCGCGTCCGCCTTCATTTTACACAAGGCCCTAGAGCCCATGATAATCGGCGCCGCCTACTGGATCTATGCGAAGGACCATGCCAAGAACTCTGCGGGCTACACCAAAGATATCCTCCTTCTGACCCTGATTTTCGTGCTGCCCGGGGTAATAGGGGCCGCGACCGATTACTACCTGCTTTACGACACTACCTACTTCTTCGCCTTCGGTCTCGGGACATCGCTCTATGCGGTTGTGAGGCTCGCAAAGCCGCTCTTTTGGGAGAGCGGGGGGTCCAGTTGGGAGTCCACGAAGATAGCCATCGCAATGATCCTTGGGTTCCTTTGTCTCTACGGCGCGGCGCTACTGCACTCCTAGCTTCTGCCTAGGACACAAAGTCGATGACGTAATCCGAGATTGTGTCTGCGTTAAGTTACCCTATTGTTTGACTAGGTTCCGGTGATAGGCTGAATCGGGAGCGGTTCACCATGCTCCCCTGCGGCGCAACCACATCCTTGAACATGGCCGCCACGTCTTAATGTACCCCTGTACAGCCCATCTTCCAGCTTCCTCCCAGTCTTGGCTTCCCATGCCTCAATGGGCATACCGTACTTTTGCTGTATTCTGTCTCGGTACCACTCAGGGATTACATTAAAGCTGCAGAAAGGAATGATTCTCAGGTCAGGTGTGAGGTAATGGATGTCGCAGCGCTGCAGCCTCTCCTCGTCCTGATTATATTTGTCCTGGAAGTGCATCATTCCTAGAAACATGCTCTTCAGATGGAACTGCCCGATTGCAGCATAGTCGTGCTTGACGAGCGCGTCCGTCAGGAGCTTCGCGAAGCTGAGGCTCTTGGGCTGCTTCTCCTTGTTCACGAAGGATGAGATCCTGGTCAAGACCTTGGCCGCCACGATGTAGCGGTTGGTCCCCGAGTAAATCTCCTCGCTCTTCTCGTCGAGGTATTCGATGAGCCCTGCGATATCGACGAACTCTGGGAGCGGCACCAGCCTGTTCCTGTCGGAGTCGTTGAACACGTATGTCCCCGCGCCGCATGCGAAGTGAATCGAAAGCTCGTACTGCTCCTTCTTGGTGAAGGCTTCGATGAAGCCCGTCACTGGTGAGCAAGACGGGACGGGGAACCAGCCGTCCTTCGTGATCATGCCGTTGGTCTGTTGCTCAATCCTCTCAATGCAGTCAGGGATCGTAATCCTGTACTTCGCTCTCTCGGTCTTCGTAAGCCTCCCTGTCAACGAGACAGGCTGAAAGTTGACGGCGTGGACGGTGTCTATGTTCTTCCAGCCAAAGCGAATTATGTCGCCCAGCTCGTGGTCGTTTATCGACTTTATCACGGTCGGGACGAGTACTACTCCGACCCCCACCCTGCGGCAGGCGTCGATGGCGTAAGGAGCCTCCCAGTGGTTCTTCGGGTTTGTCTTCGGGGTGACGCCGTCGAAGCTCATGTAGAGGTTCGAAACACCTGCTTCCTTCAGGCGCTTCGCAAGCCCTGGGTTCAGGGCAAGGTTGATTCCGTTTGTGTTCAGCTGGATATGGTCGACCCCTTCTTCCTTCAAGATCTTGATTATCGTTGGGAGGTCTTCCCTGATGGTAGGTTCTCCGCCTGTAATCTGGACTGAATTGCCGGCGACCGGCCTCTCAGCCTTGAGCGACCGTCCCATTTCTCGGATTTGGTCGAGGGTGGGCTCGTAGACGTAGGCCCCCTCGAGCCCTTTCTTCACGTAAAAGAAGCAATACCAGCATGTGAGGTCACATCTGTTCGTGACTATGATGTTGGAGAGACCCGTGTGGGACAGATGGTTAGAGCATAGACCGCAGTTTGCCGGGCAAGAGCAAACGTCCATGGGAACGTTGGCGGCGTGCGTCCCTTTGCCATCCTTCCAATAGCGCGAGAACTTGCTGTACATCTCGTAGGAGCCAAAATACAGCTCCTCTGTTTCGCCGTGCTCCGGGCAGGTCTTCGTCATCCAGACCTTGTTGTCCCGCTCGAACACGAGCGCCGGGAGGATTCGGTTGCAGTCCGGGCAGATGGACTGCGTCTGGCGGATGAAGTTCCCCTTTGAGACTTCTCTCTTCAGCTCCAGACTAACATCTGCAATTTGGGCCATCAGGAGTTCGCTAGGAACTCTCCCTTGCCGCAAATGCATATAAGCATTTTAACTTTACAGAGGGGGAAAGGTTAAGACTTGGGTTTTTGTTTGCCTGGGGTGAATTGAGGGGGTACCCCTTTGATGCCGATGAGTTTCCCAGTGGGGAGAAGCACGAGGTAGAGCCCGCAGGACTTGCATCTGCGATAGATGTTCACCCCGTCATCTGTCTTCTGTTCTCCGATGTATTCGGTGGATTCGTGTTTGCAGGTGGGCATCGAAGTGGTCTCAGGGGAGACGCGATATACGCTTTTTCTGGAAAAATCGAGTGGAGGAACAAGTCGTGAGCCTGAGCGAGAGGGCGGCGGCTTCGTTGGAGGCGCTTGGACTTACGGGGAGTGAAGTCAAGGCCTACGTCGCCCTGCTGAAGGGCGGGTCGATGACTGCCAGTGACGTGAGCAGAGAAGCGAGGATACCGTACTCCAAGGTGTACGACGCCCTAGAGTCCCTGCACAGCCGAGGCTGGGTAGAGGAGCAGAAGGGGAGGCCAATCGTATACACGGCCAAGCCTCCGGACGCGTCCCTGGAAGAGCTCAAAGCCAGGCACGAGACAGAACGGAAGGAGAAAGAACAGGTCGCACTCGACGAGCTAATGGGAATCTATGTGAGCCGGGGAGAGCAGGAGAAGCCTGACATCTGGATAATGAGGGGGACGAACGAAATCCTCTCGAGGGTGAAGAACCTTCTTCTCAACTGCAGGGCCGAGCTCCTGATTGCGCTCCCGCCACAGCTAGTGTCCCTTACGGACAGGATAGATCCGCTGATGGCGGCGCTCAAGGAGAAGGGGGTGAGGAGCCTGATACTCACGTCGCCGGAGATTCCCCCCGAGGCAACGACGCAGCTGGGGAAGTATGCGGAGATAAGGACGAGACAGACGATGTACGGCGGGGGGCTGATCTCCGATTCGAGGGAGGTGGTGCTGTTCCTTGGGGGTGGTGACCAGGGAGGGCTCCCGTTGGCAATCTGGGCCTCCCACCACGGCCTGGCGAGCTTCGCAAAAGACTACTTTGAGTTCCTTTGGAACTCACCGGAGACGTCGAGGCTTTGAGCATAGAGGGGAAGGGTATCCGTGACGAGGGTGACGTGGTTGCCAGGCTCGGCTCAGAGGTCGGCCTTTCCCATGAAGAGGCGCTGCTGTACCTCAGGCTGCTCCGAGATGGCGACATCCCTGTCTCTGAAACGAGGAAGGCCGAGCGAATTCTCGATAAGGGGATGGCAATCGTGTCGGGGGACGGGAAGCGGATCATCCCCGTGCACCCCCGGCTTGGGATAGCGAACAATTACAGGACTTGGAGGGAGGCGATGGTGAGAGAGATCAACGAGAGGAGGATGAGGGTGGACAAGCTGATACTCGAGCTCATCCCGGTCTATGACTCCGTAATGGAGAAAAAGACGGGAAATAGGGGCGGTTAAGCGAAATTGGCCCAGGCAGGACATAATCATGAGATAGTCTTTATCGGCATGATTAATGTCAATCGCGATAACTACCTTCAGGGCGTCGTCGATGTCTGGAGATGCCGGGGGTGCAAGAGGCTCTTCTGCGACGACAAGAGGTATGGGGAGCCCCTCAAGGCGAGCGTCGGGTTCGAGTCCATCCCGGACGACGAAGAGTGGGCAATACTCACCTGCACCACAGCGAAGGATGTCTACATGAACAGCCTTGGCGCAAAACCGGGCAAGAAGATCACCCATGCCTGCAGGGGCGGCGAGATCCACGAGTTCACTGTCGGGAACGACTATTCTCTCTCACCGAAGGTGGCCACCCCTATCCACCGGCTGTATCTCGTGAAAGACAACATCAACAAGAACATCGAAGCTGGCTTCTACAGACTAACGATGAAGTAGCTTGGTGAGACTAAGCACAGCGGCCGCCCTGGTTGGTGTGGTCGCAGGCCTCTGGGACATCTGGGGGTATTTCGGGGTATGCCGAGGGGCCACATCGCTCTGTCCGTCCTGGCAACCAGCTCCCACAGGAACAGAGGGGACAATCGTGTTGGGCTTGGCCGTGGTTCTTGTCCTCATCTCTTTGGCAACCTTCATCGGTCCTGCTGCGCTTTTCTTCCTGACGGCTGTAGTGGGAGTCGCAATCGATGCCCTAGTGGTGATCAACTACTCCTCCATCGCGGCGGGGTCCTTCCTGATCACGATTATTCTGGTGACGGTCAGCGTCGTCCTGAGCGTTGTTTCGGCCACGCGCAAGACAAGCGTGTCCGAACAGTCGCACCCAATGAATCTTCCCGTTTTCGGCTAGACCCTGAAGCCTGTTAACGTACGGGCCTCCAGTATGCTGCGAACATCGTTCCTCAACTTCGAAACGTCGAAGCCTCCGTACCACCGATGGGGATAATCCAGAAGCTTCGCGCCCCTCCCCAAAACGCCGAGGGCCACCCCATCTTCTCCCTTCTGATGATGTACGTATGCCGCGCAAACCAGAATAATTCCCTGCAGCAGCCGCCTCTCGTCCCCCTGCTTCTGCCTCCAGAGCCCCTCAAGGGCCTCGTGGCACTCCCAATACCTTTCCGCGTTAAAGAGAGCTTTTGCTTTGGACACGATTTCGGCATCGGTGAGGTACTCGGGAGTCCTGTTTAGGTCAGTGACGAACTCTGTTTGGCCGATGGGCCTGGCAGCTGCAAGGAAGATTTCGAAGTCGGCGCCGGTGGGACAGAAGATGTCGAGCTCAAGGGCCCCGTAGGAGGTCCACTTCGGATTCCTTGCCTCTGCTCCAACAGACCTTGCGATGGCCCTCATCGAAGAAAGGAATGAGTCCCTGGGCGACTCGGTCGGGAGGAAGCGGACAAGCCAGCGCAATCTTGGAGGCACTCCTCGTGTGGAACGCTTTAATCTTGAGGCGATGGCGTTGCCGTCGTGAGTGATGACCGGATTAGCCGTCTGAAGCATCAAGTGTGGAAGATCTTGAGTGGGAGAACTCACACAAGAACAGGAGCGGAATTACGCAAGAATCGGGAATGATTTATAACCTCAGAGAGGCGCGCGCCATCTAGGCGACGACCGATGGTGGACCTGGACCTCACCTGCAATCTCGAAGGATTCAGAAGGTTTCTTATCAACAGCACCTGCAGGAGCTTCATCCCGGAGTCGTACATGCGCGACCCTGAAGTGTTCCCTGAGAAGCAGGGTGACCAGGGTTCCATCTACGTGGAGGCCGTGGACAAGGTCGACCTGAAGAAGATAAGGGATATCACTTTCATCAACGCCAGAGACGTCCTGGGGATAATCTACACTTCGAAGAGCGGCAATACGAAGCTGAAGTGGCGTGAGCTGAGGGGTAGGATAGGCAGGATGTCGGGGACCGCGTCTGCAAACTCTCTGGTGAACCTCTCCATGGCGCGAATCCTCTCGCCAGAGGATGTCGAGGCCATCATGGCGAATCAGGCGGCTCAGGGTGAGCAAGTTGAGGGGCAGCCGGCCGAAGAGCAGGCACAACCTCAGGCTGACGCCTCACAAGACTAGGGGCGTTTTCTCGCCGCAAACCCGTGCGACTAGTTTATACCCCTGAGATTCCCCGCGGGACCAAATGGGCAGGGTCAAGGTCAACAGGATCAGCGGAGTAACCGACCCCCTGACGGGAATGCCGGCGAAGCAAATTGAACTCGTGGAGGTTCGCGATAGCAGAAGGCCGGACATGTTCCCCGCCAACGACGAAGCGAGGGTCGTCCAGGGTATGGTCTCTCAGCTTCAATCGATGGGGTTGATGCCTCAGATACGAGATCTAGGGTACTCGAAGGTCATCATGACCCTCACCGAGTCGGAGTATGATATGCTCGGCATAAGGCTGGACGTGAACGAAATCTACGAATTGGACATCAGGAACGGCTCTCTCACACTAAAGAAAGTAACAGAAGGGACATAGATCAGCTATGTTAGAGAATGGAATTGTTCGCATCGCCAGCGCCCATTCCTTTGACGAGACCTTTGCTAGTTTGGAGTCGGCTGTGGAGTCCAGGGGGCTGCTGGTTTTTGCAACAATCGATTTCGATGGGGATGCCGAAAGGGCAGGATTGAAGATGAAACCGACCCGATTGCTCATTTTTGGGAATCCGAAGGCAGGGACCCCTTTGATGGAAGCGGCGCCCTCAGTCGCGCTCGACTTCCCCCTCAAGATACTTGTCGCCGAGGATTCGAGCGGGAAGGCATGGGTGTCCTACAACTCGCCCGAGTATCTTAGGATTCGACATGGCATTCCAGAAGACCTGTTGAAGAACATCTCAGGGATCGAATCAATCGTAGTGTCAGCGGCCAAGTAGCACAAATGATATGCAAGCTGGCGTTTGCCACACAGCAACCTTAGCGCTTGAGCAGACTCGAGACTTCTGATATGAAAGATGTCCTCTGTGCCTCGGCTTGAAACACGATTCTCAGCTGAGACCATCTGGAAAGGACTAGCACTGCGTCCCCTTCTTCTTTGATTGCTTCTGGCTTGCAGATCGACTCGCTAAGGGCCGTAGTTTGGTTTCCAATCGTCTTCGGGTATACGAAGACAAGTCCCCGGGCAATCGAGACCTTAGACTCGCGCGATACCCCGGAATAGAACAAAACCGCGAGCGGAACCGTGAGGAAGATCACCACTAGAGATAGTACCAGTCCGAATTCCACGAAGGCAAAGGCTCCTACGAGGACTCCAAGGGATGCCAAGATGATGCCTAACTTCTTCCGGGAGATCTTGACCACAGCGATGAATCCGGATCCGCTCGATTCCATTAGCCCTTCGTCGCTAGCGCACTACTCAGGTCAATGCGTGTAATACCCATTTTCTCTTGTTCCGAACCTGTCTCCTAGGTACTGAGGGAACTGACCCACATTACCCTGGGCCGCGATGTTGATTATCGCAACACACAAGACAATCGCCGGACCGCTTAACCAAAGGAGCCTCGACTGCAGTCTATCTGAACCCCCTTGGGTCACGGCTCAACCTTCGGAGGGCCTAAGCACAAATCAAGGGGCATCAATCCTTCGCAAGTGTCTTCTTTGAGGCTCATGGTTGGGCATGGACAAGTACCGTTGATTGGTGATGCGTTAGCCTCCGGTGCCCCTTCCCCCGAGCAGAAACCATTCCAGGATGGAGCTAGAATCTGCCCTTATTCACCTGATGGAGTTCATTCTGAGGTATTTGAGATGCGGCCTCCGGGATTCGGACCCGGGCGAGTGGCTTGGGAAGCCACTATCCTAACCACTGGATCAAGGCCGCACCACCAGCCCCGTCGCATCAAATTCTATAAACGAAGCCATTTCCCGGC
>Ga0187812_1000714_pt1 | contig 11614 bp, 9 predicted proteins | sample NC_S_2_FD_130582 | JGI IMG/M metagenome (GOLD analysis project Ga0187812, IMG submission 130582) | Wetland sediment microbial communities from Neuse River Estuary, North Carolina, USA - ASW-S_2 | ecosystem: Environmental > Aquatic > Freshwater > Wetlands > Sediment | place: USA: North Carolina... | reverse complement strand
CGCTTGACGCCGGGAGGCGGTTCGACTAAATGGAATTGATAATCATTCTCAATTTCATTTAGGAGCTCGATTTCCGTATGCCCACGCCCTTCAAATTTTTAACCGCTGGCCTTTTCCTCGTAGCAGCAGCCGCAACAGCGGCGGCTGGCGCGGGAGCCTGGGAGGGCGTCGTCGAGATCCGCTTTGACAACCACCATTTCGCACCTCAGACGCTCACCGTGGCGGCCGGCCAGCCACTCATGATCAAGGTCGTGAATTCAAGCAAGGAAACAATCGAATTCGAAAGCTTCCGGCTCAACCGCGAGGTCGCGATGACGCCAGGCGAAACAATCACGCTTCGTCTGCCCGCGCTCAGCCCAGGCAGCTACGACTTCTACGACGACTTCCATCAGGACGTGCCTGAGGGCGCGATCGTTGCGAAGTAGGGGGGTCGGCGGTCTTCTCGCGAGTGCGGGTGATGCGGCGTGATTTTCGGAGGCTCGCGAGGATGGCGGGGATGGCGGTCCTAGCCGCTCTATTCGCCGCTCAGCTTGTTCCGGTCGAGCGCAGCAACCCTGCCTCGTCGGGTGCCCTTTCCGTTCCCCCTCGGATTGAGGCCACGCTCAAACGCGCCTGTTACGCCTGTCATTCCAACGAAACCCGTTGGTCCTGGTACAGCCGCATCGCCCCGGTCTCGTGGCTCCTGGTTCGTGACGTCACCCTCGGGCGCAAGGAAGTGAACTTTTCCGAATGGGGGAGTTACTACCCGGCCACCCGGCGGCGAAAGCTCGAATGGATCGGCCGCGCGTTGCGCGAGGAAAAGATGCCGCCCTGGCATTACAGGCTGATGCATCCCGGCACCCGGCTTACCGAGGCTGACAAGGCGGAACTGGAGGAATGGATTGAGTCCGCACTGGCCACCCCGTCGGCTCAGAGATCGAAATAATGAAGGAGAATTTCGTGAAGAAACATCTGCGGCTGATTGTGGTCGCCTTCCTGCTTTCGATTCTGTTCCTATATCCGAGCCGCGCGGCGGCGCAACTCGATCCGTGGGAGTTCGAGGTCTACCCGTACGCGACGGAGAGCCGCGGCATGATCGAGTTAGAGACCGACAATGCCGTGGTGGCAAATGGGCACAGCCAAGGTGGCGAAGGCACTGCCGCCGGGACCTTCCGCAGTCAAGGCATGTGGTACAACGGCAACGAACTAACCTACGGTCTCACCGATCGGATTGAAGCCGCGGCCTACCTCAGTTTCTCGCAGCCAAGCGGCCACGGCTTCTGGTGGGCGGGCGACAAGTTCCGCCTGCGCGGCCGGCTGTTCGATCAGGAAACGCTGCCAGTCAATCTCGGATGGTACGCCGAGCTCGAATGGCACAAGAGGCCGCAGTTCGACGATACAGATCTAGAGATGGAATTGAAGCCTATCATCGAAAAGGACCTCGGACGCTTGGCGCTGGTTGCGAATCCGGTGTTCGAAAAAGTCGTGCTCGGAGTGGGTCACGATCACGGTTTCGAGTTCGGCTATCGCAACGGCGCCTATTACCGCTGGATGCGTTATCTGTCACCTGGCATCGAATTCTACGGTGGCATCGGTCTGATCGACGACACCGACCCGCTCAGCCAGCAGCAGCATTACATCTTCCCGGTGGTTTGGGGCGAGCTTCCGCACGGCATCGAGTACAACCTCGGTCCCGGATTCGGCCTCACCCGCGGTTCCGACCACGTGATCATGAAATTCAACGTAGAGTTGGAGCGGTTCGTCGGTGCGATCTTCGGCCCGTCATCCGATGTGGGCTGGTTCTTCTAGCAGGCGAGATCATGATTACAAATGCGAGGAGTGATCCGCCGACCGGCTTGCAATCGGAGGAATGTCCGAACTGCGCCCGCCTGTCTTCGATCTAGGAAGCGACTTCGGACCCGCTCCCAAAGCCGCCCAGAAGCGCTTCGAGATGCGGTATCGCGTCCTCCAGGCTGGCATGCTTTTCGATCGCGTCGATGAAAGGATCGCGCTTGAGGCGTGACATCCTCGCCGGCATGGTTTTGATGTTATAGGCCGCCGGATCGAGCGACGGCTTCAACTCCTTCCAGCTAATCGGCGCGGAAATGGGCGCGCTGGCTATCGGCCGCACCGAAAACGGCGCCGCGATGGTCTTGCCGTGGCCGAGTTGCAGGTAATCGATATAGACCCGGGCGTTGCGCGAGCGCGGATTGCGATTGATCGTGGCGATTTCTGGAATCCTGTTCACTACTACTTGCGCTACCAACTCCGAGAACATCTTCGCTTGTTGATATGTATATTTCGGCGCCAATCCCACTACCACGTGAATACCCATTTGTCCCGAAGTCTTCAGGCACGGTTCCAGGCCGACCTCGCGGAGCACCGCGCCTACTGCGCGGGCAACCTCGACCGCGCGTTTGGTCGTGGTGCCCTTGGGATCGATGTCGAACAGAAGCCAGTCGGGACGTTCCAGATGGGGGATGCGCGACGACCAGATATGAATCGTGATGGCCGCCAGGTTCGCCACGTAGGCCAGCGCTTCTTCGCTGTCCAGGATGAAATACGAAATCTCGCGCCGCGAGTCCTCGGAATAAATCTTCTCGGTGCGAATCCAGGATGGCGCAAATCCGGGCGCATCCTTCTGATAGAACGTTTTGCCCTCGATGCCGTCGGGATACCGCGCCAGCATCACCGGGCGATCTTTCAGATACGGCAGCATCCATTTCGAAATCGCGCGATAGTATGCGACCAGGTCGGCCTTGGTGTATCCGTCCTGCGGCCAGAGAACTTTCTCGGGATTAGTTACGGAAGCCTTGCTGCTCGCGGCGGCCGGCGCCGCGAGCTTGCCGAGTGCCTTCGATGCTTTCACGCCGGCGCTCCCGCGCCGGCCTGCAGCTTCGTCGTCGCCGGCATCGGGTGGCGGCTCCGAGCTCGCGCCGGGCCCCTGGTAGATGCATTGGTGCGGGTCGGCGTCCTCGGCCAGGCCCAAAAAGCTGGGTTGGCGAATGCCGCCGTGGTCCGTCCACTCGGTGAAACGAACGTTGCAAACGAGCTCCGGCCGAACGAAATGCGCGTTCTTCTCAGGCGTGGGTTCTCCAGCAGCCGGTTTGCGAAACGGCGACATCGATTGCGTGCGCTCCTCGAGCATCGCGTGGATCTTCCGCAACGTGTCGCGAGTGAAGCCGGTGCCGACCTTATCAGTATATCGCAGCGCGCCGTCCGGCTCGTACTGACCGAGCAGCAGCGCGCCGAAATGAGTTCGCGTTCCGTCAGGATCGCTATAACCGCCGATCACGAATTGCCTGGTCAACGGACGTTTGATCTTCAGCCAATCGCCGCTGCGCGTTCCGCGATAGGGCGAGTCGCGCAATTTGGCGACTATTCCCTCCAGCTCATGTTCCGATATCGCCGCGTAGAAATCCTTTCCTCGCCCGACGACATGGTCGCAATAGCGAACCGGTCCCTCGCCGTGAATCAATTCGCTCAGAAGACGCTTGCGTTCCTCGAGCGGCAGCGTGCGCGTGTCGAAACGATCGAAGCCCAGCAGGTCGAAAACGTAGTAGATGACCGGAACCGCGCGGCTGAGCCGGGCGATCTGCCGCGCATCGCTGACGTGCATCCTTCTTTGCAGCAGCTGAAAACTCGGGCGTCCCCGCTCATCGGGTGCAATGATCTCGCCATCGAGCACGAATCGGTCGAGCGCGATCGAATTCAACGCGAGCACGACCTCGGGATACCGCTCGGTTATATTCGTACCGCTGCGCGCGAACAAATGAGTATTCTCGCCCTCCCGAATAGCTAGTACGCGCACCCCGTCGTACTTCATTTCGAATAGCCACTTGTCATTGTCGAAAGGCTCAGGCCTTGTCTTGGCGTGCATCAATGGGAAGTCCGAATGCTTGAGCCGCTTGCCCAGTTCTGCAAGATGCTTGTGCGCAAGCTGGTCGGCGGCCCGGCGCTCCGCAGCCGGCGCGTCGGCCAATTCCTCGATCGTCAAACCCGACAGCACCGAGCGTGGATGCGCCTGGCCGACGTCTTCGGTCGTCGCGTATTGGTCGCGCTTCTTGATCAACAGCCAGTTCCTTTGGTCGCCGGCGCCCGCGGCGCGCCGCCCGCCCGTGCGCACCAGCGTAAAGCCGCCGTTAAGCTTGAAGCCGTGCAAATTGATGTCGATTTTCCCGTTGCGGACCGCATCGGCGGCGTTGCCAATCGGATCGAGGACATCGTACACGCCGCGATCCCAAACGATGACCGATCCGGCGCCGTAATTGCCCGGGGGAATCACGCCCTCGAAGTCGCCGTACTCCAGCGGATGGTCTTCGACGGCGACCGCAAGACGCTTGTCGGCTGGATTCAGCGACGGGCCTTTCGGAACCGCCCACGACCGCAGCACACCCTCCATCTCGAGTCGAAAATCATAATGGAGGCGCCGCGCCGCGTGCTTCTGAACTACGAAAATGCCGCCGGTCGCGGAACTGCGCCCTGCCACCTCGCGGCCGAACGGTTCCGGAGTGCGCCCCGCGCTTCTCTTGCGGCGGTACTTGGTCAGCGACATTGCTGGTAGTCGAGCATCGAGGGGGATCTCAGCCGCCCGGCCCAATTGAAAAATTCGCTGGCGCGGATGCAAGCGTCATCGCGCCGGGACAAAATAGTGACCGCCGGCGCGCGGTTCAGCGTGAGCGGCGGCTGCGCGGAGCCCTGCGCGATCCCTGCGCAACCTTGCGCTGCTCGCGTTCCGAGATAGCCGGGGCTTCTTCGCCGCGGTCCGCGTTGATCGCGACCCCGCGCTTTCTCAACGATTCCTTCAGCGCGCTCATCAGATCGATCACCTTGCCGCGGCGCGCTTCGGGCGCGGGCTCGGTCAACTCGTGGCCCGCAAGCTTCTGCTCGGCTGCCTCGAGCACCCGTTCGCGGTAGGTGTCCTTGAACTCGGAGGGATTAAATTTCTTTTGCGTCAGATCGCTGATGAGCCGCTGCGCGAGTCCCAGTTCCGATTCCTTTACCGCCGCGCCGGCGCCGTGATCGATCTCGCCGAACGACCGGATCTCGTCATTGTAGTACATCGTGTGCAGCATCAGGCCGCCGTCGTAAGGGCGGATCAAGACCAGCCGTTCCTTGCCGCGCATGGTGAATTTCGCGACCCCAACCCGTCCCGCCTTGGTCATCGCTTCCTGCAGCAGATGGTACGCCTTGGCCGACACCGGCTCGCATCCGAGCAGATAGGAATTTTCGAAATACACCGGGTCGACTTCCGTGACGGGAATGAACTCGGATATTTCGATCGCGTGATCGGTCTGCGCCTCGAGTTTCTTCAGTTCCTCGTCGGTGAAGACGACGTAGCGATCCTTTTCCACTTCGTAGCCGCGCACCAGCTCGCTTCGATCGATGATCTTGTCTTCCTTGGGACAATAAATCTTCTGCTGAATCCGGCTTAGGTCTTTCGCGTGCAGCAGATGGAAGGTGACTGATTTGGAACTCGTCGCCGGGAACAATCGAACCGGGATCGACACGAGTCCGAACGTCAGACTGGCGGTTGATATCGAACGAGCCGGCATGACTTGAAACCTCCTCCCACGCGGTCTTAATCCAAATCGTACAGCAAATCGTGGCCCTGAAAGAAGATTCCTCTGCGCCGCGCCAGTCAAGTTGCGCTGGCAGCGGGGGCCGGATCAACCCAGCGCGCGGGTAAATTCTTCAAGCAAATCGCGCCAATGCTCGGTACCGACCGAGATGCGGACCAGCGCTTCGTTGATCCCAGCCGCCGACAATTCCTCGGGCGACAGTTCGCTGTGGGTGGTCGTCATCGGATGGCATGCGAGAGTTTCGACACCGCCCAGGCTGACGGCGTTCTTGGCGATCTTCAAATGGCGCAGGAATTCAAACGCGCCGGTCTTTCCGCCTTCCACCTCCAGCGAGAGGAGCGAACCGGGGTAATCGGTCTGCGCGTCGCGAATCCTTATCTGGGCGGGGTCGGTGAACAGCGACGGATAGATGACGCGTTTGACGCGTGGATGTTTGGCCAGTTGTTCGGCAATTCGCTGTGCGTTCTTGCTTTGCCGATTCATCCGCAGCGCGACGGTCGAAAGCCGCGAGTCGAGAATCCAGCATTCATCGGCCTGCAGGATGTTGCCCAGCAGCGCGCGGACCCCGGTCAGCGTCTGGATCAATTCGGGATCTGACGCCAGCACCGCGCCGGCGAGCAAGTCGCTGAATCCGCCGAGGAACTTTGTCGCCGAGTAAATCGCGAGGTCCGCGCCGTGAATCAACGGATGCTGAAAGGTCGGACCAAGCAGGGTGTTGTCGACGGCCAGCAGGGGCCGCTTCGGCTTTCGCCGGACGGCGGCGGCCGCCTGCGCGATATCGGTCATCACGAGGGTGGGATTGGCAGGAGTCTCGATCAGGACGAGGCTCAGATTGCCGGCTTGTTCGATCGCCTCAGTCAACGCCCTGGTATTACCGGCCGGCAATCCTCGCGTGTCGAAACCGAGCGGTTCAATTACCTGGTGGATCAAGTGTTGGCTTCCGCCGTACAGCGGCTGCGTGTAGATGAGCGAACCGCCTCGTTCCAGGAACGCAAGCATCACGGTAAAGATCGCAGCCAGGCCGGAATTGAAGACGGCCGCGGCATCGGCGCCGCGCTCGAGCGGTACGAGTTGTTGCTCGAGGATTTCGGCGTTGGGATGGTTCAGTCGCGCGTAAATCAGGTCGGGACGATCGTCGCCGAGCGGATGGATTTTCCCCAGCACAATGCCGAACGCACGCTCAGCCGCCTCCGGACTTGGAAAGACGAACGTTGAACTGCGATACACCGGCGGTCTGGCCGAGCCGACCGACAACTTCGGGTCGAAGCCCCTGGTCAGCACGGCGGTCTCCGGCCGCACGCGGTATGAAATCTTGCGCATAGGTTTTTACTCCAGACGATTGCCCGCGTCAGCGATCCTCGTCGCGCCCGGCATAGGAATCGACGCCGTCGCAAGTCCTACGGCGGACACGGGCCCGCACGTCCCGCATCATTTCTTATCAGCTAGCTGCGGTCCGTGACACCGGCTGCGACCGGGGGCGTGGGGGTACCCTCTCTGAGTGCTTCGACGACCTGGCCGAGATGGGCACGGATGACGTCGGCTGGCACCTCACCCGCGGCAAGGCGGCGCGCGGGTCCAAGGCGCATCAGGTGAAAAACGAATATCGCAAACGCGAGCCCGGCGGTCACGACGATCAGCGAAGTCATCGCGCCGGGATCGGACCGCAGCGAGCTGACGCGATTCAGTACGTAGATGACCGAAAGAATCGAGACTCCGATCGACATCGCCGCCGCGGTCAGCACGTCGCGCACCGGCTGCGAAGCGCCCCTGGCGAGGTAGCGCTTCAACTCGCTGGTGGAGAAGTAGTCGAGGAACCAGCCAACGTCCTCGTCGCGGCCGGCTTTCGGCGCCGCCACCATCAGCCCGGTCATCGGATCGAATGCTGCCTGGCCGCGCTCGTGTCGCTCGATGCCCTCGAGGATGGTGCTATGTATCGCCTCCGTGATCGGGAACCTGCGCGCGATCAGGAATGAAAGCGTGGAGCAAACCGCGGGGGTTAGCGCGAAAATCGCCCGGATCGCGAAGACCACCCTGGGCGCCTGCACGGCATTGGGTATGTAGCCGAGCGAGGCCAGAACCGCGATGGGAATGGCGGCGCTCGGAATTGCGACGAATTTGGGCAGCATCGACCAGAACGCAGTGTACTGCGCCTCGCGCCGCTTGCCGGTATAGAACTCGTCGTAGTCGATTACGTCGGCCTGCATCGACGGCGTCAGGAACAAGCCGGCGCCGAATCCGAGTCCGGCCCAGCAAATCAGCACCAGCAGCAACCAGGTGTCGCCCGGCCCGAGCAGGAACATCGCACCGCCGCCGCTGACGCCGAGAAAAAAGCTGGCCAGAAATGCGTTGAGCTTTCCGACCCTGCGCGCAATCGCAACCCACATCGGCAGCGAGATAAACCCGGATAAAAAGTAACCGACGAGCAGCTTCGAGAGCCATACCGTGGGATCGGGCGGCCGGATCACGTAGGCATTGAAAAACGGCATCATCGTGGCCGGAATCGCGCCGCTGATGCTTGCCACGACGTAGCTCGCGAGCAGAATCGCGAACGGGCGGTTGCGCAGCGCTCGCCTGACTCCCGGCACCAGCGGATTCGATTCGCGGACGACGAAATCGGCGCGCTCCTTCACCGTGAACACCAGCAACGGATAGAGCACGCTGACCAGGGCGCCGAAGAAGATTCCGAGCCGGAAGAACGCCTGCCGCTCGTCCAGATGCAGGCCCTTCATCATGATGCCGGGCGCCGCGGCGGCCACGATCGTACCGAGGATCGAGAAAGACTCACGCCACGCGAACAGGCTCGAACGCTCGTGATAATTCTGTGTAAGTTCCGCGCCGAGCGCGTAGTGCGGCAGAACATAGACGGTGTGAAAGACGAAGTAGAGGATGAACGTCACGCCGAACCAAATCGCCGCGCTGTGACCGCTAAGCGACCGCGGCGGGTTCAGCAGACAGAAAAAAGCGATCCCACAAAGGGGCGCGCCGAGCAGCATGTAGGGCCTGCGCCGGCCAAGGCGGGTGTGCGTATGATCGGAGATCCAGCCCATCAGAGGATCGCTCAAAGCGTCGAGCGAGCGCGCGATCGCGATTGCCATCGCCAGGAAACCGAGCGGCACCAGCACCACGTCGGCATAGAACTTCGGCATATGGATGAAGATCGGGATGATCATGGCGGCGCCGGCGAAACTGGGGGCGCCGTAGAGAAGCTTGATCTTGAGAGGCAATCGCTCGAAGGTGCGCGGGGCGGTGGCAGCTTCACCGCCGATTTTCGCTTGCGCTGAATCCATCAAAACCTCCGGCCTTGTCCGCGCGATTCGAATTTGATGTTAGATTAGTTGCCGACTCAATGGGAACCCATAACGATCGAAGCCCGGTGAAGTGAAAAATGGATCTTCAACTCAAGGGAAAGACGGCGCTGATTCTTGGCGGCAGCAAGGGACTCGGACGCGGCGTAGCCGACGCGCTCGCAGCCGAGGGCGTCGCGGTTGCGCTTGTGGCACGCGGCCGGGAAGGGCTGGATCGCGCGGTCGCCGAAATCACGTCGCGCGGCGCCAAGGCGATCGGATTTGCCGCGGACCTCGCGAATTGGCCGAGCGTCGAGGACGCTGTCGGCGCGGCGCGCAAACAGCTCGGAGCGATCGACATCCTGCTCAACAATTCCGGCGGCCCGCCGCCGTCCGGTGTCGCCGGCGTGTCGGCCAAAGTCTGGGAGGAACAGTTCCAGGCGATGGTGCTGCCGCTGTTTCGAATCACGGATTTGTTGATTGGGGACATGCGCGTGCGAAAGTGGGGCCGAATCCTGAACGTGGCTTCGATGAGCGTGGTCGAGCCGATCGCTACGATCGGAGTGTCGAATACGCTGCGCAGCGCGATCGTCGGCTGGGCCAAGACGCTGGCGACGGAGACGGCGCGCGACGGAATTACGGTCAACACTCTTCTGCCGGGCGCGATTGCGACCGATCGTACCGTACAGCTCAGCCGCGCGGCTGCGCAGCGGCAGAACATTTCCATCGAGGAAGCAATCAGGCGCAGCGCGCAGTCGATTCCGGTCGGACGGCTCGGCACGCCCGCAGAATTCGGCGCAGTGGCAGCGTTTTTGGCGAGCCCGCTGGCGGCCTACGTCACGGGTTCGTTGATTCGGGTCGACGGCGGCGCGATTCGATCGGTTTGAGCGGCCGCGCGTCAGCTCGGCGCAAGGTCACAGTCCGCCGGAGGCTGGAGGCGCAGGGACATCTTCGGCAATCCGTGTTGGCGGCGGCGGAAAGCATGGCAGCGTGCTCGTCACAACATAGTGGTAATAGTTCCCGTTCCACATAAACGTTCCGACCGGCTTGCCGAAGTTCGAGGTCATCGCCGTTAGCCGATCGCCGTCGGCTGCGGTCACGAATTTCGATGGCGCATACGCCAGGAAGCTGCTCGCCGTCTCAGGGACCACGGCGCCGAGCGGCGGCGAAAAATTCATCTGTAGAAAATTCACCGCCGGCCGCCAGCCGTCGGCCGTCGTTCCAGTGTCGGCGATAGGCGCCCATTGCCGTTGGTCGAGTGAGTCGCTTATCTGCAGCTCGCGATACTCCGGCGCACCGGCGGCACTCCTGCGCAACTCGATCACGCCGGGAACTTCGACTTCGAGTTGATCACAGCTGTCGTCGCTGTTCATGATACTCTCGCGCGCGGCCTTTTCTTCCTTTTCAGCGAGGGCATCCGCATGCGCAGACGCGCCCACACCTGCAGCCAGGCTAACCGCTCCCTCGCCTACATCCTCCGCAACATTAGCTGCGATGGGCGCGAGTTGAGCCGCTGCCATCCAGCATCCGCTGACTCCAACGGCGACCCCGGCCGCGACTATGGCGACCAGCGATGCGTAGAATTGTCGCCTCAGGCGATCGATATAACCCCCAACCGAACTGTCAGCGCGGTGGTGAGCGTCTCGAGCCCCGGCACCGCGCTCCAGTCCGAGTCAGCCTAGCAGAAAGCAAATTGCGAAAACATTAAGTGCCAGGGAAAAACTTGCGGTAGAATAGCCGGGCTACGAGTGGCGTGGTGGAGCGCCGACGGTTTCACGTAGCCCGGCCCTTGCTTGGGGGACAGACACGCTGTTGGTCCCGGGGGAGGAGATCTTCAGCGCACCAATAACTCAAAGCAACCCTTGTGCCTTGGAGAAATCTAGAGAAACTCGAATAATCGCCGTCGGGGTTCTTCTCTTTCTGCGATTCGTTACGTGGTGAAGAGGAGCGAATTCGACCGCTTTCCAGCCTGAATTAAGAGTTTCGCAACTTGCAACCGCGCCGCCCAGATGCAGTTGCCAGAATCTTCGCATCTCACGCATCCGGCGGATTGCGGCAAGATCACTGCACGGAGCGCAGCGCTGATCATGTGTCGCTGCTGATGACGCGCCGCGCCGCGCGCTCGACGCAGTGCGCTCGGCAGTTCGCGCTTGGAAACAAAAAAAACGATGCGAACGATCATGGTTGGTTGAGAGCCGATCGTCCGTGTGTTAGTTGCTAGAGGCTCGGGGCGTAGCGCAGCCTGGTAGCGCACCTGCCTTGGGAGCAGGGGGTCGGCCGTTCAAATCGGCTCGCCCCGATCGCGCCAGTAGCTCAGGTGGAAAGAGCAACGGCCTTCTAAGCCGTGGGTCAGGGGTTCGAATCCCTTCTGGCGCGCCAAGGAGGCGAATTCTGATATCGGCGGCTCGATGCGCCGGACGGATTGAAAAGACAGGGTGGTGAGTGTAGCTCAGCTGGCAGAGCATCGGATTGTGGCTCCGGCGGTCGAGGGTTCAAATCCCTTCACTCACCCCAAAAAAACATTCTGCTACTGTGACCATGTTTCGACGGTGGGCCGTTAGCTCAGTTGGTAGAGCAGCTGACTCTTAATCAGCGGGTCTGGAGTTCGAGTCTCCAACGGCCCACCCACCTAAACCCAAGGAAATTCTACACGGTCGAGCAGGATTTCCTGCGCGAGCTCGAGAGCGTCCGGCTCCACGGTTTGTGTCGAATGGGATGGTGATTAGCTTCACCTTGTGCGTTATCTTTTGACTGAAAGCAGCGGAATTT
>Ga0187812_1000713_pt1 | contig 11614 bp, 7 predicted proteins | sample NC_S_2_FD_130582 | JGI IMG/M metagenome (GOLD analysis project Ga0187812, IMG submission 130582) | Wetland sediment microbial communities from Neuse River Estuary, North Carolina, USA - ASW-S_2 | ecosystem: Environmental > Aquatic > Freshwater > Wetlands > Sediment | place: USA: North Carolina... | reverse complement strand
GCTGGACATTCCGGCTGGCGGCAGCCAGACGATCCGCATGCGGCTGACCAATGGGCCGAACGAGCGCCCGTTCGACGACTTCGACGACGTGATGAACGCGCGGCGCGGCGAGGCGGACGAGTTCTACGCGGGCGTGCTGGCCGGCGATCTCAGCGACGACGAGCGGATGATCGGCCGCACGGCGATGGCCGGCATGCTGTGGTCGAAGCAGTACTACGGGCTCGACATGGAGCGGTATCTGGTCGAGCACGGCGCCGACCCGCTGCTGCCCGACCCGGGGCTGCGCAATCACGACTGGCAGCACCTGATCGCAGAGGACATCATCTCCATGCCGGACAAGTGGGAGTACCCGTGGTTCGCGGCGTGGGATCTCGCTTTCCACGCGGTGGCCCTCGGCGTCGTCGACATGCCCGGCGCCAAACAGCAGCTCGAACTGCTGCTCGGCGAGCGCTACCTGCACCCGAACGGAGCGCTGCCCGCGTACGAGTGGAACTTCAGCGATGTCAACCCGCCGGTGACCGCCTGGGCGACGTGGTTCGTGTACGAGATAGACAAGGCCAGGACGGGGAAGGGCGACCGCGACTTCCTCGAGAGCGCGTTCCAGAAGCTCATGCGGAACTTCAGCTGGTGGCTGAACCGCAAGGACGCGGACGACCGCAACATCTTCCAGGGCGGCTTCCTCGGCCTGGACAACATCGGCGTCTTCGACCGCAGCGCGCCGCTGCCCGGCGGCGGGCGGATCGACCAGGCGGACGGGACGGCGTGGATGGCGCTGTACAGCCAGGTCATGATGCAGATGGCAATCGAACTCGGCCGCGAGAACCCGGTGTACCTGGAGCAGGCGCTCGCGCTGCTGGAGGAATGGGCCTGGATCGCCGCCGCGACCAACCATGTCGGTCCGGACGGGGTGGGCCTGTGGGACGAGGAAGACGGCTTCTTCTACGACGTGCTGCGGCGTCCGGACGGCAGCTCCATCCCGCTCAAGGTGCGGTCGCTCGTGGGGCTGATGCCGCTCGTGGCCGCCACCGTCCTCCCCGGCACCATGCGAACCGACTTCCCCGAGCTGGTGAACACAGCCGTCGGGTTCATGAGCCGGCATCCCGCGGTGATCGCGGCGCTGCCCGAACAGGGACGGCAAGTGCAGGCTTCGGGCCCCGTGATCTTCGCCCTGTTCAACGAGGAACGGCTGCGCCGGATCCTCTCCCACATGCTCGATGAGCAGGAATTCCTCGGCCCGCACGGCATCCGTTCCATCTCCAGGTATCACGCCGAGCATCCCTACATGCTGAACATCGATGGGCAGGAATACGGCGTCGGGTACCTTCCCGCGGAGTCCGACACCGGCATGTTCGGCGGCAACTCCAACTGGCGCGGGCCGGTGTGGATGCCGATCAACCTGATGCTCATCCGGGGGCTGCTGAACCTCTACGTGCACTACGGTGACGGGTTCACGGTCGAATGCCCGACGGGCTCAGGCCAGCAGAAGAACCTGTACCAGGTCGCCGAGGACATCAGCGAACGGCTCATCAGCACCTTCCGCAGGGACGCCGAGGGGCACCGCCCCGTCAATGGCGGCCAGCCGGTCCTCCAGGACGACCCGAACTGGCGGGACCTGGTGCTGTTCTACGAGTACTTCCACGGCGACAACGGTGCCGGGGTCGGCGCCAGCCACCAGACCGGCTGGACGGGCACCGTCGGGGTGCTGCCACTGCTCTTCCGCGGCAGCAACATGCGCGCGATCCGCGAAGCCCGCATCCCCGCTCAGCGCGCCGGTGAGAGCATGGAAGCCCGGGAAGGGGCGGTGACGCGGTGACCGGGTGGCCGGACCGGCCCGTTATCTACGAGGTGAACACCGCCGTCTGGCTCGGCGAGCTGTCGCGGGCGGCGGGCGAACCGGTCACCCTGGGCACCGTGCCGGATCCGGCCTGGGACGCCGTCACCCCGGACGGAGCCGACGCGGTCTGGCTGATGGGCGTCTGGGAGCGCAGCCCGGCCGGACTCGAGCTGGCCATGACGAATCCGGAACTGCTCGAGTCGTTCCGCGAGGCGCTGCCTGACCTGCGAGACGAGGACGTCGTCGGCTCGCCGTACTGCGTGCGCCGCTACGTGGCCGACGAGCGGTTCGGCGGCCCGGGCGGGCTGGCCGCGGCCCGCGCGGCGCTCGCCGCCCGCGGGGTGCGGCTGATCCTCGACTACGTGCCCAACCACGTGGCGCCCGATCACCCCTGGGTGACCGAACATCCCGAGTACTTCATCCAGGGCGACGACGACGACCTGAAGGCGGATCCGGGCGGCTGGCTTCAGGCCGGCGGCCACGTGCTCGCGCACGGCCGCGATCCGTACTTCCCGCCCTGGCCGGATGTCGTGCAGCTGAACGCGTTCGCGCCGGAGGTGCGCGACGCGACCGCGCGGACGCTGTCGGACATCGCGGACCAGTGCGACGGGATCCGCTGCGACATGGGCATGCTGGTGACCAACGACGTCTTCGGGAAGACCTGGAGCGGCCGTGCCGGGCAGTGGCCGGACGAGGAGTTCTGGCCTGCCGTCTTCGCCCGGCTGCGGCCCGGCCATCCGGAGACCGTGCTCATCGCCGAGGCCTACTGGGACATGGAGTGGACGCTGCAGCAGCAGGGCTTCGGCTTCTGCTACGACAAGCGGCTCTACGACCGCATCCTGGCCGGGGATCCGCCCGCCGTGCGCGGGCACTTGCAAGCCGACCTCGATTACCAGTCGCGGCTGGTGCGCTTCCTGGAAAACCACGACGAGCCGCGCGTCGCCGACAAGCTGCACGCCGACCTCGAACGGGCGGCGGCGATCATGATCGCGACACTGCCGGGCGCGACCCTGTGGCACGAGGGGCAATTCGAGGGACGGCGGGTGCGGGTTCCGGTGTTCCTCGAGCGCCGTCCGGACGAGCCGCCGGACGAAGAGCTGGCCGCCTGGTACCGCGAGCTGCTGTTCACGGTGGCCGACCACCGCGTGCGGACAGGGACCTGGCAGCTGCTCGACGTCACAGGCTGGAACGACAACCAGTCCCGGGCCAACTTGATCGCCTGGTCCTGGACGCTTGGCGACGGCGATCACCGGCATCTGATCGTCGTCAACCTCTCCGAGGTTTCGTCCCAGGGCCAGATCCCGCTGCCGTGGCCGGACCTGTCCGGCCGCCGGTGGCGCTTCAGGGATCTGCTCAGCGGGGCGGACTTCACCCGGGACGGCGCTCAGCTAGCCGATCCCGGGCTGTTCGTCGACATGCGCCCGGGGCAGGGGTACCTGCTCGCCGTGCGCTGACCCCCCGAACCCCCGGCGGCCCTAGCGGGGCGCCGGCTCGCGCCACGCGTTGGTGATCGGCAGCCGGCGCCCGCGGCCGAAGTTCTTCGGGCTGATCTTCGGCCCCGGCGGGTACTGGCGGCGCTTGAACTCGGCGAGGTCGACGAGCCGGATCACCCGCTCGACCAGCGCCGGGTCGTGGCCCGCCGCGATCAGCTCGGCCGAGCCCATGTCCTTTTCCACGTAGTCGTCGAGCAGCGCGTCCAGCAGGTCGTACGACGGCAGGGAGTCGGTGTCGAGCTGTCCCGGCGCGAGCTCCGCCGAGGGTGGCTTGGTGATGGAGTTGGGCGGGATCGGGGGAGTCGCCCCCTTACGTTCGGCATCATCATTGCGCCACGCCGACAGGTCCCAGACGAGCGTCTTGAAGACGTCCTTGATCGGGCCGAAGCCGCCCGCCGAGTCACCGTACAGGGTCGAGTAGCCGGTCGCCAGCTCGCTCTTGTTGCCCGTGGTGAGCACGAGGTGGCTGCCCGCGTTGGACAGCGCCATGTTGATCACGCCGCGCACCCGGGACTGGAGGTTCTCCGCGGGCAGCCCGGCTTCGGGAAAGTCACCGAGCTCGTCGTAGAACGCGTCGACGACCGGCTGGATCTGCACCGTCCGCGCGTGCACGCCCTGTCGCCGGACCAGGTCCTCGGCGTCGGTGACCGAACCCGGCGAGGAGTACTTGCTCGGCATCAGCACCACGTGGACGTTCTCGGCGCCGATCGCGTCGGTGGCGATCGTCGCGGTCAGCGCCGAGTCGATGCCCCCGGAGAGGGCCAGTATCACCGAACGGAACCCGTTTTTCCGCACGTAGTCCCGCGTTCCGACCACGAGCGCCGCGTACACCTCGGCCGAGTCGTCGAGCCGCGGCCAGAACGGCCCGGGCCCCTCATCGGTCACCGCCGGCCGCGGGATGTCGGGCAGCGTCACCCGCTCGATCGTGATCACGGTCCCGTCCTCGGCGTCGACCGCCCCGTCCGCTCCGCTCGCGGCGGCCGCGGCGGGCAGCTCGAGGTCGGTGACGATCAGCGCCTCCTCGAACTGCGGGCCGCGCGCCAGCAGCTCGCCGGACGCGGAGACCAGGATCGAGTCCCCGTCGAAGACCAGCTCGTCCTGACCGCCCATCAGGTTGCAGTAGGCCAGCGCCGCCCCGGCCTCGCGCGCCCGCCGCTGGCAGAGCCCGAGCCGCACGTCGTCCTTGCCGCGCTCGTAGGGCGAGGCGTTCGGCACGACGAGCAGGCCCGCGCTGGCCCGCGCGCACACCGCGACCGGCCCGCCGTCCTGCCACAGGTCCTCGCAGATCGCCACGGCGACGTCGACCGCCTCGCCGTCCCCGACGGGCACCCGGAACACCGGCAGCGTGTTCCCGGGCACGAAGTACCGGTACTCGTCGAAGACGCCGTAGTTCGGCAGGTGGTGCTTGGCGCTCGTGATCACCACGCGCCCGCCGTGCAGGACCGCGGACGCGTCGAGCGGCGCGCCGGCCGGCAGCCCGGTGCGCGGCGCGAGGTCCGGCCGCCGGTCCAGGTACCCGGTGACCACCGCGACGCCGCCGAGCCCCTCGGCGTCGAGCCGCTCCGCCACCTCGCGCACGGTCGCGATCGACGCCTCCACGAACGACGCGCGCAGCGCCAGGTCCTCCACCGGGTACCCCGTGAGGAACATTTCGGGAAATAGCACAACATGCGCCCCGCGCGCCGCCGCGCGCCGCGTCCACTCCACGACCAGGTCGGCGTTCCTGGCCAGATCCCCGACGGTAGCGTTCAGTTGAGCGAGGGCGATCCGCAAGTTAGGCACGCGTCCAGCTTAGGTCTCCCGCCGCTTTCCCTCGGCTCCCGCTGCTGTCCCCGGTTATCCCGAACGGGCCCGTGGCGCCTCCCGTCGCTACCGTGACTCGCGGTAGCCGTGCTGGACCAGGAACTGCGCGCTCTTCGCGTACTCGGCGGGGTCCCCGGGCACGGCCGTGCCGAGCCCGTCCACGTACCGGTTGAACATGCAGAACGCGGCCGCGATCAGCACCGTGTCGTGGATCTCGACGTCCGTCGCGCCCGCCGCGCGGGCCTTCGCCACCGCGTCCGCGGTCACCATGCGCCCGCTCACCTGGACCAGGCCGGCGATGTCGAGCAGCGCCCGCAGCTTGCCGGAAATGGGGGCGGTCGCCACGTCGGCGAGCGTCAGCTCCACCTGCGACGTGCCCCCCGCCAGCTGCGCGGCGGCGGTCGCGCTGTGCGCGCTCGCGCAGTAGACACACTCGTTGAGCCGCGACACGTAGGCCGCGATCAGTTCCCGCTCGCCGCGGGACAGCGAGTTGTCGCCGCGCAAGAGTACTTCGGCGAGTTCGCCGATCGGCACCGCGGTCTCCGGGCGGTAAGCGAGCAGCCCGCGAATTCCGGGAATATCATTTCCAAGATCTATATAAGTCATGTGGTAAGCCTGTCACTCATTGCCCGGCGCGTCTAACGAGCGAGCTCAGGCCGTGCCGTCGCCAGCGAACGCGCCGTCCAGTGCGCTGAGAACCGCCCGCGCCCGTTCCGCGGCCCATCCCATGAACTGACACGCTCTCGCTACGGAAACCCTGAGCTATTGATTTCGGAATCTGTTGAACTCAATTGAGATAAGTGCAATCAGCGGTGAGTTGCGCCGCAGCTTGGGCAGGTTCATAATCTGCTCATAGGGACGGGAACCTGGGGGGGTTATACGAATCATCAACGCCACCTTGATGGCGGTCTCATAGCCAAGCTGCACCCTGGTTATAGTTCCCTGATCTCCGCCTGGGTAATCGGCCCGGGGGCGACGCGGCTTTCCCGAGGGGGAAATATGATGAGACGTGGTCCCAGGTTGACCATATGCGCCTGCTGTGCGGTGGTCGCCATGGTCGCGGGCGGGGCCGGGGTGGCTGCTGCGGCGCCGGCGGCACCTCGGACCGGCGCGGCCAGTCAAGCGGCCCCTGCCTCAACCCAGTGGAGCGTGAATGGCTCCAATAGCGTTGATGTTGGCTATGATGGCCAGGACCTGGTGTATAGCGTTTCTTTCACGCAAAGCGGAAGCAGCCTCAGCGGAACGCTTGATGATCCGTACTACCCAACGAGCGGGCCGATATCGGGATCGATCAGCGGGAACAGCATCACGTTCACCTTCAGCTATCCATCAGGCTCCATCCAGGGGACGAGAACATACACCGGCACTATCGACCCGTCGGGAGCCGTCTCCGGCACGTGGACTCAGACGGGCAGCGAGTCGCCCGACAACGGCACCTGGTCCCTGGCAAGCAATGCCGTGGCGCAGGCGTCGTCCCCGCCCACCCGGGCGTGCACTACCGCGACCGCGGCCTACCGGGCTGCCCATCGCGTATACGACAACCTGCTTGACCAGCTCAGAGAAGCTCAAGACCGCCAAACGGAGGAGCAGAATCGCGTGTCCGGGCTGACTCAGGAAGTCAACGCCGATGATGCGTTGATAAAGCAGGTCCAGGCTCTCTTGTCAGAAGGCCGAGACGACAACAATGAGGTCCTCCAATACCTCGCCGGCTTGACCAGTACAATCCGGAGGGTCAGAGAGATGCCGCTCAGCGCGATTATCGAGGGCACCATCGACGACATCAGGACCACTGCCCTGGGCATGAATCTCGAGACCGGAGAAGTCAGCGAGGCGCTTGCCGCCACCTTCTTTCAGCGGGCTGCCGCGGTTGAGTCCGCGGAAGCCGCGCAGGCTGCCGCGGTCATCGACCTCATCAGCACGAATTTCCTTGGCGCGCTCGGGATTCCCGCGCTGACCGCGGTGGCGGTGGAAGCCGGCAAGATCGGTACCGCTGAGGCCGCGCTTAAGATCGTGCTCCTGCAGCTCGTCCCGCTGCAAGATCAGTACAATCAGGCGACAGCTAATATCGACAGGCTTAAAACCGCCCTCGAAGTGGCCCAGGATGTCCTGGATGCGGACAATGCGGACGTTGCCGATCTCACAAACCGGGTAAACGCCGCTCAGGCAGCCCTGAACGCCATGACGAACGCCTGCCAGGCTGGTTCGGGCAACTGACGCGGGAAACGGCACTGGTACGGGAACCGCCGCGAGACCGTGACCGCCGACGTATCGTCTTTGCGACCCTTAGTGCGATATGACGGGATGCATGCGGGTGCGACTCCCCGGCGGCGCGCAGGCGGACAGCGTGACGTGGAAGGCTCGGTGGCTCGAGCTGACCACGGCCGTCGTCGTGGCCGTGGTCGTCATCGTCTGCGCCGCCCAGGTCTGGACGGCCCCGCTGCTGCTCGAACTGCTGCTCGCGGTCCCGCCCGCGCTGGCGGGCATCGGCGCGGCCACGATCAGGCGGCCGCTCGGCTACGGCGCGGTGAGCCTCGTCGCGGCGGTCGTGATCGCGGTCACCGCCAGCCCCAACAACGACTGGCTGCCGGTCGCGACGATCGTGGCGGTCGCCGTCGTGACCGCGATCAGCGCCGCGGGCACGGCGATCGGCAGCCCCAAGACCCAGCAGATCGCCAACGTCATCTCGGTCGCCGAGGCCGCCCAGCGCACCGTGCTCAAGCCGCTGCCCAGCCAGCTCGGCCCGCTCGAGCTCGGCGTGATCTACCTCGCCGCGGCCGCGGACGCGAAGGTCGGCGGCGACCTGTACGACGTCACCACGACAGAACACGGCATCCGGCTCATCATCGGTGACGTCCGCGGCAAGGGGCTTGGCGCGGTCGAGGTCGCCGCCGATGTCCTCGGCATGTACCGCGAGGTGGCGCATGAGGTGCACACGCTCGGCGAGCTCGCCCGGCGGCTGGACGCGGGCCTCTCGCGGCGCTGGGGCGAGCACGAGGAGTTCGTGACCGCGCTGTTCGCCGAGATCGACCCGGTGGCCGGCCGGCTAAGCCTTTTCAACTGCGGCCATCCGCCGCCCATCCTGATCTCGGATGACGGTGTCACCGTGCTCGAGGTGCCCGCTCCCGCGCCGCCGCTCGGCCTGCTCACCCTGGGCGACAGCTCCGGCGCCGCCCGCACCCTGACTCTCAAGCCGAACGATCAGCTGCTCCTCTACACCGACGGCGTCACCGAGGCGCGGGACCGCCGCCGCAGCTTCTACCCGCTCGACGAACGGCTAGTTCTCCTCCGGGCCAGGGCGCACGCCAACGGCGGGGCCGGCGCCGCCCTCCTCGAGCTGCTCCGGGACGACCTGCTGCGCCATGCGGGCGCGCCTCTCGAGGACGACGCCGCGCTGCTGATCGTCCGGGCACCGGCCGCCTGGCCGGCCGGCCGCACAGCCCCCGCTGACGCGAGCCGCTGACGCCGCCAAACGATCACCGGAACGTAACCGCGTCGAAACGCGTCGCGGGAACTTGCCCTGGTAGCGTGGCCCGACCGTCCGCCGGTGAAGTATCCGTGAGAACCGTCTAGGGTGGTACCCGTGGATAGGCAGGAAGAATTCGTGCTTCGCACGCTCGAGGAGCGGGACATCCGTTTTGTCCGGCTCTGGTTCACCGACGTGCTCGGCGCGCTCAAGTCCGTCGCCGTCGCCCCGGCCGAGCTCGAGGGCGCTTTCGCCGACGGCATCGGCTTCGACGGCTCGGCGATCGAGGGCTTCGCCCGGATCTACGAGGCGGACATGATCGCCAGGCCCGACCCGTCGACGTTCCAGCTGCTGCCGTGGCGCGGTGAGTACCCGGGCGTGGCCCGCATGTTCTGCGACATCCTCATGCCGGACGGCTCGCCGTCCTACGCCGACCCCCGCTGGGTGCTCAAGCGCAACCTCAGCAAGGCGTCGGAGATGGGCTTCACGTTCTACACCCACCCGGAGATCGAGTTCTTCCTGCTCCGCGACAAGCCCGAGGCCGGCGCGACCCCGGTGCCTATCGACTCCGGCGGCTACTACGACCACACCCCGCACAGCATCGCGCACGACTTCCGCCGCACGTCGATCACGATGCTCGAGGCGATGGGCATCTCGGTGGAGTACAGCCACCACGAGGGCGCCCCGGGCCAGCAGGAGATCGACCTGCGCTACGCCGACGCGCTGACCACGGCGGACAACATCATGAGCTTCCGCCTGGTCATGAAGGAAGTCGCGATCGAGCAGGGCGTCTGGGCCACGTTCATGCCCAAGCCCTTCACCGAACACCCTGGCTCCGGCATGCACACCCACGTCTCCCTGTTCGAGGGCGACCAGAACGCCTTCTACGAGGCGGGCGCCGAGTACCAGCTCTCGAAGACCGCTCGTGCCTTCATCGCCGGCCTGCTCAGGCACGCCCCGGAGATCACCGCCGTCTGCAACCAGTGGGTGAACTCCTACAAGCGCCTGTGGGGCGGCGCGGAGGCGACCGCCGGCGCCGGGGGAGAGGCGCCCGCCTACGTCTGCTGGGGCCACAACAACAGGTCCGCGCTGGTCCGCGTCCCGATGTACAAGCCGCAGAAGGGCAACTCGACCCGCGTCGAGTTCCGCTCGGTCGACGCGGCGTGCAACCCCTACCTCGCGTTCGCGGTCATCCTCGCCGCGGGCCTGAAGGGCATCGAGCAGGACTACGAACTGCCCCCCGGCGCCGAAGACGACGTCTGGGCGCTGACGTCGTCCGAGCGCCGTGCTCTCGGGATCAAGCCCCTCCCGGCCGACCTCAACGAGGCCATCAAGGTCATGGAGAACAGCGAGCTAGTCGCCGAGACCCTGGGCGAGCACGTCTTCGACTTCTTCCTCCGCAACAAGCGCGAGGAATGGCAGGAATACCGCCGCCAGGTAACCCGGTACGAACTAGATCGCTACCTCCCGATGCTTTAGGCGCTATTCCAACCGGCCGATTGCGCAATCGACCGGCTCTAGGGGACTCCACAGGACCTGCTCGCCTTGGCCGGCAAGGCAGCGCACCGGTCGCTGCGCCACGTTCGCATCAGGGGCACATCTGGCCCCGGCTATCGACCCGCGAGCATGCCGACGCGGCTCGCGTTACATGATCACGAAGAGTTCGTGCACTTATACGATGCGGAATTTTCGTGATCATGGAATTAGGACGCGCCGGACAGCGCGCCCGCGGAAACAGCCGCCGCCAGCTACCGCGCCAGTCACACCGGACACGTGCCGAGCGTCGGCTGAGGCTGGCGGGGCTGGCGGCAACGTCACGACGGGCTGATCGTGATGCTGCCGAGGTCTGAACTTGCGGAGATCGCGTGTTGCGACGCCGGGTTCTTCGGCACGGTGACCGTGCTCGAACCGACGTAGGTGTGCGTGTCGATGGCGTACGACGCCGATCCCGGGACGCTGATGCTGATCGGGCCGACGTTCGTGGACGCGTGCACCGAGGCCGGCGCGGCCGTGAACGTCGCGTCGATCCCGCCGGCGTTGGACTTCAGCGAGGCGGTGGGCGAACTGAGCCCGGTCGCGGTGATCAGCCCGGCGCTGGTCTGCGCGCTGACCGGTCCGGCCAGGCCGGTCAGCGTGATCGCGCCCGCGGCGCTCGACACCTGGACCGCTACCCCCTGCGGCACCTGGACGTTGTAGGACACCCCGCACACGATCTCAGACGGGCACGTGTACGAGAGCGTCAGTGTGGTCCCGGAGACCACGTGCGCCGCCGCGGGTGCTGACTTGGTGTACGACAACTGCTGTGAGACCGAGACGGTGCCGCGGCCGCTTCCCGTCACGTCGATGTTCCCGGCGCCGCCCTTGATGACCAGGGTCGTCACGCGCGCCGTGACCGTGAAGACCTGCGGGGGCGGATTATGCGCGCCGGCGCCTATCTGGCTGAGCCCGCCGCAGCCCGCCAGCAGCAGGGAAACTGCCAGCGCGCCCAGAGCCGCCACCAACCGCGATCCGCCCCGCATATCCGGAGATTCTTCTCGTTCCGCGGGCCGTCCGCAACGACCGCTCCCGGTGACGCGCCGCCAGCCCTTCCCGTGGCCAGTTACGGCAGCAGCGTTGTGTGACCTGTGATCCGGCCGACGCGGTCGACGCTCCACTATGCATCGATTCTTGTCCCTGAAACCGGGACGAACCCGACACGAAAGCGACCATAAGTGATGTAAAGACGAAAATTGATGCATAGTCACCGACTGGAATCGCTTGCCTAAGCCGACTTTCCATCAGTTCGGCGCGGATAAGTCAAATCGGACGTGAAAGTGGTCAGGAGCCATAGAGAGTCGCTGCCGCGGCCTACAGGGCTCAGCACAAAAGGCCCGCGGTCCGGCCGGCCACCGGACGGCAGGCCTACTCCTCGTAGCGGCCGCTCAGGTAGCGGGCCAGGAACCGCTCCGCCGCCGTGTAGAACCTGATCCGGTTCTCCGGCTTCGCGAACCCGTGCCCCTCGTCGGGGAACAGCAGGTACTC
>Ga0187812_1000712_pt1 | contig 11617 bp, 10 predicted proteins | sample NC_S_2_FD_130582 | JGI IMG/M metagenome (GOLD analysis project Ga0187812, IMG submission 130582) | Wetland sediment microbial communities from Neuse River Estuary, North Carolina, USA - ASW-S_2 | ecosystem: Environmental > Aquatic > Freshwater > Wetlands > Sediment | place: USA: North Carolina... | reverse complement strand
ATTGGTCACAATGCCCCAAGAGCAAATATATATGGGCAAACCAATTTTCTTTTGACCTTAATCCTTATCAGCTCTCCCCTAATAATGTTGATGTTAAATACGCATGGGAAATAAATCGACTTCAATTCCTTTTGATATATTTAACGAAGTATGAGAGCACAAAGGATAAACAACATTTAAGTGCAATTGAAGGATTCATAACAAAATGGATAACTGACAATCAGTTTCTTAACGGAATCAATTGGTGTTCTGAACTAGATGTAGCTTTACGATGCATTAGCTTAATTGTAACATATGTTACGATATTTAATGTAGACAATATGTCCGTTGCTTTTATTGAAAAACTGTTATCAGTTATCAAGCTACATTTACTCTACTTAACTAAATTTCGCTCCTTTAATTATCATATTCTACTTAATAATCACTGTATCGGTGAGGAAACAGCAATCATATTAGGTAGTTTTTTATTTCAAGGAAAGCAATCAGAAAGAATTCGAAAAAAATCTGTGCGTATTTTGGAGAACCTTTTATCAAAGATTATTTCAGAAGAGGGGGTATATAAAGAATATTCATTCAATTATGAACGCTTTGCAGCTGAATTTTTAATCTTATTAATTTTATTTGGGAAAAACAAAAAAGAATTCTTACCAAATATTCCCAAATTTGAAAGTTATTTAACTTTAATAATGAAGCATTTAAAGGAATATAGCAAACCGAATGGTGAACTTCCTAAGTCTGGAGACATTGATAACGGGAAAGTATTTTATTTTGATAAAAATTTTAATTTATCTAACTCGAAGGAGATAATACAACTTGGAAGTTATGTATTGGGACAGAGTATAGATACTAAGTTAGATTTTATATCGGAATCGAAGAAAAACGAGAATAATATTAAACTGTTTTGCGGAAATAATTATGAGAACGCTTATATATTTTCAAGGGTAGGTGAATTTTCGAACACTGCGGTTAGCGCCAACACGCATTCGCATGTTGATTTATTATCACTTGAAATATTAATAAACAACATGGATATAATTGTAGATAAAGGTGTTTTTTCATATTTCATGGATAAACAACTATTTCGGGAACAAAGAGCATGTCATTCCCATAACATGCTTATAATAAATGGAGAGGAAATTGCCGACAATTATAAACTTTTTGCTTATAAAAATCACCCTAGGTGTAAAGTTGTTGAGTTTAATGATAATTTATTGGAACCATCGTTTTTGGGGGAATTAGCTTTTAAAAACAATATTCTGCGGAGAAAAGTTTCGATTAACTTTGTTGAAAAAAGAATAGATATAATGGATACAGTACAAAAATGTAAGCAGCTAATGAGCGCAGAAACATTATGGTATATCAATCCCGATTTAAATAACTCTGTTACAGTAAAAGATAATAAATGTCTTATTAGAAATGACAGCCTGAATATGGAGTTTTCATTCAGTGGATATGAAGAAGTAAATATTTTAGATGATTTTGTCTCTCCGTCATACGGAAAAAAGAAAAACGCAAAAGTACTTCATTTTATTTCTCACAATCCAAACTGCAGGAAGTTTGAAATCAGAATAAACTGGAACTGAAGTTAAAAATGAAGAGAGTTTATATTACATGGAGCAATGAAAATACACGAAGTAAATACATTTCCCACTATTTTAAATTAGAAGAAGTTTATTTCGGTTATTTTCGGTCGCACAAAAGAAGTTTAGCATTGGCAGCAATCAGGTATCCAGTTCTGTGTCTTCATACTTTCTTTTATCTTTTGATAAAAATGCCTGATGTTGTTTTTTCTGTTAATCTACCTGTATTTGAACCTTTTATAGTTTGGATTTGGGCAACAATATTCAGGAAAAAATTTGTAATTGACAATCATTCCGCATTATTTGAACGAAAAGTAAATTCCAGGTTTCTCTGGTTAATTAAACCGGCATTTAAGAGAGCAGCCTTGGCAACAGTAACTAATAGGAAATATAAAGAAATAATTGAAAGCTGGGGAGGAAAAGCAGAGATATTACCTCCTCTAGTTATTCCAAATACCGACAACTTTATTAAGAAACATAATTTAAAAAAGCAAATAACAGTCATTTCATCTTTTGATATAGATGAGCCAATAAAAGAAATAATTTCTGCAGCTGAAAAAATTAAAGATGTGGATTTCTATTTTACAGGCAGTCTAAAAAACTTAGAAAAGAAAATCATTACTAACAAGCCAGACAACGTACATTTTACTGATTTCATCAAAAGAGAAGAATTCCTTAGTTTAGTTAATCAATCTATCTGCGCCATAGTGCTGACCAAAGAAGATAACACTTTATTACGCGGAGCTTATGAGGCGATGTCTTTGGAAACGCCGTTGATAATCTCAGACTTTGCCATACTGAAGGAAGCTTTTAATAAAGGTGTAATTCATGTTGACAATTCTGTAAATGCAATTGTGAAGGCAGTAAATAAAATCATTTCTGAATATGATACTTATAAAATCGAGATTACAAAGTTAAAAAGTGCAACTCTAGTAACTTTGGAAAAAAAAGTGGAATATATTCATGATGAATATAAAATTTAATTACTATTAAAGGATAATATGAACGTATCGATTTTCGGTTTGGGTTATGTTGGCTCTGTAGCTTTAGGATGTTTGAGTGCTCAGGGACATAATACATTTGGAATTGATGTAAGCAAAGATAAGGTTGAACTTATTAAAAGCGGCTTTGGTACTGTTGTAGAAAAAGATTTAGATGATATGATCTCTATAGGCGTAAAAGAAAAACGAATATATTCGGACACAGCAAGCTATAACGCAGTAATGTTTTCTGAAATTTCTTTAATATGTGTGGGAACGCCTAATGAAAAGGATGGACATTTATCAATGATGTATATATATAGTGTTGTTGAAGAAATTGCCAGTCATCTTAAAAACAAAAATGGATTCCATACAATTGCTATTAGAAGTACTGTTATGCCTGGAATAAATAAGGAGGTTACTCATATTGTTGAAAAAATTAGCGGGAAAAAAAACAAAATAGATTTTGGAATAGTTTCAAATCCAGAATTTTTAAGAGAGGGTACGGCAGTAAATGATTTTTTTAACCCTCCTTACACTATTATAGCATCCGAGAGTGAAAAAGCGATTGAAATGATGAAGAAGCTGTATAATGATATTAATGGTGAAATTATTGTAACGGATATTGGGGTTGCAGAAATGATAAAATTTATCAACAATTCATACCATGCCTTAAAAGTAACATTCGGAAATGAAATAGGTCGCATTTGCAAAAAGCTTAATATAGATAGTATCAAGCTAATGGAAATTTTTTGTAAAGACACTATGTTAAATATTTCACCAAATTATTTTAAGCCAGGCTTTGCTTATGGTGGTTCTTGTTTACCCAAAGATCTTAAAGCTCTTAATACAATTTCACACGATAATTATATTGATACGCCATTATTAAAATCGATAAGCCAAAGTAATGAAATTCATATAAATTATGCTTTGGAGACGATTATTAAACAAAATAAAAAAAATATAGGATTTGTAAGTATCACTTTTAAACCTAATACGGATGATCTTAGGTTTAGTCCTGCGCTAGAACTAGCCGAAAGATTATTAGGCAAAGGATTTAATGTTAATATATATGATTCAAATATCAACCTTTCAAAACTAGTTGGAAAAAATAGAGATTATTTATTGAACAAGATTCCTCATATTGGAAATATATTGAAAGATAAATTTGAAGATTTTGTAGAAGAAAATGAAGTTTTCGTTATAGCTAATAATGATCCTAAAACCCGCGACTTATTTGAACTAAATCTCATTAATAAAGTGATTATAGAACTAACAAAGATTCCTAAAGAAAAAGAGTTTCAGAACATTCAAGGACTTTGCTGGTGAAGATTTTGATTCTTTCTCACTCTCAATATCAAAAGAATGCATATATAAAGCATTTAGAACGTGCTACATCCCTTGTTAAGAGAGGACATATTGTTACTTTTATAGCTACTTCAAATCATAAAAAATTTAAATCAGAGAAAAAGCGTGTAGAAGGTGTAAGTGTAATTTTAGTTCCTGATCTCCTTTGGGGCGTTTTTCGGCAAGGTATTGGACCTTTGAATATTATTAGGCGAATATTTTATGTTTTAACAATTAAGTTTGATATAATTCATGGAATCGATTGTCGACCTGTAACCGTTATTCCTGTTCTTGCGGGGAAATACCTAAAAAAGAAAAGAATGTTTTTAGAATGGACTGATTTATTCGGACGCGGTGGAACAATGACAGAGCGTTCGTCTAAGCTATATCAGAAAACTTTTGGAAAAGTGGAGAGTTTCTTTGAGGAGTATTTCAGAAAGTATGCCGATGGAAATATCACAATTAGTCATAGACTTAAAAACGTATTATTATCGTTGGGCTATCCTGAAAATAGAATTCTCGTCCTTCCGCTGGCATCTGATATGAGAAGTTTGATTACTGAAAGTAAGGAAAGTTTAAAAGAAGAACTTAACTTTGATTTATCTAAGACTTACCTGCTTTATGTAGGCAGCATATTTCCTTTGGATGCAGAGCTGTTAATTTTCTCATTTAGAAAATTAAAAGAAACGAAGGATGATATTAAGCTTATACTTGTTGGCAAGCATAGATGGCTTACTCAAGAAATTATGAACGAGCTAGATATAACAGTTACAGGATTTGTTTCAGACGAAATGCTCTTTAAATATATCGGAGCCGCAGATATACATTTGCTTCCCTTAAAAACAACTGAAGCTAATCTTGCAAGATTCCCTTGCAAAATTAATGACTATTTTATGGGAGCAAAACCATTAGTAACAACACCAATAAGTGATTTACCTTTATTATATTCTAAATATGAATTTGGAGTAGTATCTAAAAACGATACTGTGGAGGATTACACGAGGAGTGTTTTGACTGCTATAGAAAATAGTAACAAGTGGAATTATTGGGGAAATAATGCTGTTGACTGTGCTAAAAATGAATTTGCATTAGGAATAATTAGTGAAAGACTTGAAAAATTTTACAACTATATAATAAAAGGAAATAATAATGGCTGATCTGAAACTAAATAAGCCGTCACTAGTAACTGGAGGCTGCGGATTTGTAGGACGACATGTTGTCAAAAAACTGATTGGGATGAGAAAAGATATTATTATCATTGATGATCTTTCAATAGGGTTAGACCCATCGTTATGGCTAGATAAAAGTTTCAAAGAAATTATAATCAATGAATTAACTGTTTTGTATGAAGGCAATGTAAAAATTTTATTTCGACGAGAAGACTTTGCTTCATTCATCAGAAAACCGGCTGAAGAGCTTAAGGGCTATTTTCTTAATAATGGTGTTTTTGAATATTGTCTTCATTTTGCGGCGGTAGTTGGAGGCAGGATAAAAATAGATGGAGATCCAATGAGTGTAGCAAGGGATCTTGCTCTAGACGCGGAATTTTTTAATTGGATTGTGAATGCAAAACCGGCTAAATCTTTATATGCCAGCTCAAGCGCAGCTTATCCAATAGATTTACAAATAGGTGAAGGACTACAATTAACAGAGGAAGATATCAAATTTGGGGGAAGGTTAGGTCAACCGGATATGACTTATGGCTGGTCAAAATTAACAGGTGAATATTTGGCTCAGATTGCTGCTAAATATTATAATGTAAATATAGTGTGTATAAGACCATTTTCAGGTTATGGAGAAGATCAGGACCTTTCTTACCCTGTTCCTGCTATTGCTAGAAGAGCTGCATTAAAAGAAAATCCATTTGATGTTTGGGGGAGTGGAGAACAAGGAAGAGACTTTGTCCATATCGAAGATTGTGTTGATTTAATGTTCCTAGCTATGGATAAATATGGTGATGCAAGAGCATATAATATTGGCTGGGGAAAATTAACTAGCTTTTTAGAATTAATTGACTTGTTTACTTCTTTTGCCGGTTATAAACCCTCAATCAATAAATTATTAGATAAACCAGTTGGAGTTAATAGCAGATATTGTTCTTTCGAAAAAGCGAAGCGAGAATTAAACTGGTCACCTAAAATTACTCTTGAAGAAGGAATGAAAAGAGTATATTTGCACATTCTTAAATCACTTAATTAATAAAATTCATGATTTGGCGTTCAACATATCATCGCAGATTAGCACAGATTGCAGATTTTATTGTAGTTGTGGTTAGTTTCATATTAGCTTATGAAATTGCGGACCGTTTACACATTTTATATCCTTACTTATTCCCGCCTGAATTTAGAATCAAGGCATCTATGATGCTAATAATATTAGTGCTCGGGATAATATATTGTATATTATTTGACCAGCTTAAGGCTTACAGCTATCAAAGGTTTACATCTTTAGTCAGAGAGTATTCAATTGTTATTAAAGTCTCTTTTATAGGAGCTCTGGCAAGCATTGCCTTGCTTTTTTTATTTGGCTATAAAGAAATTTCACGAACAATTATTATTGTTTTTTTTACTGTAAATTTTCTAATGCTGTTTTTAGAAAAAAGTACTTTATTTTATGCAGCAGCATTAATAAGGCGATATGGTAAGAACCGGAAAAGAGTTATTTTAATCGGGACGGGAACCCGCGCAAGGAATTTCATTAAGACTGTAAGAGGACATTTCTACTGGGGGCTTGATATTATAGGGCTGCTTACCGGCGATCCGGATAACATAGGTAAAGAAGTAGAGGGGATAAAAATTATTGACCATTATAAAAACATTCAGAATATTTTAAAAACCGTGAACCCGGAAGAAGTCATAATTACGATTTCAACAAAGCGTTTTGACCAGATACGGGATGTATTAGAAATATGTGAGACGGAAGGAGTAAATGTAAAACTCAATTCCGATTTCTTTGGGCATATTACAAAAGACGTAACTATTGATAATATTTTCGGGCTTAATATAATAAGCTTTAATATGGTCAAACAGCCTGAAATAGAACTTTTTTTTAAGCGCTTGATTGATATTGCAGGAGTAATAATAATATTACTGTTCTTTTTGCCTTTCATGTTAATAGCAGCCATAGGAATCTGGATATCTGACGGAACGCCTATATTATATGAATGGAATGTTATAGGAATAAACAAAAAACCATTTAAGAGCTGGAAATTCCGTACTATGGTTAAGGACGCCGACAGATTGAAGAAGGAGCTAATGGATAAAAATGAAATGGAAGGACCTGTCTTTAAGATTAGAAATGATCCCAGAATATTGCCTTTTGGAAGATGGTTAAGAAAATGGAGCATTGATGAAACACCGCAGTTATTTAGTGTTTTGAAAGGTGATATGAGTCTTGTCGGTCCAAGGCCTGCGGGTCCTCATGAACTTGAAAGATATGACAGCTGGCATAGAAGAAAACTTAGCATCAAGCCCGGGATTACCTGCTTGTGGCAGATCAACGGGAGAAATAAAATCAACAAATTTGACGACTGGGTAAAGTTAGATTTAGAATATATTGATAACTGGTCGCTTCTTTTAGATATCAAAATATTATTGAAAACAATTCCGGCAGTGCTGTTCGGGAGGGGAGCCAGTTAGGATTTATGGATTGACGATTTAAGAATGACGAATGAGGACTTACGGTTGAGGATTGGTGAATGATGATTGAAGATTAAATCTTAGATCGACAATCATAAATCGAAAATTATAAGATGGATAAGAACGAATTGAAATTGAGGACTAAAGAGTTTGCCCACAATTGTTTCAAACTATCGATAACATTACCAAATTCATTTCTCGGCAATCATATAAAAGGACAATTGATTAGATGCAGTACATCGGTTGCTTCAAATTACCGGGCAACATGTCTGGCACAAAGTAAGGCTGCTTTTATTTCAAAAATAAGCATTGTCATCGAAGAGGCAGACGAAAGCGAATTCTGGTTGGAATTTATCTTGGATGAAAATTTACTTTCGGAAAATAAAACTGAACCTTTAAGAAAAGAAGCTCATGAATTAGCCTCAATATTTATTGTTTCAAGAAAAACGGCTAAGGGAAACGATTGAGGATTGACGAATAAAGAATGATGATTGTTGATTCAATCGTCAATCGACAATCATAAATCTTCAATATTAAATCTTTAAACAACTAGCAATCAACAAACTAACTAAAAGATAAAAATATGATAGTAGTGCGCGCACCGTTTAGGCTTCCATTAGGAGGAGGCGGAACAGATTTACCCTCATATTATCATAAATATGAAGGTTTTTTAATTACAGCAGCAATTAATAAATATATGTACATAAATATTAATGAACCTGCCATAATAAATAAAATAAAGATTAACTACAGCAAAGTAGAAACAATAGATGTTGACAAGATTTATGAATTAAAACACGATATAGTTCGAGAGTCATTAAATTATTTGAAAATTAAGGTGCCGCTTGAAATATCATCGATGGCTGATCTTTCTGCGGGCACAGGAATGGGTTCGTCAAGTTCTTACACCGTAGGACTTCTACAGGGATTAAATACAATGTTAAGAAGAAGGATATCGTTAAAAGATTTAGCAGAGGAAGCGTGTAAAGTCGAGATAGAATTAATTGGCAAACCAATAGGCAAGCAAGATCAATACGCCTCCGCGTACGGCGGAATAATACAACTTGAAATTGACAGATTGGGAAATGTAAATGTCACTCCACTTAATTTAGACCAGGAAATAATATATGAACTGGAAAACAGATTAATGATGTTCTATACCAATATCGAACGAGACGCGAATACTATACTTGCCGAGCAAAGTAAGAATATCGCGTCAGGAGTGACTAGTAACGAGAGACAAGTGACGAGTAATAATGTAATTGAAGTTATGCATAAGATCAAAGAGATAGGATATGAAGTTAAAGAGGCGCTGCTAAAGGGAGATATTTGTGAATTCGGGAAACTACTTAATGAGCACTGGCTGACTAAGAAAAAAGTTTCAAACCAGATGAGCAATACTAAAATTGACGAGTGGTATAGTACAGCGATGAAGAATGGCGCATTAGGCGGAAAGGTGATGGGAGCAGGCGGAGGCGGATTTATGTTGTTTTGTGTGGGCAACGGGAAGAGGAAACATTTACGTAAAACGCTAGAGGATTCAGGATTGAAGTACATGGATTTTAAGTTTGACTGGGAAGGCGTGAAGACACTGGTGAATATTTAGTGACAAGTGACGAGTAACGAGTAACAAGTGACGAGTATGAAATCTCATAAAGATTTGGATGTCTGGAAAAGAGGAGTTTCGCTTGTGACATTGATTTACAAGGTTACTAAGGATTTTCCGAAAGAAGAAATTTATGGTCTCACAAATCAAATCAGAAGAGCCGCAGTCTCAATTCCCTCAAATATTGCCGAAGGTGCAGCAAGAAATCATTCTAAAGAATTTATTCAGTTCTTATTTATTTCGCTGGGAAGTATATCTGAACTTGAAACACAGATTATTATTAGTTTGAATTTAGGATTTTTAATACAAAATGATTCTACCAAAATTCAAAATGAACTGATTGATTTGAGAAGAATGATTTTAGGATTGATACGAAATATAGAGAATAAGATTTAAATCCTTGTTACTATTCACTCGTTAATAGTTACTAAAAAACAATTCATTAGATACTCAATGATAAAATGAAAACTAAAGTTTTAATAACAGGCGTTGCTGGATTCATAGGTTCTAATTTAGCCGACAGGCTAATCACGGACGGCAAATATGATGTATACGGTATTGATAATTTAACATACGGAAAAATAGAACAAATACCTGAAGGCGTGAAGTTTTATAAAGAGGATATTAGAGATAAATCAATTTACCGACTATTTAATGACATTGATTTTGTATTTCATCTAGCGGCAAAGAATTCGATAATAGACTGCCAAAACGATCCATTAGAAACGGCAGATATTAATGTAAAAGGGACAGTGAATATATTCGAAGCATGTAAAGTAAATAATATTAAGAAAATCATTTACGCAGAATCATCAGCATTATATGAAGGAAGCAATGTGCTGCCAACACCTGAGACCGAAGTAAAACCGCAGAGCTTTTATTCTGTTAGTAAACTTGCGACAATGTATTTTGCAGAGGCTTATTCGAGATTCTATAATATAAGATCTACCGCTCTACGATATTTTTGTGTATACGGACCGAGACAGGATTACCGAAGGACTATTCCACCAGTATTTTCATCGTTTATTATTAAGTTATTAAAGGGAGAGCAGCCAAGTATATTCGGTACAGGAGAAAAGCGCAGAGATTTTATCTATGTAGACGATATAAATGATTTCCATATTCAGTGTATGGAAGATGACAGAACAACCGCGAAAGTCTTTAACCTGGGCAGCGGAAAGAACTATTCGATAAACGAAATCTATGATACTATTTCAGGGCTTTTAAAAAGAGATCTTAAGCCGGTGTACATGAATGACCAGCCCGGTGAGGCGTTTGCCAATTTAGCAGACATAACTGAAGCGAAAAAATTAGGATGGGAACCGAAAACTGACTTAATGACGGGTCTTAAGTCTTCTATAGAATTTATTAGAAATGAAATTGAGAATGGGAGAGTTTGATTTTGTAAATAGTGAACTGTGAACAGTAAATGGTAAACTGTGAATAGTAAATGGTAAAATTTATATTTTTATTTTGAATATTAATTAGTGAATTTAATTGATAAATGAACGACCACATAAGAATTTAGAATTGTGGAAACAATCGGTGGATCTTGTTACTTCAATTTATGATACAACAAAAAAATTCCCAAAAGAGGAAGAGTTCGGCTTAAAAAGCCAATTAAGACGAGCAGCAGTTTCAATTCCTTCAAATATAGCCGAAGGATTAACTAGAAAAACTGTCGCAGACAAAATCCATTTTTTGAATATATCAAACGGATCATTAAGTGAAATAGATACGCAATTAGAAATCTCTTTAAGATTAAATTATATTGAATCACATGAGTTTGAAAATATAGAAAATAAAATTATTACAACACAAAAATTACTCAGCGGTTTAATTCGCTCCCTAAAACAATAGACTGTTTACAGTAAACGGTTAACAGTTTACCATTCACAATTCACTGATTAAAATGAAAGCAATAATATTAGCGGCAGGCAAAGGCGAAAGGCTAAAGGAAATTACTCATAGCGTTCCCAAACCAATGATAAATTATAAGGGAAAACCAATTTTAGAACACAACATTGGATTGTGCAAGAAAATCGGTATTTCCGATATATATATCAACTTATATCATTTGTCTGAAAAAATTACAGAATATTTTGGAGACGGAAATAAATTTGGTGTTAATATAAAGTATTCTTATGAAAGAGAACTACTGGGAACAGCCGGCGCGGTAAAACATATAATTGATGAGTACCTGCGCGGTGATAAAAACTTTAGTTACCCTTTGTTTGTAATTTATGGAGATAATTACTCAGAGTATAATTTGAATTTGTTAATAAACAAATATAAAGAAACCGGCGGCAGTGTAATTGGATTTCATTACAGGGAAGATACATCACAGAGCGGAGTAGCAGAATTTAATGCTAAAGGCAGAATTATAGAATTCATAGAAAAACCTTTGCCACAGCAAAGCCAGAGCCATTGGGTGAATGCTGGAATTTACCTTTTAGAAGAGTCTGT
>Ga0187812_1000711_pt1 | contig 11632 bp, 10 predicted proteins | sample NC_S_2_FD_130582 | JGI IMG/M metagenome (GOLD analysis project Ga0187812, IMG submission 130582) | Wetland sediment microbial communities from Neuse River Estuary, North Carolina, USA - ASW-S_2 | ecosystem: Environmental > Aquatic > Freshwater > Wetlands > Sediment | place: USA: North Carolina... | reverse complement strand
GTCCTCCTTGGTCGGGAAGTAGCGGAAGAAGGTGCTCTCCGACACCTCGGCGGCCGCGGCGATGTCCTCCACGGTGGCGCCGTCGTAGCCGCGCTCGCGGAAGAGGCGCATCGCCTCCTGCTGGATGGCGGCCCGGGTCCTCGCCTTCTTGCGCTCGCGGAGCCCGGGCTGCCGATCCTCGCCCGCCTCTGATGACGTCATCTCGACCTCGTTGCGACCGCTCTGCGCTCGGGCACGATCCTAACGGCTCAGAGGGGCGTTGGGGCCGCCGCCGCAGCCGGCGCGCCGTCCGCCGTCCGCTGCCCGGCCGCCGATACGTCCGCAGCGGCCCTCGCCGCGGTCTGCGCGTCCGTGCGCAGGGGCATGAAGACCAGTGTGAGCAGAAGTCCGAATCCCGCGATGCCCACCGACACCAGCAGGGCGGCGTCCATCCCGTGGACGAAGGCTTTCTGCACCGAGTGGGTCACTGCAGCCGACCCGAGCTGGCGGGCCACCGCCAGTCCCTGCGACAGCCCGGTCTTCATCACGGCGAGGGCCGCCGCCGGGAGACCGCCAGGAAGCTGGGCCTGGTACACCGAGCTGAGCGCGCTGCCGAACACCGCTGCGCCGAGCGGTCCGCCCACCTTGTTGACGGCCTGCAGGACACCGCTGGCCACGCCGCTGTTCTCGGCATCGATCTGGGCCAGCGCGGCCGACGCGGCGGGGGCGAAGACCAGGCCCAGGCCCAGGCCGAGCACAGCCATCCAGATGGCGGTGAACCCGGCGCCCGTGCCCACGCTGGTCGTCGCCCCCAGCAGGGCGGCCAGCGCCATGACCACGAATCCCACGGCGATGACCAGCTTGGGGCCGATCACCCGGATCAGCCGGGCGGAGGGGAGGGCGCCCAGCATCAGGCCGCCGATGAGAGGGAGCAGCCGGATGCCGCTGCCCATCGGGTTGGTCCCGGCGATGCCCTGGAAGTACTGCGGCAGGGTAAAGATGGCGCCGACCATGGCCACTCCGGAGACGGCGAGGAGCAGCACCCCCCAGGTGAAGCTCCGGACGCGGAAGAGGCGGAGGTCGATGAGGGGCTGGCCTCGCGGGCGGCGGGTGACCGCCACCTCCCAGCGGAGGAAGGCCGCCAGCAGCAGCACCCCGGCAACCATCGGGATGATGGCGCTGACGTCGCTCCAGCCATTCTGTCCCGCCTCGATAAGGCCGTAGGTGAGGCCGACCAGGCCGCCGGTGGAGAGACCCACCCCGACCGGGTCGAGGCCCGGGCGCTCCGACGCCCTGGTCTCCGGGACCAGCAGGGCCACGGCGAGCAGGCCGAGCAGGGCCACGGGGACGTTCATCAGGAAGACCCACCCCCACCAGGCGTGCGTGAGGATGAAGCCGCCCAGGATCGGGCCGATTGGGAAGGCAACGAAGTTGACGGCGGCCCAGATACCCACCGCCTTGGGCCGCTCCTCGGGGGTGAAGAGCACCGCCATCGCCGAGATCGCCATGACGATGAGCGGTGCGCCCGCCAGGCCCAGCACCACGCGGGCGGCGACGAACTCGCTGGCGGTCTGCGACACGGCGCAGGCTGCCGAGGCGGCACCGAACAGGAGCAGTGCCCCCATCATCACCCTCTTGCGCCCGAACCGGTCACCCATCAGCCCGGCGGGAAGCATCACAGCCGCCAGGACCAGGAGGTACCCGGAGGAGAACCACTGCAGGTCCGACTCCCCGGCGCGGAGCTTGGTGGCCAGGGTGGGGAGGGCCACGCTGAGGACGGTCGCGTCGAGCCCGACGGCGAGGACGGCGAGCATGACAGCCCCCAGCGCCCACCACTTCCGGGCTCCCGGTCGGATCGCCGATGCCGGTGTGTTCATGGCGGCGTCCTCCTTTTGGTTGTTACCACCATCAGAGGGTAACAGTCTTTGGTGGTAGCTGTCAAGCGGTAGTTTCTCTCATATTTGTGACGAGTCGGCCCGCGCCTTGCGGAAGCCCCGACCCATCGCGGCCGTGAATACGCTGGCGCCGCCGGCACTGGAGCCGTGCTTTAGGATCCTGAGTGGGAGTGGTCGAGGTGCGTCATCTCGGCCGCGATCGGGGGGAACCATGCAGTCCTGGCATGACTTCTACGGCACTGCCGGCACCGCCTCGGCGGCGCTGATCGGGTTGCTCTTCGTCGGCGTCTCGCTTCACCTCGACACCGTGGTCAGCCGGCGCGACGTGCGATCGACGGCAAGGGGGGCCTTCCAGTCGCTGCTCGCCATCCTCTTCGTCTCGCTGGTGACGCTCATCCCCCAGATCTCCCCGCGGGACTTGGGATGGACCCCGCTGGGTCTCGGTGCGGGAGGCCTGCTGCTGGGCGCCGTCGAAGCTCGCGGGCTGGTCGGCGCCGACCTCCTTCTGGGCTTCCGCCACATCGTGCGGAGGATCGGATCACGGGCCGTCGGGTTCGGCCTCATGCTGTACGTGGGAATCGCCCTGGTGACGGGTCCCGCATCCGCTCAGTCGGGGACGCTCCCGTGGCTGATGGCCGCGATCTTCGTCCTGCTGGCGTCGAGCGCCCACGCCGCCTGGAGCCTGCTGATCGAGGTCGCTGAGGCCCAGAAGACAGCCGGCGCTCGGCGGGCGACCTCGGACGAGCCCGCCCACGCGATCGGCGGCCGCCGAGCAGGCTCGGAGGCAGCCGCCCGGGCGATCGACGGTCGCCATGCAGCGGACCAGGCGAGCGACGGTGGCCATGCAGCCTCGGAGGCAGCCTCCCAGCCAACCCGGCGGGGCTGACCCGCTGGCCGCCTGCCGTCAGCCCGTCTGGCGCGCAGCCTGCAGGCGGCGGCCGTCCTCGGCGGGCAGGTATTTCACCGCCTCGCGCATGGTCACCCCGGAGGTGCGCGTGGCGCGGGGCAGCAGCCAGGCGAAAACCTCCGCCGGCCGTCGCCTGCCGGCGTCCCGCAGCACCCAGCCGATCGCCTTGCGGATGAAGAACTCCCTCTCGTCGAGCATCGCGTCCGCCCAGCGGCCGAATCGGTCGAACGATGCCCCCGCCCGCAGCGGAGCCAGCTGAGAGAGGAGTGCCGACCGGCGCACCCAGAAATCGGGGTCCGCGGCCCATGGCTCGAGCTCGTAGGCCATCTCCGGGTGGCTGACCAGCAGCTTGCCGAGGACGTCCCCGGCCAGCACGTCCACCAGCGCCCAGGTCTTCGCCTCGCGCACCAGGCGCTCGAGCAGCGGGAGGTCCGCCGGATCCAGCAGGCTGACCCTGGCGCTCAGGAGGAAGACGGCGCACGACCGCAGGTCGTGGATTGGGGGGGCCCACAGCGCCGTCACCACGGCGACCAGGTCGTCGTGGGTGGTGACCTCGTGGGTCAGCCGCTTGGTTTCGGCGTGCATCTGGGGGAGGGTCGCGCCGAGATGGACCAGTGAGCTCTTCAGGTAGCGCCTCTCGCCCTCGGCGCGTTCCGGTGTGCCGGCGGCACGGAGCCGCTCCTCCACCTCTGTGACGACGGCGGCGAGCTCGAGCACAGCTACCCCATCTTCACCCATGGGTGCGACCCCGGCGGGTCAGCTGAGGCGCACCGCCGCCCGCCCCGCCTCCAGCGCCCGCCGGTCCAGCGCGTACCAGGTCTCGCGGTGCACCATCCGTCGCATGGCCCGCTCCAGGGCGTCGTCGGGAAGCAGGGCGGCCGCCTCGAGGAGGGCACCCAGCATCACGATGTTGCCGGCCTTCGCGGAGCCGAGCTGATCGGCTATGGCGGTGGCGGAGATGGCTGTGACCCGCAGGTGCTCGGTCACGCAGTCGGCCGGTATGGCCTCGGCGTTGTAGAGAACCAGGCCTCCTGGCTCCATGGTGGGCAGGAACTTGCGCAGGGACGGCTCGTTGAGGGCGATCAGCACGGTGGGATGCCCGACCAGCGGCGAGTCCACCGGCGCGGCGCAGAGGCGCACCTGGCAGTTCGAGGTGCCGGAGCGCATCTGAGGGCCGTACGACGGCAGCCACGAGACGTTATAGCCGGCGTCGAGCCCCGCTTCGGCGAGCAGCTCGCCCAGCATCAGCACTCCCTGGCCGCCGAACCCGGCCACCATGATCCGGTGGTCGGCGCCGGCCGGCGGCTGCGCGGTGGCGATGCCGTTGGTGGCGGCGGCACCTTTGGTGGCGGGGACGCCGTTAGTGGCGGGGACGCCGTTGGTGGCGAAGACGCCGTTGGTGACGGCCCGATCCTCCGGGACGGAGAGTCCGAGGATGCGGGGCAGCTCGGTGAGCTCCGGCACCGGCCGGGTCGGGCGCGCCAGCGTGGGACCGGCGGTGCGGTCGCGGAAGTTCCCCAGCGGGAACGTCTCCGTCATCGTCTCACGCACGAAGCGCTGGGCCTCTATGGGCTCCATGCCCCAGATGGTCGGGCACGGCGAGAGGATCTCCACCAGAGAGAAACCGAGCCCGCGGACCTGGTTCTCGATCGCGCGGCGCAGCACCCGCGCGGTGGCCATGATCTCCTTGTTGTTGCCCAGCGCCACCCGCTCCAGGAAGACCGGGGCCTCCAGCGTGGCCAGCAGCTCGCAGACCTTGAGCGGAAATCCGTGCTCTGCGGGGTCGCGGCCCGACGGCGTGGTCGTGCTGCGCTGTCCCGTCAGGGTGGTCGGGGCCATCTGGCCACCGGTCATGCCGTAGATGCCGTTGTTGACGAAGATCACGGTGATGGGCTCGCCACGGTTGGCCGCGTGGATGATCTCAGCGGTGCCGATGGCGGCGAGATCCCCGTCGCCCTGGTAGGCGAGCACGATGCTCTCAGGGCGGCTGCGCTTGACCGCGGTGGCGGCCGCCGGGGCTCGACCATGGGCGACCTGGATGTTGCCCACGTCGACGTAGTAGTAGCCGAACACCGAGCAGCCCACCGGGGAGACCAGCACGGTGCGGTCCTGGATGCCCAGCGAGTCGATGGCCTCGGCCATCAGCTTGGTGACGATCCCATGTCCGCACCCGGGGCAGTAGTGGGTCTGGTGCTGGTCGTCGTCCTTGCGGTCGAATACCTCGTAGAAGCTCGGGGAGCGACCGTGGAGCACCGCCATGGGAGTGGGTGCGCTAGGCATGGACGGCCACCTCCGGGGTCTTGAGCTCCGCGGCCAGCTCTCGCTCCACGAACGCCAGCACCTCCTCGGCGCCGGGGATGTTGCCGCCCACCCGACCGTAGCCCCTCACCGGACGGGCACCCTCCACCGCGAGGCGGACATCCTCGATCAGCTGACCGGTGCTCATCTCCACGACGCAGAAGGCCCGGGCCCGAGCGGTGAGGCGCCGGATCTCCTGGGTCGGGAACGGGTAGAGGGTGATCGGGCGCAGCAGGCCCAGTCGCAGGCCTCGCCGCCGCCCCGACTCCACCACCGCCCGCAGGACGCGCCCGACGATCCCATACCCCACCAGGATGACGTCGGCATCGTCGGTCTGCCAGGCGTCCCAGCGGACCTCGGCGCGCTCCGCCTCCAGGTACTTGGCCTCCAGACCTCGGATGTGCCGCTCCAGCACGTCCGGGTCGAGGTGGATCGAGTTGACCAGGTTGTGCCGGGTGGCCCCCGTCCCGGTGACCGCCCAGGGAGGAGCCGCCGGGACCTCGCGTGGGTCCGGGAAGGCCACCGGCTCCATCATCTGCCCGATGCTGCCGTCGGCCAGGACCACCACGGGGTTGCGGTAGCGGTCGGCGAGGTCGAAGGCAAGCATGGTCAGGTCGACGAGCTCCTGCACCGACGCCGGGGCCAGCACCAGGTTGCGGTAGCAGCCGTGACCACCCCCCTTGACGATCTGGAAGTAGTCGCTCTGCTCCGGGCCGATGCTGCCGAGACCGGGCCCGCCCCTCATCATGTCCACGATGACGCAGGGAAGCTCAGAGCCGGCGAGGTAGCTGAAGCCCTCCTGCATCAGGCTGATGCCGGGGCCGCTGGATGCGGACATCACCCGCACCCCGGCGGCTGCGCCGCCGTACAGCATGTTGACGGCCGCCACCTCGCTCTCGGCCTGCACAAAGACTCCACCCACCTGGGGGAGGTAGAGGGCGGCCCCCTCGGCGATCTCGCTCGCCGGGGTGATGGGATAGCCGTAGAAGGCACGGCAGCCGGCCAGCACCGCCGCCTTGACCACCGCCTCGTTGCCCTTGGCCAGCTGGGGCTGCATGGCTCAGGCCGCCTCCCGCCGCCACACCGTGACGGCACCGGGCTCAGGGCACACGTAGTAGCAGATGCCACAGCCGGTGCACCTCGACCCCAGGTACACGATGGGATGGTAGCCGTAGCGGTTGAGCCCTGCGGACGGCTTGAGCACGCGCGGCGGGCAGGCCTCGACGCAAAGGCCGCAGCCCTTGCATTCATCCTCATTGATGGTGACCGACCCGCGGTCGCCCAACGTCTCCATCTGACCTCCTAAACCGGCGCGCAACGCGCCTCTCGCTCGTGATGACGCGCCGCGAACTCCCAGAGCTCGTCCTGGAAGCGTGGGTCGGCGATGCTGATCAGCGCCTCCACGCGCTGGCGCAGGTTCCTGCCGCGCAGGTGAGCGACTCCATGCTCGGTGACGACGTCCTGGACGTCGGCGCGGCTGGTCACCACGCCGGCCCCGGGGGCGAGGGTGGGCACGATCCGGGAGATGCGGCCTCCCTTGGCGGTCGAGGGCAGGGCGATGATGGAGAGACCGCCACGCGAGCGGGCCGCGCCGCGGATGAAATCGGGCTGACCACCGACCCCGCTGTAGGGCACAAGCCCGATCGAGTCGGCGCAGACCTGACCGGTCAGGTCCACCGCGATCGCCGAGTTGATGGCCACCATGGTGTCGTTCTGGGCGATGACAAAGGGGTCGTTGACGTAGCTGGTGGGGTGGAACTCGAACATCGGGTTGTTGTCGATGAAATCGAGGATCCTTCGCGAGCCGAGAACGAAGCCGCTCACCACCTTGCCCGGGTGCAGGGTCTTCCGGGCGCCGGTGATCACGCCCGCCTCGATGAGCGGCACCACGCCGTCGGGGCACAGCTCGCTGTGGATGCCGAGGTCGCGGCGGTCGCCCAGGCACGCCAGCACGGCGCTGGGGATGCCGCCGATCCCCACCTGGAGGGTGGCCCCGTCGGGCACCAGCTCAGCGACGCGTTCCGCCAGCTGGATCTGGACGGGATCTGCCGGCGTCACTGCCAGCTCCTGGAGCGGTCGCGAGACCGCCACGATGGCGGTCGCGGCGCTCACGTGGAGGAAGGTGTCCCCCAGCGCACGCGGCATCTGGTCGTTCATCTCGACGATGACGCGGGAGGCGTGCCGGGCGGCGGTCAGGGTGCAGTCGGGACCGATGCCGAGGCTGAGGAAGCCGTGCTCGTCCGGAGGGGTGGTCTGGACGAAGGCGACGTCGATGGGGAGCTGATCGTCGAAGAGGCGCTCGATGTCTCCCAGGGATACCGGCGTGTAGTCAGCCTGCCCGGCGGTCACCGCCGGGCGCACGTTCTCGCCCAGGAAGAGCCCGTTGTGACGCACGTGCCCGGCCAGCTCAGGGCGCAGGTAGGCGAGGGGCCCCAGGGTCAGCATGTGGCAGATCTCGACGTCGTGCAGGCTCCCGGCGCGGGCCGCCAGGGCGTCCAGCAGGGTGGTCGGCGTCCCGTTGCCCTGCTGCACCCAGAGGCGATCGCCCGAACGGACCAGCCCGACGGCATCCTCGGCGGAGGCGAGCTTCTCCCGCAGGCCGGCCGGGGCAGCCCGCTGAGGGAGCGCCTGCGTGGGGCCGGTGGCGCCGTCACCGCCCTTCGGAGAGCTGAAACCGCGCGTGGCCGCCGGGCCAGGCTGCACGGCCGAGGGCTTCACCGAGGCCTCCGTGGTCTATCTCGCTGCGGTGGGTACGAGCCCAGCGATCCTGTGCTACGCCCCACGGGGCGCTTTGACGAGGGTTCATCGCCCCCAGTAAGTCGGGACGAACGGCTCTGGCGGTCTGGCGGGGCAGCCACGGGCCGGGCGGTCTCACCGCCCGGCCCGCTGAGAGGGTGGCCTGCTCCCGCCGCACCCGGTCAGGCGCGCGCCGCCGCCGGAGACCACGAGAAGCGGGGCAGCGCGACCGCCAGGCCGAGCACCGCCCACAGCGCCAGCATCCCCAGGTCGGCCCAGACGATGCCGGTCCCGTGGACGCCCGGATTGAAGGCGTTGTGCAGCCCGTCAGCCAGGTGCTGGACCGGGAAGACACTGGCCAGGCTCTGCAGCCAGCCGGGGAGGCTGATGTTGGGGATGAAGACGCCGGAGATGAAGTACAGCGGCAGGGTGATCGCCTGGACCATCGGCTGGGCGGCATCGGCGCTGCCGATGACGCTGGCGAGCGCATAGCCGAGGATGCAGAAGGTGGCGGACCCCGCCAGACCGGTGACGACCACTCCCGGAATCGTCGATGCCGGCAGCTGGACGCCGTAGGCGAGCCAGCCGACCAGGATCAGGATGGCCACGGTCGCCATGGACACCGCCATCGCGGTTAGGGTGCGGGCGGCGATCAGCACCCACGCCTCCACCGGGGTCGCCCGGCGGCGCTTGAGGACCCCGGATTCACGCTCGCTGGTGATCGAGATCACGAGGTTGGTGAAGGACGGAGCCATGACCCCCATGGCGGCGATCCCGGGGACGAAGTAGGTCGCGCTCCGGACGTGCATCGGCCCCACCGGGGTGTTGCCGAAGACGCCGACGAAGATGACCAGGAAGAGGAGTGGCAGCAGGATCGTGAAGAACCGGGCCTGGCCGTTGCGGGCGAAGGAGAGGAGCTCGTAGCGTGCCTGGTGCATCACCATGCCCACCGGGCCGGTGTTGCGCGTGCCCGCCCGCGGGCGTGGCGCACCCTGGACGGGAGCACGGCGCTCCCTGTACCAGCGGATCAGAAGACGGACGAGAATGATCATCGGTGGTATCCCCGGCTCGGCTTGGCGGCGGCGTGCTCCGTCGAGCTCGGGGCCGCGTTCTGCCGCCGTCCGCGGAACCACCGGATCAGCAGGCGGATGAGGATGATCACGAGAAGTACCTCCGGTGGTGCCGCCGCCGGCAGAGGATCGGCGGACCGAGCGGCAGCGGCATTTGCTGTTGCAGGGGTGAGGACGGCGACGGCTGATCCGGCGAACCCATCGGAGTCGGCTGAGACGCGCAGAACGCCTGCGCCGCGTACCGCCGCGCCCGCACCCGCCTGATCAGGAGCCCGGTCAGCGGGCTACCTCCGAAGGGAAGTCCCAGGGCGCCGGACAGCAGCCGGCGCAGGATGACGACGAAGATGTTCATGGCGCTCACTCCTTCGCGGGATCGGTGAGAGAGAGGTAGACGTCCTCGAGGGTGGGACGGCGTACCTCGATGTCGGGAAGGACCAGACCGCTGCTCAGCGCCCAGCCGGCGAGCATCTGGAGATGCACCAGGGGGGCCTCGCTGACCAGCGCGATGTGGGAGTTCGTGGTCGGCTCCACCAGCAGGCGGAGCGGCGCGGGCAGGTCGGCGGCACTCAGAGCGGCGGGAAGCCGGAAGGTGATCTGGGACCGCATCCGGTCGCGTCCGCCCAGGGTGTCGGGGGCACCCTCGGCGACGATCCGGCCGTTCGCGATCACGGCGATCCGGTCGGCGAGGTGCTCCGCCTCGTCCATGTAGTGGGTGGTCAGGAAGACGGTCTTGCCGATCTCGCGAAGCCCCACGATGACGCTCCACGCAGTCCGCCGCGCCGACGGGTCGAAGCCGGTCGTCGGCTCGTCGAGGAAGATCAGGTCCGGGTCGCCGATCAGCGCGAGGGCGACGTCCAGCCGCCGGCGCTGGCCGCCGGAGAGGCGATCGGCCCGGGCATCCATCCGGTCGGCGAGGCCGACCAGCGACGCGGTCTCCTCGATGTCCCGTGGCGCCCGGTAGTAGCCGGCGTAGAGGCGGAGGCACTCACCGACGGTCAAGCACCGCTCGGGCTGCGACTCCTGGAGGACGGCGCCCACCCGGCCGCGCCAGGCGCCATCGGCGTGGGCGGGATCGGCGCCCAGCACGCTCACCTCTCCCCCGGTGCGCTGACGGAAGCCCTCGAGGATCTCGACGGTGGTGGTCTTCCCCGCCCCGTTGGGGCCGAGGAAGGCGAAGATCTCGCCGCGGTGCACGTCGAGGTCGATCCCCGCCACCGCGGTGGTCGGGCCGTACGCCTTGACGAGACCGCGGACGTGGACGATCGCCTCAGGCTGGGCGGCTCTGTCGGAAGCGCGCGGTATCCCCACCGCGCCCGGGAAGGTGGTCATGGCGGTCACCGGCTCCTCCTGAGATCTGTCAGAACGAATGAACTCAGGCTAGGAGCCGGCGTCGTCGCGGTCATCGGCGCCGGGATGGAACTTCGCCGGTCGTGAACGTCCGCCGCCGGACCGACAGCTCTCCACCCTCGGGTTGAGCGCTTCCCGACCACCTCCACCCTCGGGGCGATGACGGGCCGCGCGGTTGCGCCTACTCTTGCCGCGTGAGCACGGATCATCCGGTGACGCGCCCGGCGGAGCCCCGAGACGTCGAGTCACTCGAGCGGGCACGGGCCCGCCAGCTGGCGGCGATGCGGCCGCTGCGCGTGGTCGGGATCGGGGCCTTCCTGCTGGTCGAGGTCGCCGGCATCGCCAACCTGCCCCATCCCGGCCTGGCCGGACGAGGCCTGGGCGTTCTCCTCGCCCTGATCGCGGTTGCGGCGGGTTTCGCGGGAGCGACCAGCCATGTCGTGCGACTTCCCATCTGGGTGCCGGCGCCGTGCTACGCCCTCCTGATCGGCGGCTCGGCGGCCCTGATCTCCCTTCAACCGTCGGGGGCCGGCATCCTGGGCTGCTACTTCGCCGTCGCCGCGGCCGCCCTGCGGCTCCCTCCGCGGCTGGCCGCCGCCGTGGGCGTCTGCGGCGTCGTCGCCCTGACCATCGCCGAGGCGGTCTTCGGCCATCAGTCTCCGACTGACTTCCTCATCGAGGACAGCGGCCTGGCCGCCTTCTACGCGTTGGGGGTGCTGGCTCTCCGTCTCCGCGAGGGCCAGGACCGGGCGATCGAGATGGCCCTCGAGCTGGAGGAGACCCACCGTGCCAAGGCGGAGGCGCTGACCCTCGCCGAGCGGCAGCGCCTGGCGCGGGAGATGCACGACGTCCTGGCCCACTCGCTCTCCGGGCTCGTCCTCCAGCTCGAGGGAGCGCGGGTGCTCGCCGAGCGCACCGGGGCCGACGCCGAGCTCTCCGCGGTCGTCGACCGGGCTCTGCATCTCGGAAAGGCGGGGCTGGCCGAGGCCCGGCGCGCCATCGGCACCCTCCGGGACGATCAGCTGCCCGGCCCCGAGCTGGTGCCCGCCCTGGTCACCGACTTCGAGCGGGACTCCGGGGTGCGCTGCACCCTCGAGGTCCGCGGCGAGGAACGGAGCCTTGACCCGGTGGCCCGGCTCACCGTCTACCGGGTCGCCCAGGAGGCGCTGACCAACATCCGGCGCCATTCCCGGGCCGAGTCGGCCGCTCTCCACCTCACCTATGAACCCGGAGGATTGAGACTGCTGGTGGAGGACGTCGCTGAGCCGGTCCCCGTCCCCGCCGGTCGCCAGGATGGCGCCGCCCCCGGCGGAGGCTATGGGATCACCGGGATGCGCGAGCGCGCCGAGCTGCTGGGTGGCCATCTCGACGCGGGGCCCACCGACCGCGGCTTCCGGGTC